>Ga0208490_100118_pt1 | contig 63332 bp, 51 predicted proteins | sample SubbioAug_CSWold_FD_184818 | JGI IMG/M metagenome (GOLD analysis project Ga0208490, IMG submission 184818) | Serpentinite rock and fluid subsurface biosphere microbial communities from McLaughlin Reserve, California, USA - CR11Aug_CSWold (SPAdes) | ecosystem: Environmental > Terrestrial > Deep...
GATAAGGGGGATTCCCCCTTATCTGCCAAGGAGGGTCACAAGCGAAGCGTCCTAGGGAACGCATTGGTTCCCTGGGAAAGAACAAAAGCACTACCTTATTATGCCGAAAGCACGAAGTGCTTTTGTTCTCGTTGCCTAAAATCTAAAGTTAACCAAAGGAGTTAACTTTAGATTTTCTTAAAAACAGCTGCCACTGGTAATCTACATCTGCTTGAATATGGTCTATTTGTTCCTGAGTCAGGTGACGGTAGCGGCGTTGCTGGGACAGGTAGGCAGTGACTGGTAAACCTTGAGAGCCATGATTGATGGTATACCTGTCTCCATTCTCCACTTCGTAAAGAGGGAAGATGCCGGTTTGGACCGCCAGCCGGGAAATCTTGACGGCGGCATTATCCGCTATGCCCCATCCATCTAAGCAAGGAGTTAATACGGTGATTACCTTAGTTCCTTTAATCTGCTTTGCTTTTTGCACCTTGTTTACCAAATCATCGGGAAAACCTACAGTAGCTGTAGCAACATAGGGTATTTGATGTGCTGCCATTATCTCCGTAAGATTTTTTTTCCTAGTGGGCTTGCCCCCGGGGGTTGAACTGGTGTAAGCATAGTGGGGGGTAGAAGAGCTCTTCTGAGCCCCTGTATTCATGTAGCCTTCGTTGTCAAGACAGAAATATATAATATCTTCGTTTCGTTCAGCTGCCGAAGATAAAGCCTGAAATCCGATATCATATGTCCCCCCGTCCCCAGCCATGGCAATTACCGTTACATCTTCTTTGCCTCTCGCGGACAGAGCCCGTTTTATTCCGGCGGCTGAGGCTGCACTGGCCTCAAGGGTAGTTTGATAGATGGGGATCCGCATAGAACTGTATGGTTGGGGCCCAGAAATGATGGCGATACAGGAAGGAGGGACTACTCCAACTGTATTTGGACCAAGAGTATTGACGATAAAGCGAATTGCCAAGGCCTCACCGCAGCCGGGGCAGGCTTGGTGGCCTGAATTAAAAACTTTATATTCTTCAATTTCATAGGTTCTCATTTCCACTCACCTCACCCAGATTGAATTTATTGATGGTTTTTCTTCTTTTAAAGCCATGCAGACAAATTCCTCGATTTTGGCAGGTGAGACATTGAGTCCTCCCACTCCAGCCAGGTAACCGTAAATTTCAGGTGCAGCGGCCATACCGTATAGGGCAGCCTTCAGTTCCTGATGGAGTATTCCACCTACGCCAGGGGAAAAGTTCCGGTCTAATACTATGGCCTTTGGTATGCCGACCAGGGCAAGTCGAAGTGTTTCTACGGGAAAAGGCCGAAATAGTTTAACCTTTACCAGTCCTATGGATAGTCCTGATTTTCGCATATTATCCACCGTTTCTCTAGCGGTTCCTGCCATGCTGCCCATGGTGACTATAACAAGCTCTGCACCCTCACAGCGGTATTCCTCTATTATTCCGTATCCCCTGCCGGTAAGAGTCTGCCACTCCCGATCGGCCAATATAGATGCCTCAGGTACCTTATCCATGGCCTCCCCAAGACCTTGTCTGTGCCGATAATACATATCCTGATTTACTACATTTCCCCAGGACTCACCCCTACTAGGATCCAGCATGTGCTCCGGCTGGAAGGGGGGCAGGTATTGGTCAACTAAAGCCTGACTGGGAATTTCCACGGGTTCCAGTGAATGGGAAACATAAAATGCTTCGTGTATTACCATAGCCGGCAATGAAACTTGTTCTGCCGTTTTAAAGGCCTGGATTACCGTATCTAAGGACTCCTGGCTGCTTTCTGTATAATATTGGATCCAGCCTGTATCCCGCTGAGCCAAGCTATCGGTTTGATCCGGCCAGAAGCCCCAGGGAGAGCCAATGGTCCGGTTGACGTTGGCCATGACGATTGGTGCTCGGGCACCGGAGGCGTAATGGAGCATCTCGTGCATCAGCATTAGCCCTTGAGAAGCGGATGCTGTAAATACCCTCACTCCTGACAAGGAAGCAGTAATACAGGCAGCCATAGCCGAGTGCTCAGATTCAGGTGTCATAATATCCGCATCTAATTCTCCTAAAACCTGAAGCTCTGACAGCTTTTCCAGGATGGGTGTCTGGGGAGTAATGGGATAAACCGGGATTACCTTTGGCCTGGCCAGCATTACCCCGTATGAGACGGCATGGTTGCCGGTGAGAAGCATTTTGGTTGGGTTGCTCATCGTATCTCCTCCTTTAAGGCAAGTACGCCCCTAGGGCATTCTTCTACACACAATCCACAGCCTTTGCAGTATTGTTCAAGGATTTCATAGTCTTCTTTTGCCAAGTTTTTTGTCACTGCCATATCCGGACAGAAGTAAAAGCAGTTGTCACACTTAAGGCAATGGCCGCAGCTGAAACAGCGGTTTGCCTCCAACAACGCCTGTTCTACGTTAATTTTAATTTTGGTTTCTTTAAAATTTTCGATTCTGTCCTCCACACCCAGCACGACTTCCTGCAGCTTCGGCATGGAGGGGAAATAAAAGGTATTGATAGAGCTGTAAGACACCTCTGGAATTTTTCCATGCTGGATCTCAGACTGACATTCTTGTTTTCTGCCCAGGGAGTTGAGGATGATGGATGCTGCTTTTTTGCCCATGCCAATAGCAAAAGATACAAATCTTTCCTGGCTGGTGGCATCTCCTCCTGCAAAAATAAAAGGCTGACTAGTGGCATTATTTTCATCTACTATGATCAGGGAATTGCCTGTCTTAATGAAATTATCTAAATTGGACAAGTCCGGATTCTGACCAATAGCCGTGATAATTGTATCAGCTTCAATGGTAAAATCAGAACCTTCAATTGGCAAGGGCCTTAAGACACCTACTGGAGCATTTGGATCTAAAGTAACCTCAACACAGGTAAAAGCAAGTCCTCTTTCAATCTCCCTAAAAGCTGTAATCATGGCGCCGTCATAAAGTTTGATACCTTCTTCCAGTGCTTCCTTTATTTCTGCTGGATGAGCAGGTAAAATGCCCCGGTTTTCCAAAGCGATTAACGCCACCTCTTTACCAAAGCGCCTGGCTGTCCGAGCAACATCCATGGCGGCACTTCCGCCACCCACCACTAAGACCCGATTGCCTATGACGGGAGCTTGTTGGCAGTTTATTTGCTTAAGATAAGATAATCCGTCCAGTACCCAGGATGCAGTGTAATCCAAAAGTGGCAGTTTTTTTGGTTTTTGGGCACCTACAGCCAAATATATTACGTCGTAAGTTTGTTTAAGGAGGGCTAAATCTCCTGGAAAAGCTACAGGAGAATTGGTGACAATTTTGACTCCAGTTTCAATCAGCCTGTTTATTTCCTGGGCTAAGACATCCTTTGGCAAGCGGTAGGAGGGGATGCCATAGCGCAACGTTCCCCCCGGCTCAGCCTGGGCCTCTAGCACTGTAACCTGACATCCTGCCTGTCTTAAATGAAATGCAGCCGATAATCCAGCTGGACCTGCTCCAACTACGGCAATCTTTAGGTTAATCTCCGGCAGAGGTGCAGGGAGAGACCAATTTTCAACCAAGGCCATGTCGCCTATAAACTGTTCCATTGCATTGACGGCAACTGTATCATCGTAGTGGTTTCTATTGCAAGCGGACTGGCAGGGATGATGACAAACCCGGCCTGTTACTGCTGGAAATGGGTTGTTTTTGACCAGGGTAAGCCAGCTATCATAGAAATCTTTGTTTTTTAATTGCTGGATCCATACAGGAATTTCACCTTCAATCGGACAGGCATTATGACATGGGGAGGGACGAAGCTGATATTCAGGAAAGGCACTGCGCCAGGTTCCTGTATTAAAAATTTCGGTCCATCCTGTGGTCCAGATAGTAGGTATCTGATTTATTTGGCTCATCCTGCTATTCCCTCCTGACCTTCAGTATCTTTTTTAATCACATCATAGCCTTCTTGGCAAGCATTTGAATTCTGTTCTTTTTTGACTGGGCTCATTTCTGCAACTACTTTTTGCATATTTTCGATACTAGGGGCGCCTAGAAGGCAAGTAAATGCTCCCAGTAAAGCTGAATTAACGATTCTGCCAAGTCCTTGATTATGAGCAATTGCCTTACCATCAATAGTATTTATACGATAATTGCCTAAGGATTTGAATTCTTCCGGAGATTTAGAGGAATTTACCAAAATCAGAGTATTTTCCGTTGCTCCCTTTAATAGATTTTCACCAAGCAAGCTGGAATCAAAGCATAAAATAGCATCAGGGATTTCAATATCACAGCGGAGCCTGATGGGCTTATCATCAACTCTGATAAAGGAGCTTACCGCCGTACCTCGTCGGGCCCCTCCGTAAGTGGCATAAGCTTGCACATATTTGCCCTCATGAAAAAAGGCGGTGGCTAAAATTTGGCCTGCCATTTGGGCGCCTTGGCCACCCCTGCCTTGAATCATTATTTGTAGCACGTTAACACCTCCAGCAACTGTATATATTATTTGAAAATTGATAAATTGCAAGAATTATGCCCAACTGATGGCCTGATATTAAAAGCAATGGAAAATTCGATAAAAAGTACATTTAATTAGGTGGCATGTTTCTTATAGCTAGAGGGATAGCTTGGTTAAGTGCTTTTATTATAACGGAAAAAATAAAAACCGGTGCGCACTACCACCGACTGGTGGAGCTGTGCACCGGTTTTTATTTTAGTTTACAAGCCAAGGAGTTCCCTAATCTTTTTTACTTGTGAGCGGCTAACTGGCACCTTGCCGCTTTCCTGATCATCCACTACCAGTGTTAATGTGCCATTATAAAGAGGGATAACTTCTTTAACTTTTTTCAAGTTTATGAAGTAGGAGCGATGACATCTGTAAAACTGAGTATTTTTAATCCTTGTTTCCAGCTCTTTTAAAGTGAAACGAGTGAGATATTTTTTGGCTTGTGTTTTAATATAAGTGTAGTCATTGCTGGCAAAGACGTAAACAATTTCTGTTTCATTAATAAGCAGAATTTTGCCGTTATGCTCCACTGGAATCATTTCCAGTGATTGCTTATTATGCTTTGTGATTTGTGGTTCCGGCTGAGGCACCTCACTTTTCTGCTCCCGGGAGACAACTTGATTGACTTTGTCCAAAGCCTTAGCTAATCTGTCGGGGTCAACAGGTTTTAGCAGGTAGTCAACTGCATTGACGGCAAAAGCATCTAAGGCGTAATTATTGTAAGCTGTAACATAGACTATCGCTGGAGGATTATGGGCAGACTTTAGTTGCTCCCCTAATTGCAGTCCGTTTTTCCCAGGCATATCTATGTCCAAAAAAACCACTGAATAATCAACAGCTTTAATCAGCTCCAGCGCCTCCTCGGCATTAGTAGCTTCACCTACTATCTGAATATAATCATATTGTTCCAGGTGATAGCGCAGTTCTTTTCTGGCGGGATACTCATCATCTAAAATTAAAACTTTTATCTTTTCCTTCATTATTAAAAAGACCTCCCTTTGGAGAATTCACAAAAAAATACTAATATTAAGATAATTTTGACGAAAATTACAAAATTCCTGCTAATAAAATAAATAAAAGTAAAATATTTATGTTAAGCTGTTAGGAATTGTGTCTAAAGTAATATTTATAAGTAATAAGTGGTTAAACAGGAAATTTTTTTTTATGATAAACCCGTTTACAGCCATTATAACACTGTTCACTCTCAAATATAACAGATAAGACAGCATACTATCTAAAATAGACAAATAGGGCAATGCTGTTTTCATTAATTTGGCGGATTGCGAAATTAATTATGATATGTTAAAATTAAGAAAAAATATTCCGAATATTCCGCATATGTGAAAAATTCTGGCAAAGAAGGGGGAGTGCAGCCTAGTTTGATCATAAATATTCAGCAGGAGTGCAGAAGGATAAGCTTGCAATACGTGTTCCTTTAGTTATTAAATTATAAGGAGGAAATTAAATGTCTAAAAGCAAAAATTTTCCTAATCCTCATGAGTATGTGAGTATGGAAATTCCACCTGAATTGGAAGGCTGGGAGGAGATGTACCCGCCCCATTTTCTCTTCGGTGAAGAGAGAAAGGATTGGGAAAAACAACAGTTTTGGTATTTGGACAAGATTCATGCTGTCCACCCAATGCCGCCTTTAGATCAAATTTTCCAGCAAGCCTGGCAAATATCTTTAGCCCAGCACACCACTAGAATTTTTTGCATTCCGCCGGCCCAGGGGATTGCCCACCGTATGGTAGGGTGCTACCAGTACATCTGTGCAATTGCACCACCGTCACAGGAAGTAATAATGGAAAAAGCTAAGTTGTTCGGGGAGCGGGCCCAGTATCCCGTAGACCATTACGATGAACTTTTTGAAGAATGGCTTGAAAAAGTTCAAGCACTGGGTAAAGAACTACAGGGAATTAAAGTTCCCAAAGAGTTGCCCAAGTATTTACCCGATGAGGATATATTCCCCAATCATTTCAAAGGATATACTCCTGCCTATGAGTTGATGGAGTCTTTTGACAGGGCTGTAAATTATACTTATAAGGCTTGGCAATATCACTTTAACTACCTAAATCTCAGCTACTTATATTATTTAATGTTTTTTGATGTTGCTAAAAAGCTGTTTCCTGGGATTAGTGATAGTGCTGTCAGTAAAATGGTGGCGGGAGCAGAAGTTTCCATGTTCCGCCCGGAAGAGGAGTTATGCCGGTTAGCCAGGCTGGCCTTTGAAAACCCTCAGGTGAGCAGCATTTTAAGGCAAGATGCACCATCAAAGGAAAAGATTAGTGAACTAAGTAAGTTTGCCCAAGGAGAAAAATGGTTAATAGAGCTGGAGGATTCTAAAGAACCCTGGTTTAATATCTCCTGCGGCAGCGGTTGGTACTATTATGAAGGAAGCTGGAAAAGCAACTTAGATGTACCCTTTGGTTATCTCAAGAACTATCTTGAGCGGTTAGAAAAAGGCCTATCAATAGAGCGTTCCTTAGATGACATTAGTGAAGCCAGGGATGAAATAGTAGCCCAATATACTAAATTGATAAAAAGTGAAGAGGACAAAAAGACTTTCTTAGATGCCTATAATAATTGCCGGGTTATTTACAAGTATGCTGAAGATCATTTGTTCTGGATTGAACACTGGTTCCACAATATTTGGTGGGATAAAATTAGAGAGATTGGTAAAGTGCTGGTTAAGTGCGGAGCACTGAAGGAAACTGATGACATTTTTATGTTTAACAGGCTTGAGGTACCCACTTTAATTGAGGATGCAGTAACCACTTGGGCCTTAGGTGAAGATATACCCATGTTAAAATGGGCCGAAAAAGCTGAAAAAAGGAAAAAAATACTTGAGGCGGCTTTTAACTGGAATCCTTCCCCGGCCCTAGGACCAGCACCGGAGGAAGTGGCGGAACCCTTTACCATCATGCTATGGGGTGTTACTACAGGCATGGTGAATGATTGGTTAGCAGGCTCGGAGGTAAATCCTGATGAAGTAACCTCGATCAAAGGCTTTGCTGCATCCTCTGGTGTAGCTGAAGGAATAGCCCGGGTGATAAAAACAACTGATGAGATAAGTCTGCTAAAAGCCGGAGAAATTATGGTTTGCCCTTGTACTAATCCTTCTTGGGCTCCAGTTTTATCTACTATTAGTGCAGCTGTCACAGATATTGGTGGACTCACTTCCCATGCAGCTATTGTGTGCCGGGAATATAGTTTGCCATCTGTAACCGGAACCGGTATTGCCACTGTGGTAATTAAGACAGGGGACTTAATCAAGGTTGACGGAGACGAGGGTACGGTGGAGATTATTAAGCGAGCAGAATAATCCAGAGACATAATAAATGGGTTTTTACAACCCAAATTTTACAAGGTGGTGACGTTATGCGTTATGTTTTGGATTTGAGCAAGGCGACCAAGGCTTCTTTTAACAAGGTTGGTGGAAAAAATGCAAATCTGGGTGAAATGCTCAATAAGGGCGGAATTAGAATACCTCCCGGTTATGCCGTAACTACTGATGCTTATCTAGATTTTATCAATAAGAACGGAATCGTTGAGGAGTTATATTATCTACTGGCAGGTACTGATCCGGCAGATTTGGATGCCCTTGAGGGTGTAAGTCAAAAAATCAGAGAAATGATTGAAACCAGTCAGATGCCTGAGGATATTGAAGCAGAGATAAGGGAAAGCTATGCTTTGCTGGAGGGCACCTGTAATGTAACTGATTTACCGGTAGCCGTTCGCTCCAGTGCTACTGCAGAAGACCTGCCAAATGCCAGCTTTGCCGGTCAGCAGGATACCTATCTTTGGATGAAGGGACCAGACCAGGTTGTCAAAGCGGTGCAGAAATGCTGGTCAAGTCTATTTACTGCTCGGGCCATCAGCTATAGGGCCAAAAATAATTTTCCCCATGAGCAAGTCTTGATTAGTGTGGGAGTGCAAAAGATGGTGAATGCTAAAGTTTCTGGAGTGATGTTTACCATCAATCCCACCAATGGAGACCCTTCCCAGATAGTTATTGAAGGCAGCTGGGGTCTAGGTGAAGCAGTGGTCTCCGGCAATGTTACCCCTGACAATTTTATGGTGGATAAAATAATGGGAGATGTAACTAGCCAGCGGATTTCTTTTAAACACATTGAATGCATACCCTGCAGGGATACGGGTGGTGTAAAAGAGATTCACATATCCCCTGAGCGCCAGAATATTTCTTGCATGGACAAGAAGGAAATTCGGGAATTGGCCAAAATAGCTAAGCAAATAGAAAATTATTGCGGCTGTCCCCAGGATATTGAATGGGCCATAGACTATGACTATTCCTTTCCTGAAAATGTGTTCATCGTTCAAAACAGGCCGGAAACAGTTTGGAGCCAGAAGAAAGTAGAACCACTTTTGGCCAGCAAGAGTTGCCATGATTTATTAATGGAAAGAGCGCTTAAGGTAATCAGAGTGAGTTAAGTGACTAACCCTGGATAGCCGCCTGACTGTCTAAGGGGTGGAGGTGGTGCAGGTGACCACAACATATATTACAGGCCAGGTGGCAACAGGGATGGGAAAGGGAAGTTATTTTACTTCCCTTTCCTGGTTTGCAGACCAGGTTAAGACTAACTTAGGATTTACACCTTATCCGGGAACATTAAATTTGCACCTATCTCCAGAAGAGGCGGCAAAAATAATAAATTATTCAGATGCAAGGCTGGAAATCAACCCCCCGGAGTCAACATTTTGTGGGGCAGCTTGTTATCCAGTCTTAATAGAAGACATGATCTGGGGTGCTTTAGTTAGGCCTATTGCCACGGGACACCCACTGGAAACTGTTGAGCTAATTGCTCCTGCATCTGTACGGGAAAGCCTGGGGGTATCCGATGGAGATAAAGTAAGATTTTGCTGGGACAATGGACCAAAGCCCTGGACATTGCAAAAAGAAGAAAAATTAGCCAATTATCGTGTCATGGAAGTTTATCAAAGGCAAGCTGCCTCTCCCCGGCTGGGGGAATGCTTTAATTTTTATATTCTCCAATCAGCTGACTGGGTTCAGGTGATTCCCATCACTGCAGATAAAAAAGTGCTAATGGTACGGCAATATAGGCACGGAACAGGAGAAATAACACTAGAGCTTCCTGGGGGAATCGTGGAACCTGGACTGGAACCAATGGAAGCTGCCCAAAGGGAACTGGCGGAAGAGGTTGGCCATATTGGACAAAGATTGACCAGTTTAGGCAAAGTCAGGCCTAACCCGGCTATTTTGACTAATTGGTGTCACTTGTTTTTAGCGGAAGAGTTGGTTTGCCGGGAAAAAGAGCAAGATGATGGGGAAGATATTTTTGTACTCCCTGTCCCCCTTGAAAATATTCCCCGATTGATAAAGGCCGGGATAATTAATCATAGCTTAACAATAAACTGTTTTTACCACCTGTGGGCCCGTTAGGGTCCTTTTTTTTGCATTTCACCGAATATAGATAGCGCAACCTGCCAGTTATGCAGTATGATGAGGCAGAAAAGCCCTTAATTTGACATGACGTTTGTCTAAATTGGCCAAATAGCCAAGTGGATATTTAACCGTTTTAGTTATAGACGAATTTAAATATTTGCGATAAAATAACCTTAATATTAAGAAAATTTACACTATTAATATTATTGGCACTAGTAATACAATTTGGATAATGGCTGGCTAGGGGGTGATTTCAGGAGGTGGCTATGGTGCAAGAGGAGTTACTCAGCTTTCCGGGTATGTTTAAATTTGAACCTGAGACAGGAGTAATTACTTTCAGGGGCAACAGAATGCTGGTATTTCAAGCGGATGCTCTTGGTCAACTGCGAGAGGAACTGATATTAACTTTAGGTGAAGACATTGCCAGAGGTGTATTGTTGAGATTTGGTTATCGATGTGGCTATGCAGATGTAACTAGTATGCGGACTTTATTTGATGGATCCACAGACGCAGATTTAATGTTGGCTGGGCCAAAACTACACACTTATCAGGGACTGGTCCATGTCATCAATGAAGAACTGAAATTTGACCGGGGAAAAGGCCATTTTTTCATGAAGGGCCTTTGGCAAAATTCCTTTGAAGCCCAACAGCACTTAAAGCTGTTTGGACCTACTAAAGAAGGAGTTTGTTGGATATTAACCGGCTATGCCAGCGGCTATGCCAGTGGATTTATGGGCCGGGATGCAGTCTGTGTGGAAACAAAGTGCGTAGCCATGGGTGACCCTAATTGTGCCTATGAAATACGCAATGTGGAAAATTGGGGCCAATTGGCTGATAAAGAAAAAGAGTGCTTTAAGCCCAGTTTGACAGCAAAAAGTCTGCAAAAGGTGTTGGAGGAGGAACGGGAGCAAATAGAACAGTGGCGGGCTTTAAATGAGGCCACAGTAATATTAAACTCTCAGTTAGATACGGTCAACTTACCTCAAAAGTTTATAGATAGTGCCAAAAGACTGGTAGGGGCTGAAGAGGCCTTATTAACCCTCAAGAATGACAAAAGTAACGGACTCATTATTTACAAGGACATTGTCGGTCAAGAGGAGTTGGTCAGGGAAATTGCTGATCGGCCTAGAGGGGCTATCGAAATAATTTTCCAGAGGGGAACAGTTATTAACCGGGATCAATCTCATTTTTCCGCTGAAGAATTATATGGATTTACTAACATAAAGAAAAACTTGCTGGGTGTGCCACTTTTTGCAAATGGCAGGGTGATTGGGGCTCTGCTGATGGCTAATAAAAGAGGAGATGGGGCCTTTGACGAGAATGACCAGGAATTGTTAACCATCCTGGGCTCTCAAATGGGGATAGCCTTAGAAAACTCCAGACTTTATGAACAGGTGGATGAAAAGCTTAAAGACAAGGCTGATGAATTGGAGCGGGTTAACAACATATTGTCAGAGCAGCATAAAATCCTGCAAAAGTCATTGGAAATCCACAAGCAACTCACTGATTTGGCGTTAAGTGGACAGGGAATAGAAGCTATTTGCAGTACCCTGGCGGAAATTACAGGCAATCCAATCCAGGTGGAGGATCATGGTGGCAGGCTGATAGCTACTAGTTTAAGCGTGGATGACAATTGGGTGCTGGGAACGAAAAAAATACTTGAGCAGAAGACTTATGCTCAACAGGCCAAAGTTCTGTTAGATGAGAAAAAACCCGTTGAGATACAGATTGGGAAAAGTCATAAACAGTATATAGTGCCGGTGGTAGCAGGGAAACAAGTGCTGGGCTTTATTATAACCGCACTGGTGGATAAAAAGAAACTGAGAAGATTGGATCAAGTGGCTATGGAGCATGGGGCAACGGTCATTGCTCTGGAGATGTTAAGGCTAAAGGCATCCTTTGAGTATAGCCAGCGAGTTAAGGAAAATTTTGTCGAAGAATTACTGCTGGGGAATTTAGAATCCTTGGAACTAGCACGTCACCATCCAGGTCAAATGGGATTTGATTTGCAAAATCTCTTCCAGGTAATGTTAGTGGAGGTTGATCCAGGACTTAAAGATACGAACAAGCAAAATATCTATCGCCATTTGCGGGAATTGGTAAATAATCTGGATGTCAATTATGTGGTAATCAGCAAAAACAATCAGTTGATTATCTTGGTTATTCAGGAGGAAAAATGCAAAGAATGTAATGAGGCTGCGAAATTAGCTGAAATACTTAAAAGTGAACTGCTAAAATTTATCAATGAAGGTCGTTGGTGGATTGCCCTTGGATTAGCATATGACAAGATTGAGGAAGTAAACCAAGCTTATCTAAAAGCAATCAATACATTAGAAATAATGAAAGCTTTACGCCAGGATAATATGATTAATGACTTTGAGAGTTTGGGGGTTTTTTCCCTGCTGGAAATTAACCCGAAAAGATTCATCCAGTTTGTTAACCGGGTGTTGGGGCCTCTCTTAGAATATGAGCAAAAACACAGGGCGCAGCTAATAGACACTTTATGTCTTTATTATGACAATAACAGCAATATCTTAAAAGCTGCCAGGAGTGGCTATCTAAATTCCAGCACCTTGAAATACAGGCTGCGACGGATCCAAGAAATTACCGAGCTAGACCTTAAGGACCCGGAAGTTAGCTTGCAGGTGCAGTTAGCACTGAAACTAATTAAAGGTAAGCATTAAAATTAATCCAGAGGAGGTAGTAGACAAATGGACTTGCGAGATTTTATTGCCAGATGTGATGAAGAAGGAGAACTAAAGCGAATTACAGCAGAAGTGGACTGGGATTTAGAAATTTCCCATATCTCTAAGGTTAATGAAGAAGGTGGTGGGCCTGCCCTGCTTTTTGAAAACGTAAAGGGATATACCACACCTGTATTAACTGGTGCTTTTGGAACTGCTAAACGACTATCCATCGCCATGGGTATGACTCCTGGACATTCCATGTGTGACTTGGCCAAGGAGTGGAAGGATTTAACCATCAAAGAGGTGATTTCCGCCCAGGAGGTTAATAGCGGTCCGATTTTTGAGAATATGGATGAGGGAGAGGCAGTTAATCTGAGCAAATTTCCCGTCCCCCGGTTTTACCCGTTAGATGGCGGACGTTATATCGGCACTGCAGTATTTTTAGTAGTTCGGGATCCGGAAACAGGAGAAATAAATCTTGGCACTTACCGGATGCAAATGCTAGATGATAAGCGCTGCGGAGTCCAAATTCTGCCCGGTAAAAGGGGTGAGCGAATTCTAAAAAAATATAAAAAACTTGGCAAAAAAATGCCGGCAGCGGCTGTAATAGGCTGTGACCCCCTATTGTTCATGGCAGGAGCTGCCATGCAAGCGGGAACCAGTGAATTTGATATTTGCGGCTCCATTAGAGGGGTGCCATCCAAAATTATAACCAGCGATTATACTGGCTTACCCATTCCATTTGATGCTGAGATAGTGCTGGAAGGGGAAATAGATCCTGAGAATTTTCAAGCAGAAGGGCCTTTTGGCGAGTATACCGGATACTATACTGATGAAATAGGCAAAGAAATTAAAAAGCCTTGCCTTGAGGTAAAGCGAGTACTACACCGGAACAATCCCATTCTTTGGGCTACTTCAGTTGGTAGACCAGTGACGGATGTTCATATGCTGTTGGCATTTACCAGAACAGCTACCCTGTGGACCGACTTAGAACGGATGCAGATTCCAGGACTTAAATCAGTCTATGTACCGCCAGAGTCAGCAGGGCGCTTTTGGGCCATTGCATCTGTGGAGCAAAGATATGCAGGACACGCCGCCCACGTGGGGAATGCCATCATCTCTACCACCACAGGAAGCTACGGTATTAAGGGAGTAATAGTAGTGGATCATGATATCAAGGCCGATGATATCGGGAGGGTATTTTGGGCACTAAGCGTACGCTATGATCCAATGCGCAGCACTGAATTAATCAAACGGGGCAGATCAACTCCATTAGATCCTGCCTTAGATCCCACGGGCAATAAGCTCATAACTTCCCGAATTATCATGGATGCCACCATTCCCTATGAATGGGAGGAAAAGCCACAGGAAATTGCCCTTGACGAAGATACGCATGCCAAGGTGCTGTCTCGATGGAAAGAATATGGCTTTTAAGGACTAAAGAGAGAGGTGAGAACAAATGGGTTTAAATAATAATATTAGTGATGCGGTGGAACGGGCCAAAAAAATAAAACTGGTAATACTGGATGTCCACGGAGTTTTAACCACCAATGATGTTATTTACGACGAGGACGGGCGGAAGTACCGGGTTTTTTGCCAGGAAGACGGCTTTGGATGTAATGCGCTGATGTACTGCGGTGTTCAAGTGGCTGTTATCACCAGCAAATCAAAGGGTCTTGAGGAAAAAAGAATGAGTGATATTGGTGTTAAACATTTTCACATCACAACAAAAAAAATACCCAAATATGAAGAATTGTTGCAAGAGTTTGGAATTAGCGACGAGGAGGCGTGTTTCGTAGGCGATGAGATAATCGATATGGGGGTAATGAAACGAGTTGGCTTAGCAGTAGCCCCTTCCGATGGAAGAGCCCAGGTGCACGAAATTTCTCACTATGTTACTGAAAAGGCTGGAGGGAAAGGGGTGATAAGAGAACTGGCTGAATTTATTCTTCAGGCTCAAGGTAAATGGGAAGGATTCTGTGATAAAGTAATCAACAAAGGCTGGTAGACAACCAAATTACAAAATAAAGGACGAAGAGGAGGTAGTTTTCAATGGCTATCAAGTATTATAAAGATAACCGTGAATTTATTAAGGCGTTGGAAGAAGCAGGTGATCTTGTCACCATTGATCAAGAAGTAGATTGGGATATGGAATTGGGTGCGGTGGTTAGAAGGGCATGTGAAAAAAATTCCCCTGCCCCATATTTTAAAAAGATAAAAGATTATCCGGGGTGGGAGGCTTTTGGTGCGCCAATGTCCACCTGGAGGAGATTAAACATTGCCATGGGCTTAGACCCCGACACTCCCATCAATGAGTTGCAGGATGAATATATCCGGCGAATTACCGGCCCCACTATTAAACCGGTAGAGATTGACAGGGATCAGGCACCATGTAAAGAAAATGTACTAATGGATGATGAAGCTGATTTATTTAAACTGGTGGCACCTATGGTTCACGGTGGTGACGGTGGTCGTTATCTGTGCACCTGGCATATGGTGGTTGGAGCTTCTTTAAAGGATCCCAGCAATGTAAACTGGGGTATGTATCGCCAGATGGTATTTGACCAAAAAACAATGTGTGGACCAGTTCTTCCCTTCTCTGACATGGGCAAAATGTTTTATGATGAATATGCACCCATCAATAAGCCAATGCCCTTTGCCACAGTAATCGGAATGGACCCCCTATCAGGGATAGCAGCTTGTGCACCGGCCCCTTATGCGGAATCCGAGTATGCCAGTCAATTAATGGGTGCGCCGGTGGAATTGGTAAAATGTGAAACCAATGATTTATTAGTTCCGGCCCATGCAGAGATTATCATTGAAGGTGAAATTATCCCTCATGTGGGGATCGAAGAAGCTCCCTTTGGCGAATATACTGGATACAGGACTTCACCCAGAGCCGGCCGGACGGTGTATAAGGTTAACTGCATCACTTACAGGAATAACCCTATTTTAACAGTTTCTAACATGGGTATTCCTACTGACGAAGGTCAGCTGCTCCGATCCTTCTCCCTGGCCTTAGAAATGAGGAAATTATTGGAGAGCCAGCAAATTCCCATCTCCGGAGTTTATATGCTGCCGGAATCAACTCATCATTGGGTTGCGGTGGGTGTAAAGAACGCATATCCTGGGATTGCCCATCAAATCGGCCATTTGGTCTTTGGAAGCAAACTAGCTCCTTGGTTCCATATTGTGCAGGTTGTAGATGAAAAAACTGATATCTATAGTCTTAAAGAGTTGATGCATGATTTCAGTACTAAACTCCATCCATCCAAGGGAATTCATATTTACAAGAATCATGTTGGTACACCACTGTATCCTTTTGCCGATCCAGCTGATCGGAAATATGGAAAGGGAGATAAGGTTCTGTTCGACTGCCTCTTCCCGTTAGATTGGCCTCTAGCTGAAACGCCTATAAAAGTGGCCTTTAGCAACAAAGATATTTATCCAGAGGATATCCAGGAAAAAGTATTAGCTAGCTGGAAGGATTACGGATTTAAAGATTAATATAATAATTATCAAATAAGGAGGTAATTGCTGTGCGGAAAGAATGGGACACTTATATCCTAACAAAACTTGCTGAGGTAGAAGAAGATGTGGAAACTTTAAGGGTCATCCGGGACCTTACCCCAGGGACCCACAAATACAATGGTAAATTTGTCAAGTGCTTAGTCTCCAGGGATCCTGAAAAATACCCCGATAAATTATTTGTAAGATTGGGCAGGGGGCAGTTGACTAAGAATATTTGGTCTGTTAAAATAACAGAATATGTTGAAGGCATCCCCACTAAGCCGTATCATATGTCCGGTGGTATTTCATTGAAGGAAGATTAAAGACAGTTCAATCTAATATTTAGGGAGAATAGACATGGTAACTTTAAGGGATTATTTAAATCTGTTGGAAGACCATAATGAATTACTCATAATCCGTGAGGAAGTTGACCCTTGTTATGAATTATCAGCTATTTTGCGAGAAGCCAGCGGATTTGCAGGTGGGCCGGCGGTGTTATTCAACTCGGTCAAGGGTTTTCCGGGGAGAAGGGTTGTTGGGAATTTACTAGCCAGTAGGAAGAAGATGGCTTTAGCGTTAAATACCAATGAGGCTAAGTTGAAAGAGGCTTATCTTACAGGCCGGGAAAAAAGTTTACCGCCGGAAGTTGTTATCAATGGCCCGGTGCAAGAAAATATAGTTTCGGGAGAGATAGACCTGTTGTCTATCCTCCCGGCTCCCTTATTTCATGAAGGGGACGCGGGACATTACCTTACTTCTGCGGTAATAATGGCCAAAGATCCAGAAACCGGGGAGCAAAATGCAGGCATTCACCGGGTACAGTTAAAGGGCGGAAATCGCCTGGGAATCTTCTTGGCAAATCCCCCCATAGCAGAATATTTGGCAAAAGCAGAAAAAAGAGGGGAGCCGTTGCCCATCGCCATTACTTTAGGGTGGCATCCTGCCGCAATGATAGCAGCTGCAGCTCCGGTGCCAAGAGGGCAATTTACTAAGCTGCACCTGGCGGGAGGTTTATTGGGTGGCCCGGTTCAGTTAGTTCAGGCTAAAACAGTTGATTTAATGGTGCCCGCAGATGGGGATATAATACTAGAAGGCCATGTATTGCCAGGAATCAGAGAAAAAGAAGGTCCCTTTGGTGAAAGCAGCGGCTATTATTTTGAACACAACAGCCCGGTGGTGGAAGTAACTGCTGTTACCCATCGGAATGATTTTATTTTGCAGGTAATTCAGCCTTGGGGAATAGAAACCGAGGTGATTTTGGCAGTATGTTCCGGTTCTGAGCTGTGGCAGGAGTTGAAGAAAAAGGTGCCCGGAGTAATTGACGTAGGCTATTTGCCGGGAGCACTAGCCTTTCAGGGAGTAATCTCCGTTGCCGGTGATATGAAGAGGGAAGAGATTAAAAGGCTTATTCATTTAAGTCTGTCCATCAGTTCAAGTTTGAAACATGTAATTATTGTTGATGAGGATATAGATGTGCATAACCCTAGGGAGGTGTTATGGGCACTAGCTACCAGGTTTCAGGCCCACCGGGACTTAACAGTTGTGGATGGCATTGAAGGCTATCCCATTGATCCATCAGCCCGGAATAATCCTTGCGCTAAAATGGGAATGGATGCTACTGCCAGACCAGGGGGGCCAATGTCTGCTGACTTTAGGAGATTAGTCACTCCGGAAGCCAGTAAGGAGAAAGCGCAGAAAATCTTGAGATAAGGGGGCAATAGGCATGAAAATAGTAGTGGGAATTTCAGGGGCAACGGGAGCTATTTATGGCATTCGCACGTTGGAGGTATTAAACAAGCTGGGAATTGAGACCCATTTAGTCATGTCTGACGCTGGCCGGCGGACCATTGAATTAGAGACAAATTATCATATCAAAACTGTGGAATCGCTGGCCACAAAGGTGCATCCCAATCATGACATTGGTGCTGCCATATCCAGTGGCAGTTTCAAGACAGATGGAATGATAATTGCCCCTTGTTCTATTAAGAGTCTTTCGGGTATTGCCAATTCTTACAATGATAACCTATTAACCAGAGCAGCTGACGTTGTGTTAAAGGAAAGGCGAAAACTGGTAATGGTGGTAAGGGAGACACCTTTGCATGTAGGTCACCTAAAGCTGATGACAACTGTAGCTGAGCTGGGGGCAATAATTTTACCGCCTATGCCCGCTTATTATCACTTGCCCCAGACTATAGACGATATTATCAATCAGACAGTGGGAAAGGTTTTAGACCAGTTTGGAGTAGAGCATAACTTGTTCGCCCGCTGGGAAGGAGCAGAAAAAATAGTAAAAGGCAAAAAAGAAAAACTAGCTTGTGGTTAGGGGCGATATGAATTGGATAATGAAAAATATTTTTACCAAAAAGAATTGGAAACTGCAGACCGGGATCGTTTAGCTGAGTACCAGTTGGGAAGATTCCGGGAAATGGCCAAAAAGCTTTGGGGAAACAATATGTTTTATACAAATAAATGGCAGCAGGCCGGGATAGCAGGACCTGAAGAATTGATTACCTGGGAGAATTTTAAAAAATTACCCTTCACTAATAAACATGAACTGGTGGAAAACCAGTTAAATAACTCTCCCTATGGGACTAATCTGACGGAGCCACTGGAAAAATACGTTCGTTTCCACCAAACCTCAGGCACCACTGGGAAACCATTGAAATGGTTAGATACATCAGAGTCCTGGCATAATTGGGCTGAGTGCTGGGCCTATGTGTTAAAAGCGGCGGGAGTTGATGCCAATGATTCGGTGTATTTTCCTTTTTCCTTTGGACCTTTCGTAGGCTTTTGGAGTGCATTCTCGGCAGCCCAGCTGATTGGTGCGATGGCTATTCCCGGTGGGGGACAGGATACGCCCACCAGACTTAATTTTATCATGGAGAATAAGCCCACTGTTATCTGCTGTACTCCTTCCTATGCCCTAAGGCTGGCTGAAGTGGCGGAAGAGATGGGGTATGACCTGAGAGAGGCTGGCGTCAAGGCAACTATTCATGCGGGGGAGCCCGGTGCCAGCATCCCAGCTACCAGAGACAAAATTGCTAAAGCGTGGGGTTCCAGGGTCTACGACCACCACGGAATGACCGAGGTGGGAGCCATTAGTTTTACCTGTACCTGTGACCAACCTGGGGTTCACTTGAATGAAGCTGAGTTTATTCTGGAGATATTGAATCCAGAAACAGGCGAGCCCGTTGAAAGTGGTCAGGCGGGAGAACTGGTGGTCACTAACTTAGGTAGAATAGGAATGCCGGTGGTGCGTTATCGCACCGGAGATGAGGTGAAACCCATTTTTGATACCTGTGGGTGTGGCCGGAATTTTATTCGTATGGATGGGGGCATCTTGGGGCGAGTTGATGATATGTTAATTGTACGGGGAGTTAATGTTTTTCCCAGTGCCATCGAAAATATTGTGCGGCGTTTCCCCCAGATTGATGAGTTTCAGATTGAAGTGTATAAAGAGCGGCAAATGGACGAAGTTAATTTAATTGTAGAAATTAGTGAGGAAAAGTGGAGCGAAGAGGATATTAAGGTTACAGTGGAGAAACTGCGGGAACAGCTGCGGGCAGATTTACAAATTAGGGTTGCCTGTCACTTGGTGCCGGCCAACACTTTGCCTCGATTCGAAATGAAAGCCAAGCGATTGGTAAGAGTGGAAAAACCTAGCGTGTCAGGTTAAATGCGACAGGGGACGGTTCTTATAGGGGACAATCGGAAGTTTTTTTGACAGAAAAAGGCTCAACTATCAGCTAATAGCTATAGTTGAGCCTTAAGTTTACTTATATTCATGATGACAAAAATTTTCGATTGCCCCAGAAGGTGATACAATAGTGTGGGAAGCTAGTATGCGTCAGCTCTGGCTGCTTGCAAAAAATATTGATTCTATGCAACATGTTATGATATTATTATAGTGAGCCGATGAAATTTATCACTGTCAGCATTTAAGGACCATAGAGCAAATTGCTGTTACCGTCAGCGATATGGCAAGCAGTATGACTAAACAATCGGATATGACCGGCAATATTCTCATATTAGCCAGGTTAATTGTTCCAGTCCAAACACTGAGGCTGCAGTTACCACTACAGTCCAGATCAATAAACTAATAGTCATCCAGATACTTACAGCATTTTTTTGCGCTCCTAGTCCAAGAGCTACTAAAGCTGCCAGATGAACACCGGTCAATAATGGTCCTGCCAAAGCAAGTCCCGGAACACCATAGTTAGCCATAATTTTTCTTGCTCGCTCCTTCCGTTTGGAACTCTTTGCTAATTCTTCTCCACTAACTGTTTTTGGTACTTCTTTTAACTGTTTAGCCTGCTTTCGTTTCTGCCACCACTTTTAAAGGCAACTGCAGCTACCGGTACAGGGGCCAACCATATCCCCCAGCACTGTCAATAACTTCTGATTTATCCGACGAACTGGTTCTGTTTTAGGGATAAAGATGTATTAAGAAATTTGGGAGCGGAAAATGGTATTAATTCTGCTGTAGTAATGCTAGTCAAATTTGATAGTTTTTCTTCAAAAGTGGCTATTTTGGATAGATATTGTACTAATGATCCGTGTTCCTGCGGAAGTGGCAAGAAGTACAAGAAATGTTGTCAGTTTCAAGACGAAGAAAAAGCGCGTTTAACAAGTTTAACAACAACTATTTAGAGAAGGGTGGTTTAGGGTGGGATATAAAGACACTGGAGCAGAACCCTTGCTGGTGAAGAACTTGATGGAGCATTATCCATTGGTATTGGAGGCGGAACTTTGTATAAATGAAGCCTTGGAGTTAATGGTTGAACACAAATTAACTCAGGCACCGGTAGTAGATCAGAGAAACTACTTGGGCAGGTTAAGTATTTTTTCATTACTGGGTTTGGTTAAGCTAGGGAAGGCTGAAGAAAAAATAAAGCTTTGGGCAGAAAAACGGGATACCCTATTGGATATTGAAGAAGACTTGGCGGGTAAGGAGCTAAAGAGAGAAGAATTTTATCCGGTGGTGGACGAACAATCACACTTTAAAGGGATTGTGTATCATACTAGGTTGGAGCAAGAAAAAAGAAACCAATTAAAGCGGGAAGTTTTGCGACTGGGACTGGTGATGGAAAGTACCCATAATGGAATCTTTGCCATTGATAACCGGGGCACAATCATCATTTTTAATTCAGCGGCAGAAAGAATGCTTGGTTTAAAAGCTAAAGATGTACTAGGCAAGTATGTATTGAACTCTATCCCCGAAACCGGTACAGTTCGGGTATTAAATACAGGTAAATCTGAATACAGCCAAAAAGTAGTCACCCGGGGCAAAACATATGTCAGCAACCGTTCTCCTCTTTATCATCAAGGAGAACTGGTGGGAGTAGTGGCTGTATTTCAGGATATAACTGAATTGGAGCAGGTATCTTCTGAATTGGAAACTGTTAAAAGATTAAATATGGAATTAGATACTATTATCAACTCTTCATATGACGGGTTAATGATTACTGACGAAAATGGCACAGGGATAAAAATAAACAACGCCTTAAGCCGGGTGACGGGCTTGAAAGAAAAGCATTTTGTGGGCAAGAGCATTGAAGACTTGTATAAAAGTGGGGTATTTCATTCCCAAGCAATCACCGTACGCGCACTAAAAGAGGGGCGAAGGGTGACGGGGATTCAAAAAGTAAACACAGGAAAAGAGGTCTTGGTAACTGGTAATCCTGTTTTCGATAGTGAAGGAAGGGTAATCCGGGTAGTTACTAATGTGCGAGATATAACTGAGCTTAACCGACTGCAGGAAGAACTGGAAGAAACAAAAGCACTGAGCGCAAAATACCATTCTGAGTTGTCCAAACTGAAAGGCCAAATAGCAGAAGAAAGTAAAATAATCACTAACAATAGGAAGGTAAAGGAAATATATGATCTGGCGGGCCGAGTAGCCCAAAGTGATGTAACAGTATTGATTTTAGGTGAGTCAGGGGTTGGTAAAGAAGGAGTGGCCCGGATGATTCACAGTAAAAGCAGTAGGGATAACTCGGGTCAGTTTATTCAGATAAATTGTGGGGCAATTCCCGAAAACTTATTAGAATCTGAACTTTTTGGCTATGAACCGGGAGCTTTTACCGGGGCTCACAAAAGTGGAAAAAAGGGTCTCTTTGAAATGGCTCATCAGGGTACAATTTTTCTTGATGAAATAAGTGAGTTGCCATTATTATTGCAGGTTAAGCTGCTCCGGGTCCTTCAAGAGCAAGAGCTGTATCGGCTGGGAGGTACAACGCCAATTAAGTTGGATGTTCGGATAGTTGCCGCCAGCAATAAAAATTTGCGGCAGCAGGTGGATGAAGGAAAGTTTAGGGAGGACTTGTTTTATCGGCTAAATGTAGTACCTCTTGAACTACCTCCCTTAAGGGATCGACCAGAGGATATCTTGCCGTTGGTACTCTACTATGTCAAGTACTTTAACGAGAAATATAAGACCAACAAAACCTTCTCCCCTGGGACAATAGCCGCATTTCAGCGATGCAACTGGCCGGGAAATATTAGGGAGTTGATTAACGTTGTAGAGAGACTAATTGTAACGTCTCTGGAAGATTTGATCAATATTGAGCAAATAAATTCTCAAACGGTGATGCTTCAGCCAGTTAAGAGTACGCCTATTAGTGTAACGGAGTTGGTTCCGTTGAAAGAAGCCAAGCAAATACTGGAGCGACAACTGGTAAATATGGCGTTGAAAAGGTACCCTTCCATTAGAGGGGCTGCCCAAGCTCTGGGGGTAACCCATTCCCTGATTTTGTATAAGATCTCTCAGTATAAGCTAAAAGACGCAGCAGAAAATTAGGTGAAAATTAGGTATTAATAGCATAGCAAAGGTGCAACTGGTCAAAAATTTAACCAATTTGGTTATTTTTTTGACCACATTCTTTTTTGATGGCTAGGTAATAAAAACCTACCTAACCGTAGGTAACTTAAATTTGATACTTCGGGGAGATAATTCGTCCAATTAAGGAAAATAAGAAAAAATAAAGGTAAGCAGGAAGCAATTTTGCATATCAAATTAACCAAACATCTAAAAAGGAGGAAATGAAGAATGCTAGAAGGAGTAACTCCTTGGCCGGAAGATTTTGTTCTGGATTACAGGCAAAAAGGCTACTGGCAAGAGACCTCGATCAGTGAAATGTTTGACCAAATAGCTGACGCTTTTCCAAATAGGGAAGCACTGGTATCGGGTAATCTTCGCTTAACTTATCAGGAATTAAGGAAAAAAGCTGACTGTTTAGCTGCTTCCTTTATTTCAATTGGCCTTAGACCCTTGGACAGGCTAATACTGCAGCTGCCAAATGCTCCGGAGTTTGTTTATATTTATCTGGCCCTTGCTAAAATTGGCGTAATTCCGGTGATGTGTCTGGCGGCCCACCGGCAAAGCGAAATTGAATATATTGCTCAGCATACCGGTGCAAAAGGATATGTTATTCCTGAAAACACATTGAAGTTTGATTATCTGGCATTGGCCCATGAGGTGCAGCGAAAGGTGCCGGGGGTTAAATATATTTTTACCATCGGACTGGAAGATGGGGATGGATGTTTATCAATAAACAAATTACTGGAGAAGGATACAGTTTTTTCCCAGGAACAGACAGCCTTATATAAGCCGAACCCCTTCAACGCAGCTGTATTCCAACTTTCAGGTGGGACTACCGGTATGCCGAAAATTATTCCTCGACTTCATACGGATTATGTTTACAACTCCCGGATGTGTGGTTTGATTGCCGGATTTAATCACTATACGGTTTTCTTGGCCACCACTCCGTTGGCACATAATTTTGCCTTGGCCTGCCCTGGTATTCAAGCGGTGCTAATGGTGGGGGGGAAGATTGTTATTCCCACCGCTCACCAGCCCAAAGATGTGTTTGCCGCTATCCAACAGGAACGGGTAACATATGTTCCGGCTGTGCCGGCAATGCTAATAAATTGGATTAATTCACCGGAGATAAGCAATTATGATTTAAGCTCCTGGCAAGTGGTGATTAGTGGTGGGGCAAAGCTAAATCCGGAGGTTGCCAGCCGAGTTAAACCAGTTCTGGGCTGCAAACTACAACAGATTTTTGGCATGGCAGAGGGCTTGTTAGTAATGACTTCCTTGGATGACCCGGAAGAAGCTGTTTTAGAAACAATAGGCAAGCCTATTTCACCGGGAGATGAAGTGAAGATTGTTGATGATGAAGGCAATGAAGTTGAGCCGGGGCAGGTTGGGGAAATGATTTGCCGAGGGCCTTATACCCTCAGAGGGTATTATAAAGCTTCGGAGCATAATGAAAAAGCTTTTACCGGTGATGGATTTTTTCGCACAGGAGACTTGGTGCGAAAAAGGCTAGACGGTTTCTTGACGGTGGAAGGAAGAAAAAAGGACTTGATAAACCGTGGTGGGGAGAAAATCAGTGTGGAGGAGATAGAAAACTTGATTCTGGCCCATCCAGCGGTGGCCAATGTGGCGGTAGTGGCTATGCCAGACCAGATATTAGGAGAAAGGGCATGTGCCTATGTTTCTTTGAAGGCAGGAAATAGTTTAGAGTTGGAGCAGTTAAATAATTATTTACTTGAGCAAAAAATTGCCAAATTTAAACTACCTGAAAGGCTGGAAGTTCTTGACGTGTTCCCTTTAACTAATGTGGGTAAAATTTCTAAAAAGGATTTAAGGAATGATATTCATCGGAAATTAAGTGAAGAAGAAAAATAATAAGTCTACCCTATAAGGGTAGGCAGCTATTATATAGCAATTATTTATCCAGTAGAGTAACTAGCCTTTTGATACTAACTTAATAGAGCAATTAAAAAAAGGGGAAGGCGGTGGGTGTGGTTAACAAAAGACTTTATGTGTTTGCATAAGCTATTTTCAGAATAATAAGAATTGGCAAATTTGAAAGGGGGGTTTTTTAAGATGAAAAAAGATAATCAAACAGATGGTGTGAAATTGTTTAGCAGGAGATCTTTTATAAAAACCGCTGCAATAACGGGGATGGGTGGACTTGTGGCAGTGGGCTGTGGGCAAACTTCCCAGCAACCCGCTCCAACAGACGGCAAGCCTGCTAAACCAGACGACTTTAAATTAGGGGTAATCTTACCTTATTCAAAGGTGTTCGCGGTCTTAGGGGAGCATATTACCAAGGGGATGGAGCTTTACTTTGAAAGCGTTGACTTTACAGCCGGTGGTCGCAGGATTTTCTTAATTAAGGAAGACTATGAAAACGATGCCCAGGTAGGCATGCGTAAGGCCCGTAAACTAATAGAGTCTGATAAGGTGGACATGATGACAGGGATTGTAAATACCGGTGTTATCTATGCCTTAAGAGACTTTATTCATAACAGCAAGACTCCAATGATCGTCTCTAATGCTGGCGGAGATGCTCTGACCAGGGCCCAGAAGAGTCCATATATATATCGGTCTTCCTTCTCCAACTGGCAGCCTGGATTCGCAATGGGGAAATGGGCAGCGGAGAATGTTTCCAAAAATGTTCTAGTTACAGCTGCTGATTATGGCGCAGGCAGAGAGTCGGCGAAAGGCTTTATGGAGTCATTTATTCCTGCCGGTGGACAGGTAGTGGGTGAAGTATACCCTCCTTTGCAAACTAATGATTTTGGACCCTACTTAGCGCAAATAGCTAGGGTTAAGCCGGAAGCGATTTATTGTTTTTATGCCGGCAGTGATGCGGTACGGTTTGTCAATCAGTTTAAGGAGTATGGGTTAAAGAATGATGTAAAAGTGACCTGCGCCGGGTTTATGGTAGAAGACGATGTGTTGCCAGCCCAAGGGGATTCTGCTTTAGGTATTTATAGCAGTATGCACTGGGCAAATACCTTAAATATACCTGAGAACCAAGAGTTTATGAAAGCCTACAGAGAGCGATTTGGATTCGAAGCCAGTGTCTATGCTGTGCAAGGCTATGATACAGCCCGAGTGATTGTAGAGGCTCTAAACAGTACCAAGGGAGAGACCAGCAACAAGGATGAATTCATGTCGGCTATTTCTGCAGTAAAGTTTACCAGCCCCAGAGGATCATTCTCCTTTGATCCGGAAACAAATAATGTTGTTCATAATCTGTATATCAGAGAAGTGCAAAAAGTGGACAATGCTTTAAAGAATGTTATTTTAGCAACTGCCTACGAGAAGCTTAAGGATCCAGGCAAGTAAATATTAAATTAAGTATAGGGAACATTTATCTAAAAAAGCTATTAGGAGGAATAATTAATGACGAAGTTTTATAACAGAAGGACTTTTCTTAAGACGGCAGCTATAACTGGAGTAGGTGCTTTGGTGGCGGCGGGATGCGGACAAACCGGCCAGGCCCCCGCTCCAACAGACAACAAGCCTGTAGTTCCTGGGGATTTTAAGGTTGGTGTAATTCTGCCATATTCCAAGGTTTTTGCAGTGTTAGGAGAGCATATTACTAAAGGAATGGAGCTTTACCTGGAGAGTGTAGAATTCACCGGTGGCGGCCGCAGGATTTTCCTAATTAAAGAGGACTATGAAAATGACGCTCAGGTAGGTATGCGAAAAGCTCGCAAGCTTATTGAATCTGACAAGGTAGAGTTGATGACGGGGATAGTTAACACTGGTGTAATTTATGCCTTAAGGGACTACATTCATAACAGCAAAATGCCCATGATAGTCTCCAATGCCGGTGGAGTTGCCTTGACAAGGGCACAGAAAAGCCCATATATTTACCGTTCTTCTTTCTCAGCTTGGCAGCCAAGTTTTCCCATGGGCAAGTGGGTGGCAGACAATGTATCCAAGCGAGTGGTAACTGCAGCAGCAGACTATGGCTTTGGCCGGGAATCGGTAGCAGCCTTCAAGGAATCTTTTATTGCGGCGGGCGGTACTATCCTGGAGGAGGTATGGTCTCCCCTGGGAACCAATGACTATGGTGCATATTTAGCTCAAATTAAAAGAGCAAATCCTGAGGCTGTATTCTGCTTCTATGCAGGCAGTGATGCGGTGCGGTTTGTCAATCAGTTTGATGAGTACGGCTTAAAGAAAGACATTCAGCTTACTTCCGCTGGATTTATGGTGGAAAATGACGTTTTACCTGCTCAAGGTGATTCAGCCCTTGGAACCTATAGTGGCTTGCACTGGGCAGATACCTTAGATACTCCGGAAAACAAAAGTTTTATGAAGGCCTTCGAGGAAAGATACGGTCATGAGGCAAGTGTGTATGCGGTCCAAGGATATGACAGTGCTCGGGTAATCGTAGAAGCCTTAAACAGCTTGAATGGTGAAACCGGCAATAAAGACCAACTGTTAGCTGCTATTTCCGGCGTTAAGTTTACCAGTCCGAGAGGACCTTTTTCCTTTGACCCGGATACCAACAATGTAGTTCAAGATATTTATATCCGAGAAGTGCAGAAAATTGACGGCAAATTAAGAAATGTAGTTTTGGCAAAGCACGACCAATTAAGGGATCCAGGCTAGAAGCTAGATATCTTTAACAGAAGGTTGTGGACAAATGTGTCCACAACCTTTTCTGAGGATTTGGCTGTAGGATGAATGGTGCTTTGGGTGGTTAAAAATGCATTAATGGTCAAAAAAATTACCAAGGTGGAAAAGTATTTGACCACTTCTTAGAAAAAGGTGCTTTGATTACTGCAGACCAGCAACCACTTAAAGGTGGTTTTTGACAACTCAAGGGTAAAATATGTTGAATTAACGTTATTTTATGAATTTTATGAAAAGCAGGAATTATTCTTGCTTTATTAGTATGTCAAACCAGTGGAAAGGAGGAGAGTTATGACATCACCAAATAAGGAATATTTTAATGTGGCAGTTGAGCTAGTTGACAGGAATATCGAACGAGGCTTTGGTGAAAAAAAAGCGATCTATTACCTGGACGAACAAGTTACCTATAATCAGGTTTTGCAGGAGGTTAACCGACTAGGGAATAGCCTGAAAGGTTTAGGTATTGGTATGGAAGACCGGGTATTATTATTGTTATTGGATTCGCCCCAGTTTGTTTACAGCTTTTTCGGGGCAATCAAAATAGGGGCGGTGCCTATCCCCACCAACACGCTGTTGAAAGCTGCCGACTACTTGTATTTATTAAATGACAGCCGAGCTAAAGTAGCAATTGTCAGCAAGGAGCTTATTCATTTAATTGAACCGATTAAGGAACAGGCAAAGTACTTGCAACATCTAATCGTGGTGGGTGAGGCCGATGCTGGTCAAATTTCTTACCATGAGCTAGTGTCAGGTCAGAGCCGGGAATTGACACCGGCTGAAACCTGCCAAGATGATCCGGCTTTCTGGCTGTATAGTTCAGGCACCACCGGTTTTCCCAAAGGAGCAGTACATTTACATCATGACATGATTTTTGCTGCCGAGACCTATGGGAAGGAAATTCTCGGTATAACACCGGAAGATACCACCTATTCCGTTGCTAAGTTGTTTTTTGCTTATGGTTTAGGAAATGCCTTGTACTTCCCTTTCTATGTGGGTGCGTCCACTGTATTAAGCCCTCTGTCCCCTTTGCCTGAAATTGTGATGGGGGATGTTAAAAAATATCGTCCCACCATGTTTTTCAGTGTGCCCACATCTTATTCCGCCCTGCTTCAAGCAGTAGGACAGGAAGATAGCTGGAATCTTGATGGAGTACGGATGTGTATCTCAGCTGGGGAGGCATTACCTGAGGCTATTTTTTACCGGTGGAGGGATCGTTTCGGATTAGGGATTGTGGACGGAATCGGCTCTACAGAAATTTTGCATATATTTATTTCAAACGTACCAGGCAAGGTAGTCCCTGGCAGTACAGGAAAAGTAGTTCCGGGTTATGATGCCCGAATAGTTGATGAAGAAGGGCGGCCGGTACCTAACGGTGAGGTTGGTATGCTTTACGTTAAAGGGGACAGCATAGCAGCCTACTATTGGAATAAACATAAAAAAACTAAAGAGACTTTTTTAGGTGATTGGATCAACACAGGAGATAGATTTTACCAGGATGAAGCAGGTTATTTCTGGTATGTAGGCCGGGGGGATGACATGATTAAGGCTGGTGGAATTTGGGTTTCTCCGGTAGAGGTGGAAAACACTTTGATGAAGCATAATTCAGTACTGGAGTGCGGTGTGATTGGCAAGGCGGACCACGACAATTTAATTAAACCAAAAGCATTTGTGGTATTGAAAAAAGAATACCAGGCCAATGAAGACTTGGAAAATGAGCTAAAGCAATTTGTTAAAGGCCAGATAGCTCATTACAAGTATCCCCGGTGGATTGAGTTTGTTGACGAACTGCCAAAGACTGCTACAGGGAAGATACAGCGCTATAAGTTAAGAGAACTGGAAAAGAGTGAAACAGCAAGTTAGAACACGACAATATCACTTTGAGACGGTACTTCTAGGAGGTGGTTAAAATAGCTGATTCAATGAGTTTTTACCTGGTACAGTTTTTAAACGGACTTGCTTTTAGTCTCTTGCTTTTTATTTTGGCAGCAGGACTCTCCCTCATCTTTGGGATGATGGATGTCATAAATTTAGCTCACGGCTCCTTTTACATGATTGGAGCATATATTGGATTATCGGTATTGCGATTTACCGGCAGTTTTTGGCTAGCATTGATTATTGCCCCCTTAATTGTGGCAGCCATTGGATTAGTGTTGGAATCTGGGTTTCTGCGACAAGTAATGAAACGGGGCCATTTAGATCAGGTGCTTCTAACCTTTGGTTTTGCTTATATTTTCATGGATTTGGCAAAATGGATCTGGGGAGCGGATGTCCATTCCATTACTCCGCCGCCAATATTTCAAGGTTCGGTGGAAATATTAGGCAGCATGTTTCCTAAATATCGGTTGTTTGTCATTGTATTTGGCTTATTGGTAGCCCTGGTGTTATGGTTAATTGTAGAAAAAACCAGACTTGGGGCAATAGTTAGAGCCGGGGTAGATGACCGGGAAATGGTCAGTGGACTAGGAATCGACATAGACTTAACCTTTAAAGCAGTCTTTGCCGTAGGGGCAGCTTTGGCTGGGTTAAGTGGAGTAGTGGCGGGAGCGGTATTAAGCGTCTATCCTGGGATGGACCACGATATTTTGCTGTTGACCCTAATAGTAGTTGTGGTAGGTGGTATGGGTACTTTGGGCGGTGCCTTTTGGGGTAGTATAGTTATTGGTCAGGCAGATACCTTTGGCAAGGTGCTTTTCCCTGATTATGCTCTGTTGTTTATCTTTGGAGTAATGGCAGCGGTACTGATATTTAGGCCTAAAGGACTCTTTGCAAAAGGAGGAGGAGGATGAAAAAGCAGGCAAATGAAAGTCTGACTAAACGTGCTTTTTATTCCCCAGGTATGTTTACCATGGCGGCGGGAATTGCCTTGCTCCTCGCCTACCCTATCTTTGGGTCCACCTATTCAACCAATTTATTGGCGGAAGTATTGATATTTGGCATTTTTGCCATGAGTCTTGACCTATTGCTAGGATATACCGGATTACCCTCTTTGGGCCATGCAGCCTTTTTTGGCCTAGGGTCTTATATTGCCAGTATTTTAGCTATCAGAGTTGATCCAGGTATATTTCTGACTATTCCTTTGGGGATATTGGGAGCCTCTCTGGGAGCTCTGTTGATAGGATTATTGGCTATCCGGGCAGTTGGAGTTTATTTCTTGATGTTAACCATGGCTTTATCCCAAATGTTTTATGCCATCGCCTATAAATGGACTTGGCTAACGGGAGGCTCTGACGGAGTATTTGGTGTACCTAGACCTTCTTTAGGCTTTATAGAAATAAACTTTTATAATACCAATAATTTTTATTACTTGGTTGCGGTGATGTTTATCCTATCCTATTTGGCCTTAAGAAGAATAGTTAATTCCCCCTTTGGCAGGGTACTGGTGGGAATTAGGGAAAACGAACACCGGATGAGGGCAATCGGCTATAACGTTTACAGGTATAAGCTGGCTTCATTTGTCATGGCTGGTGCCTTTGGCGGATTGGCCGGAGTTTTAAATTCTTATTATCTTGGTTACACCTCTCCCTATGATTTGTACTGGGTTGCCTCAGGACATGCATTGATTATGGTGATTGTAGGTGGAGCAGGAACACTGATTGGTCCTGTATTGGGGGCAGGGTTGTTTATTTTACTGCAGAATCTGATGAGCTCTTATACGGAGCGCTGGCCGATAATAATGGGAGCAGTGTTCATCTTCTTTGTAATGGCAGCCAGAAACGGAATGTACGGTCTTATCCAGTCACTGATTGGTTTACTGTCAGGAAAATGGAGGTGGTGGCCATGGCGAAATCATTAACTTTAGAGGGCGTTAGAAAACAGTTTGGAGCCCTTCAAGTTTTGACCGATGTTAACCTGGAGGTTAAACCAGGGGAAAGAAGGGCTATCATCGGGCCCAATGGTGCAGGCAAAACTACCCTTTTTAACATTATTGCCGGGGAATTAAAGCCCACCGGGGGGAAAGTGAAGTTAAGCCACCAGGAAGTGACGGGGCATCTGCCTAATCATTTGTCCCATTTAGGGGTGGCCAGAACATTTCAAAAAAACAATCTCTTTTTAGGATTAACGGTGATGGAAAATGTCCGGCTGGCAGTCCAGGCCCACTGCAAGGGAATTAGCAACCAATTCTGGAAGGATATTTGCAAGTTTCTGCATTTGCAGGAACGAACGGAAGAGATATTGGAGCAATTGAACCTTATTTCCATCAGAAATATTCAGGCCCGAAATCTTTCTTACGGAGAACAGCGGCAGTTGGAGATAGGGATGGCGTTGGCAACAGATCCAGAAATTTTACTTTTGGATGAACCCACCGCCGGTATGTCCCCGGCTGAGACAATTAAGGCTACCCAAATGATTTCCCAGCTACCTAGAGAGCTTACCCTCCTAATCATTGAGCACGATATGGAAGTTGTATTAGCACTGGCAGACCGTATATTTGTACTACATCATGGTAAGGCACTGGCGGAAGGGACTCCTGAGGAAATAAAGCGTGATCCTAAAGTAATGGAAGTTTACCTGGGCACTGAGGGGGTGACTACCTAATGATGCTGAAAATGGAAGATGTGCACACCTATTATGGGAATAGTCATATCCTGCAAGGAGTGACATTGGAAATCAAGGAAGGTGAGCTTGTTAGCCTCCTGGGGAGAAACGGTGCCGGCAAAACCACCATTATCCGAAGTATTATCGGCTTTGCCAGAGCTAAAACAGGTAAAATTTTCTTAAAGGGTAACGAAATTACCTTGAGGCCACCTTACCGGATTGCCCAGCAGGGGGTAGGCTTAGTGCCACAAGGGAGGGGAATATTCCCCAGTTTATCCGTCAAGGAAAACCTCACCCTGGCTGCCAGGAAGCAAAAGAATGGTGATCCAAACCGGACCCATTGGGATTTGAATCTGGTTTATCAGTACTTTCCCCGGCTAAAGGAAAGGGAGAATAACAAGGGAAACCAGCTTAGTGGTGGTGAACAGCAAATGCTGGCTATTGGGAGAGCGCTGATGACTAATCCGGATTTGCTGCTGATGGATGAACCATCCGAGGGACTGGCCCCATTGATAGTAAAAGAAATAGGAGAAATTGTTGGTGAGCTAAGAAAACATGGCATGTCTATCCTGCTGGTTGAACAGAATTTGCCAATGGCTTTGTCCGTTGCTGACCGGGTTTATGTGGTTAACAAGGGAAGGATTGTTCATCATTGTACACCAAAAGAGTTTTCGTTGGAAGATGGTAATTTGAAACAGTATCTGGGGGTATAAAAATGGAAACTGTAACTGGAGAAAGTGGATTCCTAAAAGCCATCAATCTCCGGACTTTTTCAGCAGGATTGGTGGGGGCTGTGGTAGGTTGCACCGGCCCCCTTTTAATTATTATTGACAGTGCCAGCCGGGCAGGATTAACCAACGAGCAAACTGTTTCCTGGATTTTTGCCTGCTATGTGGGAGGAGGTTTGTTTGGCATCTTCCTGTCTTTGAAGTATCGCCAGCCTCTTTGTGGTGCCTTTAACGTGGCAGGAGTAGTTTTTCTTGGTACGGCACTGGTGCAATTTAATTATCAGGATGCAATTGGAGCATATCTGATAACAGGATTACTCCTATTAATTTTAGGCTTGACAGGGCTAGTTGATAAAGCCATGAAATGGATACCCATGCCCATTATTATGGCCATGATTGCAGGAGTGCTGTTGAGTTTTGCCTACGGCATGTTGGATTCTTTTAAAACTATTCCTTGGCAGGCGGCAATAATAGTAACAGTATACTTGGGGTTTCGACGCTGGTATGCTGCATTTCCGCCCATACTGGCAGCATTCATTATTGGCATCGGTATTACCGGTCTTACCGGGGGGATAAATTTGCCTGATATTAGTCCTGGGTTTAGTGGACCAATCCTTTATACGCCCACTTTTTCCCTAGGTGCTGTATTGGCTATTTCCCTACCCCTGCTTGTGTTGATTTTAGGCACAGAAAACGCCCAGGCAATAGGAATATTAAAGGCCAACGGTTATGAGCCGCCTGTTAATGCCATCACTGCCGGTACGGGAATTGGGACAATGATTGCGGGCATCTTTGGTGGACACAGTGTTGTTGCCGCGGGGATGATGACAGCAGTCTGTGTCACAACCGATGTGGGACCAAAGGAAACCCGTTATGGGGCTGGAGTCATCAATGCAGTCATCTTTGGCAGTTGCGGGCTGTTTGCCGGCTACACTGTCTATTTTGTTTCGGCTTTTCCAGTTGCATTTATCAAATTGGTGGCGGGCTTGGCATTGATTAATGTAATTGATAATGCTTTAAGAATAGCCTTTGGCATTGGCAAGTTCCGGATGGGTGCTTTTTTTGCCTTTGTCATTGCCGGTTCCGGTATCGTTTTCTTTAATATCAGTTCTCCTTTCTGGGCGATATTCGTTGGAATGCTCATTGCTGCTTTTTTGGAAAAGGATGACTTTGGTGTTGAAAAGCAGAGTGCCTCTAATATAAAACGGTAATATTTGCTAATATTTGCAAATAATCTAAACAGTTCTTATTCCGGTCAGTTAAGCCGGTTTTTTAGAGGTAAATTAAAATTTTTATCGAATAATTAATATATATATGCAGACAAGGGAGTGGATTGGGTGGATATTAAACATTCTATTAACTCTGGATTCCAGGAGCAACCTTTAGTAGAAGAATTGAAACAGGAAAATAAAAGACTGCGCTTAATTATTGAGAATGCTCATAATGGTATTTTTGCCATTGATAGTGTTGGGAAAATAATTTTATTTAATACGGCAGCTGAACGGTTGATTGACTTAAAAGCAGAAGAAGTGCTCGGGGAAAAAATCCAGGAGGTGGTACCTAATTCTGGACTATTGCGAGTACTAGAAACAAGTCAATCGGAGTATGGTCAGAAGGTTGAAAGTAATGGTAAGGTATATGTCTCCAATAGATCGCCTCTATATGACCAAAAAAAATTGGTTGGTGCTGTCGCGGTATTTCAAGATATTACCGAATTAGAAAACGTCTCTTCTGAGTTGAAAAGTGTAAAAAGATTAAATATGGAATTAGATGCTATTATTGATTCTTCCTATGATGGACTGTTGGTTATTGATGAAAAAGGCAATGGCATTAGAAGTAATGCTTCTCATGAAAGAATATCAGGCTTAGCTGAAGATTACTTTTTAAATAAAAACATTGAAGATTTTTTTGACAGAGGTATTTTTCAATATCAATCTGTAACTATTCGAGCCTTGAAAGAAAAGTGCAGGGTAACCGGTATCCAGGTATTCAATTCTGGCAAAGAGGTATTAGCTACGGCTAGTCCAGTGTTTGACAATGATGGCAAAGTGATTCGGGTTGTAACTAATATACGAGATATAACGGAGCTCAATTGTTTGCGGGAAGAATTAGCCAAAACTAAAGCCTTGAGTGCCAAATATCACTCTGAACTTTCTAAATTAAAAGAAGAAATAAAAGAAGATAATAAAATAATTATCAAAAACAACAGGGTAAGAGGTATCTATGAACTAGCAGGGAGAGTGGCTCAAAGCGAAGCAACTGTATTAATCTTAGGTGAATCGGGAGTTGGTAAGGAAGGCCTGGCGAAAATCATGCATAAGAAAAGTAGTCGGAATAATACTGGGAAATTCATAAAAATTAATTGTGGTGCTATTCCGGAAAACTTATTGGAATCAGAGTTTTTTGGTTATGAACCTGGTTCTTTTACCGGAGCTAGTAAAGACGGGAAAAAGGGATTATTTGAATTGGCTCATCGTGGAACTCTTTTTTTGGATGAGGTGGGAGAAATGCCGCTGTCTTTGCAGGTTAAATTTTTACGAGTGCTTCAAGAACAAGAGATATATCGTATCGGAGGAACTTCTCCTATTAAGATTGATGTAAGGATTGTTGCTGCTAGCAACAATAACCTGTTGGATAAGGTTAAAAAAGGATTGTTTAGAGAAGATTTGTTCTACCGGCTAAATGTGGTACCCTTGGAGTTGCCGCCCTTGAGGGAGCGGAATGAAGATATTTTGCCCTTGATTTTACATTTTACAGATATTTATAATAAAAAATACAAGTCAAACAAGTCTTTTTCTGCAAAAACACTGAACATCATGCAAAGCTATCACTGGCCCGGGAACGTCCGAGAGATAATTAATATAATTGAAAGGCTGATAGTAACTTCTCAGGAAAAGATTATCGATATTGATCAGATTAATCAAGAGGGAGCTACTATTCAATCGAAAAATAATTCGCCTTCTATCAAAGTAAATGATTTGATGTCGATTAAAGAGGCGAGGCAAGAAGTTGAGAAACAATTAATAGCAAAGGCTTTGAAAAAAAATAAGTCTATAAGAAGTGCGGCTACAGCTTTAGGAGTTTCTCATTCCACTATTATTCAAAAAATTGCTTTATACAAATTGAAGCATGAAGGGTGAAATGAGCCGGTGGTTGGAAATCTAACCACCGAAGTTTAGCCTTGCAACCAATATAGCCAGTCAGGTGCGGTTATAATTAGTTCAACTAATTTGATTTTGTTTTAATGGTTAGATTTCCAACCGCTTTTGGTTGGAAATCTAACCATTTTTGATTATACAGCAATCAGTAATGGGGAGCTTGGGGGGATAATCAGCTGAATAACCTCTTATTTTGTTATTTCAGCAGCCAATTTCAACTGTTAACCTAATAATAATGACTTTTCGATAAATTAGGAATGTTATTTGCAAAGATATCATAATCAATTGAGCAAGTGTCTGGAGAGGGAAAATTTTTGCACTGGCATTGATTTTAATTATTATTTAAATTATTATTAATAGGGGGAGTTTGCTTGGTAGTTGTGCATAACTATTTTAACAAGGAACTAGAGACGGCCGATAGGGAAGAATTAGCTAATTACCAACTGGCCTGTTTCAAAGATATGGCGACAAGTTTATGGGGGGAAAACTGGTTTTACACAAAAAAATGGCAGCAGGCAGGAATAGTCAGCTCAGCAGAACTGGTTTCGTGGGAGGATTTTTACAAGCTGCCTTTTACCGAAAAACATGAACTAGTGGAGGATCAATTGCATAACCCTCCCTATGGTACAAACCTAACCTTCTCTCTGGAGAACTATGTTCGCTTTCATCAGACATCAGGAACAACAGGAAAGCCATTAAAATGGTTAGATACAAAAAAAAGTTGGAATAATTGGGCAGAGTGCTGGGCTTATGTTTTAAAAGCTGCTGGAGTGACGGCAAGTGATTCGGTTTATTTCCCTTTTTCCTTTGGCCCTTTTGTTGGTTTTTGGAGTGCTTTTTCCGCAACTCAGCTAATAGGGGCTTTAGCCATTCCTGGTGGCGGACAGGATACTTTAACTAGACTTAACTTTATCTTGGAAAATAAGCCAACGGTAATTTGCTGTACACCTTCGTATGCGCTTAGGTTGGCTGAGGTTGCTGCCGATATGGGGTATGATCTAACTAAAGTAGGAGTAAAAGCTACTATTCATGCAGGCGAACCGGGAGCTAGTATTCCTGCTACCAGGGATAAAATCGCCAATGCGTGGGGATGTAAAGTTTATGACCATCACGGGATGACGGAGGTAGGAGCTATCAGTTTTACATGCAGCCATTCCCAACAAGGAGTTCATTTAAATGAAGCTAACTTTATCTTGGAGATTATTGATCCGAAAACAAACAAACCGGTTGCCCATGGGCAGGAAGGTGAGCTGGTGGTAACAAATCTGGGGAGAATAGGCATGCCGCTAGTAAGATATAAGACCGGTGACAAGGTCAGGCCAATCTTCGAAAAATGCGGTTGTAGCCGAACCTTCATCAGAATGGATGGCGGTATTTTGGGACGGGTGGACGATATGTTGATTGTCCGGGGAGTTAATGTGTTTCCCAGTGCTATTGAAAATATCATCCGGCGGTTTGGGCAAATTGTGGAATACCGGATAGAAGTTTTTACAGACAGGCAAATGGATGAAATTAGTTTGGTTTTAGAACTAAAAAAAGATTATGATGACTTGGAAGCACAAGAAGTTTTAATGAAGCTGCGAGAACAACTGCGGGCAGACTTGCAAATAAGAATTAGTTGTCAGTTAGTGCCCCCTGATACTTTGCCCAGATTTGAAATGAAAGCCAAGCGATTAATTAGGATTGAACGGCCCGGGGCATAATTGCAATCTGAAAAATAGTTAAATAAGTTTAGTTAAACTTGCTTGATTAAGATAAGGAGGGATGTTATTAAGAGAAAATAAACATGAACAATCAAAGCAATATGGCACGAGGAAAATCATCCGAAATATTTTAAATCAGAAAGGGGAAATTTTAGTGCGTAATTTTAAGAAAAACATTGTCCTGATGATGATGATGGTGGTGCTGTTGGTAGTGGCGGTTGCATTAACAGGTTGTGGTGGCTCCGAGCCGATGCCTTCGGGGGATGGAGGAGAGCAGAAAGAACCGTTAAAAACATATGAACTTTCATTAGCGCATATGTGGCCGGCAACACATGTAGTTGAAACTGTAGTCGCCCAAGGCTGGGCTCAAGCGGTGGCAGAAGCTACCGATGGGCAGGTTAAAATAATTAGTTACCCTGCGTCTACCTTGTTGACAGGCCCTGAAACATATGAAGGTGTAGTCAATGGTGTAGCGGATATCGGTATAGGTGTTTATTCTTATTCTAGGGGACGCTTTCCGGTAATCGAAGCCTTTTTATTGCCGGGGATTAGTTATAACAACTCAAAAGCAGCAAGTTATGCGGCTCATGAGGGCTTAAAAGCATTAAATCCCAATGAAATTCAAGATGTAAAATACTTTTTCACTTTTTCCACTGGTCCAGGCTATATGGTGACGGACAGGCCGGTAAAGCAAATGAGTGATATTAAAGGTGTTGAGATAGGGGTAACTTCCGGGCCCAGGGTAGATGCTGTTAATGCTTTGGGAGGAACAGGAGTAAATGTACCCATGCCTCAGTTTTATGAAAACCTGCAGACAGGAATTATCAAAGGTGGAGTATTTCCGCTGGAAGTAATGCAGGGATATAGACTTTCCGAGGTTACCGGTGATTATATTACCGATATTCCTTTCCTGTATAGTCAGATGTTCTTTTCAGTTATGAACAAAGAAAAATTTGCTTCACTTCCTGCTGATCTTCAACAGAAAGTAGAAGAAGCAACCCAGAAATTCTATGATGAAAATATCCCAGGTTTGTTTGATGAGATTAATCAGAAGGGCTGGGAATATCACAAACAGCAGAAACCCGAAGTAGAAATATATACATTGGATCCTGCAGAAGAAGCAAAATGGTTGGAGAAAATAGAGCCGATTATTCAAAACTATGAAAAATCACTTATTGATAAGGGGTTAGAGGGGCAAAAGATCATGCAAACTGTTAGGGATATGATAGATAAGTACAACAAACAGTTTGCTGAGTAAACTAGATACCTAATTTATCTAACTTTTGGACAACTATTTTGAATGCTTAAGCATTCAAAATAGTTGTCCAAAACACTTAATTTTTTGATTATAGAAATGAGGTGAACAAAAAATGGGCATAGTTAGCAGAATTGCCATTAAGATTAGCCTTGCGCTGGATGTTACGGCTAGATGGATTTGGATGGTTTTGATGTTGTTAGTAGTTGGAAATATTATTTCCCGGGCATTTGGATATCCGATTCGAGGTACTTTTGAATGGGTAGAGTTGTTGACTGCTCTGGCAATAGGGTTATCTCTAGCCTATTGTGCAGTTCAAGGTGGGCATGTTGCAGCAACATTTTTAATAGATAAACTAAATCCAAAAGCACAGACTATCGTAGACATATTAATTGAAATGGTAATGATAGCGTTTCTAGCACTGGCTGTTTGGAGGATTAATATTTACGCTATCACATTGCGGCTTACAGGTCAGGTAACACAGACGACGGAATTTCCCTTTTACCCTATTGTTCACATAATTGCATTTGGTTTTTTTGCTTATTTATTAGTAACCTTGGGCAGTTTAATTGACAATGTAAAAAAGGTGGTGCATAAATGAGTTCATTTATCATTGGAATATATGGAGTGCTAGCCTTTCTGATTATGTTAATGATTAAGGTGCCAATAGCCATGGCTATGGCAATAGTAGGAATTGTCGGATTTAGCATTGTTGTCACACCACAAGCTGCACTAAGGGTAATGTCAGCAGATATTTATTCTATTTTTGCCTCTTACTCACTTAGTGTAATCCCAATGTTTATTTTAATGGGTTTTTTAGCGTATCAATCGGGGATAGGCAGCAAACTATATGAGTTTGCTTATAGATTGTTTGGTCGTATGAGTGGCGGTTTGGCTATGAGCAGTCAAGTAGCATGTGCTATTTTTGGTGCAGTTTGCGGATCTAGTACGGCTACAGCAGCAACCATTGGTTCCATCGCCATCCCAGAGATGAGAAAATACAATTATGCCGACTCCCTTTCAGCAGCCAGTGTGGCAGCAGGTGGTGCCCTGGGAATATTAATCCCACCCAGTACGATTTTTGTAATATATGGGATAGCGACTGAACAATCTATTACCAGGCTGTTTCTTGCCGGTTTTTTTCCAGGAATTTTACTTACCATTCTATATATTCTTACAATTTGGCTGATTACTCTGCGCAATCCGGAAATGGGACGTCCTAGTGTGGAACCAATGCCGACTGTCAGGGAAATAGTTGACATTTTGCGCGGTGGGTTACTGCAAATAATAATAGTATTTCTTATTTCTATCGGGGGTCTTTTTATTGGCTGGTTTACCCCTACAGAGGCGGGAGCTGTTGGAGTAGCCGGAATATTAGTAATAACTCTGATTAGTGGACAAATGAATTGGGAGAAACTAAATAATGCTCTGGCAGAAACCACTAGAACATCAGCCATGATTCTATTTCTAGTTGCTGGAGCAGTTATCTTTACCCGTTTTATGGCTGTCAGCCGACTGCCATTTGAAATTTCCAGTTGGGTCAGTGAGTTACCTTTTCCGCCCTATCTGGTATTAATAATAATATTATTAATCTATTTTATTTTGGGCACTTTTATTGAAATGATCCCGCTGATATTACTTACTATTCCCATGTTCTATCCGGTAGTTGTTGACGTTTTAGGGTATGATCCCATCTGGTTTGGAGTGATAATTGTAATGGTGGTAGCTATCGGAGTAATAACTCCGCCGGTAGGGATAAACGTATATGTAGTGAAGGGAGTATCTAAGGATATTCCTTTAGAAGTAATTTTCCGAGGTGTTTGGCCGTTTATCTTTGCGGCATGTGTTGGCATCTTTTTATTAATAGTTTTTCCTCAGATTGCTACTTTTTTGCCTAATCTTATGATGAACTAGCATAATGCCTTGTTCAAGATTTTATAAGATGGGACTTTTTTGACTAGCCCGGTTAATATAACCGGGATTTTTTTTATATGGAAACGGTCGTGGTTGTCTAATGTGCCGGATACATGTTAAAATAATTATATCATATTCATAATTACATAGGAGGGATAAAATGCCAGATGAACTAATTGAAGATGCTCAACTGAAGACGGAATTAGTAAGGCTGCAGGAGGAGAACATTAATTTACAAGCCATGGCTGAACATTCCTATGACGGTTTTATGATTACCAATGCCAAAGGGATTATTATTTATTGCAATACTGCCTTTTTGAATTTAATTGGCTATTCTCGCAAGAGAGTTTTATACAGTAACATGAAACAAAATATCAATGAAGGGTTGGCGAAGCAGTCGGCAGCACTTGAGGCTATGCGAACAGGAAAAAGAGCATCGGCCATGATTAAAACGGCTACAGGGAAAGAAATTCTTAGTACCGCTACGCCGGTGTTTGATGAGAATAACCAATTGAAACGAGTAGTTTGTAATGTTCGGGACGTTACCGAGCTTAATTTTTTCTCCGCTGAGTTAGACAAAGCGAAGAAGCTTAATACGGAGTATAGCAATAAAATTCAGGAATTAATGCATGGTCAGGAGCAAACTATTATTGCTGTCAGCAAAGAAATGGCGGAAATAATCGAGCTTGCCAAAAAAGTTGCTATTGTTGATAGCACAGTTTTAATCACCGGTGAAACAGGGGTAGGGAAAGAAGTGCTGGCAAAAGTAATTCACGAAAACAGCAGGCGATTTAAAACAGGTAGTTTTGTCAAAATTAATTGTGGAGCTATCCCGGCTAATCTGTTGGAATCAGAATTGTTTGGCTACGAACCCGGGTCGTTTACCGGTGCCAGCAAAACGGGAAAAAAAGGTTACTTTGAAGTAGCTGACGGAGGTACATTATTTCTAGATGAAGTAGGGGAATTGCCATTAAGTCTCCAGGCAAAGCTCCTGACAGCGCTGCAGGATAGATCCATTACTCCTGTTGGGGGAGTAAAAGCTAAACCGGTGGACGTAAGAATAGTTTCTGCTACCAATAAATCCTTGGAAGAGATGGTGGCAAGGGGAGAGTTTAGAGAGGATCTATATTACCGGTTAAATGTAATCCCCATCGAGGTGCCGCCCTTGCGGGAGAGGAAGGCGGATATTGTTACTTTGTTGAACCATTATAAAACCATTTACGAAAAAAAATATAATGTTCATAAAAATTTTAGAAATGAAGTGATCGAGATATTGATTTCATATCCTTGGCCGGGAAATGTCAGGGAGTTGGTTAATTTAGTTGAAAGGATGTTTGCCACTACCCACGGCCCGATTTTTACCCTTCAGGATTTACCAGAAAAATATTTAGGACATGAGAAGGCAAGCCAAGCAAGAAGTAAGGCAAGGGACCTTTCGAGTGTCAAAAATGGCACTTTAAAAGAAATTATTGAAGAAATTGAGTTAGAAATAGTGGAAAAAACCCTACAGCAATGTTCCTCCAACAGGGAGGCTGCAGAGCTATTAGACATAAGTTTATCAAGCCTTGCCAGGAAGATTAGACAAATCAAAAAGAACAGCCAAAAGAAAAGTGTCAAAAATGATACTGGTGTCAAAAATGACATTTATTGATTGTGGAACACCTAAAAAGCCACAAACGGGCATTGGGAGTATTTTACCGCTTGTGGCGTTTCGCATACCGTTTACCGGCGAAAACATACCATTGACGAAAATTAACAAAAAATAGACAACTTAAAAAATTCTGATAATTGTGGCATGAATATTGCTTGTATATTATCTTGGATATTTTATTGCATATTATCACGAGCTTATCAAAGTTGCTAACTAATTAAAACATATATTCCTTGAGCTTGTATTAAAATTTACATTTTAGCTGTGGGGTTTAAAAACCACCACTCAGAGGAAGGAACGGTTATGATTAAGCTGTTTCAAAAATGGTGTGATCAGCGGCATGATTATGCAAGAGAATGGAAAACTAGAACCGGCGGGAAGATATTCGGTACTTTTTGCACCTACGTTCCTGAAGAAATCCTTTACGCAGCAGATATCTTACCGGTTAGGGTGTTAGGTTCCCATGAGCCCCCGGATGTCGCCGAACCACATATTTTAGGAATGTACTGTTCTTTCTGCCGGGATGTATTGGCTCAAGGCTTAAAAAACAGGCTTGAATACTTAGATGGTATTACCATTGGACAGTCTTGCTTGCATCTCCGTCAAGCATATACCAGTTGGGATATGCACCGGCCTACTGCATTCAGCTATTACCTGCCAATGCCACATAACATACAGAGTGAAAGGTCCTATGCTTTCCTAGAAAGCGAGCTGGAAGACTTTAAAGCTGCTGTTGAGGAATTTATCGGAAAGCAGATCACAAATGAAGATTTGGACAGGGGAATTAAAATAGTCAATACCAACAGAAGACTGTTGAAACAAATATTTGAATTGCGCAGGCAAGACAATCCGCCAATTACTGGATTGGAAACAATGTATCTGGTTCTTTCCAGTCAGTTGGTTGACAAGAGAGATCATAACAAAGCTTTAGAAGAACTGTTGGAGGCGCTGCCCCAAAGAGAACTTGACAGAGAAACTGGTCATAGGCTAATGATTTTAGGAAGTGAAAACGACGATACCGCTTTTATAACAATGGCAGAAGGTCTGCCAATTGAAGCTATGTTTGTGATCGATGACCATTGCACAGGTACCAGATACTTTTGGAATGAGTGTGTGCCACGGGAGAACAGATTAGCAGCGATAGCAGCCCGTTATATTGAAAGACCACCTTGCCCGACCAAGGACTGGCCAGTTAGAAAGAGAATATCCCACATTCTGGAAATAGCAGATAAGTGGAATGTTGACGGTGTGGTCATAATCCAGCAAAAGTATTGTGACCCCTATGAACTGGATATTCCTGCCATCAAACAGGCATTGGAAGAGGTAGGATTACCTGCTCTGTTCCTAGAGTATGATGTAGCTGTTCCAGAGGGTCAGTTCAGAATTAGAGTGGAAACCTTCTTGGAAATGCTTGAAAACGAAGACTTATTCTGATTGCTAGATAAATGGGGTATTGAATTGATTAAGCAGAAATATCCAATGGAATCACTTAAGTGTTGGGGCAAAGCCAAAGAAATTAGAGATAACTACTATAAAAACTACCGGGATGCCCACAAAAAAGGTGGCATTCGGTGGGCTGGAGGTGCTTGGTCGTTCGATGCTATTCCATATGGACTGGGTGACGATGTCTACTCCTTAACCAGTGAGCCATACGGAGCAGCAATTGCACACAACAAAGAATTTGCTGTGGAATGTATGAACGCAGCTGAAAAGGCTGGTTATGCTAGGGACTTATGCGCTTATATGAGAATTTACTGGGGTTCTGTTTTGTTAGATAAATACCCATATGGTGGTGGTTATCCCAAGCCTGACTTTATCTGGCAGGACCATATCTGCTGCAGCCACGCCAAATGGTACCAGGTAGTAAGTGACCTGGAAGGTGGCATCCCGATGCACTGTATTGATGTGGGCGTAGGTCCCTATAATAAAATAAACGATAACAAAATCAGGTATGTAATAGACCAGATGCACGACGGTATTGAGTGGCTGGAAAAGATCACCGGCAGAGAGTATGATGACGAAAAATTAATCGAAGCAGTGAAGAATGACTGTCGGTCAACTTCCCTATGGGCTGAAATTTGTGAACTGAATAAAGCGAAGCCGGCTCCACTTGATGAAAAGACCATGTACTCCCTGCACGTTTTGGCAACATTAAGTAAAGCATCCAAGGAAATAGCAGATTTCTATGAAGATTTATTGGAAGAAGTTAAAGACAGAGTAGCCAGAGGTATTGCAGCTGTAGGAAATGAGCAAATTAGATTAATGAGTGATACTCAGCCGCCTTGGGCGTTCTTAAAAGTATTCCGTTATCTTGAACAGTATGGGGCAGTCTCTATTGGTTCCTTATATACTTTTGCCTTGGAAGGAATCTGGGAAGTAAAGGAAGATGGTACCTGGGGACCCCGGAAAACTCCCATGGCATTAGGTGTGGAAATAAGCACTAGAGATCAAGCATTGAGAGTACTGGCTGACTGGAACTTGAGCAAGCCCGAGTGGCAGCACTTCTACCATCCTAAATATAAGACTGAAATGATGGCTCGCATTGCCCGGGAGTGGAGTGTTGACGGTATTCTGCTTCACTACAACCGTGGCTGTGGAGGGTTAAGTTTAGGTATTACTGAGAATAGATTAGGCTTATTAGAAGCAGGTTTTCCGGTGATGGCTTTTGAGGGCAACATGGGTGATGAGCGAGAATTTGATGAAGCTGGAATTATGGCAAGAATGGATGCATTTATGGAGAATCTTGGTGCAAAAAAGATTGGTTAAAAACAGACACCATGATTTACCATATCAATTATCTTAAGGGAGGTGGTAAAACAAATATGCACAAACATGGTGGCTTGATAATATTCGAACAATCAAACTTCGAATATCAAATATCCAAAAAAAATTTAGGAGGCGGTAAAAGTGAGATTAGAAGGTAAAGTTGCGATTGTTACAGGTGCCAGGGCAGGACTAGGCAAAGCTATTGCTGAAGCTTATGCCAAGGAAGGGGCTGATGTGGCTGTAGTCAGCCGAAGGATTTCTGAAGACGATGAGGTAGTGCAAAACATTAAAGCTTCCGGGCGAAAAGTATTTGTTGGTCAGGCTGATGTGGGGGTAAAAGACCAAATTGTTAAATTAATTGATGATGTGGCCAAGGAGCTTGGACGAGTGGACATTTTAGTCAATAATGCCGGCTTGATCAGACCGGCTATGATGTTAAAAATGACTGCGGATGATTGGGCTGAGGTTATTAACATTCACCTCACCGGCACATTTTACTGTACCCAAGCCGCTGGCAAATATATGAAGGAACAAAATAGTGGCTCTATTATTAACCTTACTTCATCAGCAGGGTTGCAGGGAACTATTGGTCAGGTCAACTATGCTGCTGCTAAAGGTGGAATTAACGCTTTTACCATGGCTGCAGCCAAAGAACTTGCTAAATTTAATGTCAGGGTGAATGCCATTTCACCTCTAGCTGAAACCGAGATGACTGAAAAAATAGCAACAGACGAGGACCTCAGCAAGAAGTATTTGGCTAGAGTACCCATGGGTCGATTTGGCAAACCAGAGGAAGTTTCGCCTTGTTGTGTATTTCTTGCCTCAGATGAATCTAGCTATATTACCGGACAGATTATTTGCATCGATGGCGGCATGATAATGAGATAATGAGAAAATGAGAAAATGAGATAATAAGAAATTGAGATAAGGAGGCTGGGTTAATGAAAGAAGCAGTAATTGTTAGTGCAGTAAGGACAGCGGTTGGTACCATTGGTGGAACATTAAAAGATATGCCGGCCCAGGATATGGCAGCAGTTGTGGTTAAAGAAGCGGTTGCCAGAGCAGGGATACCAAAAGAAATGATAAATGAAGTTATCCTTGGACAAACCAGGCAATCAACAGAAGCTTCCAATATTGCCAGGGTAGTGTCATTAATGGTGGATTTGCCAATAGAAGCAGCGGCATATACCGTTCATCGCCAGTGTGGTTCAGGATTGCAGGCTATTAACAATGCCTATAAAGAAATCCAGACCGGCAGTGCTGAAGTTGTGGTAGCAGGCGGTACCGAGAGCATGAGTCGTTCACCATTTTATTTAAAAAATGCCCGTTATGGTTACGGAGCAGGAGACGCTGTCTTGGTTGACTCTCTTACAGAGGGTGGTCCTGGAGCACAGCCCAGGGAAAAGTATGGCGAAATGGGTATGGGCATTACGGCGGAAAATGTGGCTGCAAAATTCGGAATTACCAGAGAAGAGCAGGATGTATTTGCTCTGCGCAGCCAGGAACTTGCAGCAAAAGCAATTAAAGATGGCAAATTTAAGGATGAGATTATTCCATTGGAAGTAAAACAAGGTAAAGCTACTATTGCCTTTGACACTGATGAGTATCCCCGGCAAACTACCCTGGAAAAAATGACAGGATTAAAGCCGGTATTTAAAAAAGATGGAACAGTTACGGCCGGAAACTCCTCCGGGAGGAATGACGGAGCTGCTGCAGTAGTAATGATGGAGTGGGAAAAGGCAAAAGAGTTAGGGATTAAGCCCATGGCCCGGATTGTGGCAGATGCATGTGTAGGTGTTCCTCCTGAAATTATGGGTATTGGTCCAGTGCCGGCAGTGAAAACTGCTCTAAAAAAAGCCGGTCTGACTTTAGACCAAATAGATCTATTTGAGGTAAATGAGGCTTTTGCTGCCCAAGCTGTGGCTTGTGTCAAAGAACTGGGACTTGACCTAAATAAAGTTAACGTAAATGGTGGTGCCATAGCTTTAGGGCACCCACTGGGCATGACAGGTGCAAAGCTTACTGTTACCCTATTACATGAACTAAAGCGGACAGGCAAGCGGTATGGAATTGTTACCTTGTGCTGTGGCGGAGGATTAGGGATAGCAACTATTTATGAAAATTTAATGATTTAATAAATAAATTCTAATGATTCTAATGATTCTAATGATTCTAAGGAGGTTATCTATTCTATGGCAGTATTTACAGGAAAACCGGTGGAAGAATTTAATTTTGAGGAAATTATCTACGAGAAAAAAGACTGGGTGGCTACCATCACCATTAATCGGCCCCATGTGTACAATTGCTACAGCACTAAGACTTTGCAGGAATTATGTGTAGCCTATAAGGATGCATCTTGGGATGACAGTGTAGCTGTAGTTGTATTAACAGGCGCCGGGGAAAAAGCCTTTTGTACCGGTGGAGATGTGGCGGAATATGCCGATGACTTTACCAAGCGACCTAGAGATTATTGGAAGTGGATGGGGCTATTTATTGAAGCTCATGACTTATTCAGAAACATTGGCAAGCCTACTATAGCAAGGATTAACGGTATCGTAGCCGGTGGTGGCAATGAGTGGAATATGGCCTGTGACCTGGCTATCATGGTGGACACTGCTAATATTCGCCAGGTAGGAGTTAAAGTAGGCAGTGTGGCTGCCGGTGGTGCTACCCAGTGGCTGCCCATTATCGTTGGAGACCGTCGTGCTAGAGAAATTCTCTGGCTGTGCGAGCCCATCGATGCCCAAAAATGCCTTGACTGGGGTCTGGTAAACCAGGTTGTGCCCAGGGAGCAGTTGGATGATGCCGTTGCTGAAATGTGCAAAAAGCTGATCAATAAATTCCCTGAGTGCTTGAGATACACCAAGCAGCAGACTAATTTCTGGAAAGACCTGGCTTGGAGCTCTACCATCGGCCATGCAAAAGATTGGTTGGCCCTGCACTTTGTTTCAGTTGAGCCCTATGAAGGAATGAAGTCCTTTGTTGAAAAGCGCCCGACTAACTATATTGGCTTGCGGGAAAAGGCTGCAGCCGGCAAATCCAGTGAATTCCTCTATGGACCATATATCAAAGAATGCTCCAAGTGCGGTGCTAAAGGTATGCCGGAAGAATTTACTTTCTGCGGTACATGTGGCGCCAATCTTTAAGTGAAACTTCTTCATGTGGGGTTGACTCTATCCCCACATGAAGATTATCCTAATCCCATGAAAAGTAAACTTCATAGGGATTAAGTAATAGATAGGAGAGTGAAAAATGAGCCAACAAGAATACCAGGTGTCAGTTGTTGGTGGGATTGCTACCATAACAATGGATCGTCCGCCGGTAAATGTTTTGAACATCTCATTAATGGAGCAGCTCACAGTGCAGCTTAAGGAATTAGAAAAAGATCCTGAAATAAAACTTGTTGTGATTACCGGTGCGGGAACCAAGGCTTTTTCTGCAGGGGTGGAAGTTGCTGATCATACACCTGAAAAAACGCCGACCATGCTGAGTGTTTTTAGCAGCCTGATTAAAACACTAATAAAGTATGACAAACCTACTCTAGCAGCCGTGAATGGTTTCTCCCTTGGGGGAGGGCTGGAATTAATGATAGCTTGTGACATGGTGATAGCAACAGAGAAGTCTAAATTTGGGCAGCCGGAGATTCAGCTAGGTGTTACCGCACCTATAGCCAGCGTACTTTTGCCCAGGATGATAGGCTGGAAAAAGTCTATGGAAATTTTGCTCACTGGAGATGCCATTTCTGCTCAAGAAGCACGGGAAATAGGCCTCGTAAACAAAGTTGTCGCAGCAGAAGACTTTGCTGCAGAAGTGGAATCTTTTGCCAAGCGCTTTGAAGGCAAGAGTTCATCATCTCTTAAATGGGCTCGTCGGACCGCAGTGGAAGCTTTTGATTTGTCCTGGGAAAAGGGTTTAGATATGGCTGATGAAATGTACCTTGCGGAATTGATGAAGACAGAAGATGCGGTAGAAGGCATTAATGCTTTTATGGAAAAGAGAAAACCGATTTTTAAGAATAAGTAGTTTGTAACTACTCATCTGAATGCTGACTCCTGAATTCTGAATACATGATAATATATAAATTGCTGAATAGGTACGGCTAATTAAATAAAAAGGAGTGTGGATGCCAATGAAATTTGCAGGTAAGGTTGCATTTATTACCGGAGCAGCTAGCGGTATCGGGAAAGCTATTGCAACTCTGTTAGCCTCCCAAGGGGCAACTGTGGCTATCGCCGATATCAACTTAGAAAATGCTCAGAAAACAGCTGAAGAAATTTCAGCCCAAGGAGGCAAGGCAGTGGCAGTTTTAACTGATGTCACCAGCAGTGCTTCGGTTAAGGCGGCAGTGGCGGATGTATTAGCCAAGGAGGGGCAAATCGATATCCTGATTAACAATGCAGGCTGGGATAGAGTAGTTCCCTTTATTAATAGTGACGAAGACTTGTGGGATAAAGTAATAGCCATTAACTTCAAAGGCACATTAAATTGTGCCAAAGCAGTCATAGATCACATGGTTGAAAGAGGTTGCGGCAAAATTGTCAATATTGCCTCGGAAGCAGGCCGAGCAGGGTCATCTGGAGAAGCGGTTTATTCCGGCACTAAAGGTGGAGTTATCGCTTTCACAAAGGCCTTAGCCAGGGAACTATCTCGAAATAATATTAATGTCAACTGTGTGGCGCCAGGGTTAGTAGACACTCCCCTGTTAGACTCAATCAATGCTGAGCATCCCAAGTTAATGGGTGCTGTATTGAAAGCAATTCCCTTAGGCAGACTTGGTCAACCGGAAGACATCGCTAAAGCAGTAGTCTTTATGGCATCTGACGATGCTGACTATATTACCGGGCAGACCCTCAGTGTAGGCGGCGGTTTGACGATGATTTAACAGGTTTAGGGCGGGAGGATGGAAGCAAGAAGCAGGAAGAATTATTTATCTTGCCTCGGCATCTGCCTCCCTTTTTTATATCTGTCATTGCTCAGTAGTTAGGAGCAGGTAGTCAGTAGTCAGTAGTCAGAAGGATAGAATATGCTGAATCCTGACTCCTGAATTCTGAATACCTCAATAGTACCTTACTAATATAAATTCATATTTGTTATTACAGTTAAACAAATTTTCTATTTCAATAATATTCGAATATGCGTTATTATTCAGATATAGACATTGTACCAATATTCAGTTATTTATTTAATTTTCCAATCAATTTATTACAGATTTAAGGAAAGGTGTGAGGAAAATGGGACGTGAAAAAAAGCATTTAATGCAAGGTAATGCAGCAATTGCCCGGGGAGCTTATGAGGCTGGGGTACACTTTGCCGCAGCTTATCCTGGTACCCCCAGCAGTGAAATACCTGTTGAGCTGGCTCAGTACAAGGAAATCGACGTGCAGTGGGCTGCAAATGAGAAGGTAGCCTTTGATGAGGCTATGGGATTTGCCATTAGTGGAAAAAGGGCAATGGCTATCATGAAATATGTGGGTGTCAATGTGGCATCTGACTCATTGATGGTTTTCCCCTATGGAGGTACTTTGGGTGGATTTGTGCTGGTTTCAGCTGATGACCCAGGCATGCACAGCTCCCAAAATGAACAGGACAATCGCTACTTAGCAAAAGTGGCCAAGGTTCCCATGATTGAACCAAGTGATGGACAGGAAGCAAAAGAGTTCATCAAAGAAGCTTTTGAAATTAGTGAGCAGTTCGGATTGCCGGTCATGCTCCGAACCACCATGAGAATCTGTCATACTAAGTTCAATGTAGGTGGATTTACAGAGCGGGTGGAAGCAGCTCCAAAAGAATATAAAGTAGATATTCCCACCTGGGTTGTGCCGGTTTTTGCCAAAAGCAAGCGGGCAATTCTAGATGATAAATTTTCAAGATTAGAACAATTTGCAGAAACTTGTGAGCTTAACGTGATTGAAGAAGGAGACAAAAATATTGGTATTATCACTAGTGGAGCAGCTTACCAGTATGCAAGGGAAATATTCCCTAATGCTACTATTTTTAAACTGGGAATGACCTGGCCGTTGCCAAAGCAAAGGCTAATCGACTTTTGCAGCAGGTTTGACAAAGTTTACGTTATGGAAGAACAGGAAGCATTTTTAGAAGAACACTTGCGCATCTATGGTGTTACCAACCTGATGGGTAAGGATATTTTCCCATCCACCGGTGAAATGAGTGCTGCTTTGGTAGATAATGTAGTAAATGGGGCTGAATTTATCCCAGATTACTCCAAGGAATTTCCAATTATTCAGCGGCCGCCCCAGCTTTGTGCCGGGTGTCCCCACCGGGGCATGTACTATGCCCTAAAGAAATCAAAAACCTTTGTCACCGGAGATATTGGCTGCTATACCTTAGGCTGTTTGCCACCTTTGTCAGCCATGCATACTTCCTTCTGTATGGGAGCAAGTATCGGCAATGGATTTGGTTTTGCCAGGGGTGGAATGGAAAGAGTAGTGGCTGTCATCGGTGACTCAACTTTTATCCACGGAGGTATTCCCAGCTTAATCGATACTGTTTACAATAAAGCAAACATGATTACTGTAATTTTAGATAACAGAACTACGGGAATGACAGGGCACCAGGATCATCCTGCCACCGGATATACACTAAAGGGTGAGAAAACCTTTGAAATCGATATTGAGCAGCTAGTTAAGGCCTGTGGAGTGGAGTTTGTGAAAAAAGTAGACCCATACGACCTGGAGGAGTCCTACCAGGCAGTCCAGGAGGCGCTAGCCTTTGACGGTCCTTCGGTATTGATAACCTATAGACCATGTGCTCTCTTAGAATCTGAAAAGAGAAAGCCAAAAACCCCGTTCATGGTGATAGAAGAAGAGTGCATTGAATGCGGTGCTTGCCATAAATTAGGCTGCCCTGCTATTACAAAGGTGGTCGGAAATACAGTAATCGATTATAATAATTGTACTGGCTGTTCCATGTGTGAACAGGTATGTAAGCCTGGTGCAATTGTTACCACAGCAAAATAAGTGGAGAGGAGGAGAGTTCTATGAGTGAAAATAAGATTACAAATGTGCTGATGTCAGGAGTGGGCGGGCAAGGAGTTATCTTAGCCAGCGATGTAGCAGCAGTTGCAGCGGGAACTGAAAGGGAAATGGTCAAGCAAACAGAAGTACATGGTGTTGCTCAAAGAGGAGGCAGTGTGGTCAGCCACATTCGCTTTGGAGATAAGGTTTATGCCCCTACAGTGCGGGTTGGTGAAGCAGATGTATTACTGGCCTTTGAAAAGCTGGAAAGTGTACGTTACTGCCATTATGTCAAGAAGGACACCGGTGTAATAATTGTCAATGACCTGGAAGTTATGCCGGGGATGGTAGGGGAGACTGTTCCTTATCCCACAGGAATTATTGAATTTATGCAGGATAAAGGTTATAAGGTAATAGTTGTCCCAGCAAGCAAAGTTGCTGAGGGACTTGGCAATTTCCGGGTTACTAGTATCGTAATGCTGGGCGTCTTGTCTAATTTTATTGATCTTTCTGAAGCAGCCTGGATGGATACGCTGAAAGAGCGAATTCCTGCCAAGTTAATGGAAATTAACTTGAAGGCTTTCGAGGAAGGTCAAAAATTAGGCAGGGAGGCGTTGAATAATAGCCACCAAACTATTGTCGGGTAAGGAGGATTTTAAAATGGCAGTTGAGTTAGCTTCGAAAAAACCGGTATTAATCTGGAATAAAACCTTCGAAACAATGGAGCGAAACGAACTGAAAAAGGTTCAGCTTGAACGGTTAAAGAGTTTGGTGGAAAGGGCATATCACAATGTGCCCTTTTACCGCAATAAGTTCCAGGAAGCAGGAATTGTTCCCGAAGATATTAAATCTTTGGAAGACATTCATAAGCTCCCCTTTACTTCAAAATATGACTTGCGGGATAACTACCCCTTTGGCATGTTTGCTGTTCCCATGGAGCAAATTGTCAGGCTGCATGCATCCAGTGGCACCACCGGAAAACCGGTGGTGGGGGCCTATACTAGAAACGACTTAGCGCTTTGGGGAGAAGTAATGGCTCGGACTTATACCTCCGGTGGGGTTACAGCTAAAGATGTGGTTCACAATGCCTATGGATACGGTTTGTTTACCGGTGGGCTAGGTTTCCACTGTGGAGCAGAGCGGGTAGGAGCTACAACCATCCCTATTTCCGGTGGCCAATCAGAAAAGCAAATAATGTTGTTACAAGATTTTGAGGCAACAGTATTAGGCAGTACCCCATCCTATTCCCTGGTGTTGGCAGAAACTATGGACCAACTAGGTGTCAGCAAGGGAGATCTGAAGCTAAGGGTGGGTTTCTTTGGTGCTGAACCCTGGACAGAAAAAATGCGGGTTGAGATTGAGGAAAGGTTAGGCTTGGAAGCATTTGATATCTACGGCCTGACTGAAATAATCGGCCCCGGGGTAGCCGTAGTCTGTCCTTACCATGATGGATTGCATATCTTTGAAGACCACTTCTATCCAGAAATTGTAGACCCGGAAACAGGTGAGCCATTGCCGGAAGGTTCAGTGGGCGAGCTGGTATTTACTTCCCTGACTAAAGAAGCATTTCCTGTACTAAGATTTAGAACCAGAGACAGAACCAGATTGATGTATGAGCAGTGTCGTTGTGGTCGAACCATGGTGCGGATGGAAAAAATCACCGGTCGAACCGATGACATGCTGATTATTCGAGGGGTTAATGTTTTTCCATCTCAAATTGAAGAAAAGATAATCGGACAGGAAGGAATTGAGCCTCAATACGCCATCTATGTAACCACTAACGAGAAAAGATTAGATGACCTGGAAGTTCAAGTAGAAGCCAGTGATAAGCTGTATAACCAGGGAAAAGAAGCGATAGATGGAGTGGCCCAGAAACTAACCAATAGCATCTTCCAAACTTTAGGAATAAACGTAAAAGTAACTATTAAAGATCCCAGGACTATTGCCCGCAGTGAAGGAAAGGCAAAGAGAGTATTCGACCTGCGAAAGTCGGAGTAACAAAAAATTTAGTAGTCCTAACACTAAGGAGTTGAGACTAGATGGGAATGACAATTACTGAAAAAATATTAGCTGCCCATGGGGGATTGGACTCAGTAGTACCGGGCCAGATTATTAACGCTAAAGTAGACCTGGTGCTGGCTAATGAGCTTTCCGCCTTGGTGGCCATTGATGAGTTCTATAAAATTAAAGGGGCAGAGCGGGTTTTTGACCCAAATAAAGTAGTGATAGTACCTGATCACTTTACTCCCAACAAAGACATTCAGTCGGCTATGGTCAGTAAAAAGGTAAGGGAGTTTGCCCTGGAACAAGAGGTTATCTATTTCGAAGTAGGCCGAATGGGCATTGAACACGTTATTTTACCCGAGAAGGGCCTAGTGGTCCCGGGGGATGTGGTTATCGGGGGGGACTCCCATACCTGCACCTATGGAGCATTAGGAGCCTTTGCCACAGGGGTAGGCTCCACCGATGTGGCGGTGGGCTTTGCCCTAGGTGAAGTCTGGCTAAAGGTACCCCCCACTATTAAGATCATCTATACCGGCGAATTACAGCCCTATGTTTCGGGCAAAGACTTAATTCTTTATACCATCGGCTTACTTACCGTTGACGGGGGACTATATCATGCCCTGGAATTTACCGGAGATGCGGTGAAAAAGCTAACTATGGCCGATCGATTCACCATGGCCAACATGGCGATTGAAGCGGGGGCTAAAAACGGAATTTTTGAGCCGGATGAAAAGACAGAAGAGTATGTGACAAATGCTACCGACAGGGAGTACACCTTGTACTATAGTGACCCTGATGCCAATTATGCCAAAGTAATAGAAATAGATGTTTCCACCATTGAGCCTCAGATTGCTAAACCAAGCTTACCGGATAATACAGTGGGAGTGTCGGAACTAACTGATGTAACCATCGACCAAGTGGTGATCGGTTCCTGTACTAACGGACGAATTGAAGACCTACGGGTTGCTGCTGAGCTGCTTAAAGGCAGAAAGATTCACCCCCGGGTCAGAACCATTGTGATACCCGGCAGCCAAAAGATTTACCTGGAGGCGGTTAAAGAGGGATTGGTGGAAATTTTTGTCAATGCTGAGTGCGTGTTCAGTACGCCTACCTGTGGACCTTGTGTGGGAGGGCATATGGGTATCTTAGCAGAAAAAGAGCGTTGTGTATCCACCACTAATCGTAACTTCGTAGGGCGCATGGGACATATAACCAGTGAAGTTTACCTGGCCAGCCCGGCGGTGGCAGCAGCATCAGCAATAGCTGGGAAAATCTGCTCACCCAAAGACATACTTGATGGGGAGGTGGGGTAAGTGACCATCAAGGGTAAAGCTTGGAAATATGGCAAGAATGTGGATACGGACGTGATTATCCCTGGTCGCTACTGTAATATCGGTGACCCTATGGTACTAGCCAAACACTGTATGGAGGATCTTGACCCGGAATTTGTCAACAAAATTTCACCCGGAGACATTATCCTCGCCGACTCCAACTTCGGCTGTGGGAGCTCCCGGGAGGTTGCACCTCTATGCATAAAGGCTGCGGGTATTTCGGCAGTTGTGGCCGTGAACTTTGCCCGGATCTTTTATCGCAACAGCATCAATATCGGGCTGCCTATCTTTGAATGCCCGGAGGCTTTTGTGGGTATTGACGAAGAAGATGAAATAACTATTGATCAGTCTTCCGGGATAATCAAGAATTTGACTAAGGGAACTAGCTTTCAGGCTGCACCATTCCCTGAGTTTATGCAGAAAATCATAGCTAAAGGTGGGCTTGTTGCCTATGCAGGAGATCGGCTGGCAGAACTGAAGAAAGTAAAGAATCAGTAGGAGGAGAGATGAAGATGTATAAAATAGCTGTAATCGGTGGGGATGGGGTAGGACCTGAGGTAGTGGCAGAAGGTCTAAAGGTGATGGCTAAGGTTGCTGACCAGTATAACTTTAAATATGAAGCAACAGAACTGCCCTGGTGTACCCAGTATTACTTGGATACAGGTGTGCTAATGGGCCAGGAAGCTGTTGAAGAAGCAAAGGAGTATGATGCAATTTACCTGGGGGCCATCGGAGATCCCAGAGTGGAAACAGGTTTAGTTGAGCGAGCTATCATTATGGGCTATCGTTTCGGACTTGATTTGTATATCAATCTTCGGCCAATCAAGCTCTATGCTGAGCACCTCTGTCCGTTGAAAGGGAAAGAACCTAAAGATATAGACATTTTAGTAATTCGTGAGAATACGGAATGTGTTTATGCGGGCATCGGCGGCATTCTAAAGAAGGGAACTCCTGATGAGGTGGCTGTTGGTGAAATGATTTACACCAGAAAAGGAGTGGAACGGGCTGTCAGGTACGCTTTTGAAGCCGCACGAAAGAGAAATAAGGCCAAGAAGGTAACTCTGGTTGACAAGTCTAACGCTATCCGTATCCAGGATATCTGGACCAGAACCTTTGCCGAGGTAGCTGCAGAGTATCCTGATATTGAAACAGATCACGCTTATATTGATGCTGCCTGCATGTGGATGATAAAAAACCCTGAGTGGTTTGACGTGATTGTTACACCGAACCTTTTCGGTGATATCATTACCGACTTGGGAGCCATGGTTCAAGGGGGAATGGGTGTAGCAGCTTCAGGGAACATTCACCCAGGCAAAACCTCCATGTTTGAGCCTATTCACGGTTCAGCCCCCAAGTATGCGGGTAAAAATGTGGCTAACCCCATTGCAGCAATTAATGCCGCAGCCATGATGCTGGATTTTCTAGGAGAAAAACAAGCTGCCAATGCTATCGAAACAGCTGTGGCCAACTTGTTAAGCTCCAAACGAATTCCTTCTTTAGGAGCTGACAGCGGCTTAAGCACATCCCAGATTGGCGATATGGTGCTAGAGGAGTTGGGTTAAGATGAACATTCAGCCCCAGCCTGAACCGGTCAAATCAGGTAGCTTTCATTATGGATACCTGATAGCAGTAGTGAGTGTGATTACTGTGGTTGGGGCCCTAGGCTTTGCCCGGTTTGCCTACACCATGATCTACCCTAATATGATGGCAGGTCTTGGAGTAGGCAATACGGAGATGGGACTACTTGCCTCCAGCAACTTTTTTGGGTATTTAATATTCTCCTTAGCGGGAGGCATTTTAGCCAGCCGATTTGGGCCCAGAGTAGTTATTGCCGTATCTTTGTTAATTGCTGGTTTGGCAATGATTTTTACCGGTCTAGCCGGGGGAATTGGGGTAGCCATCGCCATGCGATTTATTACCGGATTAGGTAGTGGCGGGAGCAATGTGCCGGTAATGGGGCTTTTGTCTTCCTGGTTTGCTCCAAATCGCCGGGGCATGGCTGCAGGAATGGCAGTGGGGGGTTCGGGTCTAGCCATTGCCATCGCCGGGATTTTAGTTCCCGCTGTTAATCAAACCTATTTAGCTGAAGGGTGGCGCTATAACTGGTACATCCTAGGCGGTCTGATCATGGGAATTGGAATAATTGCCTGGTTGTTCCTGCGAAATAGCCCGGAGGAAATGGGCTTAAGACCGGTGGGAGAGAGCGAATCAGCCACTGGCTTAGGGAAAAAGGTGAATCAGGAAAAAGCATCTGCCCTCCAATGGAGCTTGGTTTACCAGTCCAAAGAGCTATGGCACCTGGCGGCCTTATACTTTTTGTTTGGCTTTTCCTATATTATCTTTGTCAACTTATATTCAGCCTACTTAGTTCGAGAAGTAGGCTTGCCTGAAGGAACAGTGGGATATATGTGGTCAGTGGCAGGATTAATTGGGATTTTCAGCGGCTTTCTCTGGGGCAATTTTTCAGATTATTTTGGTCGGAAGACCGGTGTTGCTTTAGTTTTTGCATTACAGGGAGTTTGTTTTGGAATATTTGCCTTCGGTACAGGCAGCTCTGCATTTTGGGCGGCTACTATCTTGTTTGGCTTAACTTCCTTTAGCATCCCTGCCATCATGGCTGCTGCAGCCGGAGATTATGTGGGGTCGAGGCTGGCTCCGGCAGCCTTTGGAATGATTACCGTCTTGTTTGGATTGGGACAGATGATTGGACCAATCCTGGCAGGATACCTGGCAGATGTTTATGGCACCTATACCCTTAGTTTCAAGGTGGCTTCAGGGGCAGCATTTTTAGGAGCAATTGGGTCTTTTCTGTTAAAAAGCCCTGAAAAGCCTAGGCATTATTAGGGAAGAGTGTCTTCAGTAAGGTAGGACAGTAGTTTCAATAGACTTATCATCCGGTTTAATTACATTTATAAAGGAGGTATTATTAATGCTGCGTGAGCCTATTCAAGAATTACTGAAAGACCCCATGGAATTTACCAAAGGTTTAAGCTTTCCTGACCCCAAGGATTTGCGTATTTATGACTCTACGTTGCGAGACGGGGAGCAGATGCCGGGGGTGGCATATACTCCGGAACAAAAGCTGCAAATAACTAAATGGATGAGCGATATCGGCATCCACATCGTGGATGTAGGTTTCCCTGGGGTTTCAGCTTCAGAACAAAAGGCACTGAAGTTAATAATGGAGGCTAAGCGCCGGGGCGAGATTAGAAATGATTTGGAAATCGTGGTCATGTGCCGGAGCCATAAGGGTGATATCGACGCTACTTTACAAGTCCTGGATGAAATTAATATTGCTGCCAGTGAAGTAACCTTCTTTATCTTCACAACCGCTTCCGACCTGCACACCAAGTATAAAATTGGTAAAACCTTACTCAACAGAGAAGGAAAAGACGAATCGGAGTGGCTGGATCTGCCGGTTAAGTGGTACCGGGATGCTAATATTAGAATGATGACAGAAGCTATCTCCTATGCTCGGAGTAAAGGAGTAAAATATGTTGAATTTGGCGGCGAAGATGGCAGCCGGGGAGACATCGATTATCAAATCGAACTCTTTAATGCCGGCTTGGCTGCCGGTGGCACCAGACCTTCTTTTCCTGATACGGTGGGATGTTTCTCGCCGGAAGCTGTAAAGTTTTATGTGGATAAGCTGGTAGCTAACGTTCCCGCCCCGCTGTTAGTACATTTTCATAATGATTTTGGTTTAGGAAGCTTTAATACAATTACTGCCCTGGCCTGCGGGGCCCACTCCTTCTGTACAACTATTGCCGGCTACGGAGAGAGAGCAGGCAATGCTCCATTGCATGAAGTTTTAGTCACTTTAAAAGTGCTTTATGACATAGAGATTCCTGGATTTAAATATGATAAGCTGGTGGAGTTAGCCAGAAATCTAGAAAAGCTATCCGGTATTCCCATTCAGTCCCATGCACCAATTATTGGACCCAACGTTTTTACCCATGAAAGTGGCATTCACACAGCTGGAGTGTTGATTGATCGGCGAATTTACGAGGCTATTCCTACTGAATTAATTGGAGCACAGCAGAAATTTGTCTACGGTAAGCATAGCGGTACAGCCATCGTAGAGGCAGGCTTAAGCCGTCACAAAGACCAGTTAGACGCTGCCGGCGTTGAAATTACTGATGCTCTGGTTAAAAAGACAACTAATGAAATGAAGCGAATCAGGGAAGAAAAGGCCGAAAGTGACCTGCTGCAAAAATTAATTCATATTTATCATAAGACATTAGATTCAATTCCATTGACTGACAAGGAACTGGTGGAGATAGCCATTGCCATTGGTCAAGAGGGAAAAGTGGCAGCAGCAAAAGAATAAAAAAATATTCAAAATATTCACTCTTGGTTGCCAGAGGCAGGAATTTATTCCTTGCCTCTGGAATCTTAATTGGACTTTGAAAATAATGCTTTTGTTTGCAAGGGCTTGGAATTTATTTCACATAGGTAAAGAGGAATTAACAGCTTGCCTTAGGGAAAGCTTTATAGCAAGCAACTTACTTATTGTCCACGGGGGCAGGGGGTTTTGGACTCCCTCCCCAAAACCTGTTACAGTACTTCCCTGATTTAGGAAGGGTAGCTCATAAAGTTATTTACGGGTCAGATTGGCCAGGTGTTCCTGACCTGGCTAAGAATCTGCAGTCAATAAAGGAGTTGCCTTTAACATATGAACAAAAAGAAATGATTTTAGGCAAAAATGCCTTAGGCTTATTAAAGTTATAAAAATTAAAGGAGGAATTTACAATGGAAGTGAAAAAAATCGGTATTTTAGGTGCAGGAGCTATGGGAGGAGGAATCGCCCATTTAGCGGCTCAGTCAGGGTTTGCAGTAGTCTTGTGTGATGTCAAGATAGACTTTGTGGAAAAAGCAGTTGCAAAGATGGAAAAGCTGATGGCAAAATCAGTTGAAAAAGGTAAAATGACAGCAGAACAAGCCAAGGAAGTTATCGGTAGAATTACCAAGACTGAGAATATGGAAGACTTTAAGGATGTTGACTTTATCATTGAAGCCATCATCGAGGACTTAAAAATTAAGAAAGAAGCTTTTGCCAAGTTAGACGAAATCACTCGAGATGATATTATCCTAGGAACAAACACCTCTTCCATGTCGATTACAGAAATAGCTGCTGCCACTAAAAGGCCAGATAAGGTTGTTGGTATGCACTTCTTCAATCCTGCCCAGGTAATGAAACTAGTTGAAGTAATCAGAGGTTACTATACTTCCGATGAGACCATAGCTGCAACTGAAGCCCTATCCAAGCAAATGGGCAAGACAACAGTGGAAGTAAAGAAAGACTCTCCTGGTTTTGTAGTAAACCGAATAATGATGGCCTCAGCAATAGAAGCCATTAAACTGGTGGAAGAAGGGGTCGCTTCAATGGAGGATGTGGATCAAGCTGTTAAATTAGGTTTGAATAACCCCATGGGTCCCTTTGAGTTAATGGACTTTACCGGAGTAGATATCAACATCTTCGTAGCAGACTACTTCTATAACGAGTTTAAAGATGTCAGATGGAACCCACCTTTAGCCATTAAGCAGTTGGCAAAAGCCGGCCGCTTAGGCCGTAAAACAGGAGCAGGTTGGTATAGATACGATAAATAGACAATAACTACACAAGACAAGTAGTTTGCCGAATGGGGGAATTTGGGAATGTTTTTTAAGCTTAATGAAGAACAAGAAGCTATCCGAAAAATGGTTCGGGATTTTGCCGAAAATGAAATAGCTCCCGTGGCAGCTAAGCTGGACCACGAAGAAAAATTTCCCATGGAAATCATTCAGAAAATGGATGAGTTGGGCCTATCTAACCTAGCTGTCCCTGAAGAGTATGGCGGACCGGGAGTAGACAGTTTGACTGCGGCAATAATCTGTGAGGAACTGGCCCGGGGCTGTGTTGGTATTACTACCAGTGCCACTTGCAACTCCCTGGCTTTATATCCGTTGATTATCGGTGGTTCAGAAGAGCTAAAGCAAAAGTACCTGCCAATCATTTGCGAGGAAGGGAAACTGGCAGCCTTTGCATTGACGGAACCTAACGCTGGCTCAGACGTCTCGGGCATGACCACTACTGCTAAACGGGACGGGGACTATTATATAATTAACGGAGCAAAATGCTTTATTACCAATGCCACCTATGCCAATTACTATGCTGTCTTTGCCAAAACTGACAAAAATCTGGGGCATAAGGGTATTTCCGTTTTTATGGTGGAAAGGGATTGGGAAGGAGTATCCACGGGTAAAATTGAAGAAAAAATGGGTATCCGGGCATCAAATACTGCTGAAGTAATCTTTGAAAACGTGCGGGTACCGGTAGAAAATCTGATTGGTCAGGAGGGTGACGGCTTTAAGCTGGCCATGAAGACCCTTGACATGGCGCGTCCTTCTGTGGCGGCTCAAGGAGTAGGATTGGCTCAGGCTGCCCTAGAGGCTGCTGTAAATTATGCTAAAGAAAGGGTGCAATTCGGCAAGCCTATTGGTGCAAACCAGGGCATTCAGTTTATGCTGGCTGATATGGCTACTGAAATAGAAGCTGCCCGACTGTTAGTTTACCAGGCTGCCTGGCTGAAGGACCAAAAGGGAGATTTTAGCAAGCAGTCAGCCATTGCTAAGCTTTTCTCCACTGATGTGGCCATGAAGGTTACCACTGACGCAGTGCAGATTTTTGGAGGCTATGGTTACTCCCGGGAGTACCCGGTGGAAAAATATATGCGTGATGCTAAGATTCTGCAGATCTATGAAGGAACAAACCAGATTCAGCGGGTTGTTATAGCTAATCAACTATTAAAATAATCAACTTACCCCCATGGAAACGTGGGGCTTTTTTCTTTATCTTTATCAGGTAACTTTGATAAAAATGGCTGGCATTCCACATACTATAACACAATAAGAAATTAACCCCGAGGAGAATGCCGCCATGATCGACTTTAAATATCATATCACTTCACTGGTAGCAATTTTTTTAGCTTTGGCAATAGGAATCTTAGTAGGCAGTACCATGGTGGGTGGAGATATGCTGGTGGAGCAGCAAAAACTAATGGTGGACCAGTTGGAAGAAGATTTTCGCATATTTAGAGACCAAAACAGGGCACTGCGTGAGGAGTTGTCTGCTAGCCGCATTGTTTCAGATTTATACCAGACATATGCCCAGGAAATAATGCCAGCCATGGTAGCGGGGCGGCTGGAAGGGATGAAGCTGGCTATCATAATTACAGGAAGAGAGGATATGCCCCATGGGTTAATGGATACCCTGGGGCTGGCAGGAAGCAAGATTTATTACTATGTGTCCCTTGAATCATTGGAACATACGGAGGTGACTGCTGCTTATATTATAAAGCAACTTGATCAACTTGATGGAGCAGTCTTATTTTTAGGGAGTGGCAACCAAAGGATTTCTCCAGCTGAGTATAAACTCATCACTAGCAGACTTATCAGCTCCCTTAGGGAGAATAACCCCAATATTATTATCCTGGGCACAGAAACCAGTTATGATCCCATATCATCGCTTGAGCATTTAAATGGTTTTCATATAGCTGGTACAATCGATAATATTGAGACAATAATCGGTCAAACAGCCCTGGTGTTAACCTTAACCGGCTTGCCTGGCAATTACGGTGTAAAAAGTACAGCCCAGCAGTTGCTGCCTAAACTGGTGGCACCTTAAACTGCAGACATTCCACACTTTTACCTGTCCACGGCGAATTCATGAACCCATATAATTCCATCTTTTTACGAAAAAGCGTTTTTCAAATCTGTATAATGATTGTTCAGTCCTTGATATTGCTGACTTT
>Ga0208490_100120_pt1 | contig 62663 bp, 50 predicted proteins | sample SubbioAug_CSWold_FD_184818 | JGI IMG/M metagenome (GOLD analysis project Ga0208490, IMG submission 184818) | Serpentinite rock and fluid subsurface biosphere microbial communities from McLaughlin Reserve, California, USA - CR11Aug_CSWold (SPAdes) | ecosystem: Environmental > Terrestrial > Deep...
GATTGGTTTTGGTTTCAAGCTATATATGCCTGAAGTTAGCTTATCATAGTGGAAGTCATTTGTCCAGGAAAATTATGTTATTTCGTCACGGGCACTAAGGAAGAATTTATCCAGTTGCAAAGTAATCCCGCCATAGAATTCTGTTCAACCTCCAAGGAACTGGTTACTGTAAGAGTAAGGGGCGAAGTGATTTTTGGGATAGACTTAAATATCAAGAGAAAAATGCTGGAAGAAAGTGACTTTTTAAAATCCATTTATAAAGCCCCGGTTAACCCGGAGTTTGAAATTTTTTACCTAAAGCATGGTCAAGCTGCCATGTTTGACTGTCATGGTCAATTGTTGAAAGATAAAATTATTTTCTAATTAAAAAGGATGTGGCTGCTATTATGTTTTTAAATCATTTTGAGTATTTGGTGCCCCAAACGCCGGCAGAAACCCTGGAACTGGTTAGCCGCCTGGGAAGCAAGGCCAAAATCCTCGCCGGTGGCACTGACTTGCTGGTTTTAATGAAGGCAAAGGCGATTAATCCGGAATATCTGATTGACATCAATGGAGTGGATGAGTTTAAAGGTATCCTTTGCCAAGAAAGAGAAGGAGCCGAGATCGGAGCGACTACCAAGTTGGCCGAGATTCAGTTTTCTGAAACAATTAAGGCTAAATACCCGGCCCTTGCTTATGCCGCCGGTGAGGTGGGTTCTGCCCAGGTCAGAAACATGGCCAGCCTTGGCGGTAATTCTTGCAATGCTTCCCCGGCGGCGGAGACACCGACCCCGCTGGTTGCCCTCAGCGCCAAAGTTGTAGTGAGCAGCCTAAAAGGTGAAAGAGAGCTGCCCTTGGAAGAATTTATTAAAGACGTCCGGAAAATTGACCTGAATGAAGGTGAAATTCTGACCAAGTTCATCCTGCCGGAACCGGCGCCGCGCTCAGCCTGCCGCTATTCATATATGGGGCGCCGGGATGCCATGGAAATAGATTGTGTGAATATGGCTGTAAATATGGAACTGGCGGAGGATGGCGAGACGGTTAAAGAGGTCAGGCTGGTGATGGGCTCCGTTTATCCACGGCCTTTGCTATCAAAGGAGGTTCCTGGACTTCTAACGGGGCAAAAGCTTAGTGAAGAACTGATTGAAAAAGCTGCCATTGCAGCTCAGGGTGAAGCCAAGCCCATTGATGATATCCGGGCTTCGGCGGAATACCGGCGGGAAATAGTCAAAGTCCTAGCCCGTCGCTTACTTAAAGAGACTTACGCAGCGGCGAAGGGGGTGTAGCTGGTGAAAAAACTAATTGAATTAGATATCAACGGTCGGATTTATGAAATAGCGGTTGACGCCAGGGATTTGCTGCTTGACGTCATTAAAAAAAAGGTTGGTCTGATTGGCTCCAAAAAAGGTTGCGGGGACGGTGACTGCGGCGCCTGCACGGTGTTAATCGACGGCAAAGCGGAGTTGGCCTGTCTTAAGCTGGCCATGGCCTGCCAAGATAAAAGGATTACCACAATTGAAGGGATGATTCAAGAAGGTGGTGTGCTTCACCCGATCCAGCAGGCATTTGTGGATCAGGGGGCGGTGCAGTGCGGTTTCTGCACGCCGGGGATGATTATGTCCGCCAAAGGATTACTGGATAGAAATCCCTATCCCACCATGGATGAAATAAAGCATGAAATGAGTGGTAACATTTGCCGGTGCACCGGCTATAAAAAAATTGTGGAAGCAGTTGAAATGGCGGCCGGGGTTTTGGCTAGGGAGGGGGTTGAGTAATGGAAAAGAAAGAATCAAGACCTAATTGGAATATTGCGCCGGAAGAGTGGAATCTCGAAGGGGTTCCGGCTTACCAAGATGAGAAAAGATATACCCAGGTTGGTCGAAGTGTACCCCGGGTCGACGGCCCACTAAAGGTTAAGGGCGAAGCGGTTTATACCGGGGATATGATGTTGCCCGGAATGGTTTATGGAAAGATAAAACGCAGCCCTTACGCCCATGCCATCATAAAAAAGATTGACTGCAGCAAAGCGCTGAAGTTGCCCGGAGTTTTGGCCGTCCTCACCGGGGATGATGCCCCCAACAAATGGGGGATTGTGCCCCAGGCCGCCAACGAGATGGTCCTGGCGGTGGATAAAGTGCGTTTTTATGGTGAAGGGGTGGCGGCGGTGGCTGCCCTGGATGAAGAGACTACCGAAGCCGCTCTTGACTTGATTGAAGTGGAATACGAACTGCTGCCGGTGCTGTTAGACCCATTTGAATCCATGGCCCGAGCCAATGAAGTGCAGATCCATGAAGATAGTCCGAAAAATATCTTACATGAAGGTGAACAGGTTTACGGCGACGTGGATCAGGCCTTTAGCCAGTGTGCCTATGTTTTGGAGAGAGAATTCCATACCAACTACCCACAGCACGGCTTTCTTGAGCCCCAGTCTGCTGTGGCTAGTTTTGATCCCCAGAGCGGTCAACTGCAACTGTGGGCCAGTACCCAGGTTCCCCACTACCTGCATCGCCAGGTTTCCATTGTTCTTGAAATCCCCATGAACAAAATCCGGGTTACGCTACCCACCATTGGCGGTGGGTTTGGCGGCAAAGGTGAAGCTTCATCAGCCGAATTTGTGGCTTGTCTGCTGTCGAGAAAGATTGGACGGCCGGTTAAAGTGGTTTTTGACCGCAATGAAGTCTTCTTTACTAATAAAGGCCGGCATCCATGCCACATGAAAGTAAAGATGGGTCTGGATCAAGAGGGTTATATTAAGGCTATCGATTTTGATAATACCATGGATAAAGGTGCCTATTCCGGCTGGGGCATCGTGGTGCTGTTCTATACCGCGTCCATGCTGCACCTTCCCTATAAGGTGCCCAACGTCCGGTTCCGTGGGCGAAGCGTTTATACCAATAAGCCCAGTACCGGAGCCATGCGTGGTCTCGGCGGGGTGCAGCCCCGGTGGGCCATGGAGTGTATGATTGATGAGCTGGCTGAAATGATGGGTATCAGCACTCATGAACTCAGAATGAAAAATGCCATCGAATCAGGTCATACCTGTATCAACAATATGTTCGTGCCCCATTCCGAATATAAGAAATGCCTGCAGACTGCGGTTGAGAAATCCGGCTTCCTGGAAAAGCATGGGAAGCTGCCCTTCGGTAAAGGCATTGGCCTAGCCGGCGGTTATTATATTTCCGGAACAGCCTATACCCTTTACCAAAACTACAAGCCCCATACTTCGGTGATGATTCGAGTAGATACCGAGGCCGGAGTTACCCTTTTCTGCGCGGCGGCGGAGATTGGCCAGGGTTGCAATACTGTCATGGCCCAGATGGTGGCCGAGGAACTGGGGGTTTATTATGAAGATGTGCATGTCCAGGCGGGGGATACGGAGATAGGGGCTTTTGATTTAGGCAGTTTTGCCAGTCGGCTGACCTATGCCTCCGGAGCCGCCATTAAGATGGCCTGTCAGGAAATTAATCAGAAACTTAAAGAAACGGCGGCTGGGATGTTGGGTGTTCGGGCTGATCAACTGGCCATTAAAAATCATGATTTCTATTCCATGTACGAAACAAAAAAACGGATTTCCTGGGAGAAAGTAGTTGAAGCCTATACCAGTATTAATGGCTCATTGGTTGGGTTAGGCAACTTCTCGCCGCCCAGGCGCAAAGGGATTGATATTGTTAGCGGCAATCGGGTGCAGGGTGCTAATATCGGCCACTCCCCCACATATGGTTTTAGCGCCCAGGTTCACGAAGTGGAAGTGGATGTGGAAACCGGCCGGATTTATGTGAAAAAGGTGACTGAAGCGGGTGACTGTGGCACCCCCGTTAACCCCATGAGCGTCGAAGGGCAGGTGGAAGGTTCCATCATGTTTAATTTGGGAGCCTGTCTTTACGAAGATCAAAAGTTAGATGAGAATGGCCGGCATTTAAATCCCAACTTTCACGACTATAAAATGCCAACAATGATGGAAATGCCGGAAATGGATACCAATATCGTCGATAGCTATGACCCCACTGCTCCCTTTGGGGTTAAGGAAACAGGGGAAGGAGCAGTACAACCTACTTTTCCGGCCATTACCAACGCCATCTACGATGCCATTGGCGTCCGATTCTACAGCCTGCCCATTACCCCGGAAATGGTGCTTAAAGCTTTAAAAGAAAAAAAGGCGAATAGCTAATCAAAAATCAAAGCAGTTGAGGCGGCAACGGATACAAATCCGTTGCCGCTACTTTTTTTATTGGCAGATGTATGTAATGTGGATATGGTCGCAATCCCGACCAAAAGGTTGGGGAAGCGACCATTTTTGTGTCTATATCAAAATGATTAGATGGCAAGTAACCGATTAAACCTTATTTTCGCAGTTTTAACGAGAAAATTCTTCCTGTAAGGAGAAATTTGAATTTTGCCATCTAGATGGCATTACTATTGCTATATAAAAGTTATACAGCAGTTAATATTAGTTAGAATAACTCGATAACTTTCCTACATTAGCACGAAAGGAGTAAGGTGGTGGACAAATTAATTTCAGAAGATTTTTATAACTATAATGTGGCAGTAAAGTTGGTAGATGAAAACGTGGCTAGGGGGTTCGGGGAAAAAACAGCTATTTATCATCTTGAGCAACAAATTACTTATAACCAAGTTCAAGCTGAGGTCAATAAGCTAGGAAACGGGTTAAAAAGTCTAGGAGTAGCCATGGAAGACAGGGTATTGCTGCTCTTATTGGATTGTCCTGAATTTATCTACAGTTTTTTTGGAACAATAAAAATTGGTGCGGTCGCCATTCCGACCAACACTTTATTAAAGCCTGAGGACTACTTATATCTACTTAATGACTGCCGGGCAAAAGTAGTGATAGTTAGTGAAGAGCTGGCGCACCTGATAGAGGCAATCAGGAGTAGGACAAAGTATTTATTAAATGTGATTGTAGTAGGGCGAGACCAATCCGGTCAGATAGCCTATAGTGATCTGACAGCAGGTCAATCAGAAGTGTTAAATGCTGCAGAAACTTGTAAAGACGACCCTGCCCTATGGCTATATAGTTCAGGAACTACCGGCTTTCCCAAGGGAGCTGTACACTTGCATCATGACATGATTTATGCTGCAGATACCTACGCCAAGGGAATTTTAAAGCTGGGCCCGGATGATATAACCTACTCAGTAGCTAGATTGTTTTTTTCCTACGGGCTAGGAAACGCTTTATATTATCCTTTTCGAGTTGGAGCTGCCACAGTATTAAGCCCGCAGCGACCAGAGCCCGAGTTAGTGTTAGCTAACGTTGAAAAATACAAGCCCACTATTTTTTATAGTGTGCCTACATCTTATCGGGCTTTGCTAGAAACTGCTGCCAGTAACAACGCAGATTTTAGCAGTGTCAGAATCTGTGTATCTGCCGGTGAGGCCTTGCCGGCAAATATCTTCCACCGTTGGAAAGACCGGTTTGGGCTGGAAATAATTGATGGCTTAGGTTGTACTGAGATACTAAACATTTTTATATCCAACCGGCCGGGTTGGGCTATTCCCGAATGTACCGGTCAAGTTGTCCCTGGTTATGAGGTTAAAATTGTTGATGAGAATGGAAAAGATTTGCCAAAGGGGGAGGTCGGAACTTTATACGTTAAAGAAGATAGTATTGCCGCCTATTACTGGAACAAGCACGAAAAAAGTAAAGCAACTTTTTTAGGGGAATGGTTGAATACCGGTGACCGATTTTACCAAGATGACTCAGGCTATTTTTGGTTTGTAGGCCGGGAAGATGATTTGCTTAAAGTCGGTGGCATTTGGGTATCGCCCTTGGAAGTAGAGAGGACGCTGCTAAAGCATGAAGCCGTGTCGGAATGCGCAGTAATTGGCAAAGCTGACGAAGATAACCTGATAAAACCAAAAGCTTTCATAGTATTAAAGGGTCAGTATGATTCCAACGATGAGTTGGCTCATGACTTAAAACAGTTTATCAAAGATCAGATTGCGTATTACAAATACCCCCGTTGGATTCAATTTGTATCTGATTTGCCTAAAACAGCTACGGGCAAAATCCAACGATATAAACTGAGGGAATTAGAAGGGGGGGGATTATAAACAGAGTAGTTAGAATAAATGATTGAACTTATGAAAAACCAAATTTCGATTTTAGGAGGTCAAAAGGATAATGAGCAAAGATATGCGTACTTGGATACAGCAATTAAGAGATGCTGGTGAATTATTGGAAATCAGCAAATCGGTTAATCCATTGACTGAAATGGGGGCATTGCTGTGGCAGTCAAAACAGAAAGCACTTTTATTTAAAAATCTAGAAGGATATCCCGGATGGACTTCTTTGGGAAATGGCCCGGCAAACTTAAGGCATTGTGCTGTTGCATTTGAAACAGACCTGGAAGGCTTGATCCCTACTGTGTCTGAGAGGATGAAACGCAGGATTGCACCCCAAACTGTGGAAACAGGTCCAGTTAAGGAAGTAATTTATAAAGGTGAAGATGTAGATCTTACTCGTATTCCTGTCCATATCAATGGAATTAAAGATGGTGGTCCGTTTATTGCGTCAGGTTTATGTATAACTAAAGATCCGGATTCGGGGATTAGAAATATGAGTTTTCATCGGTTGCAGGTTAAAGGCCGCAACAAAACAGGTATTCTTTTGGTTCCTAGGCATACAAGCATTAATATGCAAAAATATGAAGAGAAAAACCAACCGATGCCAATTGCCATTATTATTGGCCACCATCCGCTGTATTATATGGCTGCAGCTACTACGGGGCCATATGAGATGGATGAGTTGGAAGTAGCCGGGGGACTTTTGGGAGAGGCGGTAAAGATGGTTAAGTGTGAGACAATAGACATTGAAGTGCCCTACGATGCGGAAATTGTTTTAGAAGGACACGTGCTCCCTGGATATCGCGAAGAAGAAGGCCCTTTTTCTGAATTCCAGGATTACTATATTGCAGGAACGGGGAAAAACCCGGTCATTGAAATTAGTGCAATCACTATGCGTAAAGATGCTATCTTCAAAAATTTGCAGAACGGGTCAGAGACTGAAGGATGTATGTTTCACAAGGTCCCCATGGGAGCTGCGCTTTACGACCGGGTGCGATCAGTAGGTGGTTTTACCAATGTTAAAAATGTAATAGTGCTGCCTGGTATTTTTGGCGTTGCCATCCAGATGACCCCCCGTTTTCATGGAGAGGCAAAAAATGTCTTATTGGCTGCTCTTTCTGGCGAATATCTTCATCCGAAGGTGGTCATGGCCGTGGACGACGACGTAAATATTTATAATGAATGGGAGCTGCTTTGGTCATTAACCACCCGGGTAAATCCAGAGGAAGATATGGTTGTCATTCCTGGTACCAGGATTCATCCCATGGATCCAACGGGCAAGGAGTTAGTTCCTCCAGGTACTCCCGGCTGGCATAGAGTTGGTGGAAAAGTCATTATAGATGCTACCAAACCTCCTATTTGTGCTCCTGAAGCCCGTGAAGAATTTGAGCGCATTCTGCCGGTGGGGCATGGGAAAGTAAGATTGGAAGATTTCCTAGAATAATTTTTTTGATTAAAATATTTTAAATATTGCAAAAAGGATATCGCAAAAAGTATGCACAAATTAATAATATAATGGAGGGTTTGAGAAATGAAAGGTAAAAGTTGGATAAAAATCATTATTGCCGTTGGGATTATCATTAGCTTAACGTTTGGTGTAGTAGCATGTGGTGGTCAGGGCCAAAATCAAAAAGCAGATTCTCCAAAAGAGGAAAGAACACCTATTAATTTGCGGTGGGGTACTATATCTGCAGGAGGAGCCTGGCAAATTGTGGGTTCAGCTATGTTGGAGGATATTGTAAATGAACATAAGCATATAACAGGAACCATTCTTCCCAGTGCAACTGCTGCTAATGTAGTGGGAGTTCATGAAGGAACCTTTGATATTGCTTTTAGCTTGACTGATACAACCTATAGTGCTTGGGAAGGAACAGGTTTCTTTAAAGACAAGGGAGAAATTAAAGATCTTCGAAATGTAGCTACGTTGTATCCCCAGGCTACTCACTTAATTGTCTGGGATAATTCAAATATTAAAGGCATTGAAGATTTGAAAGGTAAGCGTGTTTCACCAGGAGCAAGGGGACTATCCTCAGATTTGCAAGCAAGCAAATTACTGGAATTATATGGGATGAGCTATAACGATATGAAAGTAGAATTTCTGAGTTTTGATGATGGTACTCAGGCGATGATTGATGGTCACTTAGATGCTTTATTATATACAGCAGTACCATATCCTTTTGCTCCTGTAGTTAAGGTTAATGCCAGAAGTCAAATAAGATTTCTTGAAATTCCAATAGATAAGGCAAACAAACTGGCTGAAGCACCTGGGGTAGAGGTCTTTGTACTTCCTGGCAATTTATATAAAGGGATAGACTATGGTACTCAGGGTATAGCAGTACGTGCCCATATTATAGTTAGAGAAGATATGCCAGAAGATATAGTTTACGACATCACCAAAACTATTGCGGAGAATTTTAAGCGGTATGGTGATGTGATAGCTGTTATGAAAAATTCCACCAGGGAAAATATGACTGATGATGCAGGTATTCCCTTGCACCCTGGAGCTGAAAGGTACTATAGGGAGCAAGGGTTGATAAAATAATTAACTTGCAGGAGCCAACCACCTTGTTGGCCTCCTGCATTTTACTTCAATATATTTAAGCCAATTTGGTGAAGGAGTGAAGGCATTGCAGACAAGCAAATGGGCCGAGTATGTAAAAAAAAGAAAAGGAACTAAGGGCTTATTAACAATTACAGCTTTGAGTTTAAGTCTCTTTCAGCTGTACACAGGATTTTTTGGTGCATTTGATGGTTATTTACAGCGCAATATTCATTTGACTTTTGGGTTGATTCTTGCCCTGTTGTTATATCCCGCCTTCAAGGGGAGTGATAACAAAGAAAAAAGTGAGTTCGTTGTGAATTTATTGCTAATAGCTGCTGTGATTATTTCTATGGCATATATAGTAGTTAATTACGAGTGGATAACCGCTAATAGGTTTATGTTAATTTCAAAACTTTCTTTTTCAGAAAAGCTGCTTGGGATATCAATGATCCTGATTATTTTAGAAGCAGTACGTCGGGTAATTGGAAATGTGCTCTTAGGTGTTGTTTTGGGTTTTTTAGTTTATCCTTTTATTGGCCCATATCTTCCTGGTAGACTTTTTTCAAGCCCTATTAGATGGACAGAGTTAATAGATTTACAATACCTTACACCCGGTGGAATTTTTGGCATTCCATTGGGAGTTTCCGCAAGAGAAATAGCAATATTTATTATTTTTGCCGCTTTTATCAATAAAACCAATACTTCAAATTTTATGTTTAACATAGCGGCAGCTATTGCGGGCAAAAGTAAAGGAGGAACAGCAAAAATAGGCGTTATTGCCAGTGCCTTTATGGGAATGTTGTCAGGCAGTGGTACAGCAAATGTAATAACTACGGGCAGCATCACTATACCTATGATGAAGAGAAACGGCTTTTCAAGCAATTTTGCTGGAGCAGTTGAGGCAGTGGCCTCTACCGGGGGGCAAATCATGCCTCCGATTATGGGAGCTACAGCCTTTGTAATAGTTGCATTCACAGGAATCCCCTATATAACTATTATGAAATATGCAGTATTTCCAGCCATACTATATTTCCTTGCTATACTGTTAATGGTTCACTGGGAAGCGTGCAAATTAAACTTACCTGGAGTTGAGCCGGAAGTTTCTGTTAAAGATTCTTTTATCCAGTACGGACACATGCTGCTGCCAGTTTTTTTAATGGTATATTTACTCTTAGTAGGTTATTCACCTATGTATGTAGGGACTATCAGCGTTTTTGCCGTAATCTTGGCAAGCTTTTTAAGACCTGCTACTAGACTGGATTTGGTAGATATCTTAGAGGCACTGGAATCTGCAGCTAAGGGAATGGTGATAGTAATAGTTGCCACCGCTGCAGCGGGCATTATTGTAGGAGTGGTAGACCTTACCGGCTTAGGTCATCGAATTGGCTCAGGGGTAGTCGCTTTAAGTGGCGGCAATATCTACTTGGCGTTAATTTTTTCTGCCATCGTAGCTATCATTTTAGGTATGGGCATGCCTACTACTGCGGCGTATATCCTGCAAGCTGCTTTAGTTATTCCGGCGCTAGTCACATTGGGGATTCCGATTTTTGTGGCTCATATGTTTGCCTTCTACTTTGCTTGCTTGTCTTTAATTACCCCTCCGGTAGCCATAACTTCTTATACAGCAGCCGCTATTGCCGGTGGTGATGTAATGAAAACAGGCTGGATTGCTTTTAGACTGGGAATTGCTGCTTATATCATCCCCTTTATGTTTGTTTTTGGGCCGGCGTTGTTATTAGAAGGAGCAATTTCAAATATTGTCATCACAGTAATAACAGCTTTAATAGGAATATTTGCCTTATCAGTTTCGGTTCAGGGATACCTGTTTAGGCGTGCAGATATAATGGAGAGGTTCTTGGCATTTGCAGCTGCAATTCTTTTGATATTCCCAGGATATGTAACTGTGGTTCCAGGTATCATGCTATTAGCGATAGTAGTTCTATTGCAGAAATTACGTCCTAATATTGGAATAAATATAGCAAAATAAATGAGAAATAACTTTTTAAGAGGGTGGAGAAAGTGGATATCTATAAATGTGAAGTTTTATGCATTGGAGGAGGTGGAGGGGGAGTAACAGCTGCAATTACGGCAGCAAAGTGCGGCGCTGATGTTATTTTGGTCTCGAAAGAGCCCTTAGGTTATGGAGATACCCGCATTTCCATGGGTTTGATGTCTTGCCCGGGGATAGTCAAAGAAGATGGCGTGAATGTATTTCTTCAGGATCTTTTAAAAAGCGGAGAGGAAATTAACGATAAAAAACTAGCAAGGATTATGGCGGAAAAGGCTTCAGATGCAGTTGGAGTAATGGAGAATTTTGGGCATCTCTTTAATAGAGATAAAAAAGGAATTATTAGTAGTGAAGTTACTTATTTTTCCGGGGGACACTCTCAGCCACGTACTATAGAGTGTCCTCCGGGAGGAGGAATTGCTATTGGCAATTCTCTAAGGGCCGCAGCAGCTAGATCTGACATTAGAGTATATGAAGAAGTGGCTGTTACAAAATTGCTATGTAATAATGGCCGTGTTGCAGGAGCAGTTTGCTATAATATTATTACTGGTGAAATCAGTCTAATTTGTGCCAAAACCACTATTATTGCAACGGGTGGTGCAGGATGGCTGTATTATCCCCACACAGACTGTGCTGCTGGGGTTACTGGAGATGGTTATGCTCTGGCTTATGAGGTGGAGGCAGAATTAATTGATATGGAACAAGTACAGTTTATCCCATTTGGCCTAACTTATCCACCTTCTATGGTCGGTATTTATGTTGGTGAACCTAGTTTGGCAGCACCTGCAGGAGTATTGCGTAACAATAAAGGGGAAGTAATACTAGAAGATGTATGCAAGATGAACAGAGCTGAAGTCAGTAAAGCAATGGCACTGGAGATAAAGCGAGGTGGGGGTACAGAAAACGGGGGGTTATTGTTAGATCTTACCCCGAATCTTTCTTTGGAAGAAGGGAAACGCCTTTGGAAAGCGAGAAAAAATAGAGGCCAACTGGATATAGTACGGTTTGCCTATGGCAATAAGGCTTTTAATTGGGAAGAACCATGGGATGTATTGCCAACTGCTCACTATTTTATGGGAGGAATAAAAGTAGATGTTTTTGGACGCAGCAACATTCCCGGGTTATATGCCACAGGTCAAGCAATGGGAGGAATCCATGGCGCCAATCGATTAGGTTCGGTTTCCCTGGCAGAGTTATTTGTTTTTGGGGTTATTGCAGGTGACGCAGCAGCTAAAGAAAGTAAAGATGTGGAGTTGCCTGACCTCATTCCAGGAAGTAAAGAAGCAGTAGCTGAATTAGCTCAACTAAGAGGGCAAAAGGGTCATCATACGCCGATTCAGCTTCACCGAAGACTTCAAAAAGTAATGTGGGAAAAAGTAGGTATAGCCAGAGAAGAAAAAGAAATGAGGCAAGCTTTAACAGATATCGAAGAAATTAAGATTGCCTCGGAAAGCATAAATATACCAACTCAAACATCATATAACCAAGAAGTGCTTCACGCTATTGAACTAAGACACATGATAGTCAGTGCCAAATTAGTAACTGAAGCAGCTGTTATTCGTCAGGAAACGAGAGGAGCCCACTTGCGCCTTGATTTTCCGGAAAAAGATGATATTAATTGGAAAAAAAATATTGTTTTATTTAAAGAAAAAGGTGAGCTGAAAATAAGGGTGGAAGCGGTGAACGGCTAATGGAACAAGAAGTCTCAATAGAAATATTGCGTTATGACCCACAAAAAGATAAAGAACCAAATTGGCAAAAATATTATATCCCTGTTGTAAAAAAAAATACTGTGTTAGGGGCTTTGCAATATATTTATGAAAACATAGATGCAACATTAGCATTTCGCTATGGATGCCGCTTTAATCGATGCGGGCTTTGTGCCGTGGAAATAAATGGAAGACCCAGGATGGCATGTAATACATATCTAAAGGATGGAATGAGAGTAAGTCCCTTAACTAAACTGCCATTGATAAAAGATTTGGTAATAGAAAGAAACAATATTTTTAACTATTTAGCTAATCATGAACTTTATCTTAGCCAGAATGATGAAACAAAATCATTGATAATAAAAGAATCTGAACAAGGAGCACGGTTAAGAAGCTGCATGGAATGCCTTGCTTGTTTATCTGCGTGCCCACAATTTTTTTATGGAGATCAGAATTTTGCCGGTCCCTATATTTTTGTTAAATTAGCTCAATTATATTTTGACCCCCGTAATACCAATGACCGTCGTAAGCAGGCTTATTTATTGGGCATTACCCGATGCCAAAGCTGCCAGACACGGTGCTATTGTCCAAATGGCATAAGAATTTATGAGGATGCAATATTATCATTAGCTTAAAACTTGCATAGTGTCTGGATATAGAACAACTTAAACTCAATATTGACTTTTTTCTGTATGTAAGATAATATAACTTTAAAGCAGAAGACCAACAAACGGTTGTTAGAGTCAAGGAGGAGTTTAAGAATGACAAAAAACCCTAAAGAGGAAATGACTTTTTCTAACAAGAAAGACCAAATAATTTATGCAGCAGGAAGACTTATGACCCTGAAGGGGTTTGATGCTACTACAATGCTTGATATTGCAAATGAGGTAGGAATGTTAAAAGGCAGCCTTTATCATCACTTTTCAAGCAAAGAAGAAATATTTTTTAATGTAATCACCAAGGGAATCAATAAGCTATATACATCTGCAAAAGACATCTTTGAAAGCAATGCATCACCACCAGAAAAGCTAAGGAAAATGATTATTAATCATGCATTGCATTTAATGGATAACAATGATTCTATGGTTGTTTTTTCTCAAGAAAAGAATAGAAAGCTCTTTCAGCATAGTGATGCCAAGAATTATATCATGAAAAGAGATAGTTATGAGGATAATATTAGACAAATTCTTAAAGAAGGTAAAGAACAAGGATTTTTTCCAAACGAAATAGATATCAAACTAACTACATTTTGCATTTTAGGGATGTTAAATTGGCTAATTCAATGGTACCGACCAGAGGGATCTCTCTCTTCTCAAGAGATAGCAAATTATATGGGATTATTAATATGTGATTTGATGTTAAAAAGTTAGATTTTTTTAACATAAACTCGAACAACCAAACGATAGTTTGAATATTAAGCACTCAATCTTCTCGGAGATGGGTGCAAAAAAAATTTAAATTCAAAATTCAGTAAATTTAGAACATTTAAATAATAACATACAAGGAGGTGACTTATTTAAATAACATTAAAAAAATATATGAAAGTAGATACCAACGAGGGTAACCTGCGTTACAGGTGGAGTGATTTATTGGGGTATTCGTCAAAAAAGCGTACCGTTGCAAGTGAAAATAATTAAACTATGTTTCTCTAAAAAAAAGGAGGATAAAAAATGAAAATTTTCTTAAACAGTAAAAAATTGGTGTTAATTGCTAGTTTAGTATTCTTGGTACTTGTAGTTGTAGTAGGGTGTGGCGGAGGTAATTCAAACCAAGGAGCCGATCAGTCAAAGGTGGAACAACCAGCTGAAACTCCAAAGGATAATTTTCCTGAGAAGAATATAACTTGGATATTGCCTGTAGGAGTAGGTGGAGGATTTGATGTTATGGCTCGAACAATCCAACCTTACTGGGAAAAACATTTGCCAAACAACCCAAGTATAGTAATTAGAAATATGCCTGGAGGAGAGTGGTCAATTGGCATCAATGAGGTTTTTAGGGCTGACTCAGACGGCTATACTGTTGGTTTCTTTAATATTCCAGGAAATCTTACTGGGCAAGTAACTGGTAGAGTTAACTATGATTTGGAAGAAATTACATGGCTGGGGATAGTTGGGGAAGTACCATATGTCATAGCTCTCTCTCCGCGATCAAAATATAAAACACTACAAGATTTACAAAACGCTACCCAAGTCAAGATTGCCAGTGAAGGGCTAGGCTCAACAGCAGGACTAGGTGTAATGATTGCCGCAGAAACAATGGGTATAAATATGATTAATGTACCGGTGGCCGGATCAAGTGAAGCAATAACTGCAGCAATGAGGGGTGATGTTGATTTAGTTCAGTACCCAATTGAGAGCACGATTGAATACTTTAAATCCGGTGATTTAATACCGCTTTTAGTATATATGGCAGAACGCAGCCCATTACTACCAGATACCCCCACTATTGTGGAAGCAGGGTATGAAGAGTTATTAAGCGTAGTTCAGCTCACACGGATAGTTGGGGCAACCCCTGGTATTCCTAAAGAAAGGGTAGAAATATTGAGAAAGGCTCTTGAGGATGCAGTTAATGATCCTGGATATCGTGAAGCAATGGGAGGTAGAGGCATTACCTACGGTTCTCCTGAAGCAGCAGCAAGGGCAATTGAAGACGGACTTAGATTGCTGGAAAAATATAAAGCCTCCCTATAATTTCATTGCTAGTTGAATTAGGCACCAGATATTAGTTTGTTGATTATTGGCATATTAGGAGGTGTACAGTTCTTTGTATGAATCAGCATTAGACTCCTTAATTACTTTATTTACTTGGCCTGGCCCCTTATACCTTGTACTAGGGTCTTTAATCGGTATATTGTTTGGCATTTTGCCAGGGCTTGGAGGTCCTCAAGTAGTTGCTTTGCTTTTGCCGTTAACAATTGGGATGGATGCTAGCCATGCTATTATTTTACTCATTGGTGCAATGGCTGCTACTGCTTTTGGTGGATCTATTCCCGCTATACTGATTAACACTCCAGGCACTGCCACTAATGCGGCTACATGCTTAGACGGCTTTCCCCTTGCACGGCAGGGGAAAGCCGGCATGGCTATAGCTACTGCCGGGATAAGTTCTGCTTTGGGTGCTATTTTTGGGGCCATAGTTTTGACCTTGATATTACCCATGGGTCGTCAAATAGTTTTAGCTATGTCCTTTGCTGAATACTTTATGATGGCTGTGATGGGTATTGCGGTAATTGTTCTAGTATCCAGAGGCTCAATTTGGAAAGGTATCATCGCTGGTCTAGTAGGTTTTATGTTATCCTCCGTTGGCTATGATCCTGTAACAGGAATAGTGCGATACACCTTTGGTGTGAATTACCTTTATGAGGGCGTTAAGTTGATGCCGGTTCTAATTGGCCTGTTTGCTATTGCTGAATCAATTGAGCTTTTCATTGAAAAAGGTAAGATTACTAAAGGAGAAGTTGGCGGCAACCCTTTTAGGAATTACTTTGGAGGTATAAAAGATGGTTTTAAGGCAGTATTTTCCAATTTATCACTTTTAATTCGGTCATCTTTCGTAGGGGTTGTTATTGGGGTCATCCCAGGTGTAGGAGGAGCAGTGGCCAATTTCATGGCTTATGTTCAAGCCCAACAAACTTGTAAAAATAATGAAAATTTTGGCAAAGGAGATATTAGAGGTGTAATTGCTCCGGAATCTGCTAATAATTCCAAAGATGGTGGAGCTTTAGTACCTACATTGATTTTTGGCATACCTGGCAGCATTGAGATGGCTGTCCTGCTTGGTGCTCTCACTATTCATGGTATTACTCCTGGCCCTCAATTGATGCTTAATAATCCGAGTTTAATTTTAATATTAATTTATACACTTGTCATTGGTAATATATTTGTTTCAACTGTCGGGGTACTTGCAGCACCATTGTTGTTTCGGGTAACAACTATTCCCACCACTTATGTTGCAGCAACTGTATTTACCATAGCAATTATTGGTGCATATGCCACGGACGGGATTTATTATGATGCTATAGTAACTGTTATTTTTGGGATAGTCGGCTTTACTATGAAAAAGTTAGGATTTTCCAGGATAGCTTTAGTAATAGCCTTAATGCTCGGCCAATTGGCTCAGAAGTCCTTTCACCAGGCACTCATAGTAGGCGGCCCATCAATTTTCTTTACCAGGCCTATTTCATTAATTCTCTTTATCGGAACAGTTGTAGTTTTATCGCTACCTTTTATCCAAAGCCGGAAGAAAGGGGAGAGATGATAATGAGAGATTATGGCAGATTTTTTTTCAATATATTATTATTAATCTTTTTTTTAGTATTGGTGATTATTTCTTTTGATTATAGGCCTCAAGCAAGAATGCTCCCGTTAAATTTAGGGTTAGTAGGATTAGGAATGGTATTAGTTCAGACTTTGTTTGATTCTTCAGCTAAAGCAGCACAAAAGTTAAAGTTTTTGCAAGAAGAAGGATTCTTTAGCGAAGCTGCTAATATATCTTGTGCGCAGGAAAAAAACATAACATCTTCTCAACAAGATACATTAAACTTTCAAGAATGGTGGGAAGCTATTAGAATATTTGCCTGGCTCATAGCATTAGTGATAGCACTTAGATACTTTAACTATATATGGACAATTTTCACTTTCATTTTTCTTATCGTTTGGTTAGAAGGAAAAAGGAGAATTCTGGATGCACTTTATTTAGCAACGGGAGTAGGCATTTTTATGTATCTAATATTTGTAATGCTGTTGAAATGGAACATATGAATTCGCTCTTTCAGAATGTGTGCTGCAAATCTTGATTTAGTAATTAAGGGGGTATAAGCTTTGATTGACGCTTGCTAGATAAGCACAGTGTTACTGAGTTGCTACCCCTCTTTTCTTGTAATGTTTCTAAAATGGATACTCATAATGGAAAATTAAAATTAAGCAACTATCCGGTAATTTAATACTTCTCAATGTTAATAACTAACCAAAACAAAAAGTAGGTGTAATGATGAGCAAGTTAAAATTTTCCTTTGCATGTACGCCCTATGATCGTATGTTTGCTTTAATTGATGGAACAGTATCACCGATGGGACTGGACTTTAATTTTATTGCACTTGATGTTGAAGAAATTTTTTGGCGAATGATAAAGCACCAGGAATTTGATGCTTCTGAAATGTCATTATCTTCTTATATAATGGCCAAATCACGTGGCGATGATAGTTTTATCGCTATCCCTATTTTTACATCAAGGATGTTCCGGCATTCATTTATATTTTTTAATACCAACAAGGGAATTAGTAAACCAGTAGATTTAAAAGGTAAAATTATTGGGGTGCCGGAATACCAGATGACTGCTGCTTTATGGATAAGAGGGATGCTGCAACACGAATATGGAGTATACCCAAAAGATGTTAAATGGAGAAGCGGAGGGGAAGAAAATCCGGGAAGAGAAGAAAAAATCAAATTACAATTACCATATGAAATTGACTATCAAGCCATCCCTAAAGACAAGACCCTTTCACATATGCTTGAAACCGGAGAAATAGATGCATTAGTTTCTGCACGACCACCTTCATGTTTTTCCAATGGGTCACCAAATGTTTCCCGATTGTTTACAAACTACGCTGAGGTTGAAAGAGAATATTATCGCAAGACGGGTATATTTCCAATCATGCACACAGTAGTAATTAAACGTAGCGTATACGATAAAAATCCGTGGGTAGCAATGGAACTATTTAAAGCATGTCGAGCTGCAAAAGATTTTAGATTGAAAAAATTAAAGGAATGGGCTGCTTTGCACTCCACATTACCGTGGCTTGTAAGTGAAGTAGAACGAACAATAGAAATTATGGGTGAGGATTGGTGGCCCTATGGAATAGACGATAACAGGTTAACCCTTGAAACAATGTGTGACTACTCTTATGAACAAGGGTTGGCTGCTAAAAGGATGAGGGTAGAAGAACTGTTTGCACCTGAGACTTTTAATGAGTTTAAAATTTAAATATTTTTATGAGAGGAGAGGGCATAATGGGCAAGAATATCAGAAACTTTTTAGATAAATTGAAAAGAGAATATCCCGAAATGTATTTGGAAGTTGACGATGCAATAGATGTCAATAATTATGAGATCACTGCTTTTGCCAAAAAGCTTGAAGATGCAGGCCTGAATAAGGTGCTTTTATTTAAGAATGTAAATAACATTAACGGTGAAAAATCTGAGTTTCCCGTTCTGCTGAATGCTTTTTGCACGAGGGAATTATGTGCTGAGGCGTTGGGGTTGCCTTCAGGTGATAGCAAACAAGCTTTAACCAATGCTTTTGCTGAAATTGAAAAAAGAGAAGAAAAAGTAATTGTATTACCTAGTGAACAGGCTGCTGTCAAGGAAGTTGTGTGGGGAAAAATAGATTTGCACCGGTTTCCTGTGCCTATGTGCCATGCTGATGATGTAGGACCTTATTTTGTCATGACGAATATCATGAAGGCGAGATCAGGCAATTTTTACGACATTACATTTACAAAAAATCTAATTCATAGTAAAAATACTATGAGCATTTCAGCTCACGGACATCATCATTTAAGAAAGATTATTACTGAATATGAAGAAATAGATCAGCCAACTCCAGTTATATTAGTACTAGGTCACCATCCAGCATTTAATTTATCGGCGTGTGCTTTGATGCCATACGGAAACGATGATTATCTAACTGCCGCTGCTTTTATGAATGAACCACTGCGATTAACTTCTTCCGAAACATGGGGAGAAGAATTTCTTGTACCGGCTGATGCAGAAATCGTTATAGAAGGATATGTGCTTCCTCACGTACGAAAAGAGCAAAATCCTTTTGGTGAGATTTCAGGTCATTACCAGGAAAAAATGAATTCACCTGTGATTGAGGTGACGGCTGTAACCCATCGCCGGGGGGCAATTATGCAGAGCATATTTCCGGGCCATCCCGAACATTGGATTCTCGGGGGTATTCCCAAAGAGGGAAGTGTTATTAATGCTATCAGAAAGACTGTTCCTACAGTGACTGGCGTCCATTTGCCTAATTCTGGATGCGGCCGTTTTACCTGTTTCATTAGTTTGGCAGAAAATCATGAATTTATTGACGTTAATAGAGCAGCTATGATAGCTTTTACAGAAATGCCAAATTTAAAAATGTGCATAATTGTTGATGAAGACATTGATATTTTTAATGAGCGGGAAGTTTTTTGGGCTGTTGCTACCCAGACTCATTGGGATCGAGATATGCAAGTGATAAAGAAGATTCAGGGGTTCCGTGAGTGGCTTGGAGATGCAGTAGTTATTATAGATGCTACCCGCCCAAGAGATATAGAATTTCCAAAACACAATGAAATCCCTGCCGAGGCATTAGCTCGGATAGATATTAGCAAGTACATAAAATAAAAGTATGTAAACAACTTTTTTAAAAAAAATATGTTGACGTCAAAAAATATCTCTGATAAAATAATATTAAAACAAACGATTGTTTGTTACAATTTAAAAAAACAAACGATTGTTTAAAACCAATTTAGAAGGGGGTATTATTGAAACAAAATTGGTAGTAATTAAATTTAATGTTTTACCAAAGAATAAACTATGAAGGAAGCAGGTGTTGAAAATGGCTTTTAAAGATTTAAGAGAATTTATGGAGTATTTAGAAAAAAAGGGTGAACTTGTCCATTTAGAGACAGAACTAGAAAATGGTTATGAGATTTCTGCATTAACTTGGGAGCTTGCTGAAAAATTGGGCCCAGCAGTTGCTTTTAAAGCTAAAGGGTATGACATTCCCTTGGTAATGAATGTTCATGGTACACTTAATCGCAATTGCATGGCTTTAGGTTTAGAACCTAAAGAAACGCCTCAAGAAAATTTCTTGCAAATTCGAAACACCATCGCCCAAGCCATGGAGCAAAAGGAAAGTTGGATGAAACCAGTAATGGTTGAAAATGCTCCTTGTCAAGAAGTTGTTTATACTGGTGATGATGTTGATTTGTACAGCCTGCCGGTTTTTAAATGGAGTCCGTTGGATGGTGGGCCTTATATTACCCTTACTAATATCATCACTAAAGATATGGTGAATGAAAATTATGGCTTAAACACCGGGATGTACCGAGTTATGATTCATGACAAGAAGACTACAGGTGTTATGGCTTGTGCTACTCAAGATATTGGTATTCATGTTGCTAGAGCACGATCAAAAGGTTTTAAAAAGATACCTTTAGCTATTGCACTTGGCGTTGATCCTGTAATCAATATTATGTCGACTACCAAGATGGCATCATTTATAGACAATGAATTTGAACTAGCAGGTGCTTTAAGAGGTGCACCGGTGGAAATGACCCAATGCAAAACAATCGATTTACAGGTGCCTGCCTGGGCTGAAATTGTGATTGAAGGTGAACTAGATATTACTCCTGAAGGGGCACGTTTAGAAGGACCTTTTGCTGAATGGATGGGTTATTATGAAGAGCCGATGATGTTGCCAACCTTTCATGTCACAGCTATCACTACTAGAAAAAATCCTCACTATCAATCCTGTATCTTAGGGCATCCTAATAACGAAGGAGAAATGATTCGGATGCCTGCTATTCAAGCTAATAACTACAATGTGCTAAAACGCACTGTTGTAGGATTTAGGGAATTCTGGGCTCCTCATAAATCCCGTGGTTATAAAGTAGTAGTTCAAATCAGCAAGCGTTTTCCCGGTTGGGGTATGCAAGCTGGATTAGCTGCTCTTACCACTGGGCAAGGTATGGCTGCAGCAAATTATTCTGTAGTTGTTGATGAAGACATCAATATTTTTGACCAAGAAGAAGTAGATTGGGCTATTGCTACCCGGGTTGACCCGGCAAAAGATGTGATTATACTCCCTGTCACTGGAGTTTATCCGCTAAATCCTGCCGCTTCTGGCAGATTGGATGTGGATCCAGTTTCAGGTTACACTGAATTTTCCTACTGTGGGAAAATGTCCATAGATGCTACCAAGAAAATTGCCGCAGAAAACCGGCGTCCTACAGGTGAACCTGTAAAACCGGATCAAGAAGCTTTAAACAAAGTAAGAAAAGATTGGGCTAAATACGGCTTGGATTAGGAGGTGTGTTTTGTGCCTATTCGGGCGGGGAAAGCAATTGACCTAGATTTCATGTTTAAATCCCATTCTATTGCAATTATTGGTGTTTCTAATGATGCTAATAAACTTAGTGGCCGTCCATTGAAGTTTCTTTTGGAATATGGTTACCAAGGAAATATTTATCCTATTAATCCTAAATATGAACAGGTTCAGGGGTTAAAATCGTATGCAGATTTAGACTCAGTACCAGGTGATATAGATTTGGCTATCATTAGTTTGCCTGCTGCGAGTGTTTCGGATGCAGTACGTACATGTGCTAAGCGTGGAGTCAAGGCTGCGGTAATCTTTAGTGCTGGTTTTGCTGAAATTGGGGATAAAGGGGAGAAGTTGCAGGCAGAACTAAGAGCTGCTGCTGCTGAAGGAGATGGCGTAGCAATATGTGGACCGAATTGTGCAGGTTTGATGGGAATACCTCAGCGAGTTATAGCATCATTTAACTCTGCCTTAGATAGGGGAATTCCTAAAGCAGGTGATGCTGCCTTTGTTGCTCAAAGTGGAGCATTGGGAACATATATGTTTGCAGCAGCCCAGGATGCGGGAGTAGGATTTGACTATTGGGTAAGTACCGGAAATGAAGTGAACTTGGGCTTTGCAGACTACGTATTATATTTTATAAATGACAAAAATGTCCAAACAGTAATGACCTATATGGAAGATGCCAGGGATGGAGAAGCTCTCAGAACTTGTGCCAGGGAAGCTGCCCGATTAAGAAAACCTATTATTGTACTAAAAGTTGGTACATCAGAAGCAGGTGCTCAGGCAGCCTCATCCCATACAGGTGCCTTGGCTGGGTCAGATAAGGTATATAGCGCCTTTTTCAAGCAGGAAGGTATAATTCGCGCCCATACTGTGGAAGAGCTTTTTGACTACGGCTCTATTTGCACCAGCCGTAAGCGACCTAACGGAAATGGAACTGCACTGATGACAATTTCCGGAGGTGCCGGTATCTTGATGGCTGATAACTGCGAAGAAAACGGATTGAGAATGCCTGAGCCTTCCCTATATTCGCAGGAGCGTTTAGCCCATATTCTTCCCCCCTTTGGATCAGCCAAAAATCCTATTGATCTTACTGCAGAATTAGTTTCTAGACCTGATATGCTGCGGGAAGCTGCTGAGGTGATTTTAGCAGACGATAACTTCCAAAGCTTAATAATTTTTGTAGGTCTTCAAATTCACACTGCAAAAAAACTGGCTAATGACATTGTCAAACTTGCGGGTAATACAGCAAAACTGGTAGTTGTTAATTGGATGGCTATCCCCCAGGATGCATTGCAAATTTTACGCCAGAATAATATCCCGGTTTTCACCGATCCTACTAGGGGGGTAAAGGCTGTTGCTGCAATTGTCAATTACACTGAATTTATTAATAAGCAGCAAAACAGGTTATCAGTCCAAATTAAAGAATTTGATGCAACAATCTCAGAGGATGTACAAGGGCGTTTGGGAGCCATCAGGTCTTCAGGGCGTAAAACACTTACTGAAATTGAAGGCAAACAAATACTGCAAGCCTATGGAATTGAAGTAGCAAAAGGAGAAATTGCTACAAGTGCACATAATGCTGCAGAGATAGCTGAAAAAATTGGCTTTCCCGTAGTGATGAAGGTGGTGTCACAAGATATTGCTCATAAGACTGAAGCTGGGGGTGTAAAGCTAAGGATAAATAGTCCAGCTGAGGCTGAGGAAGCATATCTAGAGATAATGGACAGTTGTCAGAAATACTCCGCTAATGCTAGTATAGCTGGGATTTTAGTAGAAGAAATGGTTGTCGGTGGAGTGGAAACCATAATCGGCGGTAAAACAGATAACCGATTAGGGCCAGCTATTACCTTTGGATTAGGGGGAATTTTTGTAGAATTGCTTAAAGACTTCTCTTTGAGATTGGCGCCAATTAACACTGAAGAATCAGAAGATATGATTAAAGAAATTAAAGGTTTTAAAATGTTGGCTGGTTATCGGGGGGAAAGTCCTAAAGATATCGAAGTATTGGTTCAAACTTTGACTAAATTGTCTGCTATGTTTGTTGACTTACAAGAATACATTGCTGAGTTTGATATTAACCCTCTGGTAGCAATGGATGAAGGCAGAGGAGTAAAAGTTCTAGATGCTTTAATTATTTTAAAATAATAAAAAATGTATGGGAGGGAGAAATTGTGAAACGGATTGTTGTTGGCATATCTGGTGCTACTGGTTCAATCTACGGGATAAAGCTGTTAGAGTCCTTGAAAAGTATTAAAGGTGTTGAAACCCATCTAATTTTGAGCTCTTGGGCTAATAAAAACATAGAGTTAGAAACCTCATACTCTATAGAAGAAGTCACTAAAATGGCCGATTGGATTCATGATTTTCACAACCTAGGTGCTCCTGTGGCCAGTGGCTCATTTCTAGCAGATGGGATGGTAATAGCACCCTGCAGCATGAAAACTCTTTCTTCGGTTGCCCATGGGTATGCAGATAATCTCATATCCCGGGCAGCCGATGTCATGCTTAAAGAACGACGTCGGCTAGTGATGGTGGTTAGGGAAACTCCTTTAAATGCTATTCATTTGGAAAATATGCTCAAACTTTCCCATGCCGGTGCAATTATTGCCCCTCCCATGCCCGCTTTTTATAACTTGCCTCAAAGCATAGATGATATAGTAAAACATCAGGTAGGAAGAGTTTTGGATATGCTAGGTATTAAAAATAATATTACAAAAAGATGGAGCGGGGAAACTGAACTAAATAAAATGGAAGAAAAGTTGCGTGCTTTTGGAAAATGATGTTAATTTTATTACAAAAATAAAAGGGGGTTTTATGTTAAATGTTTATAGCTGATAGTATGCGTGAATGGTTGGAGCAGTTGGAAAAGGAAGGAGAAGTAATACGAATTAAAGAGGAAGTTGATAAAAACTGGGAAATATCATCTGCAGCTAGACAAATCTTCGCTTGGCCCGAGGAAGAGCGACCAGTGTTAATTTATGATAATGTTAAGGGATTTGATATTCCTGTTGTGGTAGCTGCTTATGCTAATCGAAGGCGCTTTGGCAAAGCCTTTGGTGCTACAATCGAAGAAATCTGGCCAAAATTTAAAAAAGCTATTGCTGAGCCTATCGAACCTAAAGTGGTAGAAACAGGACCCTGTAAAGAAAACATTATGATTGGTGACGAAGTAGATTTATTTAAATTTCCAGTTCCTATTTGGAGTCCAGACAAAGATGCCGGACCATATTTAACTGCCCCACTGGTAATCACTAAGGATCCAGAGACTGGTATACAGAATGTGGGTACTTATCGGTGCCATATTCAGGAAAAAAACAGGATTGGGATTAATATTCATCGAGAGCGTCACGGTGGTTTCCATATCACTAAGTGGGAAGAACTAAATGAACCAATGGATATAGCTATTTGCTTAGGAAGTGAACCTACAGTACCTATTGCCTCTGTTGGGCCAGTACCTTATGGCACAGACGAGGTGGCAGTGTGTGGCGCTCTCAAAGGACGTGCCGTAGAAGTAGTAAAGGGTGAGACCGTTGATTTGATGATTCCTGCTACCACTGAGATAGTAATTGAGGGCAAAATATATCCAAAAAGTGTAGTATCGGAGGCTCCTTTTGGTGAATTTACCGGATATATGGGTGGAAATCGCCTTAGCCCACGGGTTGATGTAACAGCAATTACTTTCAGAAACAAACCTATTTTCCATAGTTTCCTTAGTCAGCGTCCACCAAGTGAAAGCAGTATGATCCGAAAAGCTGTTAATGAACCTATTATGTTAGAGAAATTAAGAGCTATCGGCATTCCAGGCATCGTTGACCTTTCCATGAGTGAAGCAAGCGGCAGTTGGTTTCATGGAACTGTATCAATCAAAAAGATGTATCCTGGCCATGCAAGGGAAGTTATGACTGCTTGTTGGGGAGTGGGATCAACCTTCTTTAGGCGTATCACAATTGTGGATGACGAAATTAATGTTCGGGATCCTTTTGAAGTTGAATGGGCTGTTGCTACTCGTTGCAGACCGGACAAAGATATTGTTATCATACCTGAGCATATTACAACTATTTTAGATCCGGTAATGACCCAAGATATGCAGCGTGATATGCCTGGAGGTATCACTGCGAAGTATGGGATTGATGCTACTAAGAGTCATGAATACAATCAAATTGCGCTTCCAGATGAGAAATATCTGAAAATGGCAAAGGAGAAATTTGAAAAGTATGGTATTAAACGTTTAAATCAAGAAAATTTCAAATAAGTATAATTAAAAAAATTTTATGACACCAATAACCCTTGCCATATAAAAGGAATGTTCACTGGAACAAATTATATGGCAAGGGTATTTATTAAAGTTAGAAATAGGGGTGTGGAAAATATTGATTAAAATAGCCTTCCAATCCTGCAAGCAAGCAATTAGTTCTGTCATAAATAATCGTTTATTACTAGGGATTAGTATGGGGCATGCTGTTACTCACTGGTATCCGGTCAGTTTTTTTATGATTCTTCCTTTTATACAGCATTCATTAGACCTTTCCTACACAGAAGTAGGTTTTATAATCAGTATAAAGTATATCGTCAGTGCGTTGTCCAATATTCCTGGGGGAATGATTGTAGATATAATTGGTAAGAGGCATAAACTGATGGCTGTAGCTTTAGCGTGGGTAGGTTTGCCCTATTTTTTAATGGGCTTTTTTGGTAGTTACGGGGTGGTGTTGTTTTGCGCCGCACTAGTGGGAATAGGTAATAATCTTTGGCATCCTGCAGCAATCTCTGAACTGACCAATCAATTTTCGACAAGAAAAGGCTGGGCCATTGGTATTCATTCTTTAGCTGCAAATATCGGAGATGCCATAGCACCTATTTTTGTAGGGTTTTTATTATTAAGTGTAGCATGGGAACAGGTAGTTATGATTAATCTTCTGCCTGGACTGTTATCGGCCTTTATCATTTGGCGCCTGCTTAACCTATCTGGCTCAGATCAATTAGAAAGCAGGGCAGATACTGTTAATGAAGAATCAGATAATGAAGGATTGGCAATAGAGGAATACTTAAAAGGATTAGGAGAGATGGTTAGAAATCCAAGACTGCTAGCCATTGTAATAATATCTGGAGTTCGTTCTTTAACTCAAAATACTTTGCGTATGTTTTTGCCACTGTATTTTGTTAATATTCATCTTATGTCTAGCTTAATAGTAGGAACATATATCGGTTTAATGGAGTTCGCTGGAGCGGTAGCTGCTCCAATTTCCGGCCACTATTCAGATAAGAAGGGAAGAAAAATAATCGTCGTGTTAGGGATGATTTGTACGGCTTTGGCCATTATCTTTTTCCTTTTGATTAAAAGCACCTGGTTGATAGGCATTTCCTTATTTGCTGTAGGTTTTTTTCTTTATTCATTAAGACCGGTGTTATTTGCTTGGGCATTAGAACAGGTTTCAGACAAATTTGGTGGCACTACCGTAGGAATGATGTTTGGGTTACAATCATTTCTATCTTCTATGGCCCCTCTACTAGGGGGTTGGATAGCAGATAAATGGGGAATTAAATTTGCATTTTATGTCATTGTAATAATTCTTATAATTAGCAGCATATTAACTTTATTGTACTCTAAAGAAGGAAGTGCAAATACATCTAAAAGTGTAGGAAATATAACATAAATTATTGTAAAATTAGTAAAATTAAAAAAATAGTACAAAAACCAATGTTCCTTTGATATAATAAATAGTACTATATGTGAGAAAGGTGGGGTAAACATATTTGCTAGAGCTGAAAAAGGACTCTTGGTTAAAAAGCAACTAGAAATGAAGGCCGCAGAACTGGAAAAAGCATATCTTATGCTAGACAGTATATATAACGGTATCATGGCTATTGATGATCAGGGTATTGTGAGTTATTTTAATGCTGCAGCAGAAAGAATGTCTGGTATTAAGGCAACGGAGCTAATTGGTAAACACATCAAAGATTGCATTCCTAAAACTGGATTAATTAAGATACTGGAAACAGGTAAAGCTGAATATGGACAAAAAATTGTAGTGAGAGGGAAAACTTATCTTACAAATCGTTCCCCTCTTTTCTATCAGGGAAAAGTAATGGGAGCAATATCAGTTTTTCAGGAAATTACTGAATTAGAAGAGATATCATCTAAATTTAAAACTTTTGAGCGACTAAACAAGGAGTTAGATACTATTTTTAATTCATCTTATGATGGGTTAATGATCACTGATGAAAACGGGCGGGGAATTAAAGTAAATTGTGCCCATACCAGACTTACCGGCGTTGGAGAAGAGCACTTTGTCGGTAAAAATATAGAAGAATTGTTTGACAACGGGGTTTTTCGCTTTCAATCTATTACTATTCGCGCTTTAAAGGAAGGCCGTAGAGTGACTGGAATTCAAAAAATGAGTTCTGGAAAAGAAGTTTTAGTTACAGGTAGTCCGGTTTTTGACAAAGAAGGCAAAGTATTTAGGGTAGTTACTAATGTTCATGATATTTCCGAGTTAAACAGGCTAAAAGAAAAACTGGCAGATGCTGAAGCACTAAATACTCAGTACCAGATCGAATTGCAAGAGGTTAAAGGTCAAATAGGTCAAATAGATGAGGAAAATATAGTTACCCACAGCAAATCTGTACAAAAAATTTATGAATTGGCCAGTCACGTAGCAAATAGTGATGCTACTATTTTAGTTTTAGGTGAATCAGGGGTTGGGAAAGAAGGGCTGGTTAGGATGATTCACCGCAAGAGTTACCGGGCCAAACTGGGAAAATTTGTGCATATTAATTGCGGAGCAATTCCAGAAAACCTAATAGAGTCAGAACTGTTTGGTTATGAACCAGGTGCATTTACCGGTGCTGAGAAAAGTGGTAAAAAAGGCTTATTTGAAACAGCCAATAAAGGAACCCTATTTTTAGATGAAATTGGCGAACTTCCTTTACCCCTTCAGGTGAAATTGCTCCGGGTACTTCAAGAGCAAGAGGTATATCGGTTAGGGGGAACATCTCCTATTAAATTGGACGTAAGAATTGTGGCTGCCAGCAACAATAACTTGCTCAACAAAGTTGAAGAAGGAATATTTAGAGAAGATCTATACTACCGGTTATATGTTGTACCTATTGAGCTGCCACCCCTTAGAGAGCGGCCAGAAGATATCTTGCCTTTGGTGATGCATTATGTGAAAAAATATAATCAAAAATATAAAACTGACAAGATTTTTTCCTCCAATACCTTGAATATTTTGCAAGAATACAACTGGCCGGGAAACATCCGGCAATTAGTGAATGTGGTGGAGCGTCTAATTGTCACCTCTCAAGAGCAACTAATAGATATTGACCAACTAAATTCTAGTGTCATTACCCCTTCAAAGAATACGCCAGTTAATATTACGGATATTATACCTCTTAGAGAAGCAAAAGAGATTTTAGAAAAAAAACTGATAACTATGGCTTTGAAGAGGCATAAAACTGTTAGGGAAGCTGCAAAAGCTCTAAGTGTGTCTCATTCCGTTGTGGTTGAAAGGATAAATCAATATAAGATTAATAGAAAAGAATCCTAGTAAAACAGACTAATATTGTAACTATTCAGCAACTTCAGCGTAAGAAGGCAGAAAAATTTTCTGGCTTCGCTTTTTGCTGAATAGTACAAAAAATTTTCGATTATATTATTGTACTGGCAAGATAAATATGATAAAATATGTTTATAGATACCTGTATATACATGATTACTCAGGTTGCGTATGTTAATTGCAGAAAGGGGAGAGGTTTTTTTGATAATCATTGGGGAAAAAATTAACGGAACGATTCCGACCGTTAAAAAAGCTATTGAAAACAGAGATGAAGAATTTATTAGGGATCTTGCCATTAAACAGGACAACGCTGGAGCTGACTATCTTGATGTATGTGCAAGTACTGCCCCTGAAGTTGAGGTGGATACACTAAAATGGCTGATAAAAACTGTTCAAGATGTTTCTAATAAGCCTTTGTGTATTGATAGTCCGAACGTGCGGACAATTGAGCAAGTATTAAAGTATGCTAAACGCCCAGGTATCATTAATTCAGTTTCTGAAGAGGGAAATAAGTGTGAAATTATCTATCCACTGATTCAGGGGACAGAATGGCAAGTAATTGGGCTTACTTGTGATAACAGAGGTATTCCCACAGATGTGCAAACAAGAATAGAAATTACAAAGATATTAGTTGAAAAAGCTCATAGATTCAATATCAATCCTGAGAGGATCCACATAGATCCGCTAGTAATAGCAATATCTACAGACAATAGCTCTGTAATAAAGTTTGTGGAGGCAACTAAGCAAATTAAACAGTTGTACCCTACCATCAAAGTGACCTCAGGTTTAAGCAATATCTCATTTGGTATGCCTTTAAGAAAAATAATCAATCAAAACTTTTTAACCATGGCAACTTTAGCGGGAATGGACTCGGCAATTTTAGATCCATGTAATAGAGATATAATGACAACAATTTTTGCCAACGAGGCTTTATTGGGGCGTGATCGCTTTTGCAGAAATTTCTCCAATGCCTATCGTCAAAATAAGATTGGACCAGTATCTGAAGAGAAACAGGCTATTTAAATTTGATTGAAAATAAATTAAATTGAGGGGGATGTAATTATGGGGGATTTGCAAGCAATAACTAAAGCGGTTGGAGAACTGGATGAACCAAAGTTATTAGAGCTGTTAAATGAATTTATAGCATCAAGTCCTGGAAAAAAAGACGCCCAGGAGGTAGTAGCTGCCTGTCAGAAAGGGATGGCATTAGTAGGTGACTTATTTGAGAGCGGAGAGTACTTTATAGGTGATTTGATTTTTGCCGGGGAAGTGCTTACAGCGGCAATAGACACAATTAAACCTGTTTTAGGTGATGATGAGACAGTTAAAATTGGCTCAATGGTTGTGGCTACGGTTGAAGGAGATTTGCATGATATCGGTAAAAACATTTTTAAAAGTATGGCAGAAGCAGCAGGCTTTAGAGTTTATGACTTGGGTATAGATGTACCGCCCAGCGCCTTCGTAGAGAAAGTAAAGGAAGTTAAGCCTCAGATTGTGGGAATGAGTGGCGTTTTAACGCTGGCTATTGACTCAATGAAAAATACTGTGGAGGCACTTAGGGAAGCTGGATTAAGGGACAGCGTAAAAATAATTATTGGAGGGAACCCTGTCACCGAAGGCGTTTGCAAGCAGGTTGGAGCTGATACATATACCACTAACGCTGCCGAAGGTGTTAAGATATGTCAAGGTTGGGTGAAATAGCATGAGCGATACACTTCAATTAACCCAAGAAAGAAATCAATTGTTCTATGATGTAATTGAAGGGAAAATCCCGAAAAGAGTACCTATCGCCGTAACTGTCCCCACTGAATTTGCCATCCAGTATGCCGGCGAAGATTTAACTGAGACTCAATGGAATAATGTTAAGCTTGAAGAAATATTTGATAAGATATGTCAGGATTTTGTAACGGATACGATTCCGGTCAAGGCGCTAAGATTCCCTTCATGGTATAAAATATTAGGGTCAAAAAACTGGGTTATGAGTTCCGGTGGTTTCTTACAGCACCCGGAAGTTGAAGGAATGGCCATAGAAGAATATGATGATTTTATTGCAAATCCTTATAACTGTATTTTGGAAAAGATATTGCCAAGGTTGTACGTTAACCTCGATAAAGATGCAACTACCAAGGCAATGACGTTGGCCAAAGCATTTAAAGCCTTTTTTGATGAGGTGGGTCATGCAAGAATGGTTAGTGCCAAGCTTATCCAAAAATACGGCTATGCCACTGTAAATCTTACCGCCGGGTTTTGCGAGGCACCTTTTGATTTTGTAGCTGACCAATTAAGGGGATTTAAAGGTATTTCAACTGATGTCCGGAGAGTGCCTGACAAAGTAGAAGCTGCATCGGAAGCTGCTCTGCCACTGATGCTAAAGGCAGGAATACCGCCAGTTCCATCAAAATATGGATCAACCTTTATTCCATTGCATATGGCACCTTACTTGCGCACAAAAGATTTTGAAAAACTATATTGGCCTACATTTAAAAAATTAGTTGAAGGATTAGCTGAAGCTGGAATGCCCTCGTTTTTATTTGCTGAGCAAGATTGGATGAGATATCTTGACCATTTAGAGGAATTACCGGAAAATACTAGAATTATGTTTGAATATGGTGACCCGAAACTTGCCAAAGAAAAAATTGGGAAAAAGCACATTATTTTAGGTTTCTACCCAATTTCTTTGATCAAAACAGGAACCAAGCAACAATGCCTTGATAAAGCAAAAGAGCTTATTGATATTCTAGCTCCAGGTGGAAAATATATCTTTAGCTTTGATAAATCGCCGGTTACAGTAGACAGTATTAATGTTGAAAACTATCAAGCGGTGTTGGAATATGTTGCTCTAAACGCTAATTATTAGGAGGGATTTTGATGAAAATCAACTCAGACTATTATAAAACATTTGAAGAGTTTCTGGCAGCCCATCCTGAAATCGATGCCAAACAAGCCATGGCCATGGCCCCTAAGATCCAGGGATATGAGGATCAGATGTTTGGATTCATCATGTTTTTGTTATTTTAAATGGAATAGGAAAGTTGGGAAACATAACTTTTTTTGAGGATGATTAGAAATGACTTACGCGGTTATTGCCTGCCAAGCATTGCGTTATGAGTTAGAGAAGGAAATATGTGAAACAGGGTGTGCCTACCCAGTAATCTGGGTAGGCTCAGAATATCATATCGATCCCAATAAATTGCGGGTAAAATTGCAAGGGATAATAGATTCTCTAAAGAATATTGATAATATCTTATTGGTATATGGCAGCTGTGGCAATGGTTTGGTAGGCTTAACCGCCTCAACCGCTAACCTGATAATTCCAAAAACCGACGACTGTATCTCCCTCTTACTGACCAAGTCAAATGAAAAGGTGGAGCGGGCAAAAGGAACCTACTTTTTGACTAAAGGATGGATAGAAAGCCCAAAAAGCATAATTAATGAATATGTGTACACGTTGAAGCGCTATGGAGAAGAAAAAACTAAAAAAATTTATAACCTGATGCTGAAGCATTATCGCTATTTAATGCTCATTGATACGGGAGCTTATAACATAGAAGAATGTAAAAGCGAGGCAGCCGGGTTTGCAGCAAATCAAAATTTAGAACTAATCATTGCAAAAGGGGATACATGGTTTTTAAGAAAGCTGTTGCTTGGGCCATATGATAAGGATTTTTGTATTATAAAAAAAGGTGAGAATGTAAATCTAAATCATTTTGGAATAGGTTAGGCGGTGAGCAGGATGGCAGATTTTGGTAAATTGAAAGAAGAAATAATTAATTGTGTAGAGCTATTAGATGAAGAAAATGTGTTGAGATTAGCAGAGCAGGCATTAAAAGATGGGATGGAGCAATTAGCTTTATTAAATATTATTAATGTAGGCATGGCTAGAGTAGGGAGATTATATGAGAGCAAAGACTACTTTATAGCTGATTTAATAATGGCAGGCATCATCTTTAAAGAAGTCCTTGAATTGGATAAAATGACTGAACATTTTCATAGCAGTAAAAGCAAGAGAAATGGCAAGATTATTATTGGCACTGTGAAAGGTGACATTCATGACATAGGTAAAGATATTTTCAGAGGCATGATGGAGACAAACGGTTTTGAGGTAATTGATTTAGGAGTAGATGTTCCAAAAGAATTGTTTATCAAAAAATTCATGGAACATAAGCCTGAGATTGTTGGCCTTAGCGGTGTATTGACATTAACCGTTGAAGAGATGAAAGAAGTTGTGGCTGCCTTCGTGGAAGCCGGACTAAGAAACGAAGTTAAGATTATTATCGGAGGCGACCACTTGACAAAGGATGCATGTATTTATATCGGGGCAGATCATTTCGCAAATGATGCCATGGTTGGGGTGCAAATCTGTCAAGAATTGGTTAAAAATATCAAGAAACAGGGAGCAACAGAAAATGGTTCATCCGGTCTATCTTAAAATAGTAGAAGACATTAAAGAGAAAGTCAATAGCGGCTTATTAAAGGAAGGTGATGCCATACCCTCCGAATCCTTACTGTGCAAAAACTATGATACCAGCCGGATGACTGTTAGAAAAGGGCTGGCTATTTTAACTAACGATGGATATATTTATTCCATTCCCGGAAAGGGCAGCTTTATCCAAAAATCTGAGTATAACAAATATACTCTATTCTATGACGAGATGAATAATTCAATTAACAGTGTGGATAAATCCAAACTATTGGAAGTTAACATTATCATGCCAAGTGAAAAACTAATTGACAGTTTGCATATCAGTAAAAATAAAAATGTTATTGTCATCCGCAGAGTATTTTATACAGATGGTGAGCCTGTGGCTTATGATGTTAAATACCTAAAATATCAAAAAGGGATGCCCATAGTGGAAAAAGAAATTGAGCATGCAGTATTCCCGGAAATGTTTTCTAAAGAGATGCCTATTTCTGCCTTAAAAAAGGAATTGCTGATCTATGCCCAAGCTCCTGATGAAGATATTAAAAGACTGCTAAAGATTTATGACGAGCTTCCTTTGCTGGTGGTGGAACAAAAAATCTATAATCCTGATGACAAGCCAATTGGGCTTGGAACAACTTATTTTCGAGGAGATTATATTAAATTGCAGGCTATCAGCTAAAAATAAGTGAATGATTTGACGTGAGAATTTAAAGATATATGCCTGATTTCAGTGGCAAATAAGAGATAGGGGGGAACACCTTGGCCATATTAACTACAATTGATGAAAAATTTCGAAATACAGTTGGGGAATTTCCAGATAAAATAGCTTTGATTTACAAGGAAGAAAAGTTTACATTTAATGAACTGGACCAGTTGGTGAATCAGCTTGCCAATGGTTTAGCTGGGAAAGGTGTTGGTAAACAGGACAAAGTTATTATTTATCTTCCCCATATGTCCCAATGGATTATTTCTTGGTTTGCTCTACAGCGAATTGGAGCAGTAGCAGTTCCAGTATCGCATTTTTATGGTCATGATATTTTGCATTACATTGCTAAAGATTGTGGAGCTGAAACCATATTTTGCTCAGAAGCCAATGTTGAACATGTGAGACTAGCCTGGCCAAATAGCTTTCTAAAGAATATTATCATAGCTGATGCTGCAGATCATGAAGATGTTAAAGATAGTTCGGGAGAAATATCTTTGGCTGCTGCTACTTTTGAAAGTTACTTAGGCACTGAAGCTCCACCACGGTCGGCAATAGAAATTGAAGGCAAAGACATGGCTGAAATTCTCTATACCAGTGGCACCACAGGCCTTCCCAAAGGAGTAACTATTTCAAATATCTATTTATTGGAGCAGATATTTGAATCCAAAAAGCAAAGTGAATTAATCATTCCCATGGGAGAAGGCATTACGATCCAAGGGGCTCCGTTAAATCATATTCTTGGCCAAGAATTAGGTCTTGGCTCCCTGCTTTCAGGGGATACCCTGGTGCTGTTAGCTCAAATGAATTTAGATAATCTGCTGGAACACATTGAGAAATTCAAGGCAACTACTTTTTTTGGCACTCCCACCCTGTGCAGGATGATTTTAGAACATGACAAGTTAGACCAATATAATTTGACGTCCCTACGGTATGTGTTCACCGGCGGGGAGACTTTACCGGTGGAGGTGGCCAAAAATTGGGCACAAAAATTTGGGCACACTTTATATAACGGTTATGGGAGTACTGAAACAAGCGGGGGCATTTCGGGGGTAATTGCAGGAAGACCGTTTCCAGAGGGTACTGCCGGCAAAATTCTACCGAATAAAAGAGTTAAGCTTGTTAATCCGGAAACCTTGGAAACTGTTCCAGGCGGCGAAGCGGGGGAGTTGTTGATTTTTGCAGAAAATATGGCTAAAGGTTACTGGAATAGTCCGGAGGAAACGGCAAAACGCTATATTTATCTCGACGGCACTACCTGGTACAGAACAGGTGATGTGGTCCAAATCGATGAAGAAGGATGGCTCTTTTTTAAAGAACGCTCCGTCGACTTAATCAAACATAAAGGCTATCGAGTGGCACCTTCGAAAATAGAAGGAGTTCTTTACAAGCATAAAGCAGTGAGCGGATGCTGTGCAGTGGGTATTCCCGACAAATATGTTGGGGAAAAAATTAAAGTTTTTGTAGTCCTTAAAAGTGGGGCAGAAGATATTACCCATGACGAATTAATTGAGTGGTGCCGCGAGAGACTAGTGTCTTATGAAGTTCCTCACTATATAGAATTTAGAGATGACTTGCCGAAAGCTCCATCGGGAAAAATTCTCAGAAGGAAATTAAGAGAGGAAGAATTGGCTAAGGAATCAGAAAACATAAGCTAGGGTTATATTGTATTCATGAACTGAACAAGGTGGTGCTGCTTTATTAATTCTATAAATTTAACTAAGTATGCCGTTAAAGGAAACTGTATTAATTATCCCAAGGGCACCGTTTTCTTTGTTCAACGTGACGAAGCCAATAAACTTTTTTTAATTATTAAAGGAATAGTTAAACTAAGTATTTATTCCCATCTTGGCGAAGAAAGAATTACTGAATTTATTAAAGAAGGCCGTTTCTTGGGGGCGCCTGATTTTTTTTGCGGGTCAACATATGGCATTACAGCTACAGCTTATACTAATGTTCAGATGGTGGCTTTTTCTGAAGAACAAGTTAAAGAACTTTTGGGAAAAGATCAGGAGTTTTCTATTAGTTTGGCACACTCCCTTTCCCAGGAATTAAGAGCAATAGGCAAACAGTTGACTGGAGAAACATTTTTACCGGCAATTGCCCGGATTGGACTTGCCTTACAAAATCTAAAAGTGCAAATTGGTACACTTGTTGGTGATGGACAAAAAATTGTCATACCTATTACTCAAAGTGAATTAGCTTTTTTCGTAGGATGTAATCGAGTTACTGTTACTAAAGCTTTAAATAAGATGACTGATGAAAATTTAATTGAAAAAAAAGCTAAAAAGATTATTATTAAAGATGTTGACAAACTAAATAATTGGTTGAAGAAAACTATTCAAATATAAGAACAACTTCATCAGGCTGTCCTTTAACTTAGGGGGCAGTTTTTTTTATTTTCTTAAAAACTTGTAGTACAAACAGCAGATTTTAAATTAAAAATTAGTTATGATAGCATTAGAATCATGCAGAAAAAATATTAGAACATAAAAGGAGTGGTCTTGATTGGCAGAGTGTATTTTTAATGCTGCAGTTGAGTTGGTTGACAGAAATATTGATAAGGGCTATGGGAATAAAACTGCCATTTACTACCGTGAGCAAGAAATCAGTTATGATCAACTGTTGAAGCAAGTAAATAAAACGGGAAATGGTCTCAAGAGTTTGGGAATAGAAATTGAAAATAGGGTAATGTTGTTGTTTCCCGATTGCCCGCAATTCTTTTATAATTTTTTAGGAGCTATAAAAATTGGGGCCGTTGCTGTTCCTGTCAATACTTTGTTAAGACCAAATGACTATTTGTATGTATTGAATGACTGTCGGACAAAGGTGCTTGTAGTCAGTGAAGACTTTGTTCACCTGGTCGAACCCATTTTAGACAAGGCTAAATACCTAAAACATATTGTTGTTGCAGGGAAAGCAGGCCCAGGACAAATAGCTTTTGATGACTTAATTGCAGGTCAGTCGGAAGAATTAAGTCCGGCAGAAACATGTGCTGATGATGTGGCGTTTTGGGTATATAGTTCTGGCACTACCGGTCTTCCTAAGGGAGTAGTTCACTTGCACCACGATATGATATATGCGGCAGATACCTATACTAAAGAAGTTTTAGCTTTAACTCCTGAAGATGTAATGTATTCCACCAGCAAATTATTTTTTTCCTATGGTTTGGGGAACGCTTTATATTATCCTTTAAGAAACGGTGCGGCAACTGTCTTATGCCCTGAACGGCCTGATCCAAAGGTAGTAAAGGAAGTTATTAAAAAGTATCAACCAACATTGTTATTCAGTGTACCTACTACTTATGCTGCATTGTTGCAAACGGCGGATAATAGCCCTAATGCTTATCAAGGGTTAAGATTATGTGTTTCTTCAGGTGAGCCTTTGCCGGAAATACTCTATACTCGCTGGAAGAATCAATATGATATAGAAATAATAGATGGTATGGGATGTTCAGAAGCCTGCAACACCTTTATTTCAAATAGACCTAGAGCCGTTGTACCAGGGAGTGCGGGGAAAGTACTGCCTGGTTATGAAGTGAGGATAGTTGATGAAAGTGGTAATGTTTTGCCACATGGAGAAATAGGTACCATGCAGGTCAAGGGAGACAGTCTTGCTGCCGGCTACTGGAATCAACATGAAAAGACAAAGGATTCCTTTTTAGGTCATTGGTTTACTACCGGAGACCGCTTTTACCAAGATGAAGGGGAAAACCTATGGTATATGGGCCGGGCAGATGACATGTTGAAGGTTGGGGGGATTTGGGTTTCACCAATTGAAGTGGAAAGAACTATCATGAGGCACGATTCAGTATTAGAATGTGGAGTTGTCGGAAAGGAAGATGATAATAATCTGATTAAGCCAAAAGCCTTTATTGTGCTAAAAGATGACTATCAAGCTAGTGAGCAGCTGGAAAAAGAAATTAAAGATTTTGTTAAGGAGCAAATTGCCCATTACAAATATCCCAGATGGATCCAGTTTGTTTCGGAGCTGCCTAAGACGGCTACGGGCAAGATCCAACGATATAAATTAAGAGTTTTAGATGAAACAGGAGATGCTGTTTAAGAGATGTAAGGGAGGAGAGAAAAAATGTTGGAGCATGAAATAACATTAATAGTTAATGACCAACAACATAAGTTTAAGGTGGGGGACTTGGCTGAAAAGGTTAATCCTTCCCATACCCTTGCTCATACCCTCAGGGAAACCCTGGGGCTTACGGGAACGAAAGTGGGCTGCAATAAGGGAGAATGCTGCTCTTGCACAGTTCTGATCGAGGGTAAACCGGTTTTATCCTGTATGATCTTAACGATAGAGTGCGATGGAAAAATAATTACTACAATTGAAGGGCTGGAGGAACCCAAAACCGGAGAACTGGATCCTATCCAACAATCTTTTGTGGAAAATGGAGCATTCCAGTGCGGCTTTTGCACTCCGGGGATAATTATGAGCACTAAAGCACTGCTCAAGGATAAACCTTCGCCGACGAAACAGGATATTAAGGAAGCACTTTCCGGCCATTATTGCAGGTGCATCAGTCACTATCATGTCTTAGACGCTGTTGCCAAATGTGCTTGTAAAGGAGAGTGATCAGAATGAATAGGGATTATCAATTTATTGGTAAAGAAACACCTAGAAAAGACGCTGGAGAACTTGTCCGGGGCAAAGCAAAATTCATCGATGACCTAAAAATGCCGGGTATGCTCCATGCAAAAATTTTAAGAAGTCCTCATCCCCATGCCATTATCAAAGAGATTGATGTTAAAAGAGCAAAAGAGTATCCTGGTGTTAAAGCAGTACTAACTTACAAAGATGCTCCTGATTGGAAGTCAGGCCTTCCCCGCCATGTAGGGGTTCTGGATCAGAAAGTGCGCTATGTGGGGGATGCGGTAGCTCTGGTGGCTGCAGAAACTGAAGCAGCTGCCCTGGATGCCATGGAACTGATAGAAGTCCAATACGAACTGCTCAAGGCCGTATTTGATGTGGAGGAAGCCATCAAACCTGATGCCCCCCAGTTATACTCCCAATTTCCTGGCAATAGTTTTCCTTTGGCTTGTCCCTGGATGGGGGAAAATTCACTACAAGGAGTTTTCATGGGGGATGTGGAAAAAGGATTCGCCGCATCTGATATTATAGTGGAAGGATCCTGCAGTTACGACCATATCCCTAATCCACTTCCCCTTGAGCCGCCTGGGGTAATTGTCAACTGGGAAGGTTCGGAAGATTTAACTGTTTGGTCTTCGACCCAAAGCCCATATCTCTTAAAGCTTATCCTCCAATATACCATGGGCAGAATAAACGTCAGATCAATCGCTGCCCACTGTGGTGGCAGCTTTGGGACAAAGGCAATGCCTTGGCATCTAGTCTTTTATGCCGCTGCTCTGGCGAAAGCAGCTGGCAGGTCCGTTAAGCTATTCTATACAAAGGAAGAACATTTTGCTGCTTATACCTTGCGCCTGGGATCCCGTTTCACAGGGAAAATAGGTATTAAAAAAGACGGAACTGTTATGGCGGTATCAGGGGACTGGAACATAAACACCGGATTTTGTTCTGATGCGTCACAGGGAATGGTTGCTGTTGGCTGTGGGGAACTGCAGTTGATGGTGAGATGTGCTAATTGGGATCTAAAGCCTAAACTAGTTTGCACAAATCGCAATGCCTCTAAAATGGTGAGGGGCTATGGCGGCCAAGAATTGGAATCAGCCTTTTTACCGGTTTTGAACTTGGCCCTGGAAAAAGCCAACATAGATCCCTTTGAATTCTTTAAGAAAAATTACATTAAACCTGGTGATGGCTATTACTGGCGAGATGGTAAGTGGTGGGTTGCCAGGAGTGCTAATTATGATACAGCTATGGATAAAGGAGCGGCAGCATTCGGCTGGAAAGAAAAATGGCAAGGCTGGCTTCAGCCCACCAATGTTAACGGCGCCAAGAGAACAGGAATAGGCGTTGGTGTTCATGGCAATGCGGATGTTGGCGAAGATGTTTCTGAAGCTTATGTAAGGCTAGATCCCGATGGGACAGCCGTAGTTTTTTCCTGCGTTTCCGAAACAGGTACGGGACTGAGAAGCAACCTCTGCAAAATGGCAGCGGAAGTATTAAAATTACCCATGGAAAAGGTTTCCCTGTCGCCTCCCGATACCCTTATTAATCCCTACGAATTTGGACCGGTTGGTTCAAGGGGAACATATGCCATCGGCAGTGCGGTGATCAGGGCTGCTGAAGATGCCCGGAAGAAGCTCTTAGAGCATGCAGCCTTGCATTTTAATACCGAGCCGGAAGAGCTGGATACAGCAGATGGGTTGATTTTTGCTAAAGGGGCCAATGGTAAGAAAGCACGCTGGAAGGCGGCATTGGGTGCGGAACGAACCTGTATGGGCTATGGGCGGTTTGAACCTGATTTCACAGTTCCCAATTTTCTAATGCTTTTTGTGGAAGTGGAAGTAGATACGGAAACGGGAAAAATTGAGGTGTTGCGGGTTTTAACTGCCACCGATGTGGGGCAGGTTATTGACCCCCAGGGGCTTATTAATCAAATGCACGGCTCCCTGGGGTCTGCCGGACTTGATAGTGCTCTGTTTGAAGAATCTATTTTAGACAAAAAGCTGGGGCGAATCCTTAACCCCAATATGGTGGATTACAAATGGCGCACTTTTCTTGAACTGCCGGCCTTCGATACAGTAATTGAAGAAACCCCTGTGGAAACAAACCGTTTCAAGGCCATTGGAGTGGGAGAAATAGCAACATCACCGGGTCCCCCGGCAGTGCTGATGGCAGTTTCCAATGCACTTGGCATAAGATTTAAAGAGTACCCGTTAACCCCTGATAAAATCCTCAATGCCTTGGGGAAGGGCAAGAAAAAGAATAGCGAGGTAACGAGATGAAACCTTTCCATCATCTTAATGTTTTTACCGTTGAAGAGGCAATTAATATCCTAATGGACTATCAAGGCAAGGCCAGGATTATCTCAGGAGGAACAGACCTTCTGGGGGTACTCAAAGACCGCATTCTCCCTGAATACCCTGAAGTCCTGGTGAATATTAAGACTATTTCCGGGCTGGATGACATCGTGGAGGACAGCACCGGTTTAAAAATAGGTTCCTTGGTGAAACTGGCAGATTTGATTAATTCCCCGATAATTAAGGAAAAATTCAAGGTACTTGCCCAAGCTGCTCAAGCTGTGGGTACCCCCCAACTGCGCAACATGGGTACCATCGGCGGAAATCTAGGCCAAGACACCCGCTGCTGGTACTACCGGTATCCCCACTCCATTGGGGGCAGGATATCTTGTTTGCGAAAAGGGAGCGGGCCGTGTTTGGCTGTAGCCGGGGATAACCGCTATCATGCCATTTTTGGCGGCAGGAAGTGTTTTGCAGTTTGCCCGTCAGACATGGCGGTGGCACTTTCAGTATTAAACGCCGGAATTAAGACTATCGGGCCGAAGGGTAGTAGGATTATTCCCATCCAGGATTTCTATAATCCCTTGGGAAATGCCTTGGAACCGGGAGAAATAATCGTAGAAATCCAGGTTCCCCACCCTCCTGCAAATGCTCACCAGCAGTTTCTCAAATATACTGTCAGGCAGCCCATAGATTTTGCCATCGTCAGTGTAGCAACTCTAGTTGTGCCGGAGGAAGGGGTATGCTCTGAAGGGCGGATAGCCTTGGGGGCGGTGGCTCCGGGGCCGCTGAGGGCAAGCAACGCTGAAGAGATATTAAATGGGAAAAGACTTGATGCAAAAACCCTCGAGGAAGCGGCTGAAAAGGCTGTGAAAGAGGCGAAACCACTGAGTATGAACGGATATAAAGTAGAGGTTACCAGGACGCTTGTTGCCAGGGCATTAAGGCTTCCTCTGTAATTATTGCTGGAGTATCTGATATTAAGCATTCAAATCCTCCATTAATGCACTGACACTGGATACATAAGACACACTTCCTTCTTCTTGATATGGAGACTTGCTCTCCAGAGGCAGATTGGTATAAACTAAAGCTATACTATCCAGTATCTTAAGATACTAAAATTTCTTTTAGATGAAGTTAGTAAATTACTGGAGGCATATTGTCAGAGTATTTTAAATTCTGCGTCCTTAATTCTTGCGGCTTGCCGCGGTATGGTATACTATGGTAAAAATAGATTAGAATCCAAGAGGCAAGTATTTTTTTAAAATTTTGGGGGTGGATATATGCTCATATTAAAGAGTAAAGACAGGGATGTTCTTACATTCACGAAAGAGTTTGTAAAAGCTGAGTACGTTGTAAAAATAATAGAGATTGTTGAGCCGCATTTGTTACCTGCTCTGGTGAAGTTGACTGAAGGAGAAGAAGATTATTACTTTAATATGTGGATAAAAAACAGGAGTATTTCTATCAATAGATATTATATCAAAGAGATACTTAGAGCTTTAGGCTTCGAGCGCTATGAACCGATAGAACTGGTTCTCTATGCCAGAGGACTATCTTTAAATGATACTTATTGGATTCAGGATACAGATAGTTCGGAAGTGTCGTGGAAAGAAATAAATCTTTACGATAATGCTTTTAAAAACTCATTAGAATATGTAACCTTTTTCGGTCACTCTAAATCATTAGGAGGTAAGCTCCAGAGCAGTGGTGAGTTAACGTTAGGAGGGATGCTGCCTAAATGCTGGAGGAGAGAGGGGGAGGAAACATACTTGTATAAACGGGGTACCGCCGAATATGCAAATGCAGGAAGAGAACCTGTGATTGAAGCTCTAGCTTACAAGGTTGGAAAGTTACTGGGAGTAGATATCGTAGAGCAACAGTTAATTCATTATGAAGGGTATTTATGTACCAAGGCTAAAAACTTTACCACATCTTCGCGAAGCTTTGTTCCAGCATACGAATATTTAAAAGATTTGGAGCCAAAACTGTGGTCTTATGATGTAATATGCAGCAGATTAGGTGTAATTGATGAGTTGGATGATCTGATTATATTCGACTATATTACCAATAATACAGATAGACATTTTTCTAACTTTGGCATGTTGGTCGATTCAGAAACAAATACAGCGGTTAAATTCGCTCCATTATTCGATCATGGATATAGTCTGCTTCACAATACTATGGATTCCGATTATCCAATTAATCATGAAGAATGGTATGTTAGGATAATAGGGCCGTCATCTAGAGAAAAAGCAAAAGATGTGTTTAACGCCAGGCATAAGGAAGGAATTTACAATCTTCTAGCTAGTCTTGATACATTATTTTCAGATGAATTATTGAAGAAAGCCAATAAAGAAAAATTGTTAATTTCTGAGGCCATGGTTCAAGAGATACTCCTCATGCTTAAATGGAGATGTATGGATTTGTTAAGATAGGAAATAATTTTAATCCTGGACCTTTGTTTAAAAGCTAACATTTCCAAGATGGCTGAAAACCCGGCTTTTTTTGCCATTTTCATTTTTCCCCACGTCAGTTACCCCCGAGTCAGCTAAGGACCCTCCTCCAAGAAATATTCTGAATAGCTGAGATAAGTTTGGGTTTTTAATGTAGCAAAGGCTACAGTTGCGAAATAATCTACAAGTTATAATGAAAACAGAATAGTTAAAAACAAAACCAAATTTTTGAGGGGGAATTATAGTGTCAAAGAAAACACTAATTAGCGATTGCATGTTGTGTGTTTGGGACTGCGGCATAATGGCGCATGTTGAAGACGGACGCTTAGTAAAAGTAGAAGGCTTGCCTGAGCATCCGGTTACCAAAGGATATATCTGTCCCCGGGGGGAAGCGCTGCCTGACTATGTTTACTCACCTAATCGTTTGACCCAACCACTGATGCGTCAAAATGGAAAATTACAAAAGGTTAGCTGGGACACAGCTTTAGACTATACAGCTGAAAAGCTAAATGAGATTAAAGAAAAGTATGGTGCCCGGGCCCTGGCAATCTTTTGCGGTTCAGTAGGTGTGGAGAACATTGAAGTTGCTACTTTTGCCCGACGTTTTAAAGGTGTTTACGGCACACCTAACCTGCTATCTGTGGAAAATATTTGCTATCGGACTCGGATTCTGGCTCGACAGCTCACCTTTGGTCGTTATCCCCTGGATGATCCCGGCGATGCCAAAACTATCATTCTGTGGGGTCATAATCCTGACGGTGCTAAGGGAATGCTGGCAGACCAAATCAGAGAAAAGCTAGCTAAGGAAAACCTTAACTTGATAGTAGTTAATCCCAAGAGAATTCCCTTGTCGGAAAAAGCCTACCATTTGACTATTCGACCAGGAACTGACGCTGCTCTTGGGTTAGCAATGTTGAATGTAATTATTAACGAAAACCTATATGATAAAGAATTTGTTGATACTTATACAGTTGGTTTTGCAGAGTTAATTGAGCATGTTCAACAATACACTCCTGAATGGGCGCAGGAAGTTACCTGGATTCCTGCCTCCGATATTAAGAACGTGGCTAGAATTTTTGCCCAAGCTGGCCCAAGCTGTATTATGCAGGGAATCAATACGCTGGATCAGCATAGGAATGGATTGCAAAACTCTCGTTTAATGTCGATCTTGCAAGCGGTCACTGGAAACTTTGCCAATCCCGGAGGTTGGGTGGAAGGGCCCCGTATACCATTAAGTAATTTGAGTTTCGAGGACAAAGAGGAGCCCATCGGCGCTGAAGAGTTTCCTATCTTTAGTAAACTTTGGGGACGCAAGGCACCCTTTGGGATTGCGACTCTTTATCCAAAGGCGGTCATGGAAGGGAAACCGTACCCGATCAAGGGAACAATTGTAACTGCGGCTAACCCTGTAGTTTCCTTCCCTGCATCCCATCTTTTTAAAGAAGCTTTATCAAATCTTGACTTTTTGGCAGTGATGGATCCATTTTTAACTGAGACAGCTGAACTGGCGGATATAGTTTTTCCTGCCTCTACCTTCTTAGAGAAAGGTGGTCTCTCATACGTATACGGTGTTGTCTTCGGTGAGCCATACGCCATGATCCATCACAAGGTGATTGAACCGGTGGGCGAAAGCTGGCCAGACTGGAAGATATGGTCTGAACTAGGTAGAAGAATGGGCATGGGAGAACACTTCCCATGGAATACCGATGACGAAGTGATAGATGCTTATCTGCAACCTGGGGAATTAAAAGATGCATTAAGTGCCAATCCAGCAGGTGCTTATTACGGAGAGAAGCAATATGATATCCATAAAAAGAAGAAAATGGCCACTCCAAGTGGAAAAGTGGAGCTTTACTCTCAAACTTTAAAGGACCATGGGTTTGACCCTATTCCGGTATATATGGAGCCGGGACAAAGCCCGGTTAACACTCCGGAGCTTTACAAAAAGTATCCTATTATCTTAATCAGCGGCGAGCGTACCCAGGAGTATACTCATACCCAACAGCGGATGGTGCCTGTGTTGCGTAACAGCAATCCGGAACCACTGGCAGAGATAAACTCGGCTACAGCAACCCAGTTCGGCTTGACGGATGGCATAATGGTTAAGATTGAGACCAAAGTTGGCAAGATGAAAATGCGCTTAAAAATCAATGACAAGTTAGCCCCCGGTGTGGTCAGTGTACCCCACGGTTGGGCCGATGCCAATGTAAACGATTTGGTTGATATGGATGTGATTGACCCAATTACGGCTTACCCGGATTTTAAAACAGTGCTTTGCAGCGTGGTACCGGCCTAAAAAAAAATAAAAATTCATTTAAACGGGGTCTTTTCATCCCTACTGAATGTCAGTTGAACAGGTCAGGCTCTTATCGGCGGTTTTATTGCCTGTAAGGGCCTGATAAAACCTGTACCGCTATTAAAGGAGGACATAAGTAGGGGCGAAATCAAAATACTGGATGCAGCGCAGCTTAAGGCCATGGCTGCAGAGATAGATAGAGGGGTTGAAAAATGAGGTACGCAGAGGCAGGGTATAATTTGGAAATTGATTTATCACGAGGTAGCATTGACAGGGTAGAATCTGACCTGAAATTAACGGAACAACACCTGGGGGGCCAGGGTATTAACGCCAAGATAATATGGGACAGGGTTCCTCCTGACGTGGAGCCATTTTCTCCCGATAATCTGCTCATATTCAGCACCGGCCTGTTACATGGCACGCCTGTTGTCGGGGCCAACCGTACCGCTGTGAACACCATTTCTCCCCAAACAAACCTTTTTGCACACTCATTAATGGGGGGATATTTTGGGCCGGAACTAAAGCATGCCGGGTATGACCGGATAATTATTCGCGGTAAAGCCCCCGACTTGGTTTATTTATGGATCCACAATGACAAAGTGGAAATCCGGGATGCCACTCATCTCCGGGGAAAAGGTGCTACAGAAACTGCAGCAATCATAAAAAAAGAGTTAAAGGAACCTAAAGCCCAGGTGGCCGCTATCGGCCTGGCCGGTGAAAACAGGGTCTATACCGCTAGCATTGAACACAATTGGTCCAGCGCTGCTCGCGGACCAGGCCCGGTCATGGGAGACAAGAGGTTAAAGGCAATTGTCGTGCGGGGAACAAAGGACATCAATATCGCTAAGCCGGCGGAGCTCTTTGAGCTATACCTCCGCATGAATAAGGAGATTCATGACAGCGATGGTAACGGGGATTGGATGGCGGTGGATGAGGATGACAGTTTCCACCACAACCATTTTGCTTGGGGCAATGCCCGGACGCGGCGAAAGGATTTTTGGAACAAGGAACTTGAAAAAAGATGGTATCATTTAAAATATGACCACATGGACCGGCAAATGGGCTGCTACAACTGTCCGAAGAAATGCATCAATGTGATTTCCTACCCGGGAGGAAAGCGATTCGGCTACAAATGCTTTGGGAAAGATACCTATCACATGGCCGCCTTTAAAGAGCTGGATTTTAGTTATGAAATTCTTGGTGTTGCCCAGGAGTATGGCCTGGACTCATACTCGACGCCGCAAGTTATTGCCTTCGCCATTGAACTTTACGAAGCGGGCATTTTAACAGACAAGGACCTGCCAGGATTTCCATCCGACTCCGGGGAGAGGTCTTTCTATCTCCTGGAAAAAATTGTTCGGCGGGAAGGGATTGGCGATAAATTAGCCAATGGCGTTTATTGGGCGGCTCGCCAGATTGGCAACGGCGCGGAAGCATATGACCATAATACCACGAAAAAATTTGAGCAGGTACCCATCAAGCTGGGCAAGGTGAACCCGCCTTATTTCCTCATGATCGCCACTGGTGAGAAAATGAATATCACCCAGATTGAAGGGTCTTTCCCCCAGGATCCCCTTCCTACCAGGGAGGAAAGAGAAGAGTTTTGCAGCAAATGGGAAGCAGTGCCCGATGAGAAATTTAAACAATGGTTTTTAAATTGGGAAAAACGCAGTGATGTAACTAATGAGATGTCGTGTGCCATTACTGATTGGAATGAGGCCATGCACTACGTGGATGATTCTGTTGGACTATGTGGATTTTTGTCATCATTCAGAGGTCAGTTTGGCGGGGGCGTGGCATACCACATGAACAATATACCGCAGATAATCTCGCTTGCTGCCGGCTTGGAGCTAGATAAAGACGGGCTGTGGGAAATATTCCAAAGGAACCGAAATCTGGTCAGAGCTATCAATGTTAGAAGGGGCATGAGGAGGGCAGATGAGAAGCCTCCAGAGGACCACTGGGCGGTAAGAGACCATGAGATGGAGCAAAAGCTGCTTGACGACTATTATGACTTTAAGGGATGGACCAAAGATGGAATTCCTACCAAAGAGACCTTGGACAAATTGGGCTTAGACTGTGTAGGCGAAGACTTAATAAAAAGAGGAATCTTGACTGGGCATGAAGGTACTCCCTCCCAAGAAATTGTGGCGGCAAAAGACGAAAATGCAAAGGCAGGGGGGTGCTAACGTGAAGGGTGAGTTAGAAAAGAAAAAAGTTAGGAGTATCAAGGTTAATCTTGACAAATGCAATGGCTGCCGGGCATGTGAAATAGCTTGCTCCTCATATCATGCTAAGCCGAGATATAGCAGCATAAATCCCGCCAGGTCTCGGATTCAGGTGGTTATGGATCCACTAAATGATGAATATGTTCCCATCCGGGCCTGTGATTATTCTAAAGCCGGCTGTGACGGCAGACGAACCTATACGATTAATAATAAGGAATACAGTGAGTGCAGCTTCTGCGGGACTGTCTGTCCCACCAGGGATTTATTTAAAGAACCCGATTCCGGTCTCCCTCTTAAGTGCGATATGTGTGAAGACGAAAAAGTGCCCTTGTGTGTTCAGGCCTGCCCAGCTGGAGTTCTTGTTTACGAAGAGACTGAGGAAGAGGACGAGGTGATAAAGCCTACGGAGATGGAAATAGGATTGAAATCATTGATAGACAAATATGGATCCCAGAAGGTAGCGGATACCTTTGCCCGGTTGTCAAAGAAGGGTTAATTTATATAATTTGCGAAAAAAGAGGGTTTAATCATGATTGCTTTCAATGCGGAAAATGCGATACTGTTTGTCCCTGGAACAGGGTAAGAGATTTTAGTATGCGCAAGCTAATCCGCCAGGCAACCTTCGGTTTGACTGAGATCGAAAATGAAGAGATTTGGCGTTGCACTACCTGTGGCAGGTGCCCTCAAAAATGCCCCAGGGACGTAAAACAGATAAATGACATGGTAGCCCTGCGCATGGTCGCCGCAGGATATGGGATATTTCCTGCCGCTGTCAAGCCTATCCGCACCGTAAGTGCAGGCCTTACAGCAGATGGCAACCCCTTCGGTGAAGAACGAGGAAAGAGGGCAGCATGGACAGAAGGCCTCCCAGTAAAAACATTCGCTGAAGGGATGAGATAAATGGAAAAAAAACAAGGCAGTAATTTTGGTGATGTGATGATTGTCGGTGGAGGGATCAGCGGTATTCAGGCTGCTCTTGACCTAGCCACTGCGGGTTTTAAGGTTTACCTAGTTGACAAAGCGCCCACTATTGGCGGCCGCATGGCCCAGCTGGATAAGACCTTTCCCACTAATGACTGCTCCATGTGCATTGAATCGCCTAAATTTATTGAATGTAAAAGGCATCCTAACATCGAGATTATGACCTTTACGGAAGTCGACAGCGTCAAAGGGGAAGCGGGAGCCTTTAAGGTATCCTTGATTAAAAAACCCAGATATGTTGATGAGAGCAAATGTACGGGTTGCAATCTTTGTGTAGAATACTGCCCGGCAGAATACCCTGATCAATTTAATCAAAAAATGTCCCATAATAAAGCCATCCATATCTACTTTGATCAGGCAGTTCCCCTTGTCACTTATATAGATGAGAGCTGCCGTTATCTTAAGGATAAAACATGTACACTTTGCCAAGGAATCTGTAAGAATGGCGCCATAGTTTTTGATCAATGGGCTGAGGAAGTTGAAGTAATAGTGGGGACGATCCTATTGTCTCCGGGATATGAACCATTTGACCCTACGGTGATAGAGGAATACCGCTGCGGCGAATTTGAGAACGTGGTCACCAGTATGGACTATGAACGGCTATTATCTTCCACCGGGCCATACCAAGGTGAGTTATTGCGCACCTCCGACAATAAGCATCCCCATAAAATAGCTTGGATTCAATGCGTCGGTTCCAGGCAGGTCACCCCGGATGGTAACAGCTATTGTTCAGGTGTCTGCTGCACCTATGCCCAGAAACAGGTGATTCTGACCAAAGATCATGACCCGGAGGCAGAGTGCACCATCTTCCATAACGATATTCGTTCCTATGGCAAGGATTTTGAGCGGTTCTACCAAAGAACTGAGAATCTCCCTGGAATTCAATTTATCAGAAGCTATGTATCAATAGTGAAAGAGGACCCAGAAAACAAGAATATTACGATCCGCTATGCCACCACCGATGATGGAGTAAAAGAGGAAGAATTCCATATGGTAGTCCTATCGGTTGGCTTGAATCCTCCTGCTGATGTAAAAGGCCTGGCTGCTAAGTTCGGCATCGAACTCAATGCCCACGGATTCTGTAAAACCAATCCTGCTAATCCTATGGAGACCTCTCGTCCGGGAATTTTTATGAGTGGAGCCTTCCAGGGGCCGATGGATATTCCTGAAGCGGTTTTTACCGCCAGCGGAGCCGGTGCTCAAATCGGTGAACTCCTTGCATACCGGCGAGGACAGCTAGCCCAAGAAAGGACTTACCCAACGGAGAGGGATGTGACAGATGAGGAGCCCAGGGTGGGTGTATTTGTGTGCCATTGTGGAGCTAATATCGGCAGAGTGGTAGATATTCCTGCCACAGTGGAACAAGTCTTAAATTTGCCTAATGTTGTCTACGCTCAGGAACAGCTCTTCTCATGTGCTACTAATTCCGGCAAAGAAATCGCAGATATGATTAAGGAAAAAAACCTTAACCGAGTGGTGGTAGCCGCCTGTACCCCCAGGACACATGAGCCCTTATTCCGGGACACCCTGCGGGAAGGGGGCATTAACCAATATTTCTACGAAATGGCTAATATTAGAGAACACTGCGCTTGGGTCCACTCCAAAGAAAAGGAAGCGGCCACTCAAAAGGCGCAAGAAATAATCAGGATGTCGGTAGCTAGAGCCTGTAATTTAGAACCCTTAGGGGAATATGACCTATCCGTCAACAAGAAGGCTTTAGTGGTGGGTGGCGGCATATCAGGTATGACAAGTGCTCTTTCCATAGCTAACCAGGGACACGACGTTTACCTGGTGGAAAAGGAGAGAGATCTGGGGGGGATGGCCCGAAGAATTCACTATACGCTGGAAGGGCTGGATGTAAAGACTTATTTGGATGACCTTATCAGAAAGGTATATCAGCACCCCTTAATCCATGTATATACTGAGGCTGCCATTACTGAGGCTGCCGGTTATGTGGGAAATTTTCTAACCAAGGTGAAATCTGAGAGAAGGGTCGCAGAGATAAAACATGGAGTAGCCGTCATCGCTATCGGTGCTGACGTTTACCAGCCCACCGAATACCTATATGGTGAGGTTGACAGGGTAATGACCCATCTGGAGCTGGAGGAGAAAATTGCCAATAGAGAGGAAAGGCTGATTAACTCCGAGAGCCTGGTAATGATTCAATGCGTAGGCTGTAGAAATGAAGACAGGAATTACTGCAGTCGAATATGCTGCAGCCAGTCCATTAAGAACGCCTTGAAGCTAAAAGAGATAAACCCCCAGCTGGACATCTACATTTTGTTTAGGGATATCAGAACCTATGGGTACAAAGAGGATTATTACAGGGAAGCTGCAAACAAAGATGTTAAATTCATCCGCTATGAGCCCCATGATAAGCCGCAAGTGAAAGCTGTTCAAGAAGGTGGCCGGCGTGTTTTGAGGGTTACCGTGACCGATCCTATTTTAGGGCAGCAGCTGGAAATAGATGCTGATGCATTGGCTTTAGCTGCTGCAGTTATTCCCTCTGCAGCAAGTCAGGAAATTGCTAGGCTTTTCAAGGTAACTTTAAGTCAGGATGGTTTCTTCCAGGAAGCCCATGTCAAGTTAAGACCCGTTGACTTTACCGCGGAAGGCATTTACTTGTGCGGGACAGCCCACTATCCCAAGTTTATTTCCGAAACCATCAGTCAGGCCTACGGAGCTGCCGGCCGGGCCTTAACCGTGCTTTCAAATGATACCGTCATTGCCTCCGGCTCTGTTTGCCAAGTGAATCAGCATGAGTGTATTTCCTGTGGAGCATGTATCTCAGTCTGTACCTATGGTGCCATAGAGTTTCATGAGACATCACAGGGCAGGAAGGCTGTAGTTAATCCTGTGCTCTGTAAAGGAGATGGACTTTGCAATACAAAGTGTCCAACAGAGGCTATTTCACTGAAGCACTATACCCGAGAACAGGTTTTACACCAAATAGACGCGGCGGTTTCAAGGAAAGACATCCTAGAACAAATAGATGCAGCAAGTTATAGACTACTGAATTCTGAATACATTTGAAGTTGCGAGGGGGGATAAGAGTGGCTGCAGGAATTGAGTTTAAGCCAAGAATTTTAGGTTTTGTATGCAATTGGTGAGCATACGGAGCTGCTGACTTGTCTGGAGTTTCCAGACTACAATATGCAACCTACACTAAGTTTATCCGGATGATGTGCTCCGGCAGGGTAGATATGGAATTTGTCTTCCGGGCATTATCAAACGGAATGGACGGGGTGTTTATCGGCGGTTGTCATCTAAACGATTGCCATTATAGTACTCATGGAAATTACCATGCAGTGAACATGGTGCTGCTAACGAAAAAAATAATTGCACACCTGGGGCTGAACCCGGAAAGATTGAGAATTGAAATGGTATCTGCCGGTGAAGGGCTTCGTTTCGCTGAGGTAGTGCATGGTTTTGGCATGCAAGTGAAGGGGATAGGGCCACTTGGCAAAGGGGAAGGAATAAACAGCAATGCATTAAAGTTAAAACTTAAAGCAATTGCCCAGCTAATCCCCTACATTAGAGTGGTGCAAAATGAGAAGCTGAGAGTACATTTTGCTACAGTAGAAGAATACCGGGATTTTTACTCCAGTGAGGAGTTTGATAGATTATTTGGGGAATTGATTGCCAATAAATTCGCAGTTAGCCAGATTATGCTGCTCCTGCGGGAAAGACCTCTTTCAGCTGGAGAAATAGCGAAGAATTTAAACCTAGCCCCGTCAGAAGTAACACAGCACCTTAATAGTTCTGTAATGCAAGGATTAGTTAGGTACGAGGGAAGCCAAGAATGCTTTGCTCTCGTATTAAATGGATGAGAGATATCATCGGATTAGGGGAAAGAAGGAGGTCAGGCAGAGGTAATGGATAATGACAGAATTAATCAGATTATCGATAAACATCAAGGCAAAGCAAGCTCACTTATTCAAGTTTTAATGGAGATTCAGGACGTGAATCACTGGCTTCCCAGAGAAGTATTGCAGCAGGTCAGTGTGAAATTAGGTGTGCCCTATAGTCGGGTACTGCGCATAGCAACTTTTTATAAAACATTTAGCTTAAGTCCATTCGGACAGCAGCATCAAAGTCACCCTTATCCAAATAATGCCTGTCATGACAGTGCAGCAGGCGAAAAAGAAGAGTTAGGGAAGATTATGGCACCAATAATGTCAGTTGCTGAATTGGAAGAAATCAGGAAAAACATCTTAGCAAAAAGAGATGCCAATAAGCCTTGTATTGCCATATGCAGGGGAGCGAACTGTTCCGGACACGGCAACGACAGAATTATCAGTGCCTTTGCCGAAGAAATCAGGAAACAATCCTTAGAAGCAAAAATTGATCTTAGGGTAACCGGCTGCCATGGTTTCTGTGGCCAAGGGCCTATTGTTGTTATTTATCCTGAAGAGATCTGCTATTTACAGGTAACACCCGAGGATGTCCCGGAAATTATTTCTCAGACTGTAATAGAGAAAAAAGTGATCGAGCGCTTGATTTACACTGATCCCAATACCGGTGAAAAAATGGCACGTCAGTCTGAAATACCCTTCTACAGGCACCAGACCCAGTTTTTAATTGGCAGTAATCCTAAGATTGATGCCAAAAGCATCGATGATTATCTGGCCATTGGGGGTTATTCTGCATTAGCCAAAGCGCTTTTTGAGATGAGCCCAGAGGAAGTCCTGGAGGAAATAAAGAAAGCCAACTTGAGAGGTAGGGGCGGCGGCGGATTTTCTGCCGGTTCGAAATGGGAGACTACCCGCAATGCGCCCGCAGAAAAAAAATATGTTATCGTCAACGCCCATGAAGGGGAACCAGGAGCGTTTATGGATAGAGCCATCTTTACCGGCAATCCCCATAACGTGCTGGAAGGCTTGCTGATTGGTGCCTATGCTATCGGCTCAGATCAAGGATTTATTTACACCCGGCACGATAGTCCTGAACTATTAGAAAATTTAAATATTGCCCTCACTCAAGCGCGGGAATACGGACTTTTAGGTGAAGACATCCTTGGCTCAGGCTTCAACTTTAACATTGAGGTACATTTTGATATTGGGATATTCGTTTCCGGTGAGTCCAGCGCCTTAATGAGGTCAATAGAAGGGAAGGCGCCGGAACCAAGAGCCAAATATATTCGTACATCGGTAAGTGGCATTTATGATAAGCCCAGCAACCTGAACAATGTAGAGACTTGGGCTAACGTGCCCCAGATAATCAATAATGGCTCTGAATGGTACAGCAGTATCGGAACAGAGGGGAGCAAGGGAACAAAACTCATCTCCTTATCTGGCGATATATGTTATCCAGGGGTGGTGGAAGTTACTTTTGGAACATCCCTCAGAGAAATAATTTATGACATGGGTGGTGGAATCCCAAAGGGAAAGAAGCTTAAAGCAGTTCATTTTGGCGGGCCCATGGGAGGTTCTATTCCCGGAAGTCTCATCGACAATCCACTGGATTTTGATGTGCTGGATAAACTGGGTGCACCAATGGGCGCAGGTGCCTTGCGGGTAATGGATGAAGATACTTGTATGGTTAGTGTCACCAGGGACTTACTTGACTACCTCTCTAAAGAATCCTGCGGCAAATGTGTTCCCTGCCGTGAAGGTATCAGGCAGATGCACAAGATACTGACTAATATTACCGAGGGAAGGGGGAAAGAGGGTGACATCCAGCTTTTAGAGAGGATAACAGACTTAGCCGGCGAAGCAGCCCTTTGTTCCTTAGGCAGGACTGCTCCTGCCCCCTTCCTCAGTGCGTTGCGTTACTTTAGAGATGAGTTTGAGGCGCACATCCAGGAAAAGAGGTGTCCGGTTCTTTTCTGCAACGCCCTAAAAATGCAAGAACTATAACCAGAGGGAGTAAAAAAAATGAGCAAAATCCTTTTGAAAATTGATGGAAGAGAAGTGGAAGCAAATGAAGGTGCTACCATTTTGGAGGTAGCACAAAATGTGGGGATAGGTATTCCCACCCTTTGTCACTACGACACATTAGAGCCTTATGGGGGCTGTCGCCTTTGCACAGTGGAAGCAGAAGTTCACGGCCGAACAAAATTAGTTGTTTCCTGTCTTTACCCAGTGGAAAAAGATCTGGTGGTCAGAACCAGGTCTGAGAAAATAGATAGTATTCGGAAAACAATCTTGGAGCTATTGCTGGCTCATGCTCCAGATGCAAGGGAATTGCAGGATTTAGCTAAAGAGTATGGTGCTGACAAAGATTGTTTTGAAAAAGAACCCTCTTTTTGCATTCATTGTGGTCTTTGTGTAAGATACTGCGCTGAAGTCAAAAAAAAGCACGCCATTGTATTTGTCGATTGTGGAACAAAGCGGGAGATAAGCTTCATTCCGGAGATAGCCTCCAAGGAGTGCTCTGACTGCAAAGAATGTTTTCCCCTTTGCCCCACAGAGGCACTGCAAGCGGCTTTTGTGTTGTCTAAAGCACTGGCGTTTCCCTCATCTTTTGTGAAGACCGCAAAAGCGGAATAGGCAACAAGTAATTTTTGACTGTAGATAATAACCAGAAGATTATTGACGGGATAGTAGACCTTTTTCAAGAGCTCTTTCAAGAAACAATAATTGTCAGCAATGAGCCGTATAAAAAACGGCAGCCTGGACCAGGTTTTTTTCAACGTCAATACTCAAGAAGAACTGGAGAAAGCAAAACAAATTAACAAGTAATATTTCTAGTGGTGACCTAAGCAGTAATATTGCTGAATCTATCCAATTGAAGATATGGGAGCGGTAACATCTTGCGATAAAAATCACTTGAAATTTTAGCTATATTGCTTTATAATTAGTATAGAACCTATCCAATGGCTTAGCTTCGCTTATCTATCACTTGAAGAGATAACGGTCTTAGCGGCGGTAAGCCATCGGTTAAAATAATAATCGTTGGAAGAACATTTAAAGGGTAACTTTACTGGTTGAGTGTAAGTCCAATATCAGATGCTTATTTAGCATTTGATGTTGGACTTTTATTTTTTTATTATACTGATAATTTTGTACATTCATACATACTTAGGAAGTGCGTCAGTAACCAAAAGATGGGTAGAAAAATCAAATTTGATTTAAGGCATAATGTCTTGATTCAAAAATCGATATTAGTTTATAGCCTACACTAAATAAAAAGGGGGATTTCAAAGGCAAGGCTATGATATGAATGGATGGTACTTTTATTGTGATGCCGCCGCAATTGGTGTTCAGCTTACCGAGGAAAAGATGGACAGCATCGGATGTAATGAAGAACAGCGCCAAATATGCAGGAATCTCATGGAATGGACTGTCGGCTTTGGCATTGTACTTGAACCCAATCATACAGATTGAGCACATATTTTAACGAGCCGTGTTTGGATTAAAATAGGAGACTAGTAGTGACAATAAGATTGTTAGTCTGACAAAAGGGAGAGGTTATTCATTATGTGTCAACAACAATATACTGAACAACAAGTTCAGGAAATACTGACTTCTTTTAAAAGAGAAGAAAGGGAGATTATCCCTATTCTACAGCGCATTCAGGAAGATTTGGGCTATTTATCGGAAGAGGCTATGCTGGCAGTGGCCAAGTTTGTCTTCGTACCGGAAAGCAAAATCTACGCTACTGCCACCTTCTACGCTCAATTCCGGTTTAAACCGGTTGGTCGCAACCATATAGCGGTATGCCGGGGTACTGCATGTCATGTTCGGGGAGCTGAAAGAATTCAGGATGCCTTAGAACGGCAGTTGGGTATCAAAGAGGGGGAAACCTCCGAGGACCTGGAACACACCCTGGAAGCAGTAGCCTGTATCGGGTGTTGTGCCTTAGCCCCTGCTATTACCATTAATAACCAAGAGGTGCATGGTCAGTTAACCCCTAAGAAAGTGGCAGAGTTATTCCCTGCTGCTGCAGCAAAGGAGGCTAATTAATATGGCTATAAAAACGATTCTGGTCAGTCAGGGTACCTGTTGTAAATCCGCTGGTGCGGAGAAAGTTCTTGCTGCTTTGCAGAAGGAGATAAGTGAAGTAGGACTTGAGGCTATCGTGAAAACCCCTGGTTGCCATGGTTTTAGTGAAATAGATCCGGTGGTGGTGATTGAGCCTGAAGGAATCTTATACGCCAAGGTAAAGGTAGAAGATGTGCCGGAAATTGTTCATTCCCTTAAGGAGGGAAGCCGGTGGGTGGAACGCCTGTACTATCGTGACCCTATCACCAATGAAGGGATTCCTTGCGTACATGATATTCCTTTCTTTAATAAACAGCAGCGTACCATACTAAAGAACTGTGGTGCTTTGAACCCTCGGGATATCCATGATTATATGGAAGTCGGGGGTTATCAGGCTATCCGCAAGGCCCTTTTAGAAATGACTCCGGCTCAGGTGGTGGCTGAAGTGAACCGCTCCGGGCTGCGAGGCCTGGGAGGTGCCGGTTTCCCTACCGGTAAGAAATGGGAAATGTGTGCTGCTGCTCCTGGTGAGATTAAATATGTGGTATGTAACGCTGACGAAGGGGATCCTGGCTCCTTCCAGGATCGTTCAGTACTAGAGGGTGACCCCCATGCGGTGTTGGAGGGGTTGCTTTTGGCCGGGTATGCTGTTGGGGCTCAAGAAAGTTATCTATATGTAAGAGCAGAGTACCCACTGGCTATTAAAAACTTGCAGATTGCCATTGATCAAGCCAAAGAAAAAGGTTTTATCGGTAATGATATTTTAGGCAGTGGCTTCAAATATGACATTAAAATCTTTCAAGGTGCCGGGGCTTTCGTCTGTGGCGAGGAAACCGCCCTTATTCAGTCCCTGGAAGGTAAGCGGGGGATGCCTTATCCCAGACCTCCTTATCCGGTGATTGCTGGACTACATGGCAAACCCACCTTGATTGACAATGTTAAGACTCTGGCTAGTATTCGCTGGATTATTAACGAAGGAGCCGATTGGTTGGTATCAAGGGGAACGGAAACTAGCAAGGGTACAGCTGTTTTTTCCATTACAGGAAAAGTGGCTAATTGCGGCCTGGTGGAGGTACCCATGGGCATAACCATGAGGGAAATAGTTTTTGAAATTGGGGGAGGAATTCCTGGAGGTAAGAAATTTAAAGCAGTGCAAACGGGAGGCCCGTCTGGTGGGTGTTTGCCTGAGGCTTTGCTTGATACTGCCATTGATTTTGATACTTTGCGTGCCGCCGGTTCTATGATGGGCTCCGGGGGTATGGTGGTAATGGATGAAGATACTTGTATGGTGGACACTGCTAGATATTTCTTGGACTTTAGCTTGAAGGAGTCCTGTGGGCAGTGTGCTCCCTGTCGCCTAGGCACTATGCAAATGCATGAGATTTTGGCCCGAATTACCAAAGGTGAGGGAAAATTATCAGATCTGGATTTACTGATGGAATTGAGTGAGGGGGTAGCTAAGGGATCACTTTGCGGCCTGGGCAAAACTGCTCCAAACCCGGTGCTGACAACCCTGCGTTACTTCCGAGATGAATATGAGACCCATATTAATGAGGGACGCTGCCCTTCCCGTAGTTGTAAAGCACTTATTTCTTATACAATAAATTCTGATAAATGTAAAGGTTGTGCTAAGTGCGTCAAGGCATGTCCCGTAGATGCCATCACTGGTGCCAAAAAGGAAGCTCACATTATTGACGGGAGTAAATGCACTAAATGCGGAGTGTGCCTGGATGAGTGCCCGGATGCTTTTGGGGCTGTGGAGTGTTGTTAGAACCACACGGAAAATTTACAGTTTGAAAACAGCTAGTTTGAACTTAGGGGGTAAACATATATGGAAACGGTAAAACTTATCATAGACGGGCTGGAGATTACCGCTGAAAAGGGTAAACCTGTTCTCGAAACAGCCTTGAAAAACGGGATCTATATCCCTCATCTTTGCCACCATAAAGATTTAAAACCTGCCGGAATTTGTCGAGTTTGTCTGGTGGAAGTCAACGGGCAGATGCTGGTTTCCTGCCATACTCCGGTGGAAGAGGGAATGGTAGTTAGAACAAGTGGCCCTGCAGTAGACAAGGTGCGCCGGGTGGCAGTGGAACTTTTAGTGGCTGATCACCACTCCGATTGCCTGGCCTGTGGCAAAAATGATGATTGTAAACTGCAGGAAATTACCAAGTTTGTAGGGATTGACTCCAATCGTCTGGAACAATTGAAAGCTCTGGAATTGCAGCCAGTTGATAATTCCCATCCTTTTATCATCAGGGATCATAATAAGTGTGTCCTGTGTGGCATTTGTGTGCGAACCTGTGATGAGGTTCAGGGAGCTGGGGCCATTAATTTCGCCTTCCGTGGGTACGAAACCAAGATTAGTACTTTTGGTGACAAACCTCTTAAAGAATCAACCTGCGAGTCGTGTGGTGAGTGTATGGCCCGGTGTCCCGTAGGGGCTTTACTTCCCAAAAACGGGGCTAAGCCAACATATGAAACCAAGACCATTTGCGGCTATTGCGGCTGTGGCTGTGGAGTTTATCTCGGTGTCCGGGACGGTATAGTTGTGGGGGTGAGGGGAGACTCATCCAGCCCGGTCAATCAGGGTAACCTTTGTGTCAAAGGCCGTTTTGGCTATCAGTTTATCAATCATCCTGACCGCTTAACAACACCATTGATTAAACGCAACGGCCTCTTTGAAGAAGCTTCCTGGGATGAGGCCCTTGATTTGGTGGCAAGTAAGTTTCAGGAGGTACAGGAAAAATACGGACCGGAAGCTCTCGGTGGTTTAAGCTCGGCCCGGACCACAAATGAAGTAAATTACCTTTTCCAAAAGTTGATGCGCTCCTTAGGGACTAATAGCGTTGACCATTGCGCTCGCCTCTGACACGCCTCTACGGTGGTCGGTCTGGCCACTACCACAGGCAGCGGGGCAATGACAAATCCAATCAGCGATATTGAAGACTGTAACGTCATTGTGCTGGTGGGTTCCAATCCCACAGCAAACCATCCTATCGTTGGGTATCGCATCCGGCGAGCAGTGAAAAAGGGAGCTAAATTAATTGTTGTTGATCCGCGTCGTATTCCGCTAGCTGAAATAGCCGACGTTCATTTACAGCTTAAACCGGGGACAGATGTTGCTTTGCTTAATGGGTTATTGCATGTTATATTGCAGGAGGGCCTCGAGGATAAAGATTATATTGCCAGGCGGACAAATGGCTTTGAAAACATGAAGGAATTTATCATGACCAGATATCCTTTAGCAGATGTTTCTGAGATAACCGGGGTACCTGCAAAAGATATTGCCCGTGCTGCCCGCATTTATGCCACTGCTCCCAGTGCCGCCATTTTTTACTGCATGGGAGTAACCCAGCACACCTGCGGTACAGAAAACGTCCTTGCAGTGACCAATCTTGCCTTGGTCACCGGCAATATTGGCAAGCCTAATGCAGGTGTAAATCCCCTCCGGGGTCAGAACAATGTTCAGGGAGCATGTGATATGGGATGTTTACCCCATGTTCTGCCTGGTTATCAACCATTGCATAGCGATGGAATGACTTACTGGCAGCGTCTCCGTGGTGAAGAAGCAAAAGGAGAGGCTAACCTTGTCACAGCCCTTGAGTTTGATTTTGATGGCAAGAGCCCCCAGTCGGTACCGGCTGATAAAGTCAGTGATGTAATCCGGGCCAAGTTTTCCAAGGCCTGGGGAGTTGAGCTATCCGAAATCCCGGGGCGTACTATAAACGACATGTTTCACCCTAACCCCAGCAGGTGGTGCAGTGCCATGTATATTATGGGGGAAAATCCATTGATTTCTTCTCCTGATCAGCAGCATGTGCAAAAAGCGCTGGAGTCTCTAGATTTTCTCGTTGTGCAGGATATTTTCTTAACTGAAACGGCCCAATTGGCTGATGTGGTCTTGCCGGCGGCCTCTTTCGCCGAACAGGATGGTACGTTTATTAATACTGAGCGACGGGTCCAGCGAGTACGCCGCGCTATTAAACCGGTGGGCCAAAGCAAACCTGACTGGGAAATAATCCAGAATCTGGCTGAGAAGTTTAATTTACCTTGGAAACATCAATCTCCAAAAGAGATTTGGGATGAAGTGCGGCAGCTTACCCCCCACTATTTTGGCGGGATGAATTATGACCGCCTTGAGGAGCAAGGTCTGCAATGGCCCTGTCCTAATGAAGAGCATCCTGGCACTCCTATTATGCACAGGAAATCCTGGTGCGGTGAAGAGGATAGATTTGCCAGAGGCATTGGCCAATTTTCCACTGTAGATTACCGTCATTTTGCCATGGAAAAACCTGATGAGAATTATCCTTTTACTTTAACTACGGTACGTAAGCTTTACCAGTATCATACCAGAAGTATGACGGGAAGAGTTCAAGGCTTAAACGAGATTTTGGGTGAAGAGCGGATGGGCATTAATTTCAGGGATGCAGAAAGATTGGGAGTCTGTACCGGTGACATGGTTAAGGTCACTTCACCCCGGGGTTCAATTACCACGCTGGTAGAGATCACCAAAGAGGTGCCTATGGGTTTGGTTAGCATGAGTTTCCATTTTGCAGAATCGGCAGCCAATGTTCTAACTAGCCCTGCAGTATGCAGTATGTCGGTAGCCTCCGCCCTCAAGGGTTGCTCAGTGCGCATCGAGAAAATCGAACAGGTGGGTGAAGTAGTATGAGAGATAGGCAAACAGAAGATTATCGTTGGTTGGCCGGGCCCGAACCGGTAGCCCAAGTGGCACATCCTGAAAAAGAAATGGCCTTAGTAGAAGGCGAAATGGTTCCTGCAGAGGAAGCTCTAACCGAGATTGCCCAAAAAATCATCCAGGCTAAAAAGCCGATGCTGGTTGTACCGGCGCGTATTATCATGTGGTCCTGGGAAGAAGATGCACCGATAAAAGCTAAAGCCCTAAGGGAATTAGCTGATGCTATGGGAGCTGAAATCCGCCCGATTTTTGATGTGCGACCTGAATATCCCATAGCAAGAACTGCGGTAGAAATTAATCCTTTTCATGGTGATTTGGTTATTGCCCATGAGGATTATGATGTTGTTGTTTTCTATGGCGTGGAGTGCCTTTATGCGGATGTGGCCCTTAAAATTATTTCTCAGGGCACTAAGTGCTATACAATTGCTCTTTGTGGAAAGCTCGGCCATGTTGATGCATCAATTACTTTACGGGATACGGGAATAGAGAGAGTTAAAAAACTGACGGAAATTATCCGCACTATGCGACAGAGGGATCGTGCGGAGAAATATCAATGTGCTAAGTAAAATTTTAGACAAGCGGTGATAGTCAAAAGCAGGGTAGACCCAAAAACTATTGGGCTACCCTTTTACCTTATATGCTATCCAAATCTAACATCCCCAAAATCTCCTGCATTATCTCTTCTTTCCTCTTATTCACTGCCCCAAAGTCCATATTAGGAACATAATACTCTTCCAGCTGTCAAAAACCAATTTATTTCCCAGATGGGATGGAAAATAAGTTTAACACTCAACTTCATTAAGCCTCAAAGAAACATTATCTGTCCACCCGAGACGAATACTGATACTTTTGCCAAGTTGCATCAGTTGATTGCCTAGTTCCATTAAGCCTAATTCATCAATACTTTCTGCAAAACGAGGTACAGTAACCGCGGCTACTACTTTGTTGTTATGGTCGAAAATTGGAGCAGATACCGACACAAGTTCCATAGTGCTCGTATCGAAATAACTTACGCATAACAATTGGGTAATATTGTATAATTCCATTTGCCCTGAAAGTCCTCCTGCTTCAAGTTGACCTGGGCT
>Ga0208490_100121_pt1 | contig 62590 bp, 54 predicted proteins | sample SubbioAug_CSWold_FD_184818 | JGI IMG/M metagenome (GOLD analysis project Ga0208490, IMG submission 184818) | Serpentinite rock and fluid subsurface biosphere microbial communities from McLaughlin Reserve, California, USA - CR11Aug_CSWold (SPAdes) | ecosystem: Environmental > Terrestrial > Deep...
GATTCAGGATTCAGGATTCAGAATGTATTATTCAGGCAATATTTTAAGAATTATTAAATCTACTGATTTTTTCCTAGGCTACTAGGCTCTGAGGTCCTTTTGCTGTAGTATTATCCGTTTTTTATTCTGAATTCTGACTACTGGCTACTGACTACTGAATTGATAAAGAATACTTTCGTTCTTTTGGGGAGGATTAAGGAAATGGTTGATATGGAAAAATCCAGCAAAAAATATTTACCATTGAGGAAAATTTGAGGAAGCTGGAAAAACTAAAGGCTATTCCTGAGGAACAATTCTTTAGTGATTTTAGAAATATTGAAGCTACAACGCACCTGCTGCAGATTGCTATTGAAGCAATGACAGATATTTGTACACATATATTGGCAAAGAACCTACCTTCTATCTTTAATACAAAAACCTTAGCAGACTACCCCTGCTAAGGTTTTTCTTTTCAAATACTTAATCATGCATTGGAGGGATTTGGCCCATCTGAGCACAGCAGGTGGTTGGTCAACAACAGTGGAACATATAATAGTTTTTGTTCGTCTATAGTTATGTTGAAAATTGTCGCACGGAAGATTTTGTACCTACAAAAAACTTATAATCAACCTCGAAGTAAGTGTTAGAAGGACAAAAATAAGAACCGGAGGGGGAATCAATTTGTGAAGTGAAAGTAAATATTTTATTTAAAAAGACTAATCGCTTTGTAGTTACGCTAATGTGTGCCTGGCATTTTTGACAAATAAGGAAGATGAAGCGCTACTAAGTCAACCTGACTTTCTAATCAGGGCCGCTAAAGCCTTGCTTACGGGAATTGCAGCATATTTTGAAGAGGCACCGGTCAACAGCACCAGGGAGGTAGAGAAGATCCATCAGGAGGGGGAGACATCTTGAAAAAATTAGCCACGGTTATCATTTTAACTGCCTGCTTTATGCTGGTATTTGGCTTTTCAGCCTTTGCGGGAACAACCACGCCTACAATCAAGCTGGGCAATGAAATGTTGATGATCAGACACTATGACTTAATCAAAGGCAAAAAAATTGGGCTGGTTACCAATCAAAGTGGAGTAAACAGTAAAGGGGAAAGTTTGATAGACATTCTGGCGGCGGACAAGTCCACGCAACTGGTGGCACTTTATGGCCCTGAACATGGGATTGACGGTTTGGCTAAGGCGGGAGCCTATGTGGCGTCCGTTACCCATCCCACCCTGGGTATTCCCGTCTATAGTCTGTATGGCCAGACCAGAATGCCAACGGAGGAAATGCTGCGGAATGTGGACTTGCTCCTATTCGATATGCAGGATATTGGCGCCAGGACTTACACCTATATCTCAACCTTGAACTATGTCATGATAGCGGCTCAAAAATATAACAAGCCGGTGATTGTGTTAGACAGGCCGAATCCAGTTGGCGGGGAAATAGTTGAAGGACCTGTTTTGGAGGACCCCTATAAGTCCTTTGTGGGCATCGATAATCTGCCCAAGGCCCACGGGATGACTGTGGGGGAGCTGGCCCGGTTTTTTAACCGCAACATTGGGGTAGAATTAAAGGTGATCCCCATGGAAGGCTATACCAGAACCATGATTTATCAGGATACAGGGTTAACCTGGGTACCCACATCACCGAATATTCCGGACTTAACATCAGTTTTTGGCTATATGGCCACCGGTCTAGGTGAAGGGACAGGGGTTTTCCAAGGTGATCAATTTAAATGGATTGGCGGCAGGGGAATAAACGCCCCAAAATATGCGGACCTGCTCAACAAGGCTGGCCTCCCAGGGGTGACCTTTATCCCGGAAAACAGGGGTGATGCCGGTGGGGTGAGGTTAAATATCCATGACTACCGTGCCTTTAATCCAGCTAGGACGGGGATTTACGCTTTAGCCCATGCCTTTTCCTTAGGGAATTTTAAGGTGCCGAAAAGCGGGCAAACCATTGTCATGTTTGACAAGGTGATGGGCACAAATAAAATTGGCCAGTATTTAGAGCAACGGCTCACACCCCAGCAAATTGAAGCAAAGTATGCCACCCAATTAGAACAGTTTAAAGAGGAACGAAAAAAATATTTGATATACGGATATGAGCCCTACCGGGAGGAGATTGCGGTGGTGGTGAGGGGAGTTCAATTGGATTTTGACTCTGCTCCTTATATTGACCAAAGCAACCGGCTGATGGTTCCCCTTAGGGCTATTGTTGAAGCTATGGGCGCTCAGGTGGACTGGAATCCTGTGAAAAGGTCCATTACCATGCATAAGGACGGACATATTGTAAAATTTAGCATTGACAGCACTGTGGCTCTAATTAACGGCCAGTCAAAAGTGATGGATACCATCCCTGTGATTAAAAATAGCCGGACAATGGTTCCGGTGCGGTATGTGGGTGAGTTCCTAGGGGCGACGGTCAACTGGAACAGCGAAGCTAAAAAAGTGACAGTTGATTAACAACAGGTGCAGGTGTTTTGTTAAGTAGGTCAATTGTAAATCCAATCAAGAAAATAGCTGAACAAACCAAAGAAATTGCTAATGGAAACTAATGTTTGAACAATTAGAGATAAAAAGTAAAGATGAAGTAGGCGAAATGGCCAGAGATTTTAACAATATGACTAGAATCCTTAAAGAAATCATTAGTAAGGCAGCTCTTGCATCAGAGCAGGTAGCATCAGCGGTAAATGAGGTGGCACAACAAATACAGGAGGTTTCTGCGGCAGTCCAACAGATAAATGTAGGTGCTCAAGATATGGTTTCAATTATAGATGACATTGCTAAATCCTCTGAACAAATGCGAAGACTATCCCAAGCAAGCCTACCCAGGTTAGCTGTATTATTGAAGCATAGAATCCTTTAAAATGAGTGTCAGGTGGTTCGCCATACAGTAACGTTGACATAAGGGAGATGGATGAATTTGAAGCCTAAAGGGTTAGCCCAGTTAATTTTATATACACTGCTCCCTTTGGGAGTTGGATTTTCGTTATTTGCACCACGGTTTTCTCAATTGATTGAGGCTGGTTATTCCACAAAATTATATTATTGGACCATAAGGCCTTACAGTATGTTAACGGGACTATTCCCATTTTCATTAGCAGAGCTTACAGTTGTGAGCATAATTGCATTCATAATATATCAGGCAGTTAGGGCAATAATAATTTTCAACAAAAACAGTGTGGATTTTGTCAAAGGGCTGCCTAAAAAGGGTGTTAGGCTAGCCCTGATACTGGCTGTTGTCTATCTGGCTTTTAACCTCATGTGGGGGCTTAACTATAGCCGAATGACCTTTGCTGAAATATCCGGCTTATGGGTGGAGCCTGTTTCCGTGGATGAGCTTGCTGAACTGGCCCTGCATTTAACCCACTGGGCCAATGAGGTGCGGGAGCAAGTAGCCGAGGACGACCGAGGTGTAATGACTCTTCCCCATGGTATACAGGATATGTTTTACCGGGCACACTTGGGTTACGAGAGGGCGGCGGAAATCTATCCGGAACTGGGTGGAGACTATGGTAGGCCTAAGGGGGTTATGCTGTCTCACTATTGGTCTTATACTGGCATTGGCGGAGTATTTTTTCCTTTTACTGCTGAGGCCAATGTAAATACTAATATTCCCCATTTCATGCTTCCGTCCACAACTACCCATGAGATGGCTCACCAACGGGGCTTTGCCCGGGAGGATGAGGCAAATTATATAGCTTACTTGACCTGTGCATTACACCCGGATCCAGATTTTCAATACTCCGGGGTAATGTTAGCTCTGATTTACACCATGAATGAGTTGCACAGATATGACAAGGAAACTTGGAACGAGATTAGAATCCAATACAGTGAAGGGGTTGGCCGTGATCTAAGGGATTGGCAGGATTACATGGAGCGTTATGAGGGACCTGTGATGCGGATGTCAACCAGCATAAACAACATCTATTTGATGGCCAACCGGCAAGAGGGAGGAGTGCATAGCTATGGCAGGATGGTTGACCTAATGTTGGCAGAATTTCGGGTTGGAAAACTCATTCACACCGCAAAGCTTCTATTGGATTCATCCTGGCTGCCTTTTGAGCGGGATATACTCCAAAGATAATGCCTATAACCGTGGAAAAAACAACAGAAATAAGGATAACATTCAATGTAATGACGGTATTCCACCCGGCAAAATTAGCGCTGCCATGCCTTTTTCTTGCCTTATCTTGGCGGGAACTCCTTTGTGAAACATTATGCAGCTTATTGTGCATCAAAAACTAGAAAAATAACTTGGAAATTTTTATTTTTTTGAAAAAAAAGCTGGCATCAGCTTTTGATATGTATTGATACTATTTGGTTTCAGAACTAAATTATACTCAATAGAACACCTAGGGTGATCATACTGATTAATGTGCTGGTAAAGGTAATACTAGAAACCAGCTCGGGACTGCTGTTAAACTGCAAGGCATACATGGTAGTTATAGCGGCAGAAGGAGTTGCCGCCAGGGCATTATTATTTGGTGCTGGTGCGAGTATTTTAACGGGTAATACACCTTAGCATAATATCTTTCCATAGGCGATGTTTTTTTTCCTGCTAAGGTTAGTTTTCCTGTTCATTTCCAGTGGTAGGAATTTAAGCATGAATGGAGAATAGTTGCATCAGGATATAATGAGAAGGCAGTTGTTCATGAGAATGAGATGACTTTAGGAGGTTTCTTGATGAGGCAGGGATTAATATGAGAAATAAAGATATGGCTGTATTTTGGGATTTTGATGAGACTTTGGTATATCGGGAAGGATTTTTTGTTGGAACGCTGGTAAGGATTCTTGAAGAATATATTCCTGGAAGTAACGTTAAGATTGAGGATCTGCGGCCTCATTTGAAATATGAGTTTCCCTGGCTTAATCCGGACAAGCCTCACCATGAATTGTCTGATCCAGAGATTTGGTGGTCGGGGATAATCGCTACTTTTCAGCGGGCCTTTGAAGCTGTTGGAATAGATAAGCATAAGGCCAAGGAATTAGCAAGGATATCCCGTCGTCGGTATATTGATCCGGAAGGTTTCAAGCTTTACGATGACACCGTTCAGGCGCTGGCATACTTACATGACCGAGGTTGGAATCAATTTATCTTATCCAATCATGTACCGGAGTTGCCTCAAATTGTTGAGGGAGTTGGCCTTGGTAAATTTATAACTATGTGTATTTCTTCAGCCAATGTAGGTTACGAAAAACCCAATCCCGAGATATTTCGAATAGCACTTAAATTGGCTGGAAACCCAGAAATTGCCTGGATGGTTGGGGACAGAATGGATGCTGATGTAAAGGGCGCAGAAGCAGTGGACATCAAATCCATTTTGGTCCGAAGCCCAAGGGCTCCAGGGGCAGCTAATTATGCCAAATCCTTGATGGAAGCCGTCTATATTATCCATCCCAGAGATTTATAAAATTTAGTAAAATTAGTATCATGAAAGCTTAAGATGCGCAAAAATGTATACATTATTCTTGTTGTTTGTCAGGAAGGACAAATGGTTTCTACAGCGAATTCTATGAAAGTAAAATTTCATTTGGAGAAAAAAATCTTTATCTATTGCTATGGATAATTAAGGAGGGCAATTAAGATGGGCGACTTAAAATCATTAAGTAAAGAAGAATTGAATAAAATGCATTTAGAATTACAAGAAAGATATGATGAGTATATGAATCAAAAGTTGGGGTTGGATATGTCCAGGGGTAAACCGTGCCCAGAACAACTGGACCTTTCAACGGGTATGCTTGATATATTAAAAGCCGATGATCTTATTACTAAAGATAGCACCGATAGCCGCAACTATGGTGGTCTTGACGGGATAGCAGAGGCCAAGGAACTCTTTTCCCAAATGCTTGAAGTAAGGACACAAGAAATAATAATAGGTGGAAATTCCAGCCTTAATATGATGCATGACGCCATTGCAAGGGCAATGATTCTTGGAGTCTGTGCCGGGGAAACTCCCTGGGGGAAACTGCCAACAGTAAAATTCCTGTGCCCAAGCCCAGGTTATGATAGACATTTTGCCATCAGTGAGCTTTTTAGTATGGAAATGATAGTGGTTGACATGATGCCTGACGGACCGGACATGGATAAAATTGAGAAACTTGTAAGGGAAGATGAATCCATCAAAGGGATGTGGTGTGTACCAAAGTATAGCAATCCTGATGGAATCACCTACTCCGATGAGGTGGTGGATAGACTTGCCAAAATGAATACTAAAGCCAGGGATTTTAGAATTTTTTGGGATGATGCCTATACAGTACACCATTTAACTGACAAGCCAGATCAGTTAAAAAATATTCTGGCAGCGTGCAAGGCGGCAGGAAATCCAGACCGTGTTTTTATGTTCAGCTCTACTTCAAAGATTACTTTTGCCGGTGCCGGTATTGCTATGATGGCAGCCAGTGAAGATAACTTGAACTTTATCAGAAAACAGCTTTCTTTTCAAACTATTGGTCCTGATAAAATCAACCAGTTGCGGCATGTTCGTTTCTTTAAAAATATGGAAAATTTAAAAGCCCATATGGAAAAGCATGCCGCTATCATGAAACCTAAATTTGAGATGGTCTTGAGCATTCTTGAATCGGAATTCAGTGGTAAAAACATTGCCTGGTGGCATAAACCCAATGGTGGATATTTCATTAGCTTAAATACACTGGATGGTTGTGCCAAAGCTGTGGTTAACATGGCTGGTGAAGCAGGAGTCACCTTGACAAAAGCTGGAGCTACCTACCCCCATGGCAAGGACCCCCGAGACAGAAATATCCGCCTGGCCCCTACTTTTCCTTCATTGGCAGAACTGAAAAGTGCTATAGAAATAGTATGTCTCTGTGTAAAAATAGTGAGCATTAAGAAAATTCTAGCAGAAAAGGATGAAAATAGCTTGTGTGGAAAATAATCTCAGAGGTTTTGCCCCTGAGATTATTTTCTTGGTAAGTAGGCTGTCTGATTTTAAGAATTGTTAAATCTACTGATTTTTTCCTAGGCTACTAGGCTCTGAGGTCGGTCCTATTGCTGTAGTATTATCCGTTTTTTATTCTGAATTCTGACTACTGGCTACTGACTACTGAATAGTTGATTTTGACTAAAGATAGTTAGAAAATTCGTTAACTATGACATAGTCCTATGACTATAGGTGTGCTAAAATTAGTTGTTAATAAGCTGGAAATTTTTCAACGAAGGGAGAGAGAGATTTGAATTTTGCACTTACTGAAGACCAAATTTTTTTTCAACAAAATGTGGCCAAGTTTGTAGATCGAGAGATCATTCCAAAGGCAGCGGAAATTGATCAAAAGGATGAATTTCCCTGGGATTTGTGGCATAAGATTTCATCCTTGGGTTATTTAGGCCTTAGGTACCCTGAATCAGTAGGGGGTATGGACGCTGACAATGTTACTGCTGCCCTTTTTTATGAAGAGATTACCCGGGGCTCAGTGGGTTTTGCCCAAGGAGTCATCATGAATATGCTAATGGGCACAGATTTGCTTTTTCGCTTTGGCAGTGAAGCCATCAAAGAGCGTTGTTTTATGCCGGCGATCAAGGGAGAAAAGGTTGCCAGCATCTGTTTTACTGAGGAGCAATCGGGATCAGATTTGAACGGCACCCAAACAAGAGCTAAAAAACAAGGCAACAGCTGGGTGATAAATGGCAAGAAAACCTGGATAACAAATGGACCGGCGGCTGATTTTGTGACGGTGCTGACAACCATCGATCCTTCATTGGGAGCTAAAGGTCTGACATTTTTCCTGGTGGAAAAGGGAACTCCCGGGTTTTATTCAGGGCAGGAAATTCCTAAATTGGGATGCAGGGGACCGAAAACAGGGGAATTGGTTTTTGAAGATGTGATAGTTTCTGAAGAAAATATGCTTGGTGGAGAAGGAAAAGCTTTGGCCACAATGGAAGCAATTTTGGATCAAATCAGAGTGATGACGGGTGCCATGGCGCTAGGCATATCTGAAGCCGCTTATAAAGAAGCTATAGCTTACGCCCGCCACCGGACGGCTTTTGGCAAGTCTATCTCAAATTACCAGTTGATTAGAGCCAAGTTCGCCGATATGGCAGCTAAGTTAGAAGCAGCCAGGCTGATGGTTCACAAAAGTGCGTGGATGATTGATGAAGGCTTAGGGGCAAGAAATAATGCAGCCATGGCGAAGGTGTTTGCCGTGGAGGCTTGTCTTTATATTGTGGACGAAGTGACCAGAATTCACGGTGCTTACGGTTTTGCCGAAGAATACAATGCCCAGCGCTATTTCCGGGATGCCCGGTTTTTATTATACGGTGGGGGAACCCATGAAATCCTTAGAAATTTTGTGGGAAGAAATATTTTAGAACGAGGGTAAAAATAGTTTGGAGATTATAGTGAAGATAATCGTTCCTTACTTTGTGCTGCTAAATTTAATAAGCTTGATAGCCTTTGGCTACGACAAGAAAATGGCTGTAACAGGGGGCTGGAGGATATCGGAAAAAAGGTTGTTTTTTTTAGCCCTAATGGGGGGAGCATTGGGCATCTTTTTGGGCATGAAAGCTTTTCGGCATAAGACAAAGCAGTTGCTGTTTTCATATGGGATGCCGGCATTGGTGATGCTAAACATGATAATAATTTATTTGCTATTTCTCAAGATATATGAATCTTAGGAATAAAAAACCTTCCTTAACGGAAGGTTTTTTAGCATTTACCAGCTGTTTCGTTTACGAGGTTGGTAACAATCTTGGCAATAGACCGGTTTTTCACCTGTTGGCTGGAAGGGAACAGTTGTTGTCTTTCCACAAGTTGCACAAGTGGCGGGAAACATTTCTCTTTGGGTACGTTTTTGCCCAAATTTATGAGAATTCCCTTGTGCCTTTTTTGCACTACGGCATTCTGGGCAACGACTCGGCTCGTTTTTGAAACCTTTTTGCGCAAAGAACTCCTGCTCGGAAGCTGAAAAAACATAGCTCTTACCACAGTCTTTACAACTTAAATCTTTGTCATTAAACATTAAAAAAACCTCCAGGAAATTATTGCCCGTACAAGGGGAACATTACAAACTTTCAGGGAGCCTTTGGCGACCAAAAAGGTTTATCCATCCACATAACTTACGAGCTTTAACTTAGTATACCTAAAAATTAGAAAAAACTCAAGTAGTTAAATTACCGGTGCATATTTCTAACACAAAAAAGGCAAAAGATGTATAAATCATCTAAATCATCCTTTTATTCCTTGACAAAGGATTTCAAAAAAATGAAACTAAAAAAAGGAATAATAAAAAAAATGTCGAAAATTAACAAAGTTCATAACTGCTGAATATTATTTATGGTAATCTCACACAATATTTTTAGGCTGTATTAGGTTAGCTAGGAAGCAAACCTGTTGGTGAGGGAAGGAGAAAAATGGAAATAAAACCGCTTAATAAAAAGCTTAAGCTCCACGGGTTTAATAACCTTACCAAAACTCTAAGCTTTAATATGTATGATATCTGTTATGCTAAGACTACGGATCACCATAAGGAATACATAGAATACATAGATGAAGAATACAATGCGGATAGGCTGGTGCATATACTCTCGGATGTGGCCAAAATCATTGGGGCTAATATCTTAAATATTGCTAACCAGGATTATGATCCTCAAGGAGCAAGTGTCACCATGTTGGTGGCGGAAAACGAGATTGCTTATGAAAAACCCCTGGAGCTAACAGACACAGAATCCCCAGGCCCTGGGGGAGATGTTGTGGCCCATCTGGACAAAAGTCATATTACTGTCCATACGTATCCTGAAAGCGACCCGGATAAGGGTATTAGTACCTTTCGAGCAGACATTGATGTATCCACCTGTGGTGAAATTTCCCCCTTAAAAGCGCTAAATTACTTAATAACCAGCTTTGAACCGGATATAGCCATCATTGATTACCGGATAAGGGGCTTTACCAGAGATGTAAATGGCAGAAAGTATTTCATTGATCATAAGATCAATTCCATTCAAAACTATATGTCGGGAAAGACCCGGGATATGTACCAGATGATTGACGTAAATGTGTATCAGGAAAATATCTTTCATACTAAAATGATTTTAAAGGAATTCGATCTGGATCATTATTTGTTTGGCACAGCAAAGAAAGAATTAAAAACGGGGGAAAAGAAGCGAATTAAGCAAAGAATAAAAAAAGAAATGATGGAGATTTTTTATGGCAGAAATGTACTTAAGTTTAAAGAATAGGTAAAAACAAAGGGAAAATTTGTTTTTAAGGAGAGATAAGCAAATGCTACCTATACCAAAAAAATATTTTTTAACAAGTGGCTTCGCAGAAGGGGAGTCGGAGTTGACGGCTTTTGACAGAGCTCTGCTGAGTGCTGGGATTGGGAACATTAATTTGCTTAAGGTCAGCAGTATTTTGCCTCCTGGGGCACAATATGCTCCGGGCATGGAATTACCCCTAGGTGCTCTGGTGCCAACCGCCTACGGAGCAATTATTTGTACGGAACCAGGTACAATTATCGCTGCTGCTGTTGCGGTGGGTATCTCCCCGGACTCCTTCGGTGTAATCATGGAATTAGTGGGCAAATTTAATAAGGAAGAGGCGGAAACTAAAATAAGGGCCATGGTCAGAGAATCCTTTGCTATGCGGCAGATGGACTTAGTGGAGATCAAGGTTTCGGCAGTGGAACACCGGGTAGAGACAATCGGCTGTGCCTTAGCAGCGGCTCCCATGTGGTATTAAAAATTAGAGCACATATCTGATTTTACTAATCAGATATGTGCTCTAAAAATTTAGCTCTTCTTTATAATCCCCTGGTAAATTAGTTCCCAATATATTTGGGCAATCTCCTCTGTTTTAAGTCTGCCGGCAGGCTGATACCATTGGATCATCCAGTTGCACATTCCCAACATGGCGTAAACAATGGGTTGTACTTCCACTTGTTCTAAATAACCTTCCTTCATACCTTGCTCCACCACCCGGGCAATTTCTTGCTCGTACCCCCGCCGGCGCAGGTTGATTTTATGTAGATTTTCAGGAGATAAATAATGTTTGTCAAAGAAAAAAACGGTGATATATGCCTGTTCTTCGAAAATCGAAGTAATGTGGCTTTTAAGAATAGCTTTTAAGGTTTGGGGAGGGTCCAGTTCTTGGGCCAGCACTTGTGCTAGATTTCTTTCAGCGATGGTCATGGTCAGATTCATGATGGCCAGTAACAGATCTTCCTTTCCAGTAAAATAGTAATAAATGGCTGCCTTTGTACAGCCTAACTCATTGGCAATATCCTGCATGCTGGTGGTAGGATAACCATTCTTTTTAAAAAGCTGAACAGCTGCTTCGATAATCTCCCGGTGCCCCATATTATTTGCTATCCTGTTCTTTTTTTTGTTTTTGCAAGGCTGCTAGGACTTTATTAGGGGTAATGGGTAAGGACGTAATCCGTACTCCAACTGCATCATAGACCGCGTTGGCAACGGCTGCCAGCATTCCTGCCACTGAGCCTTCACCCACTTCTTTTGCTCCAAACGGGCCTCGGGGCTCCATGGTGTTTACCGGCTGATGGGCACAGTCGGGGGTATCAGGGGCAAGGGGCAGCTTATAATCTAGAAAATTTGCGTTTAGCATCAAACCCTGTTCCAAGATTACCTCTTCACATAAGGCCTGACCCTGACCCATGGAAGCACAGCCTTCTACCTGGCCTTCCACAATGTTTTCGTTTAAGGGGTAGCCGCAGTCGTGATGGGTACTGGCCTTTAAAAGTTTTACCTCTCCCGTTAAGGTATCTACTTCTACTTCCACTGCTTGGGCTGCAAAACCGTAGGCGCCGGTGAATAGACCCTTGCCCTTGGCCAAGCTGGGGTAGCGGTCAGTTTCCGGATAACCTTTATATGAACCCCGCCCCTCGATGGGTAAGCCGTTATTTTGGAGAATAGCGAAATTTGTGACGATGGAAACAGATAATTCCTGGTCAGTGCCGAGAACTGTTACTATTTTGTCCGCAAGTGTTAGCTTTTCCGGGGCAACACCCAGCTTTTGTCCTGCCCAAAAGAGAATCTGATTTCTGGCATCTTCCGCTGCCATTTTAACCGCATTACCGGTAACTAAAGCACCGCCACTTAAGTAACTGCCTATATCTATGGGGCAAATCTCTGTATCTCCCCCCACCACGCTGACCTGATCCATCTCCAGGTTGAGCACTTCGGCGGCAATTTGGGCCAAAGTGGTATAAGCCCCCTGACCCAATTCCTGGGTGCCGGTAAAGAGGGTGGCGGAGCCGTCATCATGGATCTTGATGACAGCCGCTGAAGTGAAGGGATAATACATGGCCCCGCTAAACATGGCACATAAAGATATACCCACTCCCCGCTTCTTTCTACCTGGGTCCTGGGGCAGGGAACGACCTCGAATTTTTGACCAGCCAATTTTCTCTTTAGCCCCCAGGATAGATTCTTGAAGACCGCAGCTGCCCAGATAGTCACCGTTAGGTAATACATCTCCCTTTTGTCTAGCATTTTTAAGCATGACTTCAGTGATATCCAAGCCCAGCTCCCTGGCTAGCATATCTAGTTGGGAGTCAATGGCAAAGCGAATTTGGGGTGCACCATGGCCCCGCTGGGGTCCCCGGATGGGATTATTAGTATAGGTAGCCATGGCGTGATAGCGATAATTATCTACTTTATAAACAGGGAAGCTAAAGCCGTGGCACAAATAGCTGACAATAGGGCCCGAGCCTCGGTAACCACCGTTGTCTGCCAGGACCTTGATGTCCTGGACTACAATCGTACCATCATTTTTGATGCCGGTGGTAATGGTTACATCAATGGGATGGCGCTGGCGGGTAGTGGTAAAAACCTCTTCCCTGGATAATTCAAACTTCACCGGCCGGCAAAGTTTTCGGGATAGATAAGCAGCACAGAACTCGTAAGGAAATACATCGATTTTACCGCCAAAGGCTCCTCCGACATAGGTATGCTTGACCCGGACTTTATTTAAAGGCATCTCCAGTACCTGGGCCAGGATAAAGCGTTTGTAAAAAATACCCATGGTGGATAGATAGAGGTCTAGTTTGCCGGTGTTTGAGTCGTAAGAGGCTACAGCAGCATGGGGCTCCATGGCGCAATGGGCAGTGGCCTTACAGGAGAAGGTGTCTGTGCGCACTAGATCTGCCTGTGCTAAACCTGATTCCACATCACCAAGGGTTACTTGAGTTTCTGCACTGATATTAGAATTAGCAACGGCCTGGCCGTTACCCTCCAACTGCCATTTGCCCTTCACCCCCCATTTTTCCCAAGCGGTGTTGCCGCTTTCATAGCTAGTTTCATGAATAATTGGGGCATCTGGTTTTAATGTCTCTGCAAAAGTAAACACAGCGGGGAGTATTTCGTATTCCACCTGTATTTTTTCCAGGGCTTCTTCAGCAAGCTGCTCTGTTTCTGCCACTACTGCTGCTACCTCATCCCCTATATACCGCACTTTATCCACTGCCAGGGGCTGTTCATCAGCCGGGTAACGGGGTGTATCCACAAAAGCATAGCGAATGTGGGGAATCTCCGCTCCGGTCAAAACATAGAGTACCCCTGGAGTGGCTAGGGCCTCACTGGGGTCAATGCTTTTAATTCGGGCATGGGGATAGGGGCTCCGGAGAATTTTACCATAGACCATGTTGGGAAGCTCCACATCCACTGTAAAGATAGCTTTTCCGGTAGCTTTTTCCGGGCCGTCAACCCGGGGCACGTGTCGGCCAATATGGCGATAGTTAGTCAAAAAGCTCACCTCCCTTTGGCAGCTGAGCACCGGTGTTATTGCCCAATGGATTTGTTGCCTGCCAGATTGCTTCGATTATCTTTTCATAGCCGGTACAGCGGCAGATATTGCCGGCAATAGCCTCCATGATTTCCTGCCGGCTAGGGGAGTTGTTTCTCTCGAACAGGGATTTGGCTACCAAAAGCATGCCGGAGGTGCAAAAACCACACTGGATTGCTCCGTGCTTGACAAAAGCCTCTTGCAGCCAGTGGAGCTGGCCATTCTCCTCCAATGCTTCCACAGTAGTAATTTTCCTGCCGTGGGTGGACAATGCCAGGACCAGGCAAGAACTGGCGGGCTCGTCGTCAATTAGCACGGTACAGCAACCACACTCCCCCTGGTCGCAGCCTTTTTTTGTTCCGGTAAGCTTTAGACGGTTTCTTAATAGCTCCAGCAAAGTTTCATTTGGCTTAATTTCCAGTAGATAAGTGCGGTTGTTAACCGCTACTTCCAGGGGAACAAGCTTCTGAGGGGTTAGATTGACTGGCTGGTTACTCATGCATACTACCTCCTTGGCCGATGGGATTACTTTTTAACTTATCCACTGCCTCTGCCAGCAACTGGCCCAACATTTCCTTCCGATACCAGGCGGGGCAGGAGCCCGTATCGATCACCTTAACTTCGTTTCTTAAGATATCCTGAATCTGAGCCAGTTTCCCATCGTCGGGCAGGGTTCCGGATAAAGCTGCTCCAGTCCCGGTGGCCAAATGAGGTTGACTGGATACACCAGTGACGGCCACTCTTATTTGATTTGTCTTTTGTCCTGCCAACAAGGTGGATTCCCACACCATGGCCAAACCCACCAGGGGAAAATCTATGGATGGGCGGGAGCGGAGCTTTCGGTAGATTCCGCCTTTTTCCTGTCCATTTTCCACCGGGCTAATATAAATAGCTGTAATCAGAGCCTGTGGCTTTAGCTGGACGGGTGTTAGCCCATTGCCGGTGAATAGACTGGCCAGTGGAACCTCTTCTACCTGGCGGAGGGTAGCAATCTTTACCGTTGTCCCTTCTGCTAAAAGCACGGGAGCAAGGTCGCCGGCGTAGGTGGACAGGCAGCTAGTTCCGTTAGGATTGATATGGCACACCTTGCCATCCATCTTCAAGCAGGTGTCTTTCCCTTTGCGCCAACCGGCAGATTGGTTATAGTAGCGACAGCGGGTTTCCTGAAGAATGTTGCCACCAACTGTGCCCCTATTTCTGAGCAAGGGGGAGCCTGCTTCCCAAGCAGCCTGAGCTAGAGCGGGGGAAAATGATTGGACCAGGGATGAGGCGGCCACCTGGGCCAAGGTCGCCAAAGTACCTATTTTCAAGCGACCGCTCTTGGTTTGCTCAATTTTAGTCAACTGGTCTATGTGGGTCAAATCCATCAGATGGGGCGGGGTAGCACGGCGTTGCTTCATGGCTACCATTAAATCAGTGCCGCCGGCCACAACTTTACATTTATTCCCTAGTTTTGCCAGCATCATTAAGGCTTCCGGCAGGGAACGGGGGCGATGATAATCAAATTTTGGTAAGTACAATTGGCATACCTCTCTTTCTTTAAATCATGTTAGTCTCTGAATATTCTACTGACCGGTTAGTAGAATTTCCATATCTTTATTATCGGTAAAAGGGACGGTAATGGCAAAGGGAAATCTTTAGACAAGCGAAAACAAGGGGGGAATGGCAAAAAACAAGCCGTTAATAGTATTATCGACATTTCCATTGCCCTGGGTTCCCTGGCTTTTGGGCTAGCCAGTGGATTAATTGGATTAGGCAAAGCCTTTGTCATCCTAGGAAGCGGCGTATTTATTTTAACTCTAATTTTGCTATTCAAGTTGGGTAGAAGATAAGAGAAGAGGATAGAGAGAGGAATTAACCTCTCTGATGGCGAATTGTTTATAAAACTAAATCAAGAATATTTATAATGTGAATCAAATCAAATCAAATCAAATCAAATCAAGTCAAATCAAATCAAAACAAATCAAATAACGACAAGAAGGTGAAGGAATGAAGCTAATTACGCTGGACTTTGAAGGTACTCTGGTTAATTTTCAGTGGAAGCTCTCGGAAGCGGTGGGGGAGGTATTGGAATCTTTAGCCAGAGCAGGCATACCCACAGAATATTTTCAGGAGATGAATTACGCTGCAATCTATAACCTAGTTAGGGAAAATGAAGAGAAATGGGGTTTTGCCAATAACCAGCTCATTAAACTGGTGGATAATGTTTATGATAAGTTTGATCTGGACGCTGCCTCCCGATGGGAGCCTGTGGAGGGGCTGCTGGATATTTTAACCCGATTAAAACAGGATTACCGGCTAGCCCTTGTTTCCAATATTGGTCAACAAGGCTTGACGGCGGTGCTGAGTAACTTTGGCTTAGATGAAACCTTTGATAATATGATTAGCAGAAACGATGTAGTCATGCTAAAGCCTCACCCGGAAGGCTTGCTGAAAGCTATCAATCAGACGGGAGTAATGCACCAAGATGTTCTGCATGTTGGGGATAGCCTGGCGGACCTTTTTGCTGCCAGAAGTGCAGGAATAAAAATTGCCATAGTTTTGGGTGGTGAAAATACACCCCAAGTGCTTCTGAGGGAGCAGCCGGATCTGGTGATTGATAAATTTTGTAACCTGCCTACTTGTTTAACTGAGCTAGCTTTCTGATGTGCACCAATAAAATCTGTCCTCGGTAGTTTTGGCTAAATTTACCCCCTGAATTTTGTCTAGTTGTAACACTGGCTTTATGCTATGATAATGTAAAAGTATTCTGACAAATTGCCTTTGTATGAGGGTGACAGGTGCCCTTTGTTTTGGGGCAACAAGTTACAGGGAGGGTAAAGGATGGCCGTAAATAATTTTTCTTCAACATCACGGGAAGACATGTTGGCATTACAGTTAGAGCGTCTTCAATGGACAGTGAAGCATGCCTATGAAAACAATGAAATTTATCGCCGGAAAATGGACGATCTAGGTGTTGTTCCTAATGATATAAAGTCCCTGGATGACCTAACGAAATTGCCCCTTACCGACAAGGAGGAACTGCGAGACGCGTATCCCTTCGGTTTAATGGCTGTGCCTGAGCGAGAGATAATTAGAATACATGCGTCCTCAGGGACTACGGGAAAAAAAACAGTGGCTTATTATACTAAAAAGGATATCGATGATTGGGCAGAAATGATGGCCAGGTGTTTTCACTTTGCGGGAGTCACAGCTGATGACCGAGTGCAGATTACACCGGGATTTGGCTTATGGACAGCCGGCATTGGATTTCAATTGGGGGTTGAACGACTAGGGGCAATGGCTATCCCTGTTGGACCCGTTAATAATGAGCTGCAAATGGAACTGATGACGGATTTCCAAACCACCACCTTTTGCAGTACATCCTCCTATGCCCTCTTGCTGGCAGAGGAGGTTACCCGTCAGGGAATTAAGGAAAAATTAAATTTACGGGTGGGTGTTATTGGGTCTGAGCGCTGGAGTGACAAGATGCGGAGCCGGGTGGAGGAACTACTGGGCATCGAGACCTTTGATATTATTGGCATGACGGAGTTATATGGTCCGGGGATAGGCATTGACTGCCATGTCCATGAAGGTATTCATTATTGGTCGGATCACTTTATCTTTGAAATCCTGGATCCGGCAACAGGAATACCATGTCCCCCGGGGGAACAAGGAGAATTAGTGGCAACTACTTTAAGTAAAGAGGGAATGCCCTTACTCCGCTATAAGACAAGGGACATTACTCGGTTATTAATTGAGCCTTGTTCTTGTGGCAGCCCCTTTTTCCGGATAGATCGGATTCTGGGTCGGACTGATGATATGATTAAAATACGAGGGGTAAATATCTATCCGGGTCAATTTGACAGCTTGCTGTCTCAAATGGAAGAGATCAGCTGTGAGTATCAGATTATCTTAACACGACAGGGTGGCAGGGACCATATGCTGTTGCGGGTGGAGGCTAATCCGGGTGATAATTCAGACCGGGAGTTGCTGGCTGACAAGGTGCGCCAGGCGATGAAAGTTAAGATTGGCGTAACTCCCGAAGTGGAAATAGTCCATCACCAAAGCTTGCCCCGGACAGAGAGAAAAACTAAGCGGGTTTTTGACCAACGGGATGAATAAGTTATGTAACTTCTCAGGAGCCAGGAGCCAGGAGCCAGGAGTCGGTAGCTAGGAAACAGAAAAGAGGGACATGATAATGAAATTTACCTATATAAAGCCTAAGACGGTTGCTGAGGCTGTAGGACTGAAAGAGGAGCTAGGAGATAAAGCCAAATTTCTAGCGGGAGGAACAGATCTGCTGCTGCAACTGAAACGGGGTAAGATTAACCCAAGCTATTTAATTAGTCTAAACGGCCTTGAAGAACTAAAATCCTTTGGTAGTAATGATGCCGGCATCACCGTGGGTGTGCTCAACTCACTGCGAAAAATAGAAAAAGATCCATTTTTCAAAGAACACCTGCCGGTACTGGCGGCCACTGCCCCGGTGATGGCGACGCCGCAAATTCGCACCCTGGCTACAGTTGGGGGGAATATCTGCAACGCTTCCCCTGCTGCAGATATGGCCCCACCGTTGATTGCCTTGGGAGCAAACCTCAAAGTGGTGGGAACTGCTGGGACAAGAACATTCTCTTTAGAGGATTTTTATCTGGGGCCGGGCCAAAATACCCTTGAAGGCTCAGAAATATTAACCGGGTTGCAGATACCTAAGCCCAGGGCTAACAGCGGTACCTGCTACTTGAAAGAAAGCATTCGCCGGGGTCATGACATCGCCTTAGTGGGAGTGGCCGTCATGATTGTGACTAGTGATCAGGATGACAGCAAGGTTGAAGATATCCGAATTGTATTAGGGGCAGTAGCACCTGTTCCCCTCCGGGCAACTGCAGCAGAGGACTTGCTCAGGGGTAATAAAATTGATGAACAGTTGATTAGTGAGGCAGCTCGGTTGACTGCTGACATCAGCCGGCCCATCGATGATCTCCGGGCAACGGCTAACTACAGAAAAAAACTGGTCAGTGCATTGGCAACCAGAGGATTGCGCCAGTTACTACGGGGAGGCGACAGATAAAATGAAGCATCAGTTATCACTAACAGTCAATGGTGAACAATATGAATTACAGGTAGAATCGGAAACTACCCTCTTGGATTTTCTAAGGGAGTTCCTGGGGCTGACGGGAACAAAAAAAGGCTGTAACGAAGGTGATTGTGGTGCCTGTACAGTTTTAATGGATGGTGAACCGGTTAATTCATGCATGTTGCTGGCAGTAGCAGCAGAAGGCCGGGAGGTTATCACCATCGAAGGGATAGCCAAGGGAAGAGAGTTACATCCCTTGCAAAAGGCTTTTGTGGAAAAAGGTGCTGTGCAGTGTGGCTATTGTACTCCGGGCATGGTGTTATCAGCCAAATCCCTGTTGGATGAAAACAAGCAGCCAACTGAGGAGGAAATTAGACAAGCCCTTTCGGGCAACCTCTGCCGCTGTACCGGTTATGCTAAAATTGTGGAGGCCGTCAAAGCCGCCGCAGAAGAGCTGAATAGTTAAATACGTGAGTAACTGCTTAAGAGTCAGTAGTCAGGAGACAGTAGTCAGGAGCTAGGAACCTGAACCCAGGAGTCGGAATGAGTGAATGGTTTATTGCCTCGAAATATTCTGACTACTGAATTCTGAATTCTGAATTCTGAATACGTGGGTGGCTTGACCTAAAAAAGGAGAGAAGTCAGATGGGTTGTCATGAAGCTGATCAGGTTTTTACCGGTAATAATCAGGACAGCAACAATTTACTGCCATTACAGCAGGCTGATGGGTTGACCTTAGAGGAACGACTAATCCAGACCGTTGTTTCCCTGGGGGCAGCGCTAGACAGTGAGTTGGCTTTTTTCTTTCATTTAGATCAAGCTGAAAATAAAGTAGTGGCATATTATTCTCAGCATCAGCAGGATGAGCCCCAGTGGCACAAGATGCAGTGGCAGATTACCGACGAAGTGGCCGGGTTGTTTACCCAGCAAACAGAAAATTGGGAAAAGGATATTCATCGGCTGCTCCTTGGGGTAATCAGCAAGAAAAGGGTGGTTTCATTATTGTTCCGCCGGGTTAATTTGACCAATAACCTACCGGGCTTGGTGGGGATAGCCTCTTTTGAACCAAGAATTTTTAATCCTAACAAAGGAGCCATGCTGGATTTAATAGCCAATGGTATTGTGGATTTATGGGAAAAACATGATATAAGAACTTCGTCTCAGCAGATGGGCAGGGAAATGGATGCTCTAATAAAGTTTAGCAAGTATCTTTCATCCAATACCGGGGAAATGGAGCCGGTATTGGAACAAGTCTTAAATGAATTAAAGAATATTATTGATGTGGAAAGCTGTGGGGTGTTGCTTTACGACCAAGACAAGCAGGAATTGGTTTTGCAGAAACCTGCTTTTGGATATGGTGATGACGAGTTTACAGCCTATTCTTTGTCAACGGAAACGAAACAACAACAGGGCATTGGGGTTGCCACAAAAGTATTTTTAACAGGAGAGTCCTATGTTTGCAATTCCATAGACAGGGATCAAGTCACCAACCGCCGGTTGGCAGATGCTTATGGTGTACGAAACTCTTTAACAGTACCCCTCATCGTAGACAACAGGCGTGTGGGAGTACTCCACGCCATCAATAAAAAAACAAGCTATTTTACCGGCAGTGATGTTCGGTTATTAGAACTATTGGGTTACCAAATGGCAAAAGTTATTGAAAATGTGCGCTTGTTTGGTCAAATTGAAGCCAAAAACGACTTGCTGCGTCACTCTATGGATATTCACAGTCAATTGACCAGGATGGTATTAAAGGAAAAAAATTTAGAAGAGATCATTTTTCGCTTAGGTCAGCTGATTGGCAGGGATGTGATTGTTCAGGACCAATTTTTTAAGGTTTTGGGCTGCTCTTTTGCTGCAGAACAGGAACAGTTGCCAATAGTTGAAAAGGCTATGGCTGAAGATCTGTGGCAAAAAGCTGATTTTCGCAAGCTGATAAATTTGGTAAACAACTCCAAACAGCCCGTATTACTGCCCTGCTACCCAGATTATGGTTTAACCAGAATTAGGTTGATTGCCCCCATTACTGTAGGGAATAGTATCTTAGGCTATGTGTCTATTCTCGAAGACGGACAGGGCAAGCTGGGGGAACAACACTACCTGGCTATTGAACACGCCGTTACCGTCTTTACCTTAATAATGATGCAGCAAAAGATAGCCTATGATGTGGAGGAAAGGATTAAAGGAGAGTTTTTGGAGGATTTGCTTAATGGCAATTACCGTTCTGTTAAAGATATTATCCAGCGGGCTGCTTATTTCGGCTATGACCTGAGGGAAAATTTTCAGGTTATGGTGGTGGATATTGATAATTTTTCTGAGTATGTGAAGAAACAACAAGGTAATGAGTACCAATTGGCAAAACTGAAAAGAAAGATCTTTGAGGTGGTTACCAATTGCTTAAATGAACGGCTGCCTGCTGCTATGGTGGGCTCCAGAAGCGATACTTTTGTGGTGGTAGCTCCCTATTCCCCAAAAAAGGGGAGTTCCAAGCCAGAAGCAGTGGCGGACTATATTAGGAGCCGGGTAAAATATTTACTGGAGGATTTTACTGTGTCTATTGGCATTGGCCACGTAAGCAGCAGTATTGAAGAAATAGAAAGATCATACCAGGAGGCTAAGCGGGCAGTTACCATTGGCAAAAAATTTGGCAAAAAAGATGAAGTAATCAAATATGATTCCTTGGGAGCCTATAAAATTCTTTTTGCCGTTGAAGGCAACGAGGAATTAGACAAGTTCTCCAGCCAGACATTAGGGGCGCTGTTGGATTATGATCAAGATAAAAATGCCAATTTAATTCAAACAATAAGTAGCTATCTGACCAATAACTGCAATAACCAAAAAACAGCGGACAGCTTATTTATTCATCTTAATACCCTTAAATACCGGCTGCAAAAAATCCAAGACATAACCGGGATGGAACTAAATGACCCTGAAGAGCGGTTGAATTTACAACTGGCTCTGAAAGTGCTGGAGATAAAGGGATATTGAGCTCAATTATTTCTGAAAATTTCAAAATATCTGGGAAAGGAGGTGGATGATAGCTGCTGTTGATGTCGGTTAATAGGTAAAGTGGAAAAATTTATTTTAAAAACAGGAGGATAAATAATGATTAAAAAGGCTGTATTGCTAATGTTGGTTATTTTGCTTGCCGGATTGCTAGTGGTGGGCTGCGGAGGAAACAAACAAACCAGTGAACCTGTAAAGCAAGAAGAGGTAAAAACAATTACCCTTAAATATGCATTCTTTGCTCCCCCCAGCACTTTCCCTGCTGTGCAAATGGAAAAGTGGAAGGAAGAGGTGGAGAAGCGCACCAACGGCAGGGTGAAAGTGGAAACCTACCCTGGGGGGACCCTCCTTGGCGCCATGAATATGTACGAAGGGGTCAGTCAGGGAGTGGCTGAAATCGGACTTACCTGTCCAAGCTATTTCCCTGGACAGTTCCCATTATTCGCAATTTCCGATATGGCTATAGTTTATCCCAATGCTAAAGTTGCCAGCCTGGTGTTATACGACTTAATCCAGGAGTTCCAGCCGCCTTCATTGAAAGACTATAAGGTAATTACCGTCTTTGCCACTGAGCCTTCCTACATCATGTCTATGGACCGTATTGCCAGCTTGGAAGACCTAAAAGGCAAGGAAATCAGAATTTCCGGTGGCAATGCTGCAGTTTTAGGGGCATTAGGTGCTGCACCTGTAGGAATGGGCATGGGTCAAGTTAGTGAAGCCCTCCAAACAGGAGTAATCCGGGGCAATGTTTCTTCCCGGGAAGTACTGAAAGACTTTAAATTTATTGAAAAAACTAAATACGTTGTGGACTATCCCCTAACCACAACTTCCTTTGCAGCGTTAATGGACAGGGATGTTTGGGATTCCCTGCCCGCTGATGTCCAGAAGGTTATTGATGAAGTAAGTCGGGAGATGGCGTTATTTGCAGGCACATATCTGGATGACTATGTGCAGGATGTAATCGAGTGGGGTCAAAAGGAACAAGGATTAGAGGTTATCACCCTGTCAGCCGAGGAAAGAGCCAAGTGGGATGCCATCGTCATGCCCTTTGCTGAACAAGCAGCGGCCGATGCAGAAGCCAAAGGATTGCCGGGCAATCAATTTCTCAAGAGACTCCTTGAGCTTAATGAGCAACACAGCAAGCAGTATAAATAAGCTATAGGTTAAAGGTACGATGAAATGGGCACCTACTATATTACTTTTTGATAAGTAGTAGGTGCCTTAAAATTAACAGGAAAGAGGTGATTGTAGGTGTGGTTTTTGGAACAGACAAACACTAAATTAAATCAGTTGCTGGCTGTAATAGCTGGTGGTGCATTAATAATGATGATGCTGGTAACTGTGGGCAATATGATTATCCGGGTTGTTTATGTTCCCTTCGGGGCAACCTCGGAAGTGGTCGGCTGGTTGGCAGCTATTACTACCGGCTTTGCCTTGGGCTATGCCCAGATTAACCGGGCTCATGTGACCATTGATTTAGTAATTGACCGCTTTCCAAAAAGGTGGCAGTCTTTGGTGCAGGCCCTGGTGATGCTATTAAGCATAGCCTTCTTTATTTTGATAACTTGGCAAGTATTCCTCTATGGAGAGCGCTTGCGCGGGTTGGGAGTATTGTCGGAAACGCTGCGCTTTCCTCATTTTTATTTTGTTTATGCCTTGGTGATAGGATTTGCTTGCTTAACATTGGTATTGATGGTTGATTTCTTAAAATCGCTGCTGGGGGTAGTTAACAAATGAATCCTACTACGGTTGCTTTAATTGGATTAGCTGGGATGTTGTTGCTAATGGTCTTACGCATGCCCATCGGCTTTGCCATGTTTTTGGCGGGGTTTGTGGGTTTTAGCGTCATGACCTCGGTACAGGCGGCTTACAGTATTGTCAGTACTGAAATTTGGATGGGCTTTTCTTCCTATGGCCTTAGTGTGATTCCTTTATTTACTTTAATGGGCCAAATTGTTTTTCGGTCGGGGGCCACTGAAAGCCTTTACAGCGCTGCCTATAAGTGGGTGGGACACCTAAAGGGAGGCATGGCGGGCACAACCATTATAGCCAGTACCGTCTTTGCTGCTATTTGTGGATCAAACATGGCTACTACCGCCACCATGGGGACAATTGCTTTGCCGGAAATGAAAAAATACGGCTATAACAAGGCTTTAAGTGCAGGCAGTGTTGCTGCCGGCGGTACTCTGGGAGTAGTAATTCCCCCCAGTGTGGTGTTAATTATCATTGGCTTACAGACGGAGCAGTCAATTGCCAGTCTGTTTATTGCCAGCATTATTCCAGGCTTGATGCTCTCATTGTTGTTTTTAGTAACCATCAGTTTTATTTGCCTGAGATCGCCGGAATATGGACCGGCTGGGCCAAGGGCCAGTTGGCAAAAAAGGTTTGCTTCTTTGCCGGGAGTATTGGAATCATTAGCCCTGTTTTTGCTGGTCATCGGAGGGCTATATGCCGGTTGGTTTACTCCTACGGAAGCAGGAGCTGCCGGCTCCTTTGGGGCCATTATTATTTCCTTGCTGCAGCGGAAGCTCACCTGGGCCTCTTTTAAATTAGCAGTAACCGATACCCTGCGTATCTCCGCCATGGTCATGATGTTGGTCATTGGGGCAATAGTTTTTGGCAGATTTTTAGCTGTGACCAGGCTGCCCTTTGTTTTGGCCGAATGGGCCGCCGCCCTGCCCGTCCCACCGGTGGTAATTTTAGCAGTGGTGATTTTCATCTACTTACTGGGCGGTGCCTTTATGGATGCCTTAGGGTTTTTGACCATTAGTATTCCCATCTTTTTTCCCTTGGGTATCGCCCTAGGCTATGACCCAATTTGGTATACTGTTTTAATTACTATAATTACTACCATGGGAGCAATTACCCCGCCGGTGGGCGTAAATGCCTTTATAGTTAAAGGGCTGGCACCGGATATTTCCATTGAAACGGTTTTTAAAGGCGTAGGATATTTTATGCCCGCTTATGTGGTTTGCATTTTGCTATTAATTATTTTCCCGGGAATTGTCCTATTTTTACCCCAGTTATTATTCTGATCAAAGAGAGGAAGGTGCATCCCATGGAGGAAAATCTTTTTCGGGATTTGACGGTGCTGAGCCTGGAGCAGGCCACCGTAGTTCCCTATTTGACCTACCGGCTTGTTCAGGACGGCATGGAGGTAATTCGCCTGGAATCCCCGGATAAAGGTGACCCAAATCGCTATATTGGTGACAAATTCCTAGAGGAGCAGGGGATGAATACCTATTTCCTGCCGATAAATGCAGGTAAAAAAGCGATTACCTTAAACCTGGCGGAGCCCAGGGGACAGGAACTGTTAAAAGAACTGATTGTAAAACTCAAGGTGGATATTTTTATCACTAACCAGCTGCCGAAAAATTACAAAAAATTGGGAATAGACTATGGGGCTTTATCGGCTGTAAAAAATGATATAATTTGGCTGGGCATATCAGGCTTTGGTCCCCAAGTAGATGAGGTGGCCTATGATCCTGTGCTGCAGGCCAGGGGGGGCTTGATGGAGCTGACGGGGGAGCGAAATGGAGTCCCGGTGGTTACCGGAATTCCTCTGGCTGACATGGGCACCAGTGAGCACGGCTATGGCCTGCTGATAAAGGCTTTATATAAAAGGCTAAAAACAGGAGCAGGAAGCGAAATTAATCTATCCATGTTTGAGAGCACTGTTTCCTGGTTAACTGTCCCCATTAGCCTAACGGAAAGCTTCAACAAGCATATTTCCCGCAGGGGAAATACCCACGAATTTTTTGCCCCGGTATCAGTTTATCCAACCAGTGATGGGTATGTTTACATTGCCGTTGGCAATGACCGCCAGTGGGAATCGGTGGCCGGCATTCCTGCTTTTCGTTCCCTGGCTAGGGAAGAGTACAGGTTAAATGCCGGCAGGATAGCAGACGTTGACAACCTTAATCAAGCTATGGAACAGGTAACCAGGACCTTTACTACAGACCAGCTGATTGCCATTTTTAATGAAGCCCGGGTAGCCATTTCTAAAGTAAAAAGCATTCAGGAAGTGCTTCAGGAGCCTCTGGTTCAGCAAAAATTGCTATCAGCCAGTGATAAGCAAAGTGGGTTAAAACTAACCATGGCTCCTCCTCCCTACCTAACTCCATACCTTGAATCCGTATCTAAGGAACTTAGGTTTCCGCCCAGGATGGGGGAGGATAACGATGAAATCTACGGGCAACAATTGGCATTACCCCCTGAAGAGTTGGCATTATTGCGGGAGAGGAAAATTATCTAGAGCCAGGAATTATAGTTGAGCTTAGACCAGATGAGCTGAAGATGAGCTTGACGGAGGTCAGGAATGAAGAAATTGCTAACGGGTAACGAAGCTATTGCCTATGGTGCGTATCGGGCAGGGGTTAAATTTGGCGCCGCCTATCCGGGGACACCCAGTACAGAGATTATGTCGAACTATGCGAAATATCCTGGTGTGTACGCTGAGTGGACCACTAATGAAAAGGTATCCTTGGATGTGGCTATTGGTGCTTCATATGCTGGAAAAAGGGCTTTTGTGACCATGAAGCATGTGGGCTTGAATGTGGCGGCAGACTCCCTGTTTTATGCAGTTTTTACAGGAGTTAAGGGCGGCCTGGTGGTGGTGACGGCAGATGATCCTGGGATGCACAGTTCCCAAAATGAACAAGACAACAGGAATTATGGCAAGTTTGCCAAACTGCCGGTATTAGAGCCTGCGGACAGCGCAGAAGGTGCAGAATTTATGGGCTTAGCCATGGAGCTTAGTGAAACCTATGATACACCAGTCATTTTGCGGTCCACCACTAGAATTTCCCATTCCAGGAGTTTGATTGAGGTGGAGGAACCTCAAAAGCTGGAAGAACTTGAAGAGGAAATCCAGTACTATCAGCGAAACGTGACCAAGCAGATTGTCATGCCCAATAATGCCCGGAAACTCCACGTGATAGTGGAAGAACGCCTGCGCCGGCTGGCTGAGTACGCCGAAACAGCTTCATTTAACCGGTTAGAGCCAGGAGATGATGAACTGGGGATAGTAGCCAGCGGTGTAGCTTATCAGTATGCCCGGGAAGTTTTCCCAAATGCAACGTTCCTCAAATTGGGGATGGCCTACCCATTGCCCCGGGAGCTATTCTTCCAGTTAGCTAATAAGGTTAAAAAAGTTGTAGTTATAGAAGAACTTGATCCATTTTATGAAGAGCATCTCCGGGTGCTGGGCATTCCTGTCATAGGAAAAGAAGTGTTTCCCATTACCGGGGAATTTAACCCGGCCTTAATCCGCCAATGCGCTGTCAAAGCGGGTCTGCTGCCTTCAACGGCACACGTCCAGATTGCTGCCACCGGGGAGAAAGCTCTACCTGCCATAAACTTGTCACCTCGGCCGCCCATGCTATGTCCTGGCTGCGGATACCGGGGAATTTTCCATGAGCTAACCAGGATGAAAGCACTGGTTTTTGGGGATATCGGATGCTACACACTAGGGTGTATTCCACCCTTGGATGCCACCCATACCTGCGGCTGCATGGGAGCCGGGATAGGAGTTTTACATGGAGTAGATAAAGTTGAGGTAAAGGATCCCACAGTGGCGGTTATCGGCGATTCCACCTTATTTCACAGCGGGTTAGCGCCTTTGATTAATATTGTCTATAACGGCGGAGTCAGTACCGTCATTATTTTCGACAACCGGATTACGGCCATGACAGGTTTTCAAGGAAACCCCAGCACAGGCAACACCTTGCAGGGGAAATTTACCGTAGCTATCAATATAGAAGATATGGTGCGGAGCATGGGCATTAATAAAATTGATACGGTCAATCCCTTTGATGTAAAAAAAGTCCGAGGGGTTCTTAAAGACCACCTAAATACTCCTGAAGTGTCAGTAATCGTTTCTCGTTATCCCTGTACCCTGTATAACAAGGAGAAGTATCCTGCTCCAATAATAGAGGTAGAAAAATGTAATTATTGCAAGAACTGCTTGAAAATAGGCTGCGCCCCCTTGGTTGATAGGGAAAACCATGTGGAAATAGACGCAATCCTTTGTAACGGCTGTGGCTATTGTATTAAGGTTTGTCCCACCGGGGCCATCGTTCAGGATCAGGAATTTGAAAGGGGGGAGTGCCATGTTTAGAGAAAAAGTTGATTTTCTTTGTGCCGGAGTAGGTGGTCAGGGTACTATCTTGGTGAGCGATATTATAGCAGAGGCAGGACTTGAGTTAGGCTATGATGTAAAAAAATCTGAAGTCCATGGGATGGCTCAGCGGGGTGGTGGAGTTGAGAGCCAAGTCCGGTGGGGAAAAAAAGTATACTCCCCTTTAGTAGAACAGGGCATGGTGGATTACTTACTGGGCTTTGAAATGATGGAGGCAGCCAGATGGGTGGAGTTTTTGCAGCCTGATGGGAAAATTATGATTAACCAGTACCGGATTCCCCCGCCGGCAGTGACCATGGGGAATGCAACTTATCCTCCCAAAGAAGAATTTGACCACCTGTTTAGCTGCTGTACCAAAAATATTATGTGGATAAACGCCACTGAGCGGGCCCAATTGATGGGTAATCCCACCTTGGCTGGGGTAATTCTATTAGGGGCAGTTGCTAAAGACTTAGAAACCCCGGTGGGAGTATGGCTAAAAGTAATTGAACAGTTGGTTCCGGAGCGCTTTATTGAATTGAACAAAGAAGCCTTCCAGGTGGGAATGAATATAGCAGGATAGAAAATTTCAAACGCTCACAGAGTCTTCCGGCTTTTAAATTTCGAAGCTCGCTTAGAGAGTTCCTCAACTCGCTCCGCTCAAACATACGGAACTCTCTTCCTAAGTTTCGCTAAGAAATTATCACAAAGCCTTCGCCAAAAGTTCGCTCATTGAAATTTTCATCCTGCCGGAAAAATACCGGCTGCTTAGCTAAATTGAGGTGCTGAATAGTTTTTGAATGAGGTGAGTAATTTTGAAAATTAGAATGGCTGAAAAATTAGCGCAGATTGTGGGGGGCGAACACCTTCACGCTGATGAGTTGACTAGATGGATTTATGCTAAAGACGCCAGCCCCCTGCCACCTGCTTATCCTGACTTAGTGGTAACCCCAGGGTTGGAAGCAGAAGTGGTGGCTATCCTGCAGTTGGCCAATGAAAATAAAATTCCCATCTATACCCGCAGCGGCGGCTCTAATCTCTGGGGTGGGTGTATTCCTGTCCAGGGCGGCATAGTATTAGATCTAAGGCGGATGAATAGGATACTATCAATTGATCCGGGGCAGTTTTCCTGTACAGTCCAGCCTGCCATCACCTTTTCCCGACTGCAAGAGGAGTTAGCTGCGTACCAGGACGGCTACTATAACCTGGTCACCCCTGAAGGGGCAGATTCCTCCTGTATGGGGGGAAGCTTTGTGGCCCATGGGGATGGGATCGGGTCAGCTTTGTGGGGCACTCAGGGAGATGCGGTGATTGGTTGTAAAGTAGTGCTGCCATCGGGAGAGATAGTAACAACGGGGTCCGCTGCCAACCCGGCTGCTGCCCGGGTGGCGGGGGGAAGTGGTCAGTTTTTCCGCTATGCTTATGCCCACGACCTGACGGGTCTTTTTTGTGGCAGTGAGGGGACCCTGGGGGTGGTGGTGGAGATAACCACCAGAATTGAAAGAATACCGGAAAAATATGGGTTTAGGTCCTACAAGTTTGACCGGGTGGAGGATGCCTGCCGGGTACTTTATCAGGCTCGACTAGAGCGAATACCAGCTAACTTTGCTGCCCTGCGGGAAAAAAAATCCCTGCAAGCTGTTGTCCCAGGGGATTACCCAGAGGCTCAACTGGTATATATTCTGGAAGGAAATGCAGAGGTAGTGGAATGCCAGTTGCATCGGTTAGACCGCATAGTCCAGGAACATGGAGGTTTGCCCGGTGACAACCAAAACGCCGAAAGATTCTGGCAGAAACGATTTTCCCTTATTCCTGGGAGTATGTATAAACTGGGATCTCGGTCATTGCTGCCCCTTCACTATCCCTTAGGCAAGCTGGATTGGTACTACGGTCAAATTAAAAAAATATGTAGTGAAATAATTGAAAAGCGCTACCGGCTAGCGTACTTTATCGGTGGTTTTCAAATTGACACCTGTTTTGTCTGTTATCCCACCATCATGTTTCTAGAGCAATATCCCCAGCAGCACCATACTGTCTTAAAATGTGTCAAGGAAACCCAGGAGGCGCTCCTGGATTTAGGAGGGGCGCCAATTCAAATTGGCCATCTTTGGTCTGGGGCGGTTCCCAAAACCGGGGGCTACTATAGCCTGCTTCAAACCCTAAAAAAGTCCATTGACCCAAATAATATCATGAACCCTGGCCTATTGGAGCTTTGACCGACAAGCAGTTTGTAAGTACTCAGGAGTCAGGAGTCAGGAGTCAGGAGTCAGGAGTCAGGAGTCAGGAGTCAGAATTGGTTGGAAAGTTGACCAACCAAAACTACTGATTCTGAATACCTGGGTAGCTGAATAGTAAGGATGGAGAGTGATGCAAGTGGTTCAGAAGATGTATCCTGACTGGATAGATGAATTTAAGAATCGGGAAGAAGCGGCAGCTGTTCCTTACCGGCAGCCTGCTTCACTGTCCTTGCCATTATGGTTTAAAGCTGATAAATGGCCAGAATTTAAAGACCCAGAGTTAATTAACGGCATTTTCCGTTGCCAAAGGTGTGGCATTTGTCTTAGCACCAAGGGGTGCAGCGCCATGGCTGCAGACCCGGAAAAAGAATTGGCAACCCCCCGGGCTAGAATCGCTTTAATCAGAGCACTGTTGGAGGAGCGGATCAGCTATGATCAAATTCCTCCGGCAGTAATTGTTGCCGGTGAAAATTGCAGTCACTGTGGTCACTGCAGCCAGCAGTGCATCGTCAATGTTTCCTACCGGGAAAAGGTTAGCCAGGAGATGACTATCCATCATGTACGTTTGTTTCGTGCCCTGAATAAAACACTGAGGCGGTGATGATATATGGAAACCCTAGCGGAGAGAAGCAAAAAAATGCGTCAAGAGTCCATCGACAACATGCGGCATCGAAATAAAAAATTTTGGTTTAGCCCGCAGGCAGCAGAAATGGCCGAAAGGTGTCGTCAAATTAAAGAAAAGGCCATCAGCCGACTGCCTGAGCTGGTTGAATTGGCTCAGGAAAAGCTCAGTGAAAAAGGATTTCAAGTTCACCTTGCTGCAGACCAACAGGAAGCTGCCCAGATCATTAGTAAACTGCTTAATAATGCCAAGGTAGTTTGTAAAGGCAAAACTATAGTGGGGCGGGAGGTGGGAGTGACATCCTTACTGGAACGCCAGGGAATTAAAGTGGTGGAAACTGATTTGGGGGATCGAATTTTGCAAATGTTGGGAGGAGAGGCATCCCACCAGCATCATCCCAGCGTGCATTTCTCCCTGGAGGAGATTGCCGCTGGCATAGCCGGAGAAGCAAGAGTGCAGGTTGAGGCTAAGCCGGAACTACTTGCAGGAGCTATTGCCGAACAGCTTCACCAACAAATTCTTGGAGCAGACTGGGCGGTGGTGGGTTGTAACAGCCTGGCAGCTCAAGAAGGAGCAGTTTGTACTGTGGAAAATGAGGGGAACCTGCGCTGGGTGACCACCGTTCCTGCAAATTTATTGATTGTCACTAGTATTGATAAAATTGTACCATCTTATTTAGAAGCCATGGAGATTTGCTACTATACCGGCTATTTTGCCATGAGCCAGGTGACTACTTATATTGACATGATTGCCGGACCTAGTAAAAGCGCTGATATCCAAATGAAGTTTGTCCAGGGGATTCATGGGCCGAAAAATGTTCATCTGGTTTTACTGGACAACGGGCGAACCAATTGTATTCAGGCCGGCCTGGGGGAAGTCTTGTACTGCATTAACTGTTCTGCATGTCTTGACATCTGCCCAGTTTATTACCGGGAGGGGGAAAAGTTTGGGGCTATTCACGCCTTGGCCAGGGGATTAATGTTTACCGAATTTCATCAGGGGTTAAGCCAGGAGGGTGAAGAGGCCTTAGAGCTATGCACTAAGTGCGGGCTATGTACTAAGGTATGCCCTGCTAGGATTGATACGCCGGCTCTGTTAGAAAAATTTAGTCAACTAAAAAAAGATAAAAGGTTGTAAGCTACTAACTAAACTATAGCTGGTATTTTAGCTGAATCAGACATAGTTTTAGCCGATGTGCTTATGCTAACATTCAAATGAGGAATAATAACTTGTAACACAATTACTTTTTACTAAAAGGGGGTAACACAGTGAATGGAAAAAGACTGCGGGTATTAGTGGCAAAGCCTGGCTTAGATGGCCATGACCGGGGCGCCAAGGTGATAGCCTACTTGTTAAAAGAAAACGGGGCAGATGTGATCTATACCGGACTTCATCAAACGGTTGATCAAATTGTGGCCACAGCTATTCAGGAAGATGTGGATGTAATTGGGTTGAGCATAATGACTGGGGCACACCTGCCAATTACCCAAAAACTGATGGAAAAATTGCGCCAAAACGAAGCAACTGATATTGCGGTAACGGTGGGTGGAGTTATCTCCCATGGTGATGTTGCCAAATTAAAGGATTTGGGAGCAAAGGAAGTTTTCCCTGGAGGCACTACCTTTGAGGGGATTTTGACCTTTTTTAACAACGAAGCCGCTGAGAGAAAAGGGACTTCCCTATGAAAAAGGGAGACTTGGCAACGCTATTATGGCTTGAGGAGGGGAATAAATGAGTGGAGCAACTTACCAAAAAGATGGAGATGAAATCAAGGAGGTAACTCTGGAATCCGGCATCAAGGTGAAACCGGTTTATACGCCTGAGGATTTAAAGGGTTGGGAATACCAGCAAGACTTGGGCAATCCGGGAGAATTTCCCTATACCCGGGGGATCCACCCTGAGATGTACCGAAAGCGCCCCTGGACTATTCGCCAATATGCCGGCTTTGGTACTCCGGAAGAAACTAATGAGCGGTTTAAATATTTAATTGCCAATGGGCAAACAGGGCTTAACGTGGCCTTTGACCTGCCCACTCAATTAGGAATAGATTCAGATGATCCCTTGGCAGAAGGGGAAGTGGGACGGGTAGGGATGGCGGTGGATACCCTGCGGGATTTTGAAATAGCTTTTGCCGGCATTAAGCTGGATAGCATCGGTTCCAGCCTCACCATTAACGCCGTCGCGTCCATTGCCTTGGCCATGTACCAGGCAGTGGCGGAAAAATACGGATTTGATTTAAAAAAAATCAGTGCTACTCCCCAAAATGACATTTTAAAAGAGATGGTTGGCCGGGGGATGTGGATTTTCCCAGTGGAGCCGTCGATTCAGTTAATCGGCGATACCATTGAATACAGCAGCAAGATGATGCCCAAGACTTATCCTGTCAGTGTCAGCGGCTATCATATCAGGGAATCCGGGGCCAATCCGGCTCAAGAGATTGCCTATGCCTTTGAGATTGCCATCACCTACATTGACCATGTGTTGGCTCGGGGCTTGGATATTGACGATTTTGTGGGACGCATTTCCTTTAACTTTGACATTTACGGCAACTTCTTTGAGCAGATTGCCAAGTTCCGGGCGGCTCGCCGGCTATGGGCCAGAACCATAAGAGAGCGCTATGGGGCAACTAATCCCCGGTCCCTCCAGTTTAGGATGCTGGCAGGTGGCGGTGGAGCGGGGCTGACAAAACAGCAGCCGGAGAACAATATCGTCCGGGGTGCCTATTATGGATTGATTTCCGCATTAAGCGGCACCCAGACCCAAGCACTGTGTTCATTTGATGAAGCCTACACAATTCCATCTGAAAAAGCGGCTTTGATTTCTCTCATGACTAATCACATTATGCTGGAGGAGATGGGACTGAGGGATACGGTGGATCCCTTGGCAGGCTCCTATTACGTAGAGACTCTGACCAATCAAATGGAAGAAGAGATTAAAAGAGAAATGGCCAGAGTGGAGCAGCTTGGGGGTATGGCCAGTGCCGTATCTTCAGGGTATGTGCAGCGGGAAGTAGCACGCCAGGCTTACCTGCAGGAAAAGGCCATCCATGATGGCAAAGTAATCAAGGTGGGGGTCAATAAATATATAGTTGATGAGAAAGAACCCGACGTAGTGCTCCATGAGCATGACTCTAAAGCCCTGGATGAGCAGGTCCGCAGGCTAAAGGAAGTCAAGCGGACGCGGGATAACAGCGCGGTAGCCCAAGCCCTGAGAGACTTAAAGTCGGCGGCCATGGGTAAGAGGAATGTGATGCCATATCTGGTGGATGCAGTAAAAGCTTACACAACTGTGGGAGAAATGACTACAGTATTAAAGGATGTCTACGGCGAGTACAAGGAGCCGTCAATATTTTAGCAAGGGGGGAAGTCAAGTGAATTATAAGATAGGCATTGATGTGGGAGGAACTTTTACAGACTTCCTGCTGGCTTTTGAGGATGGGACGTCCAAAATATATAAAGTCCTCACTACGCCGGATGACCCATCGATCGGGTTGCTGAACGGATTAGAAGAAATGGCCAAAGATCTGGAGCAGTCGGTGGAAGATTTTCTGGGCAAAGTGGATACCATTGTTCATGGTACTACTGTCACCACAAATGCAGTATTGACCTATAATGGGGCTAAAACAGGGCTACTTACCACCAAAGGAGTACGGGATGCCTTGGAGATGAGGCGGGGCATCAGGGAAGAGCAATATAACAACCGCTATACCAATGTAGAGCCCTTAGTACCCAGGTACCTGCGGGTGCCGGTGGAGGAAAGAATGGATTATGCGGGGCAGGTGGTAGTAGACATCGACGTTGCAGACGTGGAGGAAGGGATTGAGTTGTTCCAAAGGGAAGGGGTGGATGCTGTTGCCATCTGTTTCATGAATTCCTTTGCCAATAAAGAGCACGAGGAAGTAACTGCGGCATTGGTGCGGGAAAAACTTCCCCACTGCTACCTGACGGTTTCCAGCACCCTGTTGCCATCAATTCGCTTTTATGATCGGGTTAGCACCACTGTGTTAAATTCTTACGTGGGACCGGTACTGCGGCGATATTTACAGAGCTTGGTAGTACGGCTAAAGGAGGCAGGGTTCGGCAGTACGTTGTTGGTTATGCAGTCTAACGGTGGGGTGGTTTCCCCGGAGATTACAGTTGAAAAGGCTGCCAATACCCTGTTGTCTGGGCCTGCCGCCGGGCCGGTGGCCGGTATTGCTTACACTGCCATCAACGGCTTTGACCACTGTATCACTGTGGACATGGGGGGAACTAGCTTTGACGCAGCTTTAATTAAGAATAAAACTCCTCTGGTGACCAGTGAGGGGGAAATCAATAGGCTGAGGTTGTCCCTGCCTATGCTGGACATCATTACTATCGGCGCAGGGGGCGGCAGCATCGGCTGGATTGATGAGGGGGGCCTGCTGCGGATGGGACCGCAAAGTGCCGGCTCAAAACCAGGACCCGCCTGCTATAATCGGGGTGGCCAATTGCCCACCTGTACCGATGCAGACCTGGTACTGGGTTATCTGGATCCGGATTTTTTTGCCGGAGGCAGGCTGCGCCTAGATTATAATCAGGCAGCCAGGGCAATTGAACAGATAGCTTCCAAGCTGAAGATGGATATGGTGGAGGCAGCAGCAGGAATGTATAAATTAATTAACGTGAATATGGCTGCCGGGGTACAGGAGGTTACTGTTAAACGGGGCGAAGATCCCCGGGATTTCCCCTTGGTAGTAGCGGGAGGAGCCGGGCCTAATCACGCCTGTATGATTGCCTTGGAGTTAGAAATTCCCGTAATTATAGTACCAAAGGAGTCATCTATTTTTTGCGCAGCAGGGATGCTCAGATCAGATCTGAAGCACGATTTTGTGCGCACCTATCCTACCTGGTTGGCTAATTTGGATGGAGAAAAGTTTATGCAAATTTTCCAGGAGATGCAGGCTGAGGGACGGGGAATGTTGCACTCGGAAGGAATAATTGCTGAGCAAGTAGAATACGTCTATAGTCTGGATATGCGCTACGCTAAACAATATCATGAGGTCAATGTGGAAGTCCGGGAAAAATTGATTTTTGACCTGGATATGGATAATATAGCCAAGCAGTTCCACCAGATGCATAATACCCTCTACGGATACTCCTTGGAGAATGATGGAACCCCAATTGAGCTGATAACTATCCGGCTTACCTGTATCGGCAGAACAGAGAAACCTAAATTTATCGAAGAAGAATTTGCAGGGGAAGACGGTTCAAAGGCCTACAAGAAGCACCGGCCGGTCTACCTGCCCAGCAAAAAAACCTTTGACAATGTGCCGGTTTTTGACGGTGGTAAATTGCAGTTTGGCAACCGGATTGTCGGACCCGCCATCATTGAGCAGGTTAACACCACTACCTTTGTGACAGATGAGTACTGTTGCCTGGTTGACCGTTATGGCAGCTTTATGCTGATCCTAAAAAACAGGGAACAAGAATTTGTGGGGAGGATTTTCTCATGAGCAAGGGAATGCCATCAAAGGAATTTTCAGGAATTACCATAGATAAAATCCTGGTATCGGTTTTCCAAAGACGGTTTAAATCTATTACCAAGGAAATGAGCCATGCCATTACCAGAACTACCCGTTCACCAATCTTGTGTGAAGCCAAGGACTTTGTTACCGGTCTATATGATGCCAAGGGTAAAATGCTGGAGCAAACAGAAAACCTGCCCATCCTGTCTTTTTCCCAGGGGCCGGTTTGCGAATATATTGTAAAGTACTATGGTGATGAGATTTATCCAGGGGATGTTATCTTTCACAATGATGTGTTCTCTTTTGGCAACCAGAATAACGATGTGGCTGTTTATAAGCCCATTTTCTATCAGGATAAATTGGTGGCTTGGGCCGCCTGCAAAGGTCACCAGGCAGATATCGGCGGGGCGGTGGCAGGAGGCTATAACCCTAATGCCACAGAGGTCTGGCAGGAAGCCTTGCGGATTCCGCCGGTGAAGGTCTATGAAAAAGGAGTGCGGCGAAAAGACGTCTGGGAATTGATTTTTGCCAATATTCGGTACGACATTGTTGAGGAGGATTTAAAAGCCCAAATGGGCAGCTGTGTGTTAGCAGAGCGACGCTTGCTGGAGTTAATTGACCGCTATGGGCTGGAAGTTTTCGAAGCTCATAAGGAGTATTTATTTGATTCTACTGAAAAGATGATGCAGGCAGAAATCAGAACTATTCCTAAAGGTGTCTACACCGGTGAAGCAAACGTTTATTACGATGGCCGCAATGAAGGGTCAATTTACAAAATACGGGTAAAAATCAGGGTGGATGACGGGGAAATCACCTTTGACTTTTCTGAAACTGATTCCCAGACTCCCGGGTTTGTCAATGGTACCTTTACCTCATCTGCCTCGGCAGTAATCCTGACTTTCCTGCAAATGGTTAACCCGGACATCCCCCATAACGATGGAATGGTGCGACCGGTGAAGATGAACATCCCTGAAGGGACTATTCTCAATGCCAGTTTTCCAGCGGCTACTACCTTTGGCAACCACCTGTGCCCACCCATTGCCGATGCCATCATCAGAGCCCTGGCTCCGGCTATTCCTGAGCGGGTTACAGCGGGCTGGAACCAGTTGTTATGCGGCTTGGTCACGGGAAAAGACCCCAGGAAGGGAACTCCCTATGTGGATATTGTGTTCATGGGAATGAAGGGTGGTTCGGGGGGAACCTATGGCTTTGATGGTTATGATCATATTGGCATGATAGACGCCTCAGGAGGGGTATTGGATCAGGATTATGAGATGTTTGAGCAACAGACACCCCATTTTCTGCTGCAACATGAGTACTTGACAGATTCAGCGGGAGCCGGTCAGTGGCGGGGTGGTCTCGGCGTGGAAACTACCATTAGGATAGATGGAGACCAAATGACCTGCATTACCTTCGGTGATGGAGATGAGGAACCCGCCTTCGGCTTGTATGGCGGCAAGGAAGGTACCTTAAATAAAATTGAGTTCCAGTACCCAGATGGCACTTCTTACCGTCCTAAGAGCAAAGAATTAATTCCTGGCGTAGCCAAAGGGACACATTGGATTCAGGAGGCCGGCGGCGGTGGTGGTTATGGTGACCCATATTTGCGTCCGGCGACCAAAGTGCAAAAAGATGTTAAAAACGGGGTAGTGTCGGTGGAAAAGGCCCGGGAAGATTACGGGGTAATCATCGACCCTAAGACGCTAACCCTGGATCAAGAGGCTACCCATAAGCTACGGAGCAAGCCTGCCGGCGGCATAGACGGGGAAGGCAGCAAGGAGGTGGAGTGATTATGAGCAAGGATCAAACTACCTTAAACCAGGTGGGGAAACGAGTTCCGAAGGTTGATGCCTGGGAAAAGGTTTCTGGCAAGACCAGATATATTCATGATATTAGTTTGCCGGGGATGTTGTATGGAAAGATTCTCTATAGCCAGTACCCCCATGCTGTGATTAAAGCGATAGATACCAGCAGGGCAGAAAAGCTGCCCGGGGTAAAAGCGGTGCTCACGGGTTTCAATACCCCGGAGATAAAAATAGGGTTTCTTAAAGATAATCCCGTCTTTAAAAAGGATAAGGTCCGTCAGTATCGGGATGAGGTGGCTGCAGTGGCAGCCACTAGTCCCCAGATTGCTGAGGAGGCGTTAAAGCTAATTCGGGTGGAGTATGAAGAATTGCCGGCGGTATTTGACCCCTTGGCAGCTATGGAAGAAGGAGCCCCAATACTTCACGAGGAAAACCAGTCCAATGTGATGAAACTTCCCTGGAAGCTTGAGGTGGGGGATATAGCTAAGGCCAGGGCGGAGGCAGACTTTGTAGCAGAGGATACTTATCAGGTTTCTTGGGTAAACCATGGCTGCTTGGGGACAGTGGGATGTATTGCTGAATTTCAAGTGAACGGAAACCTGACTGTGTATAGTCCTACCCAGATTCGCTATTTGGCCCAGCGAGATTTTATGGTGGCCATGGAAGCGCTGGGGCTAGCGGAAAAGAGGGTTAAAGTATTGGGGATACCGGCAGGGGGGTCATTTGGCGGCAAGCTGGATACCAATCCCTATGAGTTTATCACTATTCTACTGGCCTACTACACCGGACAACCGGTAAAGCTTATTTTTACCCGGGAAGAGGAGTTTTTTGCCACTACCCCCAGGCAGCCCGCAATTATCAAAATTGCCCAGGGTTGTACCAAGGAAGGCAAACTCACCTTCCGGGATATCAGCATGATTCTTGATAATGGGGCATATGCCTCCTGGGGGGCTACTACCCCTTCGGTGATGATGATGCCCGCTTCATCCTTGTACCAGGTTCCCAACATCAGGTACACGGCTACTTGTGTTTATACCAATAATATTTATGCTGGAGCAATGAGGGGCTATGGCAATCCCCAGGTGACCTTTGCCATTGAAAGCCAGGTGGATGATTTAGCTGAACAAGCGGGGCTTGACCCTGTAGACTTTCGGCTGCTGAATGCCAATGTTCCCGGGGAGAAAACACCCCAGGGTTTTCAGGTTACTTCCTGTGGTCTGAAGGAGTGTATTGAGATTGTCCGGCGGGATCTTGGCTGGGATGAGAAAAGAGGCAAGAAAAACGGCCGGGGTGTTGGGATGGCCTCACTGATGCACGTTGGTGGCGGTGCCAGGATTTACCGGTCTGACGGATGTGGCGTAATCTTGAAAATTGATGACTTTGCCAAGGTAACTATTCTAACCGGGGCCACTGACATGGGGCAGGGCAGTGAAACGGTGCTGGCCCAAATTGCGGCTGAAGAGCTGGGCATATCAGTTGATGATATTGTGGTAGTAAATAATAATACGGATCTGGAGATCTGGGATGTGGGTGCCCATGCCAGCCGGACCACCTTCGTAGCTGGAAATGCTGTGCTGTTAGCCGCCCGCAAGGCTAAAGGGAAGATAATGGAGCTAGCGGGCAAGGCACTGAAGCAGGATGTGGATGATTTATATTTGGCCAACGGAAGGGTATGCTCCCAGACTGACCCGGAAGTAAGCATGGAGCTGGGTAAGCTGCTGCGGAAAGCTCACTTTACCAATGGCGGGCAAATGATTGTCACTGACCATTTTTACGATCCGCCCACGGAAATGTTGAATAAGGAAATGATTGGCAACTTTTCGGCTGCCTACACCTATGGAACTCATGGGGTTGAGGTAGAAGTGGATCGGGAGACAGGGGAGGTGAGGATTTTAAATTACTATAACGCTATTGATGCGGGACGGGCCATCAATCCCATGCTCTTAGAAGGGCAAATGGAGGGGGGCATTGCCATGGGCATCGGCTATACCCTGCTGGAGGAATTAAAGGTAGAAAAGGGGAAGGTGCTGAACACTAATTTCCTGGACTACCGAATGCCCACCACCTGTGACGTGCCAAATTTCACCAGCATCATAGTGGAAACCGATGATCCCCAAGGTCCCTTTGGGGCCAAAGGGGTGGGTGAACCGCCTTTAGTAGCGGTAGCTCCTGCCATCGCCAATGCCATTTATGATGCAGTAGGGGTAAGGATAAAGGAATTGCCCATTAGCCGGGAAAAAATCCTGGCAGCCTTGGAGGAACAGGCGCAACAGGCGCATAGCAAAAAATAATCCGGATTTTACAAAATTATTAGGTTTTAAGCAGAAGGAAACTAGCCCAACTCAGGCGAATAACTATTATAGTCTATAATAGTATATGAGGAGGAATATGGAAGATGGATTATCAATCAAAGCTTTACCCGTCAGGTTTAAATCCACTATTAAAAACCCCTCGTCGGGAACTCCCCCGGGAGGTAGCGATGATCGGGGCAGGGACTATCGGACCTGATATTGGCTATTATCTAAAAAGTGCACTGCCCCACATAAAGCTTATCTTAGTTGACGTTTCCCAGGAGCAATTGGATAAGGCGGAGAAACGGCTAACGGGGTATGCCCAAAAGGCAGTAGCCAAAAGAAAGATGACGGAAGAAAAAGCAGCAGCAACTCTTGAGAATATCATTTATACCACAAACTATGCTGAGATTAAGAATGCCGATTTAGTTATCGAGGCAGCTACAGAGAATATTCCCCTGAAACAAAGGATATTTGCCCAGATAGAGGAACTTGTGGGTGAAGACACTATCATTACCTCCAACACCAGTTCTATTCCCGCTGAACGCATATTTAGCAACATGAAGCGGCCGGAGCGAACCTCAGTTACCCATTTTTTTGCCCCCGCTTGGCGAAGCCTACCGGTAGAGGTGATAACTTGGGAAAAAGCTGATCAGGAAATTGTTGACTATCTGAATTGGATGTTTGCTGTTACAGGTAAGGTTCCTCTGGTGACAGCAGATGCCATCTGCTTTATGCTGGATCGAATCTTTGACAATTGGTGTAATGAAGCCGGTTACCTGTTGGACCTGGCCACTGCTGGTGAAATAGATTCTGTTTCGGAAGAGTTTGTGCATGCGGGGCCATTCTTTGTTCTTAACCTGTCTAATGGCAACCCTATCATTGTAGAAACAAATACCCTGCAAATGGAAGAGGGAGATCATTACCTCCCTGCCCGGATTTTTAATTCTGTGGACCGTTGGAATACCAAAAAGCTGGGTCAAAAGCTGGAGGGAATTTCTCCCGAAGTGAAGAGCGCCATTAGGGATCGTCTCTTAGGAATCCTCTTTTCCCAATCCTTTGATATCATCGATAGGGAGATAGGCACCCCGGGGGATCTCAATTTCGGCTGTCAGATTGCCCTGGGTTTCCGGAAAGGTCCGTTAGACATTATGAAAGAACTAGGAGATGCTGAGGTCCAGCGCATTATGGATAAATTCCAAGCTGAACGACCCGGTTTTCCAGGTCCCCTAAAAGAACTGTCATTCTATCAGCGCTTTAAGCGCCACATTCTGGTGGATGAAATAGAGGGCGTTCAGGTGATAACCATCAGGCGGCCTCAGGTATTGAACGCTATTAATGATGAAGTTACTAATGAGATTCTGGAAGTTTTACAGGAGGGCAGCAGCAATCCCGATGTAAAAGGATTTGTCATTACCGGTTATGGCTCAGCAGCTTTCTCAGCAGGAGCGGATATCGGCAGGTTCCCGGAGGTGCTGGGGGATAAGGAAACTGCAGCTCAGTATGCCAGGGATTGTGCCCAGGTACAGCAGTTTATGGATGCCATGGATAAGCCTTTGGTTGCTGCCATCAGTGGTTTTGCCCTTGGTGGGGGACTGGAGCTTGCCCTGCGTTGCCATGAGATTGTGGCTGTGAAAAATGCCACCTTCCGCTTTCCTGAAATTACCTTGGGAATTTTACCGGGTATAGGTGGATGTATTGTCCCATATCGCAGATGGCCCCAGGGAGCAAAAGTGTTTAACGAAATGATTTGTTTTGCTAAACAAATAAATGCTCAAACCGCTGCTGAAATTGGGATGGTAACCTGCCTGGTGGACGACTATTCTCAATTGATTGACAAGGCGGTGGAAAGTGTTCACCAATTAGAAGGTAAGGTACAAAAAATTCAGGGCGGAAAGGTTGATATTCCTGAAATAGAAGTACCGGAGCAGCCAATGGCAGGAAAGCTATTATTGAGTAGGGAAGCAGTCTTAATTACAGTGGATACTGTCAGAAAAGGGGCTGCTGCTGACAGCTTAGCGGAAGCACTGGAAATAGGCTACCAAGGCTCTGGTGATATTGCCTGCACTGCAGCAGCTAAAGAAGGAATCTCTGCCTTTTTAGAAAAAAGGCCACCTAAATATTAGGTTAATTTTCTGACTTTCTTTTGCCTGTATATCTGATAAAATAGTAACCATAGGATTAATACAAGCGGGAATCGGCGTAGGAGATGTGAAGGCATTCAAGACCCATAATCCATTTGCTGCCAACGATGTGCATCAGGCCAAAGTAATGGGCATAGATATAATGAATATGAATAATTATGGCAGTTCCCTGGTTTATGGTCATCCCCAGGGACCAACTGCCGGCCGGGGGATTATTGAAATGATCGAGGAATTAGTTCTCCTAGGCGGCGGCTACGGCTTGTTTGCCGGCTGCGCAGCGGGAGACACCGGAGCTGCTCTAGTAATCAAGATATCTTAAGGAATACTTTACTAGCACTACAGGCCTCCCGGGGCGAATGACCACAACATCGCGCAGCTAACCCTTTCCTTATTCTCTTCATTGTGAAGCTGCTTTAAGAAGCTGCTCATCAGCATATCAGCTCACACAAGCATACATGCGAGCAAAAAGTTGTCATCCTGAATGGTTTTTACCAGGATTGTTACCAGCAACAAGACGATTGCTGTCCCTACGATAATGCCGGTTATGAAAAACCTAATATTAGCGCCAGCCATACTGACGCCAAGGAGCAGAATAACAAAGGCGAATAACGGGTTTAAAAACGGTGTTGGTAAAATAATGAACATGGACATGATCATAACGATAATGCAGGCCGCTTTCTCCGCTGTTTCGCTCATCTGCGTCTCCTTTCCACTATATTGTCTTTCAAGCTTTTGGATGAGGGGTATGCCTCTACGTGTCAGCTTCTCTAAAAATTTTGACGAAAGGCGCCTCCGCCGCAAAAATTCCGGGCACCAAGGCATACGTACACCAAAGACACGTTGCAAAGACCATACAAAGAGCAGGACGGCAAAGGGAGAAGCCATGCCCGGCGGTAACGGCACCAGCAACGGTAAGGCCATCAAAGCCAGAAGAAAACCGGTTCCTTGTTTGCCCATCATGTCCAATAATTGCCCCAGCGTCATCCCATTAGCGGCATGCTGAGCTAAGAAATCGGCAATTTTTTGGGAAAGGTTATTCATAGAAGTCTCCTTTAACTTTATAAAATGAACGTTTAGATCCGAAAGCCCCATAGCAATTACTGTGTCTTTAGCAGTTCAAGTAATTTGGATATCTCTGTGGGCGAAAGCTTATTTTGCAAGATGTCAATAACTTGTTGGGCCTCTTCTACGGTAAAGCCATCAGCAGCGAGTTCTTGTATTTGCATAAGTCCCGCGGTGCCTATCTGCCCAAGAATTGGGAAAACAGCTAGTAGCTTATCTAAGCCTGTACCTCCGACTTCCACTGGCAATGCCGGCAAGGCCATCTCCAAGTTATGGTAAGATTGTTGCAAAATTGTATTTAGCGAGGCTAAGTATTGTTGTGCCATTGGCCAAAGCCAAAAGTAAGCTGCAGTGGCCAGAATAACCAGGAAAATGGTTAACAGCATCAGCACCACAGCAAACAGCTTCAAAATCTTAACAGGCATGGGTACACCTCCATTGTTTTTTTATTATTCCGCTACCCTGTGCAGCGTCGTCAACAACTTTAAAATTACACTGCTCTAAAATCACACAAAGACCATCACCTCCTATGCATACCCCATAGCGGCAAAGGTCTCACTCGTTAAGACTGCTAACCGGGGTACCGGCCGAATTTACCTATCCAGGTTGACGGCGTGCTGACGATAGCCCCTGATCCAGTTACTCCCCTTTACTATTAATAAGTTTATCCAAAAAATCAACCAGTGTCAAGTGTGACAAGGGGACGGGGTTATTGACACATTTTCCGCCTATTGTTGAGTAGGGAAGCAGTCTTAATTACAGTGGATACTATTCAGAAAAGGGGCTGCTGGTGACATTGCCTGCACTGATGCAGCTAAAGAAGGAATCTCTGCCTTTTTAGAAAAAAGGCCACCTAAATATTAGGTTAATTTACTGATTTTCTTTTGCTTGTATATCTGGTAAAATAGGAACCAGAGGATTAATACTAAAATTAACAAGTACTAAAGGAGGTTATTTCATGTATTCAAAAGCATTCATACCTTACGGCGGCTACTACAGTTCCCCTTTTTCCCGCTGGCAGGGAAGCCTGCAAAATGAGAATTCAATTGTACTAGGAGCGGACACTGCCAAGAGGTGGCTGGCATCAAAGAATCTAGAGGCTACCATGTTTGACTACCTATACTTAGGGAATACTGTGGGCCAATTGCACTCCTTCTACGCTGCTCCATGGGCTGCTGCTATGATGGGAGCTGACAGGGTTCCCGGATTGCATATCCCTCAGGCTTGCTCAACTTCCACTACCTGCGTTAGTCAGGCGGCTGCCGGGGTTGAAACTGGAAGCTTTAATAACGCCTTTTGCCTGATGACAGACCGCATGTCCAATGGCCCTCATACCATTTGGCCAAATCCCAATGGTCCTGGAGGCCAGGTGATTTCCGAAAATTGGGTAATGGACAACTTTGGCAAGGATCCCTATGGTAAGGTGCCAATGATTCAGACAGCTGAAAACGTGGTTAAAAAAATGGGCAATATTACTAAAGAAGAGTGTGATGCGGTTACTTACAGGCGATATGAGCAGTACCTGGATGCTTTAGCCAATGATCGGGAGTTCCAGAAACGCTATATGTTTGCCATAGAATATAAAAAGAGTAAAAAAGAGATTGGGGTAGTGGCTGCAGATGAAGGGGTTATGCCTACTACTAAAGAAGCATTGGCTCAGCTAAAACCACTTATTGAGGGCGGTGTCCATTCCTTTGGCTCCCAAACCCACCCAGCAGACGGCAATTGTGGCATAATTGTCACCACTAAAGAAAAAGCTCAGGAGTTAAGCAGTGACAAGAATATCTCTATCCAGGTTCTTTCTTACGGTTTTGCCCGGGCTGAAAAGGCTCATATGGCTCTGGCAGTAGTTCCAGCAGCCATGATGGCCCTGGATAAAGCGGGAATTGGCGTTGGAAACGTGAAGGCATTCAAGACTCATAATCCATTTGCAGCCAACGACGTGCATATGGCCAATGAAATGGGTATAGATGTAATGAGCTTTAATAACTATGGCAGCTCCCTGATCTATGGTCATCCCCAGGGACCCACTGCAGGGCGGGGAATTATGGAAATGATTGAAGAACTGGTTATTCTTGGCGGTGGTTACGGCTTGTTTACCGGATGTGCTGCGGGAGATACCGGTGCTGCTTTAGTAATTAAGGTTTCCTAGGTTATAACTGATCAGGAGTCAGGAGTCAGGAGTCAGGAGTCAGGAGTCAGAATAGAGAACCAGTAAAAACATTTAAGACTAAAAAATATAAATATAAACGGCGCAGTAATCTGAAGTATTGGTTTTATCTCAGCTTTCTGTGCCGTTTTTCATATTTCATTACATTATTAAGGGGTTTTACTATGCTGGTGAGATTTAACAAATTTATAGGCCAAAGCCTCCACCGTAAAATTTTGCTGTACATTTTGCTGGCAGCACTTGTCCCATTAATTATGCTTAGTCTATATACTTTAAACGAGATAAAACATATCAGCAACATTGCTGTAACTGTGGGGAAAGAAAGGCTACAGCAAGAAGTAATAACTCTACAGGAAGCAAATCTTAACAATCAAGCCCAAAAAGCTGAGCAGGAATTGCGAAGAGTTGAGGATAGCGTCCGTTTTCTTCGTCAGGCAGTTGAGAGTACATTTAATAGGGATAGTGATTATTATCAAGTAGATTGGGATAAAGATCTAAAATTAATAAAGGATGAGCGGGGCTTTTACTGGACTCCCAACACAGTACTTACCCAAGAAAAATCCACTGTTTTTTTAAGTAATATTAGTGAACTTACACCGAAAATTAAAAAAGATATTATTTTATCGGAACAACTTGAAGATTTCTTTGGGCAGATAGTATGGCAAAACGAAAATATTGTGGCAGTATACTTTGTTACTGAGGATTCCCTTAGCAGGATTTATCCCGCCCTTGATTTCTCGGACCTAATTGATCGGGGCAAGCTGCCTGCGGACATGAGGGTTCAGGAATATCCTTTTTATTATCCGGCGGACCCGATTAATAACCCCCAAAGAGATATTGTCTGGACTGAATCCTACTTTGATGTTACCGATAGGGGTTGGATGATTACTGTGTTGGCTCCCATTTACCTGGCAGACGGGACTTTCAAAGGTATTATCGGAGCTGATGTAACCTTTGAAAAATTAGCTCAAAACATCATTAATCCTACCTTTGCTCAACCGGGTGCATATGCATTTTTAATTGACAATGGGGGGAATTTACTGGGAGTACCTGAGTACGGTTCGGCAGATTTTGGTGGAGAGGGTAAGCTTTACGGTTGGAACTTAACTGATGTGATAAACTCTGAGTTAAAGGAAATTCTTGAGCAAATGGTGCTTGGTCAGCGGGGAAGTAAGGTGTTGAATCTTTCCAAGGAGGATAAATACTTTCTTTATTCTCCTCTGCCTACAAACGGTTGGAGTCTAGCCTTTGTCATTCCGGTTAATGAAATAGTTGCGCCAATTAAAGCTGATATTAGCAATGTAATCAAGAATCAAATTAGCGAAATGTCTTACAAACTTATAGTAGCAGGAATGCTGATTACTATAGGGGTTACTTCCTTTTCTTTTTTTATTTCATGGAGGTTGATACAGCCTATAAAAAAGTTGACAGAAGGCTCCAGGGCTTTAAGCGATGGAGAAAGTAACCATTATATCAAGGTGGACTCTTATGATGAAATCGGCACCTTGGCCCATTCCTTTAATGAAATGGCAAGAAGGCTTAAAGACTTAATAAATGCTCTCAAAGAAGAAACCTATAAGCAAGTAGGTCTTAACGAAAAACTACAGCAGTTTAATAAAAAGCTGGAAGAAAAAGTTTCTCAGCGAACCGTGGCCTTGCAAAAGAAAAATGAGGAACTAAGGGTTATTAACGACAAACTACAGCAGACTGAAGAGGCGCGTCGTACCATCATAGCCAACGTTAGCCATGACTTAAGAACACCCTTTACCTCAGTACAAGGGTTTATTGAGGCATTGCAAGATGGAATAGCTAAAACTGAAGAACAAAAAGAACGGTATTTTAATATTATTTGCAACCGGATTCAAGAGATAAACAAACTCTTAGATGACCTGTTCTTACTTTCTCAACTTCAGGCCAGGCAAGAAATTCACTTAAGGCCTGTTGATGGTGGTGAATTTATCAAAAACCTGATGGAGTGTATCGACTTAGAGCTGGAAGGCACTGGAATAAAATTTGAAAAAAAGATTTCTTTTGATTTGCCGGTGGTATATATAGATGCAGAACGATTAAGGCGGGTTTTTAATAATATTATTCAAAATGCCCTGGAGCACACCCAGTCAGGTGGATTAATAACCGTTGCTGTAGATGTAACGGAAAATGGAGATATGCAAGTAATAATTTCAGATACTGGCACAGGTATTCCCCAAGAAGACCTTCCCCATATCTTTGAAAGGTTTTATAAGATAGGGAAGAAAGAGCATCGTACCGGCAAAGGAGCAGGGCTGGGGCTGGCCATAGCTAAAGAAATTATTGAGGCCCATGGAGGCCGCATTGCAGTAACAAGTCAAGTAGGCGTGGGTACTGCTTTTTCGATTTGGCTAAAAAGCAACCATTACTAAATAGCATTAGTATTACTATAAACAAAATTTACAGAAAATTTAGAAAAAATTAATAATTACTTATAATTTACGCAAGCTTTATTTGATATGATGGAACTATTCAGCAGCATTACCTTGCACTGATGTTGTGGCGGCAGGCAACTCAAATGTATAGCCAATTCCCCAAACAGTTTTCAGATAAGAGAAATTGCCATCTTTTTCTAGCTTTTCTCTTAAACGGGACATATGCACCATAACTGTTCTACTATCGCCAAGGGAATCAGTGCCCCAAATTTTATCATAAAGCTTTTCTTTGCTAAAGACTATATTAGGATGTTCAGCTAAAAATCTTAATAGTTCAAATTCTTTAACCGGTAGTTTTACTATCTGGTTATTGACCCAAACCCGGTACCCATCAATATCAATTTTCAGGCCGGGGAAAATAAGAAAATTAAGCTGGGCTTTGTTTTTATTAATGGGAGTTTCTTGGTCAGGCTCAATTATCTTATTATGCTCATTAGGTGGGGTAGAGACTTGTGAATTCAACGCTGTTGGTCTTCTTAAATTAGCTTTAATTCTGGCTGCCAGCTCTCGAGGACTAAAAGGCTTGGTGACATAATCATCTCCACCTAAGCTAAGACCTAATACTTTACTAAACTCATCGCTTTTGGCACTTAAAAAAATGATGGGGGACTGGGTAGTTGATCTTAAGATTCGACATACTTCCATCCCGTCTAATTGAGGCAGCATTACATCCAGCACTATCAAGTCAGGATTATATATTTTGGCATACTCTATGGCACAATTGCCGTTTTCAGCTTTTATTACATTAAAAGATTCTCTCACCAAAAAAGTTTCCAATAGTTCCAGTATTTCCGGCTCATCGTCAACAAGCAAAATAGTTTTCTTCTGCTGCAAAAATACCACTCCTCTCCCCACTATCTTATCTGATTATGGAAAAGTAGACAAGCAAATTTTTTCAATATTAAATTATTTAAATTATTTAAATATTAAAACATTAGGAGGTGATAAGTGCTTTTTAATAAGGTGAAGTTGCTGGAGAAAAGAAAAAACAATTAGGAGGTATTAAATTTGAGTAATGTTGGATTACAGAGAACGTTAGGACTATGGTCTGCCGTTGCAACTGCAGTGGGAATTGTTATTGCATCTAGTACTTTGGTTATGTTGGGTCAGGGAATGGGAATAGCAGGCCAAGGCTTTATTTATGCCATGGTGGCTGCTCTGATTTTAAACCTGATTGTGGCCTTTTCTTTTGCAGAACTCTCAGGTATTATTCCTTGTGCAGGAGGCATTAATCACTATACTTTGCCAACCATGGGTCCTTTTGTGGGAATGATAGCGGCCTTAAGCGGGTATGTCCTTGTCAGTGTTTTTGCCGGCAGCGCTGAAGCGGCTATTGCTGGACTTATTTTTAGTGAAGCGTTTGCACCATGGATGAATCCGACCCTGTTTTCCTTAATTGTGGTTGCCCTCCTGGTATTGATAAATATCAAGGGGATAAAGCTGTTTGGTCAGGTGCAGATAATATTGACAGCCGCTATGATAGGTTCATTGATGGTATTGGGGGTAATTGGACTAACGGGCATGGGAAGCGGAACGCCTGTTGCAACATCCTTAGAATTTAACCCCTTGGGATTAGGGGTATTTGGTCTTACCGCCCTGGCTTTTTGGTTGTTTGTAGGGGTGGAGTTTGTTTGCCCCTTGGCAGAGGAAATAAAAAAACCTAAGATATATGTTCCCCTCGCCATGATTATTGCATTAAGCATTATTTTTATTGTGAAGGTTCTATATGGATTTGCTTCTATAAGATATGTGCCCATGGAAATACTTGCTGATTCTTATTCGCCCCATGTTGATACCGCAGGTGCCATGCTAGGCAGATCTGGTCAGGTCTGGATAGCAATTGTCAGTATTCTGGCCACAGTCAGTACTGTGAATACTCTGTTGGCTGCGATACCGAGAATGCTTTATGGGATGGCTAAAAATAAGCAATTGCCATCAATTTTTGCCGATTTAAGTCGTTGGGGCACCCCTTATGCTGCTATAATTTTCAAAGGAATTGTGTTCTGTGCCTTCTTGCTTTCGGGAATAGCATCCATTGATGCCATTGTGGTTCTAATTCTGGCAGGTGCCTTCTGCTGGTTTATCACATATATTGTCGCTCACTTAAATGTAATAATTCTGCGCTATAAGCATCCTGAAACTAATAGAAGCTTTAAGTCACCATTTGGTATAGTGCCGCAAATAATCGGTATAGTAGGAATGCTCTATATGATGATGGAAATTTACCCCGACCCGGTAATGAAAGCGGAGATCTATCGAACGGCCTTTATTTTCCTGGCAGCAATAATAGCCTTTTCTTTCTACTGGATCAAATATGTGATGAAAAAAGACTTATTCGAACTTACACCGTTAGCAGATGTAATAGCTATGGTTGAAAATCCAGATGATGACACTCAAGAAATGCCAACGGGTTCCCTGGTATTTGATGGAAAAAATAAAGGACATTAAGACTAGCATTAATTTATGGATGGAGTGAAACAAATGATTAATAATTTAGGACTTGATAAAAGAACCGGTTATATAGGACTTGATAAAAGACCCGGTTATAAAAAGCATAGCGGGCAGGAAGTCAAACAACTTATCATAGACTATGGTATTGAAATGATTCGCTTGGAATTTACAGATGTGAATGGGATAAACCGGGGCAAGCTCCTGCCGGCGGACATGATCGATGAAGTTCTGGAACATGGTATTGGCTTCGCTGCAGCAACAATGGCTGTATGCTATGATGGAAATGTGGTTTTAGTGCCGGGAATTTCGGATAGCACCTTTGATGATATGAAAGTTATGGGTGATCCATCTACCTTCGCTATTTTACCATATCTTGAGAAAACAGCACTGATAATCGGAGATCTTTACTATCACGGTCAACCAATGGCCCAAGGACCAAGGAGCTTTTTCAAGAAAATCATAAAGGAATATCAGGATATGGGGTTCAACCCAATTGCTGCCAGTGAGTATGAGTTTTTCCTGTTCAATAAAACAGATAATGGAGAATTACAACCCTATACCGACAAAGCTGGCAACGTTTATACCAGTAATCACCGGATAGATCCCAAGGGAATCCTTACAACGTTAACCAAAACCTTCAAAGAGATGAATTTCAAAATATTATATATGAATCACGAATTTTTCCCCGGCCAATTTGAGATTAACTGGAGCCATGGCCAAGCCCTCAGAAATGCGGATGAATCAGCCATTTTCAAAGGTGTTTGCAAGGATATCGCTGATATGAATGATATGCATGTAACTTTTATGGCCAAACCAAAAACTGATAACGGCGGAAGCGGATGTCATTTTCATGTCTCTCTAAATGATTTGGAAAATGAGCAGAACATTTTCTATGACCAAGATGATCAAGAAAAAATGTCAAATTTAATGAGATATTTCATCGGTGGCGTAATGAAACATGCCAAATCTTTGACTGCTCTGCTTTCCCCCACCATCAATTGCTACAAGCGATTCCAACTTGATTCCTTTGCGCCTTATTTTATCGGCTGGGGATACGATAACCGGACCACCTATATCAGGATACCGGAAGAACGGGGTAAGGCTACCCGGGTTGAAGTGAGAGCAGCAAGTGCGGCCGCAAATCCCTATTTGGCCCTGGGTGGAATTTTGGCCGCCGGACTTGACGGCATTAAAAATAGCATTGAGCCACCTGAACCCGTTACTACCAATTTGTACCATGACACATCCAAACAAACGGAGATCATCCCCAGAAGTCTAAGTGAGGCCCTGGTGGAACTGGAAAAAGACGAATGGCTCACCCAAGCTATCGGCCAGGATTTAATCAATAACTTCCTAGCCATCAAGCGACATGAGGTTGAAAGCTTTAACAATACGGTAACGGATTGGGAATGGCAGACTTACTTTTATCACATATAAGAAGAGGTGATTAGTGTGTGCGGTATTGCCGGAATTATAAATAAAAACGGGTTGGATGTTTCAACCAAGCTGATCGACATGCTGGAGCTTATCCAACACCGTGGACCTGATGCCAGCGGGATAGCGATTTACGGAAATGACCCGACGGTGTTTTTGAGAATAGCCATTACCAAGAAAGATGTTTTTGAAAAGCTGGCGGAAGTAGTAGCCAAATATGCCTCAATAACCTCTGAACAAACTTTAGAACAAAATGGAAGAGTTGTTTTTTCCGAATTAAGTCTGAAGATAGCTGAGGAGGATATCCCTAAGCTTCACCGGGAGATTAATTTAGTAGACGGACTTTACGTCCATTCCATTGGTCAAGGGATGAAGGTGTACAAGGATGGCGGGCTGGTTGAAAATCTCGTCAAAAATCACAAAATGAGCAAAATTCCGGTCACCCATGGGATTGGCCATGTGCGCATGGCCACCGAGAGTGTGGAGGACATTAATGCCGCCCATCCCTTTGTATCACCTTTTTATCCGGAATTATCGATTGTCCATAATGGGCAATTCACCAATTACTTTAACTTAAGAAGAAGGCTCGAAAGCAAAGGTGCAATTTTCCGGACCTTTAATGATTCGGAAGCAGCCAGCCACTTGATTGCCTATGCCATGATGAAAAATGGGGGAAATTTGGAAGATGCTCTCCAATATGCTCTGGAAGAACTGGACGGGATCTTCTGTATCGTTGCCGCCACGCCGACGCAAATTGGCTTCGTCAAAGACCGGATGGGCATCAAACCGCTGTTGCTTTTTGAAAAGGACGGAACGATATTGTTTGGATCGGAACAGATTGAGTTTACAACAATATTTCCCGATGTTTTTGCCGAAGAAATGGAACCGGGGGAGATAAGAGTATGGAATATATAGACGCCTTAGAATTAAAGAGTACCGATTTGAACCGGTTAATCAGGGAAAAGCTTGAGCAAGATGGTCAAGTTGCCATTCTCAATCCTCATTCCATGCACAATATCGCCACCGGGTCAGCAGTAAAGGGCAGGATCATCATTCAGGGCAGCACCGGTTTTTATACAGGTGGATTCCTCGAAGGAACATCGATTTTGGTGGAAGGAAATGCCGGCTGGTATGCCGGAGATAACATGATGGACGGCGAGTTGATCATTACCAAAAATGCCGGTTGTAATGCCGGAAGTTATTTCTATGGCGGAACCATGATTATCCGGGGAAACGCCGGCAGCCGGGTCGGGTACGGAATGAAAGGTGGAACCATTGTCGTTTGCGGCTCCGCCGGAAGATGGGCCGGACAAATGACCCTGGGCGGAAAGCTGGTAATCCTAGGCCAGGTTGGCAAGCAGATTGGCGAGTCCATGTATAAAGGCGTCATCTTGGTCAGGGACAGTGCCATCAGGGAAAATCTCGGCGGCAATGTCTTTGTTGACGATCCCACCGCAACTGAAAAGGAAGAATTGGATAGCCTTTTTGCCAAGTACCATATCAATGCGGCTGTTGGTGAATTTATGGCGATCCGCCCCATGACCACCGGAAGACATAAATATGTCTTATTTAACCCCGAACTCAAGCCGACAAGAAACGAGGTTGTATTTTAATGAGTGAACTAAAAAAAGATTTTGAACCTAAAGATATACAACGGGGGATCTGGAACCAGGAAACTGTTTCGGAAATTGAATACAAAGCCAGGTATGGAAAACACCGGATTCGAGGCTGTGGCGCAACCCGCCATATGCCTACCTTCGATGATTTGATGATTCTTCCTGCCCAATTGTCTAGAATGTCCATCGATACCTACCGGGAACCATGCGAAACCAGAACCGTCTTGGGCAAAAGATTTGCCAAAAAACCCCTGATTATAGAGACTCCCATCATGATTGCCGGCATGTCTTATGGCGCGTTAAGTAAAGAAGCCAAAATTGCACTGGCCAAAGCTACGGCATTAACCGGCACGGTGATCAGCAACGGTGAAGGTGGTCTGCTGCCTGAAGAGCGGCAAAATTCCTACCGGCAATCGGTTCAGGTGCTGCCGAGCCGCTTCGGTTTTACTAAAAGAAGTATTGAAGCAGCCGATATGCTTGAGTTTATAGTAGGTATCGGCGCCAAACCCGGTCTGTCCGGACATCTGATGGGCAGCAAAATTACCGAGGAAATCGCCAATTTCAGGCAGCTTCCCGTTGGGATCGACCTGCACAGCCACCCCAGACACGGTGATGCCTTTGGTGCCGACGATATGGTGGTCAAAATGGAGCAACTCCGGGAATTAACCAATTTCGAGGTGCCCATCTTTATCAAAATTGCGGCCGGCCGGGTCCGGGATGATGTGAAAATAGCGGTCAAATTAGGCGTCGACGGCATTATTATTGACGGAGCCCAGGGGGGAACCGGAGCGGCCCCGGTCATGGCCTCAAACCATTTAGGTATTCCCACCATGCCGGCACTGGTGCAAGCAGTAAAAACGCTGGAAGAAATGGGCGTTAAGGATGAAATCAGTCTCATTATCTCCGGGGGAATAAAAGATGGCGCCGATATTGCCAAGGCCATCGCCATTGGTGCGGATGCCGTCGCCATCGGTACCGGCGCCATGGTAGCCATGGGTTGTCGGGTATGCTTGCGTTGCCATACCGGGGTCTGCGCTTACGGGATCGGCACCCAGGACCCTGAATTAAGAAAGAAGCTGGACATTGAAGAAGCGGCGGAAAGAGTGGCCAACTATATCAAAGCCATGACTAACGAAGCTGTCCTCTTTGCTAAAGCGGCTGGGAAAACGAAGCTGAAGAGTCTGGAACGGGAGGATCTGCGTTCCCTGACGCTGGAGGCCAGCGCCATGACCGGTGTTCCCATGGTCGGCAGCAATTACGTGTTTGGTGAGCGTTTTGGATTTGGTGAGTAAAGGATGATGCACATGTACAGGATTGAGGAGCATCCGATTTTGTCGGCTTTTCCCAAAGGAAAGCTGGTAAAATTTGCATACGACGGCAAAACACTGGAAGGATATGAAGGAGAACCAATTGCCATGGCGCTAAAAGCGAACGGGGTAATGGTTCACCGCTATACCTCCCGCCATTCCCAGCCCAGAGGTGTTTTTTGCGCAATTGGACGGTGTACCGACTGTGTGATGATTGTTGACGGTATGCTTAATGTCCGTACTTGTATAATACCTCTTCAGGAAGGAATGAAGGTCCAGACCCAGGATGGCCTAGAAAAGAAGGAACAGGATGATTGATGATGGAGCGATTTGAAGTAATCGTGATCGGAGCAGGTCCTGCCGGATTGGCGGCAGCCATTGAGGCCGCATCTAACGGCATGCAGGTTGTTGTATTTGATGAAAACTCAAGACCGGGCGGGCAACTGTTTAAACAAATCCACAAGTTTTTTGGCTCTAAGGAGCATCATGCCAAGATCAGAGGTTTTAAAATAGGTGAAAAATTTTTACAGGAAGCTGAAACATTAGGGGTTAAGGTAGTGCTTAATGCGTCCGTGATAGGCATCTTCCAGAACCGGGAAGTATCGGTGATGCTTGGTGACCGGATCAGCCATTACCGGGCTAATGCCATTGTCATTGCTACCGGAGCTTCCGAGAAGATGATTCCTTTTGCAGGATGGACCCTGCCGGGGGTAATCGGGGCCGGCGCTGCCCAGACCATGATGAATATTCATGGCATCAGACCGGGTAATCGGGTTTTAATGGTTGGTTCCGGAAATGTCGGTCTGGTGGTGGGCTTCCAGCTTATCCAGGCGGGATGCAAGCTTGAGGCGGTAATCGATGCCGCCCCCAGGATTGGCGGTTATGGTGTCCATGCTGCCAAAATTGCCCGCCTGGGGGTGCCCTTTTATCTATCCCACACCATTATCGGGGCTCGTGGTGCCGAGTTTGTGGAAAGAGCAACTATTGCGGAAGTGGATCAGAACTGGCAGCAGGTTCCCGGAACGGAAAAAGATCTTGAGCTAGATACAATTTGTCTGGCGGTAGGCTTGACCCCAATGTCCCAACTGGCCAGGATTGCCGGCTGCCAGGTTGCCGATCTGCCCCAGAAAGGCGGGATGGTCCCGGTCTGCAATGCCTTTGGGGAAACTTCCATCCCCGGGATCTATGCCACCGGTGACGTGGCCGGGATCGAAGAAGCCAGTTCAGCCATGATTCAGGGGAAAATAGCCGGCGCCGCCATATCCTTGGCCCAAGGTTATCTAAGCGCCGAAGATTTCCAGCTGCGCTATGCAAGCTATGATCATTCACTGGGCCAACTCCGGGAAGGAACCTTTGGCCACGAAAACAAAGGCCGGACTGATCTAAAAACTACGGATGATGGCTACCCGCTATCCCAATTTCTTTTCAGAAAAGGATATCTGGCCGATGGGGAGCTCAGCCATTATCCGGGGGTGCCCACAAGTGAACGGCTTAACCAGGAGCTAATGCCGGTTATTGAATGCATCCAGAACATTCCCTGTAATCCCTGTCAGGACGCCTGTCCCCAGGGGTGTATCGTGATTGGTTCCACCATCACCAATTTGCCTGCCATTAACCAGTCTGCGAAATGCTCTGGCTGCGGGATGTGTGTGGTGTCCTGTTCGGGACAGGCGATCTTCTTAGTAGATGTAAATTACGCGCCGGGGTATGCCGCCATCTCTCTGCCTTATGAATTTAAGCCGCTGCCGGCGGTGGGGACCAGCGGAGTTGCTTTGGATCGATCCGGAGCCATTCTCGGTGAAGCTGAAGTTATTTCGGTAAGAAAAACAGCAGTGATGGATGAAACCGCCATCCTAACCATGAAAGTACCGGTACAATGGGCGATGAGCGCCAGGTTTTTCAAGCAGTTATAGACACTCATGCCGCTGGCGCGGCACCATCAGATTGATGAAAATATTATCAAGTGAACTGATAATATTTTCAGAATAGTACAGTGAAAAAGAGGGGATACCCATGAAAAAACCGATGGAAAGAACATTTCATACCAGCGAATTCAAAGCCCAGGCGGATGATTCCCTAATCATCTGCCGCTGTGAGGAAATTACCAAGGGTGAAATCAGAAGAGCACTTTATGACGGGATGAGCACAATCAACGAGATAAAGCGCTTTTTAAGGGTGGGCATGGGGTTGTGCCAGGGTCAGACCTGCAACCGTTTAGTCAAAGGCATCATCGCTGGAGAGCTTGGTATTGCTTGGCAAGATTTAGAAGTTTCCAAACCCCGTTCACCAGTACGGCCCATTGCCATGAAGATCTACGCCAATGACGGACTGGTTAAGTGAAGGTGGTGATCTGAGATGAAAAATGCGGATGTGATCATAGTTGGCGGAGGGGTCATCGGTTGTTCAATGGCCTATTATCTCGCTAAATCTAAAATTAAGGCAGTAGTATTGGAAAAAGAAGAAATTGGCGTTGGTGCTTCTAGTGCCAATGGCGGCGGGGTGCGCCAATCGGCCCGGGATCTTCGCGAAATGCCGCTGGCCATGCATGCTGTGACCAAACTCTGGCCCGGACTTACGGATGAGCTTGGGGTGGATGTGGAATATCACCAAAAGGGCAATTTGCGCCTTGGTAAAACAGAGGGGCATATGGAGATACTGGATAGAATCGTCGGGCAAGGGAAATTGGCTGGTCTGGACTTAAAAATTATCGGCCGGGATGAAGTCCGGGAAATTTGTCCGTATGTATCCGAGGAAGTGATTGGCGCCAGTTTCTGTCCAACCGACGGCCATGCCAACCCAATGAAAACCACCTTGGCATTCTATAAAAGAGCAAGAGAATTGGGAACAACGTTTATTACAGGTGAATGGGTTAAATCCCTGCTGATGACGAAGGGGAAAATATCCGGAGTAATAACCGGCACCAATGAATATCATGCTTCAAAGGTAATCCTGGCTGCCGGTCTAGAATCAAGGACCCTGGCGAAAACCGTTGGCATTGATTTACCGATGCAGAAGATCATGCTGGAAGCTCTGATTACCGAGGCGCTACCCAAAATGTTTCCCCAAATGATCGGGACGGCGGCTGCCGATTTTTATGGACACCAAACGGATCATGGCTCGTTTGTCTTTGGGGGAGTAACCGGGTTAGAACCATTCACTTCCGATGAAAGTCAGCCGGTAACCAGAAGGTTCACGGCTCCGGCCACCTGTCGGGCCATTTTGGGTTATTTCCCGTGCCTGGAGCATACGAAAATAATTCGGACCTGGTCCGGCTTTTTGGATGAAATGGCCGATCATGTTCCGGTCCTGGGTCAGGTTGAAGAAGTTCCCGGTTTAACGCTGGCTTGTGGTTTCAGTGGCCACGGTTTTGGCATATCTCCCGCAGTCGGTCAGCTGGTTGCCGAATTGATTGTCAACGGCCAGCCGTCCATTTCTTTGGAGGCATTCCATTATGACCGGTTTAGAAGGGTGTAAATAAAAGGAGGTAAAAAAGATGGATTTTAAGAGAACTAATTATTCTTCAGGTGCTCCTTTGGAAGAAAAGGTAGGCTACAGCAGGGTGGTCAAGGTGGGTCCATATGTCTTCGTTGGCGGTACGACAGCCGTCCAACCGGATGGCAGTGTTTATGGGGAAAATGATGCCTACGCCCAAACCAAGTATATCCTGGAGAAAATGATTAAATGCCTGGAGCAGGCCGGAGCCAAGCGGGAAGAGGTGGTCCGGGTTAAGGCCTATGCCACGGATATGAGCCGGGCCAAGGAAATAGGTGACGCGTATGCGGAATTTTTTAAAGACATTAAACCGCTGTTCACCATGGTGGGCATTGCTGCCTTAAATCGCCCGACTCAGGTGGTAGAAATCGAGATTGATGCCATCATTGGTTCAATTAAGGAGGTAAAGAAAATGACTAAAGTGATTCGGATTAATCCGGCGCAGAATCAGGTTGTGTCGGAAGAATTCAAGGACGAATACCGACTGTTGGGCGGCCGTGCTTTAACCGCCAGGATTGTTGCTGATGAAGTTGATCCCCGGTGCTCAGCTTTAGGGGTCGGCAATAAAGTAATTTTAGCGCCCGGATTACTTTCCGGAACCAAAGCGCCCAGTTCCGGCCGCCTTTCCATTGGTGGTAAAAGCCCTCTAACCGGAACGATCAAAGAAAGCAATGTCGGTGGCACAGCAGGCCATAAGCTGGCCCGACTTGGTTACAAAGCCATTATTATTGAAGGTGATACCAGCGATAAGACATTTGTGATTACCATTAGCAAAAAGGGTATTCTTCTTTTGGAAGCCCCGGAGCTGGCAGAACAGGGTAACTACCAAACCACCCAAATTTTAAGAACTAAATACGGGGAAAAGGCCACCATTATTTCCATCGGTCCGGCAGGGGAAAGAGGTTATACTGCGGCCAGTATCGCGGTAACCGATATGGATGGCAACCCTTCCCGGCACGCCGCCCGGGGTGGTTTGGGAGCTGTATTGGGCTCTAAAGGTATCAAGGCCATCGTCATCATTGATGAGGCTTCGGTTCTGACCACCAGTGACGATTTTAACCAGGCGGCCAAAAAACTGGCGGAAGCCCTGACAAAAAATCCCGTAAGTGGCCAGGCCTTGCCGGCTTTGGGCACGGCGGTGCTGGTTAACATGGTTAACGAGTCCGGCGCCCTGCCCACCAGGAATTTCCGGTATGGCCGATTTGACAATGCCGCGGCCATTTCCGGTGAGCAGTTAGCGGAAACGGCAGCCCAGCGGGGCGGCAAATGCGGCCATGCCTGCATGCCCGGCTGTGTCATCCGCTGCTCCAATGTTTATGTTAATGCGGAAGGGCGACATATTACTTCCGGCCTGGAGTATGAAACGATTGTGATGCTTGGTTCCAATTGCGGCATCGCTGACCTTGATTTCATCGCCGAGATGGACCGTTTCTGTGATGACTTTGGCCTGGATACAATTGAAACCGGTTGTACCATCGGCGTGGCCATGGAGGCCGGGATCATCCCCTTTGGTTCAACCGACGGGATGCTTGATTTAACACGGCAAATCGCCGAAGGTACGGCTTTGGGCAAGATATTGGGTCAGGGCGCGGCGGTGGCCGGCAAGGTTCTGGGGGTAGAGCGGGTGCCGGTGGTTAAAGGACAGGGCATACCTGCCTATGATCCAAGAGCCATCAAGGGTAATGGCGTGACTTACGCTACTTCTCCCATGGGTGCCGACCATACCTGCGGCAACGCTCTTGGTCATCCGGCGGTTAATCCCATCAGCCCGGAAGGACAGGTGCAGGTCTCTGCCGAACTTCAGACGGTCTGCGCAGCCATCGATGCCACCGGACTGTGTCTCTTCATCTGTTTTGCCCTCGGCGAAAACCCGGGTCAAAATCTGGGTTACGTGGCTGATATGATTAGCTCTCTGTATGACGTCTGTTGGCAGGGTAATAATGTGATCGGCCTCGGTCAGCAAACCCTTGCCATCGAACGCCGCTTCAACCGAGATGCGGGCTTTACCAGTGCCCACGATCGACTGCCGGAGTTTTTCTACAAAGAACCCTTGAAGCCACATAATACGGTTTTTGATGTTCCTGAAGAAGAAATAAAAAAAGCATTTCCTTAAAAAGCCAAAAGGCATGAAAAGCTTTTTTTACGGGAGGGGTAGGAGTGAACGTAACCATCAAACTATTTGCCACTTTGCGCAATGGCAGGTTTAAAATAGCTGAAAGGAAATATCCTGAGGGAACTACTGTGGCTGAAATTGTCGATGGGCTGGCCATACCCAGACAGGAAATTGCTTCAATATTGGTTAACGGCTTAATGGCATCTTACCAACAAGAACTCCGCGATAAAGATACCTTGGTCCTTTTTCCACCTTTGGGTGGCGGGTAAAAAATTATTAATAGGGAGGTAATAGCGTCCAAAATTTTGAGAGTCAACATGACTAGTTGAGTCTAAGGATACCTTTCTTTATTCTAGTATTCCCTTATATTTTCTATAACAAAGACATTTTTCCTTGTGACAGTCAAAAGATTTCTTGTAATTTTATGCTAAATAAAAATATTAAGCACACTAATTAAAGGAATTTGCCTACTAAATATAGTATCAACTACTCTATAAACAAAGAAAAATTATTTCAAAGTCAAAAATCAAGGGTTGACTTGGAAGGAGGGGTAAAGGACTATGTTTATTAAGCAATTCAAACTGGGGGAATACGATAACTTTTCTTACCTGATAGCTGATGAACTGACAAAAAAGTGTGCTGTAATTGACCCACCAGCCGGGGCTGACGCACTAATTGAGGAATTGATTGGTCGGGAACTAGAAATTAGTTATATTATCAACACTCATTACCACTTTGACCACACAGCAGGTAACAGGGAGATTATTAGAGCTGCCGGTGAACAGGCTGCAGCTAAAATAAGAGTAGTACAGCAAAGCGCTGCCCCCGGTGCCCAGCTAAAGGTAAATGATGGGGATGTGCTGCCCCTGGGAAAATTAGCTCTTGAAATTCTTCATACTCCGGGGCATACGGGAGATTCCATCTGCATCCTGGCGAATGAACACCTTTTTACGGGGGATACGCTTTTTGTAGGTAAAGTAGGTGGGACTAACTCTGAGGAAGGTGCCTTGATTCAATTTAATAGCCTCAACCGATTAATGAAGCTAAGGGACCACATTATTGTCTGGCCAGGCCATGACTACGGCGTTAAGCCTAGCTCCACCATCAAAGAGGAGCGGGAGCATAATCCCTTTTGTCAACGCCTGACGGATTTTAGAGAGTTTTATTACTTAAAGGAAAACTGGCTATCCTATAAAGAACAGCACGGGATTGCCTAACACGCTGCAATCTTGACAAAATGTTCACAAATCCTCCATTACTTCTGGATACCTGTTGGCTATACTAAAGGTACCAGGTTCCTGGTACAATAAAATTTAAATGGAGGTGAACATGAAAATGCAAGGATTTACAAGGAAAATTCTACTTATTTCAGCAGTTGCTTTATTGGCAGGGTTAATCTTCAGTTCCTTTGCCTTTGCCGCTACCTTTGGACCAAAGGCTTTCCGTACGGCTGACCAAGGTTTCATTGGACCACAAGGTATGATGGGGACAGGTGGATTTGGTCCGGCTGGTCAAGGAAGAGGCGGCTGTGGCGGGGGCGGTGCTGCCGGTCTTTGTGAAGGCGGTAGCCCTGGTGCTGCTAACTCCATGGCAGCAATCATTGGAGAAAAGCTGGGGATGGACTGGACAGAGCTGCAGGAGCTTCACCGAAGCGGTCAGTCCTGGACTGAGATTGCAGCAGCAAAAGGTGTGAGCAAAGAAGTTCTGGCAGAGGCTATTGTAACAGCCCGTAGCGACTACTGGCAGCAGTTGGTTGATGAAGGGGCTATCACAGCAGAACAAAAAGACCTGGCAGTGGCAAACCTGGCAGCCAAAGTTGACTACATGCTAGATGCTAACATGAACCCTGATGCTCAAAGAGGTCGTGGTGGCAAAATGGGTGGCCGGGGTATGATGGGCGGTGGCATGATGGGAGGCTTTAAAGGCCTTGGCGGCGGAGTTAACCCAACCGCCACTTGGTAGACCAACATTTGATGATGAAGTCCGG
>Ga0208490_100123_pt1 | contig 61890 bp, 60 predicted proteins | sample SubbioAug_CSWold_FD_184818 | JGI IMG/M metagenome (GOLD analysis project Ga0208490, IMG submission 184818) | Serpentinite rock and fluid subsurface biosphere microbial communities from McLaughlin Reserve, California, USA - CR11Aug_CSWold (SPAdes) | ecosystem: Environmental > Terrestrial > Deep...
TGGCGCAGCAGCGCCAAGATCGGCGCGGGCAAGTTCAGGCCGCTGCGGCCGTTGCAACCTGCTTAGCGTGCTTTATTTTCCGTTTTCTGAGACGACCCCTTCTGATCCTATAGTCTTCTACCCCCTGGGGTATGTCAGGCGGCCGTATGGGTCGCGCCTGACCGACAGACCACCGATCAGGAGACAGACATGCCGGACCTTCCCACCCACGCCGCCGACACGCCGGCTCAGGCCGCACGCCGGCGTTTTCTCTCGGGCCTCGGTGCTGCAGCGCTGGCGGGCACGGTAGCGCCCACCCCCGCCGCGGCGGCCAGTCGGGTGAAGACGGCGGCCCGCATCGTGATCGTGGGGGGCGGCGCGGCCGGCCTGGCGACCGCTTCACGGCTGGCGACCCTGCTGGACAAGGCCAGCATCACCGTCGTCGACGGGCGCAAGGAGCACTACTACCAGCCCGGTTTCACGCTGGTGGCCGGCGGCATCAAGCCGCAGAACTATGTGGTGTCGGCCACGCGTGATTACCTGCCCGCAGGTGTGCAGTGGGTCAACGAGGCGGCGGCCGAAATCGACCCCGAAGGACGCCAGGTGGTCACCGCCACCGGACAGGCCGTGCCCTACGACTTCCTGATTGTCGCCACCGGACTGGAGCTGAACTACGGCGCCATCGCCGGCATGGACACGGCACGCATCGGCGAAAACGGCCTGGGCAGCATCTACCACAGCCCCCAGGCGGCATCGGCCACCTGGGGCGCCCTGTCACGCTTTGCCGACACCGGCGGCGTGGGCGTGTTCGGTCGGCCCTTGGGTGAAATGAAATGTGCTGGCGCACCGCTCAAGTACACCTTCATATCGGACGATCATCTGCGCCGCCGCGGCAACCGGGGCAAGGCCGAACTGCAGTACATGGCGCAGGGCAAGACGCTGTTCGGCGTGCCGATCGTGGCCGAGAAAGTGCGCATGCTGTTCCAGGACCGGGGCATCCAGGTGCGCCAGGAACATGTGCTCACCGCCATCGACCTGGACCGCCGTGTGGCCACTTACACCACCCCCACCGGCATGGCCGAGCAGGGCTACGACTTCATCAACGTGGTGCCGCCCATGCGCGCCCCGGCCGTGGTGCGCAACAGCCCCCTGCCCTGGACCGAGGGCGTGCTGGCCGCCGACGGCTGGATGGAAGTGGACAGCGACACCTTGCGCCACAAGCGCTACCCCAACGTGTTCGGCGTGGGCGACATCGCCGGGGTGCCCAAAGGAAAGACGGCGGCCAGCGTCAAGTGGCAGGTACCGGTGGCGCTGTCGCACCTGGTGGGCGACATCACCGGCAAGCCGTCGACCGAGGTCTACAACGGCTACACGTCCTGCCCGCTGATCACGCGGCTGGGCCAGGCCATGCTGATCGAGTTCGACTACAAGGACAACCTCGTCATGTCCTTCCCCGGTGTGATCGCGCCGCTGGAGGAACTCTGGATCAGCTGGGTCATGAAGACCATGGCGCTGAAACCCACCTACATGAGCATGCTGCGCGGCCGCGCGTGATGTGAAGGAGACATCCCATGAAAGACCTTGATCCTCTTGTTTTTCTCTCTGTGTTCCAGGAAATGCTGGGCTTCTGGCTCTGGGTGATGATCGCCGCCGGCCTGATCGCCGCCGTCGCCTTCGTGGCGCTGGTGGTGCGCGAACGCGGCATCGTCTCGCGCCGCCTGGTGTGGGCCGAACTGGTGGGCCTTCTCGGGGGCGTGGTGGCCCTGGTCATCATGGCGGGCGTGTCGTCCTCGGGCTTCACCGACGCCGGCGGGCCGGCCGACTGGTTCCTGATCGCGCTGGTCTACGGCGTGGGGCTGGTGGCCTCGGCTCTGCTGGTCTACACGGCGCTGGGCTGGTGGCGGCCACGACCCAGCGCCTGAGGCCGGGAGCGGACACGCCCGGTACCACTGCGCCACGCGAGGCTCAGCCGCCCCCGCGCTGCATGTACAAGTCGAAGCGCTTCATGAACGCGTAGCGCTGTGCGGCATCCAGCCCGCTGAAGGCAAAGCCCACGCGCAGCACCGGCATGCGCATGAGCGCGATCACCCGCGGGGGCATGGCCTGCCAGCGCAGGCGCAGCGCCCCACCGCCGATCTCGACCGTGGCACTCGCACCGTCGAGCTGCCAGGGGCAGTTGCCAATGGCCGCTGGCAACCAGCCCAGCCACTCGGCTTCGGTACAGCCCATGTCGCGCTCGAAGGTCTCGGCGTAGGTGGATTGCATGCTGTGCTCCAAAACGGCTCAGCCGCCGGCAATGGGCGGCCAGATGGCCAGCACATCGCCCTCGACAAGCGTGGTGCTCATGCGGTTCTCGGGCGCGATGTACTTGCCGTTCACCAGCACCAGGTGCACCAGCTTGGGCGGCAGGCCAAAGGGCTCGATGATCTGGCTGATGGGCGCATCCGGGCTCACGTCCAGCAACACCTGGTTGCTGCGGCGCGCCTCGGCGGGCAGGTAGTCGGTGAGGGTGGCGAACAGTTTGAAGGTGATGTTCATGGCGCGATGCTACAGACGGAGCGGCGGCTTCGCCGCCACCCGCCAATCGGTTGCAAGACCCGCAGGGCTTTCGCTTCTGCGGACGGGGCGGCGCGTTCAGCGACGGCGTTCGTCCGCCGCGCCGCTCCACTGGCCTTGCGCCTGCGCGCTGGCCAGGTAGGCGTCCATGAGCTTGGTGGGGTCGTGCATCAGGCGCTCTTTCCATTCACCCAGCCGCACCTGGCCTTCCACCAGGCCGCGCATCACGCCCACATGCTCCGTCCAGCCCACGCTGTTGCAGCCCACCATCAGGTCGTCCTTGAACTGCAGGCTCAGGTGGCGGCCGGTCTTCTGGTCGGTCAGTTCCACATGCTCGCCGCCCGGCAGGCCTTCCCAGTTGCCGAAGCTGGTGGAGATCATGCCCAGCGTGTCGAGCACGTTGATCTGGGTCACGCCCTTGAGCTCGGCGGCCTGCCCCACCATGTTCAACGCGGCGACCCGCGCCTGCTCGGCGGCATTCGGCTGGATGGCGCTGACGATGGTCTTGCCGCTCACCTTGTCAAAGGCCTCGGCGCAGTCGCCGGCCGCGTAGATGCCGGGCACGTTGGTCTGCAGGTGCTCGTCGGTCAGCACACCCACCAGGCAGCGCACGCCGCTGTTCTCCAGGAAACCGATGTTGGGCCGCACGCCGGTGGCGCTGATGACCAGGTCGGCCTCCAGCGACTCGCCGGTGGACAGGCGCACCCGCATCGGGCCGCTGGGCATGCTGGACGAACCGATGCCCACCACCTGCGCGATGGTGCCCAGGATGCCGGGCTCTTCCCCGGTGCCGCGCTCGATGGCTTCCACGCGGGCGCCGGTGTAGACCTTCACGCCCTTCTGCTGGCACCAGTCCTTGATCATGCCGCCGGCCGTGGGGCCCATCATGCGCGGCACCATGCGGTCGCCCATTTCCACCACCGACAGCTCCACCCCGCGCTGCTGCAGCGCTTCCATGATGATGCAGCCGATGAAGCCGGCTCCCATCTGCAGCACCTTGGCGCCGGGCTGCGCCAGGCGGGCGATGGAACGCGCGTCGGCCAGCGTCCAGCAGCTGTGCACGCCGGGGCCGTTGATACCGGGAATGGGCGGCGTGGCGGGCGACGAGCCGGTGGCGATCAGCAGCGTGTCAAACGCCAGCGTGTTGCCGTCACTGAGTTCGATGCTGCGCTTTGCCGAATCGACCACCCGTGCGCGCACGCCGCGCAGCACCTGGATGTTCAACGCCTCGAAATGGCCGGGCGTGTGGCGCAGGTGCGTGCCCTCTTCGCCCACCTTGCCAATGAGCAGGTAGGGAATGGCCATGCGCGAATAAGGCGCTTCGTTCTCGTCGCCCACGACCGTGATGCGGTCGTGCGGCGCGTGCTTGCGGATGGTCTCGGCCGCGATGACACCGGCTGGGCCGGCACCGAGGATGACGTGGTGGGTCATGGTTCAGACTCCAGAAACAGGCAACGGCCCGAGGGCCGCTGCAAAGTGGAAAACAGGACCGCCATGGTGCAGGGTGTTGTCACTGCGGGCACAGTGCAGTCCATGGATTGCCGCACGGCAATCGCCATGACAGACCCGTCATCTGTCCTGGCGAGACGGCGGCCATCGGCATCAAAGGCTCAGGCGCGCCTTGGTCTCGGCGGTCGGGCGGCCTTCGGTGTCCCAGCCGCGCGCGGCGTAGTACTTGGGCAGCATCTCGGGCAGCTTGCTGACCATGCCTTTGGAGGCACCGGTCTTGGCGGCTTCGGTCAGCAGGCGCTTGGGCAGCGAATCGTCCTTGGCGGTGAAGCCGGCGGCGTTGTTGAATTCGCGCTCCATGTTCCAGATGCGCTCACCGATCTTCTCCAGCTCTTCGGTGGTGAACTCTTCGTTGCAGGCGGCCTGCAGCTGCGGCGCCAGATCGGCCACACCCCAGGCAAAGGTGGTGAACACGCACAGGCCCGACGAGTCGAATGCGGCGGTGGCGTCCTGGAAAGCTTTCACCAGTTCCGGCTTGCCCTCGGACTCCACCGGGTCGGTCTTCACCGGAATGCCCAGCACCTCAGAGGCAATGGTGTAGCCGCGCAGGTGGCACGCGCCCCGGTTGCTGGTGGCGTAGGCCAGGCCAATGCCCTGGATGGCGCGACCGTCGTAGGCCGGGAATTCCTGGCCCTTGACGCTCATCGACAGATCGGGGTGGCCGTACTTCTCGGTCAGGCGCTTGGAGCCCATACCGATTTCCTTGCCGAAGCCTTCGCCCTTGGCCGTGATTTCGGCGAAGTGGGCCAGCGCTTGCGCCGAACCGAACTTGGCGTCGATGCCGAGCTGCTCGGCGGTGAGCACGCCCATTTCATAGAGTTCCATCACCGCGCCCACGGTGGCGCCGAAGCTGATGGGATCAAAGCCTTCTTCGTTGCACAGCAGGTTGGCGTATTGCAGCGCCTCCAGGTCGTTCACGCCGTTGGCTGCGCCCAGCGCCCAGGCCGCCTCGTATTCCAGGCCGCCGTTGGCACCCCAGTACTGCGGCTTGTTCTGCACGGTGAAGTGGCCTTCGTCCATCTTGCTGATGCGCCCACAGGCAATGGTGCAGCCGAAGCAGGCCTGGTTCGTCACCAGGTGCTTCTTGCCATCGCTCTCGCGCGGCGTCACCATGGCCTCGGCCGAAATGTCCTTCGCGCCTTCGAACTGCACGTCGCGGTGGTTGCGGGTGGGCAGCGCGCCGATCTCGTTGATCACGTTCATCAGCACCTGCGTGCCGTAGGCCGGCAGGCCCTGGCCCGTGACCGCGTTCTCGGCCAGGATCTTCTTCTTCTCGAAGGTGGTCTTCATGAAGGCCTTGGGGTCGCGGATGTTGCCCACGCCCTTGGTGCCGCGCACGGCAATGGCCTTCAGGTTCTTGCTGCCCATCACGGCGCCCACGCCCGAGCGGCCGGCCGCTCGGTGCAGGTCGTTCACCACGGCCGCGTACAACACGCCGTTTTCACCGGCCTTGCCGATGCTGGACACACGCACCAGCGGGTCCTGCAGGCTGGACTTGAGGATTTCCTCGGTCTTCCAGACGCTCTGGCCCCAGAGGTGGCTGGCGTCGCGCAGCTCCACATCGTCGTCGTTGATGTACAGGTACACCGGCTTCTCGGAACGGCCTTCGAAGATGACCATGTCCCACCCGGCCATCTTGAACTCGGCACCCCAGTAGCCGCCCGAGTTCGAGCAGGCGATGGCGCCGGTCAGCGGGCCTTTGGTGATGACGGTGTAGCGGCCGCCCGTGGAGGCCATGGTGCCGGTCAGCGGGCCGGTGGCCCAGATGATCTTGTTGTCGGGCGACAGCGGATCCACCTTGGGATCGACTTCGCTGATGAGGTACTTGCTGCCCAGTCCGCGCGAACCGATGTAGGCACGCGCCCACTCCATGTTCAGCGGTTCAGAGGTGACGGTGCCCGCGGTCAGGTTGACGCGGAGGATTTTTCCAGCCCAAGACATGTGTGTGCTCCTTCAGTGGGTTGGGATCAGGCGGCGGTGGGCTGGTTGCCCAGCTTGTCAGCCCACTGTTTCATGCGGTCGATGCCCGTCCAGTTGGCGTCCACGAAGGTGATGGCCGTGGTCGGGCAGGCTTCCACGCAAGCGGGGTCGCCGCCGCACAGGTCGCACTTCTGGACCTTGCCGGTTTCCTGCACGTAGTTGATGGTGCCGAACGGGCAGGCGATGGTGCAGACCTTGCAGCCCACGCAGGTGGTCTCGTTGACCACTTTCGCGCCGGTCACCTTGTCCACCGTGATGGCTTCCACCGGGCAGGCGTGCAGGCACCAAGCCTCGTCGCACTGGGTGCAGGTGTAGGGGACTTTCTTGCCGGTGTGGTGGAAGTCGAACACCTTGATGCGCGATTTAGAGGTGGCGTATGTGCCGTAGTTCTCGAACGAACAGGCCATTTCGCACTGCAAACAGCCGGTGCATTTGTCCGGGTTGATGTGCAGGACTTTCTGCATGAGAGGGTCTCCTGGTGGGTAGCGGCACCGCGGATCTGAAGTGCCATGCCTATGAAACAAATTGCCTCACCATTGTTCTTGCGCACCATCCACTTCTTCCGCAGGGTTATCCCTAGTCGCCGCGTGGGGTGCACCGAAATTCTCAAAATGAAACACTGACGGCTTGGCATACTCGGCGCTGTGTTCCGCGTGGCACCGCCCATGCCGACCAGAACGAGACCGATTCATGAGCTTTCGCCCACCCATGGACACCGCACCCGAGCCATCCAACCGGCTGGCGCTGATCCAGCGCGCCCGCCACGCCGTCCTCGTGGAAGGCGCAGCGACGGCAGAGGCGGCAGCGCCCTGGATGGAACCCTGGCTCGCCCGCTCCTGGCGCCGCTGCCTGGACCATGGCTTTCGCCCGCACCAGTCGCTGGCGTTCCAGGCGGTGTCGTCACAGGACGCGCGTCGGGCCATCGAGGCCAGCCGCCCTTTGCTGCAGGCCGCCGAGCCGGTGATCCAGTCGCTGGCCCGCGCCATGGCCGACACGCGTTACTTCGCCATCCTCACCGACGCACACGGCGTGGTGATCGACGTGAACGGACCCATCGACCGCCACGACCCCCGTGCCCACCTGATTGCCCGCGTCGGCGTGGACCTGTCGGAGCGTGCCGTGGGCACCACCGCCATCGGCACCACGCTGGCCGAGCAGAAACCGGTCTGGCTGCACCGCGGCGAACACTTCTTTGACGACACCACCCTGTACAGCTGTGCCGGCGCGCCGCTGTTCGGACCCGACGGGCGCTGCGTGGGCATGCTGGACCTGACGGGCGTCGACGTCCCCGAGCGCCCGGCACTCAAGCACCTGGTGACGCAGTCGGCCCGCTGCATCGAGAACGCCCTGACCCTGGCCCAGCCCCACCACCTGCTGCTGCGCCTGAACTGGCCCGGCACCCGACTGGGCGAAGACGGCGATGGCCTGGTGTGCCTCGACGCCGACGGCCACATCACCGGCAGCAACCGCGCAGCGGCCGACATGCTCACGCTGACCCCGGGCGCACATTGGCCGCACAGCGGTGACGTGTTCGCCGTGCCAACCGAAAGTCTCTATGACACGGCGCGAGCGCAGCGCGGCCCCAGCGAGCTACCGCTCTGGTCGGGCCTTCGCTTGCAGGTGCTGGCCCAGCTGAACAACGGCCGGGCCAGCCCTCACCTGCGCACAGTCGCAGGCCCTGGCGTGCCCCTGAAGGACGTGGAAACGGCGCTGATCCGCAAGGCTGTGGAGGAAGCACGCGGCAACGTGATGGAAGCCGCCCGAGCCCTGGGCATCAGCCGCGCCACGGTCTACCGAAAGCTCACCCGCAAGAAGGCATCGGGCTGAGCAAGGGCGCGCGCGAGGGCCGAGAGGCGAGGCGTCAGGCCTGGGTCGTTTTCTGAAGATGGCTTCACGGCACACGCACACCAAGGTGCAGGTAGCCCGCTTGCCCCGACGGGCCCTGCCATGCCCGGGTGGCCTTATGGGTCTTGCGGGTGCCCGCGCACCGCGCCAGCCCTGCGCAGTACCATGCCCCCGGTCAACAAGGCCTGATGTTTTCACGCCCACCGCTTCAAGGAGACCTGTATGCAAGCCCGTTCATTCATCGCTGGCGCCCTGCTCACGCTCAGCATGGGCGCCGCCATGGCGCAGGACAAAGTGGTCTACCACTTCGACAACAGCGACACCCAGGCCACCGCCGGTCTGCGCACGCTGCGCAACTACCTGGACACCGCCCCCAACACGCAGATCGTCGCCGTGGCGCTGGGGGACGGCGTGCACTTCCTGATGGAGGGCGCCAAAGACAAGAAAAACGCCAACATCGACTACGGCCCGCTGATTTCAGACCTGGTGGCCCGGGGCGTGAAGTTCGAGGTGTGCGAACTCACCCTGCGCGCCATGAACCTGAAAAAGGACCAGTTCGTGATGGACGCCGCCTTCACTCCGTCGGGCGTGGTGCGCATCGGCCAGCTGCAGTTTCGCGAGCAGTACGGCTATATCAAGCCTTGAGCGGTGGGGCGCGTCTGGGAACGAGGCCCGTCATGTGATCGGAGGGGAATCGGCTACAGGGTGACACGGCACGGTTTCGGCAGCCAGCTCCCACAACCGACCAGCAGACAGAATAAAAGAACGAACACACACACGCCCACGCCGGTCACTTCACCGCGTTCGGAACGAACAGCTGCTCGCCGCCGATCTTGTAGCGTGCAATCACCGCCTGCCCGGCCGGGCCGGTGACCCAATCCACAAACGTCTGGCCTGCGGCCGTTTTCACGTGCGGATGTTTCGTGCGGCTGACCAACATCACACCGTACTGATTGAACAATCGTTGGTCGCCTTCCACCAGCACCGCGAGGTCGGCGCGGTTCTTGAAGCTCAGCCAGGTGCCACGGTCGGCCAGCACATAGGCACCACTGCTGGCGCCGATGTTGAGCGCCGGGCCCATGCCGCAGCCGCATGCCCTGTAACCACTGCCTTTGTTGGCATCGGTGCCGGTCATCGTCCAGAAGCGCAGTTCGGCGGCGTGCGTGCCGCTCTTGTCGCCGCGCGAGATGAAGGGCGCGTTGGCACGGGCCACTTTTTTCAGTGCAGCCACGATGTCCTGGCCTTTGGTGCCAGCGGGGTCGGCCTTGGGGCCGATCAGCACAAAGTCGTTGTACATGACTTCCTGGCGTTTCGAGGCAAAGCCGTCGGCCACGAATTTCTCTTCGGCCACCTGGTCGTGCACGAACAGCACGTCGGCATCGCCCCGGCGCGCCATGTCGATGGCCTGCCCGGTACCGAGTGCGACCACTTTCACGTCGATGCCGCTGGCTTTTTTGAATTCGGGCAGCAGGTGACCAAACAGGCCCGACTGCTCGGTGGACGTGGTGGACGCCACCACAATGCTGCTCTGCGCGAACACCGCCGCGCTGTCCAGCAGAGCGACGCTGACCAGCCCGGCAACAGCCAACCAGCGAATCGCCAGGCGGCGGGTGGATGGGCGGCTGGCGTTCATGTGGTTTCTCCCTTGACGAACAGGTTGGCCTGGGGGCTTTGAGCCTCCAGACAGGCTGGGTTGAAGAAATCGTTCACGGGCAAGTCGGCCAGCACGCGGCCGCGCTCCAGGTACACCACGCGGCTGGCCAGGCGCTTGACCTGGCCCAGGTTGTGGCTGCTGAACACCAGCGTGGGCGGGCGTTGGTCCGGCGACGGAGCGGCCGAGACGGTGGTGGTGAACTCGGCAATCAGGGCTTCCACTTCGCGTTTGGCGTGCGGGTCCAGGCTGGCGGTGGGTTCGTCGAGCAGCCACACATCGGGCTGCAAAGCCCAGGCACGGGCCAGGGCCAGGCGCTGTTGCTGCCCACCCGACAAGGCCCGCGCGTTGCGCCCGGCCAGGGCTTGCAGGCCCACGCGGGCCAGCGCCTGCGGCGCCCGTGCGCGCGCCTGTGCCCACGGCACGCCCTGCAGCCACAAGCCCAGGGCGACGTTGTGCAGCGCGCTCAGCCGCAGCATGTGCGGGCGCTGGAACAGCATGGCCTCACGCTGGCCGGCGGGCTTGTTCAGCGTGCCCGCGGTGCCGCGCTGCAGGCCGTGCAGCGTGCGCAACAAGGTGCTTTTGCCACTGCCATTGGCGCCCACCAGCGCCACCCGCTCACCGCAGGCAATCTGCAACGTGACGCCGCTCAGGGCGGCCAGCCGGCCGGCCGGACCCAGGTGCACATCCACCTGGCGCAGATCAAAGCAGGCGGGCGTTGCCAATGTGGTGTGAGGCAACAGACCCAGTCGGGGCAAGCCGCTCATGGTCCAGCCCCGGCCAACGCCATTTCGCCACCATCGGCGCGCTCGCGCCAGCGGCGCAGCAGGGCGACCAGGGCATTGAGCAAGAGCACCACGCTGAGCAACACCAGACCCAGACCCAGCGCCAGCGGCAGGTCGCCCTTGCTGGTTTCGAGCGCAATGGCGGTGGTCATGACACGGGTGAAGCCTTCGATGTTGCCGCCGACGATCATCACGGCACCCACTTCAGACACGGCACGCCCGAAGGCGGTGATGAGCACCGTGAGCAGCGCGTGGCGCTCGTCCCAGGCCAGCAACAGGCTGCGCAGGCCGGTGCCCGCGCCGAGCGACTGCAGTTGCTCGCCATGACCGCGCTCGGCGTCTTCGACCACCTGACGGGTGAGCGCGGTCACCAGCGGCAGCACCAGCACGGCTTGCGCCAGCACCATGGCCTGAAAGCTGAACAGCCACCCCAGAAAACCCAGCGGCCCCGAGCGCGACAGCAACAAATAAATCACCAGCCCCACCACCACCGACGGCACGGCCAGAAAGGTGTTGAGCAGCGTGAGCACCGCACCGCGCCCGGCAAAGCGTGCCGCCGCCAGCCAGCCGCCCAGCACCAGGCCGATGCCGCAGGCCAGCAGACAGGCGGTGGCGCTGACCGCCAGCGAGCGCAGCACCACCGCCCAGAGCCCGGCGTCGCCCGACAAAACCAGCTGCAACGCCGTGGCGATGCTGTCCGTAAGGGTGTTCATGTTGTGCGGCAGCTTAGCCGGTGCGGCCACGGTTGAGAGTACGTAGTGACGCGGTATGAAACGCCGGACATAGGCGGCGTAGCGGGTGCTGCAGGCCTTGATGCACACTCGCGGCCATGAGAAAGATCGAGCTGTCGTACCGCATCACCGAGCGTGTCACCGGGCAGGTCACGCAGCCGATTTCCGACCGGGGCGCGGCCACCATTCGCCCGGCCACCGGCTCGCCGCACGCGCTGCTGCGCAACCCCATGATGGACGTGTTGCACGCGGTGCGGGAGCAGGGTTCGATTTCCGCAGCGGCGAGGCAACTGGGCCTGTCCTACCGCCACGTCTGGGGCCAGCTCAAGCAGTGGGAAGCCGATCTGGGCCATGAACTCATTGTGTGGGAGCGCGGCCAGGCCGCCATGCTGAGCCCGTTTGGCGAGCGCCTGCTGATGGCCGAGCGGCTGGCGCAGGCGCGGCTGGGGCCACAGATGGAGAGCCTGCGCGCCGAACTGGAGCGGGCCTTTGCCCTGGCCTTCGAGCCCGACACGCAGGCGCTGGGGGCCAAGGTGCTGACGCTGTACGCCAGCCACGACCACGCCCTGAACGCCTTGCAAGACATGGCGGTCAGCCAGGGCAGCGACGGTGGCCCCGGCGTGTACCTGGACATCCGCTTTTGCGGCAGTGTGGACGCGATCCGTGCGCTCAACGAAGGCCGCTGCGTGCTGGCGGGTTTTCATACCCAGCCGTTTGCCGATGCGGCCAGCCTGAGCGCGCGCACCTACCGGCCTTTGCTGAAGCCGGGCACGCACAAGATCATCGGTTTCGCGCGCCGCGCACAGGGCCTGATCGTGACGGCCGGCAACCCCTTGAAACTGCGCGACTTGGGAGACGTGGCCCGTCTGCAGGCCCGCTTTGTGAACCGGGCCAAAGGCACCGGCACGCGCCTGCTGCTGGAGGAGCTGATGGCCCAGGCCGGGCTGGAACCGATCGACATCAGCGGGTTCCACACGGTGGAAAGCTCACACGCGGCGGTGGCGCAGGCGGTGGCCAGCGGCCGGGCCGATGTGGGACTGGGCACCGAATACGCCGCCCGCAGCCAGGGCCTGGGCTTTGTGCCGTTGACCGATGAGCGCTATCTGCTGGTGTGCCTGAAGGCGGCGCTGGACACGCCCGGGGTGCAACGCCTGCTGGCCCTGCTGCGCAGCCAGCCTTGGCAAGCCAGGCTCAACGCCCTGCCCGGCTACGCCAGCGACCACTGCGGTGAGGTGGCCGCCATGAAGCAGCTGTTGCCGTGGTGGAAGGCCTAGAAAGCCTCTTTCTCTGCCTCCAGATACGCCAGGCTGATGTATTTGCCAATGTTGCTCTCGAAACCGTCCATGGTCTTGGCGCGGCTGGCCACGCGGGGGTCTTTCAACACGGCAGCGCGGGCGGCTTCCATGGGTTCGCCGGCTTTCACCGCCTTCAGGCAGGGCTCGTAGATGCCCGCCAGAAACTCGCCATAGCGGTTGAGCAGGTCCCGGCTGCCCCGGCCGTGGCCAGGGATCCACAGCTGTTCGCCGGTCGCCTTCTGGAGTTCGTCGTAGTACTTGAACGTCCCCACGTAGGAGCCGTCGTCGATGTTGGCGATGCGGTTGTCCATCGCAATGTCACCCACACAAGTCAGGCGGTCCTGCACGACTTCCAGGCTCAGGTCGGACGGTGTGTGGGCGGTGCCGTAGTGGTGCATCTTCACCTGCACGTCGCCGTAGTCGAGCACCTGACCGCTCTGCACGGTCTGGTTCGGTGCAAACACCCGGGTGCCCATCGTGGCCTGGTTGGTCCAGCGCTCCATGAGGCTGCGCCAGAGGTTGCCCTCGGCGCCCGCGATCTGCTCCCGGGTGTGGGCCAGGGCGTAAATCGGCAGGTCGGCGCCGAAGGCCTCCACGAAGGCGTGGTTGCCCAGCCAGTGGTCGCCGTGGTAGTGGCTGTTGAACACCGCCACCACCGGCTGGGGCGTGACGGTCTTGATCATGCGGATGGCCATTTGCCCGATCTGGAGCGATGCGCCCGTGTCGAACACCAGCACACCTTTTTGTGTGACGACGAAGAGCACGCTCGCCATGAGTCCCTGGTTTTCTGCGGTGGGAAAACCGTCTTTGGCGTAGACCATCCACACATGAGGCGACAGCTGAACCGGCGCCACATCGGGCACCGGCGGGCCTTCTATGAACTCCTGCACCTGCTGGGCGAACACGCGCACTTCGGGCACCAGCGCCAGGCCAGCCGCACCCAGGCCGGCAGCGCCCAGCAGGCGCAACCATTGGCGACGGCTGTGCACCGGCGCGCCGTCGGTCTGCAGGGCAGCCGAGGGAACCAACGGGGAGGACGGGATGGGGCGTTTCATGGAGGTCTCCGGTTTATGAATCGCAAAATAAGCATTTGCTTATCCTAAAGATCATAAGCCGGCGCCGAGGGCAGGGCAAGCGCCCGCAGGCGGGCGCTGTCGCGTTCAGCAGGCCGGCAGACGCCGCGCGATTTCGGCCACCAGCTGGCATGCCAGCTCACGCTTGGAGGCGCGCGGCAGCTCGGTGGCTCCGTGCCCATCGACCAGCAGCAAGGCGTTGTCGTCCTGCCCGAAGGTGTCGGGGCCGATGTTGCCCACGAGCAAGGGCACGCCCTTGCGCACGCGCTTGGCCTGGGCGTGGGCCAGCAGGTCGTGGCTCTCGGCGGCGAAACCCACACAGTACAGCGCGCCCGCCTGTGCGCGCGGGCTGGTGGCGATGCCGGCGAGGATGTCGGGGTTTTCAACGAAGGACAACGTGGGCACCTCGCCCGATCCGTCTTTCTTGATTTTCTGATCCAGCACCTGTGCCGGGCGCCAGTCGGCCACGGCGGCGGCCGACACGAACACGCTGGCCTGATCGCAAGCCGCGAGCAGCGCGCGCTGCATCTCCAGCGCCGAGCGCACGTTGACCCGCTCCACACCGCGCGGCGTGGACAACCCCACCGGCCCGGCCACCAGCGTCACGCGGGCGCCGGCCTCGTGCGCGGCGCGGGCAATGGCAAAGCCCATCTTGCCGCTGGACAGGTTGGTCAGGCCGCGCACCGGGTCGATGGCCTCGAAGGTGGGACCGGCGCTCACCAGCACATGCTGCCCGGCCAGGTGTTTGGGTGCAAAGAAACGCGCCACGTCATAGAGGAGCTCATCGGCCTCCAGCATGCGTCCGTCGCCGGTTTCGCCACAGGCCTGGTCGCCGGCGCCCACGTCCAGCACGGTGGTGCCGTCGGCACGCAGCTGGGCCACGTTGCGCTGCGTGGCCGGGTGGGCCCACATCTCGCGGTTCATGGCGGGTGCCAGGATCAGCGGCACGGCGTCCAGCGGGCGCGCCAGGCACATCAGGCTGAGCAGGTCGTCTGCCCGGCCATGCAGCAGCTTGGCCATGAAGTCGGCGCTCGCCGGGGCGATGACGATGGCGTCCGCTTCCCGGCTCAGGTTGATGTGCGGCATGTTGTTGTCCACCCCGGCCGAGGTGCGCGCGTCCCACTGCGAGGTGAACACCGGCCGCCCGGAGAGCGCCTGCATCGTCACCGCGGTGATGAACTGCTCGGCGGCCTCCGTCATCACCACCTGCACGGTGGCGCCGGCCTTGATGAAGGCGCGGCAGAGTTCGGCGGCCTTGTAGCAGGCGATACCGCCCGAGAGGCCCAGGACGATGTGTTTTCCGGCGAGGTCGTTCATGCGCGCAATGTATCAGCATGTGGACGCGTGCCCGGTGGGGCCCCTGCAGGCGGCAGTACCGCCAAGGGGTCGCCTTTATAATCGCCATTTCCACCTCCTGCGGGCATCTGGCCCGCCCGAGACATGACCAAATTTGTGTTCGTCACCGGCGGTGTGGTGTCTTCCCTGGGCAAGGGAATCGCCTCCGCCTCGCTGGCCGCCATCCTCGAATCGCGCGGCCTCAAAGTCACCCTCATCAAGCTCGACCCGTACATCAACGTGGATCCGGGCACGATGTCGCCCTTCCAGCACGGCGAGGTGTTCGTCACCGAAGACGGCGCCGAGACCGACCTGGACCTGGGCCACTACGAGCGTTTCATTGAAACGCGGATGAAGAAGACCAACAACTTCACCACCGGCAAGATCTACCAGTCGGTGCTGGAGAAGGAACGTCGCGGTGACTACCTGGGCAAGACGGTACAGGTGATCCCGCACGTCACCAACGAGATCCAGGAATTCATCAAGCGCGGTGCCGGCATCGGCACGGCCGATGCGGTGGACGTGGCCATCGTCGAGATCGGCGGCACCGTGGGCGACATCGAGTCCCTGCCCTTCCTGGAAGCCGTGCGTCAGATGAGCCTGCGCATGGGCCCGAACAACTCGGCCTTCGTGCACCTGACCTACCTGCCCTGGATTGCCACGGCCGGCGAACTCAAGACCAAGCCCACCCAGCACACGGTGCAGAAGCTGCGCGAGATCGGCATCCAGGCCGACGCCCTGCTCTGCCGCGCCGACCGCCAGATTCCCGAGGAAGAGCGCGCCAAGATTTCGCTGTTCACCAACGTGGCCGAGTGGGGCGTGATCTCCATGTGGGACGTGGACACCATCTACAAGGTGCCGCGCATGCTGCACGAGCAGGGCCTGGACGGCCTGATCTGCGACAAGCTGCGCCTGAACACGCCGCCCACCAACCTCAAGCGCTGGGACCAGCTGGTGTTCGAGACCGAGAACCCGCAGGGCGAAGTCACCATCGCCATGGTCGGCAAATACGTGGACCTGTCGGACAGCTACAAGTCGGTGAACGAGGCGCTGCGCCACGCCGGCATGCGCAACCATGTGCGCGTGAAGATCGACCACATCGATTCGGAAACCATCGAGAGCGACGCCACGGCCCGGCTGGCGAAGTACGACGCCATCCTGGTGCCCGGCGGCTTCGGCCAGCGCGGCGTGGAAGGCAAGATCAGCACGGCCCGCTTCGCCCGTGAACACCAAGTGCCTTACCTGGGCATCTGCCTGGGTATGCAGGTGGCCACCATCGAATACGCACGCCATGTGGCGGGGCTTGAAGATGCCAACAGCACCGAGTTCAACCCCGTCACGCCGCACCCGGTGATCGCGTTGATCACCGAGTGGAAAGACGCCGACGGCAGCATCCAGACCCGCACGGCCAGCTCCGACCTCGGCGGCACCATGCGCCTGGGCGCCCAGACCTCCGACGTGCAGCCCGGCACGCTGGCGCACAGCATCTACGGCGACGTGGTGTCCGAACGCCACCGCCACCGCTACGAGGCCAACGTGAACTACCTCGACCGCCTGCGCGAGGCCGGCCTGGTGATCTCGGCGCTGACGCAGCGTGAGCAGCTGACCGAAATCGTGGAACTGCCGAAGAGCGTGCACCCCTGGTACATCGGCGTGCAGTTCCACCCTGAATTCAAATCCACCCCCTGGAACGGCCACCCGCTGTTCAACGCCTTCATCAAGGCGGCCATCGAACACCAGCAGGCCGCCAAGGCCTGAACGGCTGAGGGCAGCACACCATGAAACTCTGCGGCTTCGACATCGGCCTGGACCGGCCGTTTTTCCTGATCGCCGGCACCTGCTCCATTGAAGGGCTGCAGATGTCGCTCGACGTGGCGGGGCAGCTCAAGGAAGCCTGCTCGGCGCTGGGCATTCCGCTGATCTACAAGGGCTCGTTCGACAAGGCCAACCGGTCCTCGGGCAGCACGCAGCGCGGTGTCGGCCTGGATGCCGGCCTGCAGATCCTGGACGAGGTGCGCCGGCAGATCGGCGTGCCGGTGCTGACCGACGTGCACGACGAATCCCAGGTAGCCGAGGTGGCCAGCGTGGTGGACGTGTTGCAGACGCCGGCCTTCCTGTGCCGCCAGACCGATTTCATCCGCGCGGTGGCGCAGTCGGGCAAGCCGGTCAACATCAAGAAGGGCCAGTTCCTCGCCCCCCACGACATGAAGAACGTGATCGAGAAGGCACGCTCTGCCGCCCGCGAGATCGGGCTGGAAGAGGACAACTTCATGGCCTGCGAACGCGGCGCCAGCTTCGGCTACAACAACCTGGTGAGCGACATGCGCGGCCTGGCCATCATGCGCGAGACCGGCGCGCCGGTCGTGTTCGACGCCACCCACAGCGTGCAGCTGCCCGGTGGCCAGGGCACCAGCAGCGGCGGCCAGCGCGAGATGGTGCCGGTGCTGGCCCGCGCCGCCGTGGCCGTGGGCGTGGCCGGGCTGTTCATGGAAACCCATCCCAAACCGGCGGAAGCCTGGTCGGACGGTCCCAACGCCGTGCCCCTGAAGCACATGAAAGCCCTGCTGGAAACCCTGGTGGCGCTGGACCGCGTGACCAAGCAGCACGGCTTCCTCGAAAACCATTTCAACGACTGAATCAAACGACTGAAGCGACCCACATGCCCGCCTACATCATTGCCGACGTGACCATCACCAACGAAGAACAGATGAAGCAGTACCGCGAGTGGAGCAGCCGCGCCATGCAGGAGCACGGCGCCGAGGTGCTGGTGCGCGGTGGCCGCGTGGTGCCGCTGGAAGACGGCTGGACACCCGAGCGCATCGTGGTGCTGAAGTTTGCCGACCTGGCCGCGGCCCAGGCCTACTACGACTCCGAGACCTACACCAAGGCCCGCGAGGTGCGCCAAGGCGCCGGTTCCATCCGCATGATCGCTGTGGAGGGGGTGTGACCCCCCTGCGCCGCTTCGCGTCTTCCCCCCAAGGGGGGACGCACCCTGTGGCCCGGCAAAGCCGGTTCCACGGGCGCCCTGAAAAGGCACGCGCACCGTTGAGAAATTCGTTTTTTGTTTAATTTTCTAGAAGCCAAAGGTAGAACACATGAGTGCAATCGTTGACATCGTCGGCCGTGAAATCCTGGACAGCCGTGGCAACCCCACCGTCGAGTGCGACGTGCTGCTGGAATCGGGCGTGATGGGCCGTGCGGCCGTGCCGTCTGGCGCCTCCACCGGCAGCCGCGAAGCCATCGAACTGCGCGACGGCGACAAGAGCCGCTACCTCGGCAAGGGCGTGCTCAAGGCGGTGCAGAACATCAACACGGAAATCTCCGAGGCCGTTCTCGGCCTGGACGCCTCCGAGCAGGCCTTCCTCGACAAGACCCTGATCGACCTCGACGGCACCGAGAACAAAGGCCGCCTGGGCGCCAACGCCATGCTGGCCGTGTCCATGGCCGTGGCCCGCGCGGCCGCTGAAGAAGCCGGCCTGCCGCTGTACCGCTACTTCGGCGGCATGAGCGCGGTGCAGATGCCCGTGCCGATGATGAACATCATCAACGGCGGCGCCCACGCCAACAACTCGCTCGACCTGCAGGAACTGATGATCATCCCCGTGGGCGCACCGAGCTTCCGCGAAGCCTTGCGCTGGGGTGCCGAGGTGTTCCACGCCCTCAAGGCCATTCTGCACGACCAGCACATCAGCACCGCCGTGGGCGACGAAGGCGGCTTTGCCCCGTCGGTCGCCAACCACGAAGCCGCCCTGCAGATGATCCTGCAGGCCATCGACAAGGCCGGCTACGTGGCCGGCGAGCAGATCGCCCTGGGCCTGGACTGCGCCGCCAGCGAGTTCTACAAGGATGGCAAGTACGTGCTCGAAGGCGAAGGCGGCATTGCGCTGACGGCCGAGCAGTGGACCGACATGCTGGCCACCTGGTGCGACAAGTACCCCATCGTCTCCATCGAAGACGGCATGGCCGAAGGCGACTGGGACGGCTGGAAGGTGCTGACCGAGCGCCTGGGCCAGCAGGTGCAACTGGTGGGTGACGACCTGTTCGTCACCAACACCAAGATTCTGAAAGAAGGCATCGACAAGCGCATCGGCAACTCGATCCTCATCAAGATCAACCAGATCGGCACGCTGACCGAAACCTTCGCCGCCATCGAGATGGCCAAGCGCGCCGGCTACACCGCCGTCATCAGCCACCGCTCGGGCGAAACCGAAGACAGCACCATCTCCGACATCGCCGTGGGCACCAACGCCGGCCAGATCAAGACCGGCTCGCTCTCGCGCTCGGACCGCATGGCCAAGTACAACCAGCTGCTGCGCATCGAGGAAGACCTGGGCGAAGTGGCCGTGTACCCCGGCCGCGACGCGTTCTACAACCTGCGCTGAAGCGCCATGCCGTCCTGGGCCATGCCTTTGCAACTCCCGCCCGCACGCGGCGGGCCTGCGGGGCGTGAGCAGCCCTGAGACGATCAGCCCCCATGCCCGCCCGCCTCGTCTTCACCCTGCTGATTGCGCTGCTCGTTGCGTTGCACGCACAGCTGTGGATGGGGCGCGGCAGCGTGCCGCAGGTGGCCGAACTGAAGCGCGACCTGACCGAGCAGAACCGGCGCAATGCCGAATCTCAGCAACGCAACCAGCAGCTGGCCAGTGAGGTTCGGGACCTGCAGGAAGGCCTGGACATGGTGGAGGAACTCGCACGGCAGGAGTTGGGCATGGTCAAGCCCAACGAGATCTTCGTGCAGATCGCCCGGGATCAGCGGTGACGCTCACCGTCACCTTGCTCGGCGGCGAGTCCACCGGAAAAAGTTCGCTCGCCCACGCCCTGCAGGCCCATCTGGAACAGGCCGACGGCCTGCGCAGCCGCCTGGTACCGGAGCACCTGCGCCAGTGGTGCGAAGCAAAAGGTCGGGCGCCGCGTGCAGACGAGCAACAAGGGGTGGCGGCCGAGCAGACCCGGCTGATTCACGCCGCGGCGCAAGCACCTGGTGTGCAGGTGGTGGTGGCCGACACCACCGCCCTGGTGGTGGCCGCCTACAGCGCCCACTACTTCAACGACCGTTCCTTGTTGCCCGAAGCACTCGATGACCAGCGAAATTTCGGCCTGACGCTGCTCATGGGCCTGGATCTGCCCTGGCGGGCGGACAGCCTGTTCCGTGAAAGCGTGGCGGTGCGCGACACCATCGACACCATCCTGCGACACGAGTTGCAAGCGGCGCAGATCCCGTTCCAGACCATTTACGGCCATGGACCCGACCGCCTGAAGCAAGCGCTGCGCACCGTTGGCAGCCGGCTGGGCCGGGCGCTGGTGCCCGGCGACCCGAACCTGAGCGAAGGGCGTGTGCCCTGGAATTGCGAGAAATGCAGCGACCCGGCCTGCGAACATCGCCTGTTCACGCGCCTGGTGCGGGGCACCCCCTGAGGGACGACACGTCGCGACGGACGCACCCGTTTCAAGCCCTCATTGCACCCCGGTCGGGCCGGGCGGCTGGCTGGCGGCCTGCAGGAACACCTGTGCCGCGTCCACCGGGTCGAAGAGGTACTGCGCGCCACAGAATTCGCAACCCACCTCCACCTGCCCCTGCTCGGCAATCACCGATTCGACCTCCTCGCGGCCCAGGCTGCGCAGCATGCTGCCCACGCGCTCGCGTGAGCAGGTGCAGGCAAAACGCGGACCCTGTTCGCCGGTGAGCGGCTCGAACACGCGCACGTCTTCCTCCCAGAACAGGCGGTGCAGGATGTTCGCCGCGTCCAGGCTCAGCAGTTCCTCGCGCTTGAGGCTGGCCGCCAGGATGGCAATGCGGTTGTAGTCCTCGTTCTGGCCGATGTGGTCTTCGTCAGCCCGCACCACGCCGCTGGCGCCCAGGTTGGCGTCACCCTGCAGGGGCAGGCGCTGGATCAGCAGGCCAGCCGCGACATGCTCGTTGGCGGCCAGCACCAGCCGGGTGTCGAGCTGCTCGCTCTGCAGCATGTAGTGCTCGATCACCTCGCTGAACTTCTCCAGCTTCTCGCGCCGGTCGCCATGCAACGGCACCACGCCCTGATAGGGCGCCTGGCCGGGCAGGCGGTCTTTCGGGTCGAGCGTGATGGCGCAGCGGCCCTGGTTGTTGACGTTGACCATGTGCGACAGGGGTGCGTCGGCCGCCACCTCGCCCGTCACGGTGGCGGTGGCGCGCAGGCTCAGGTCGGGCTGCACCTCGGCCACGGCCAGCTTCACCGGCCCGTCGCCCATGATCTGCATCACCAGCGCGCCGTTGAACTTGATGTTGGCCTGCATGAGCGTGGCCGCGGCGGTCATCTCGCCCAGCAGCTCGGTCACGGCTGCGGGGTAACCGCCGGCTTCGCTTCGACGGCGCAGGATGTCCTGCCAGGCATCGGTCAGGCGCACGAGCATGCCGCGCACCGGCAGGCCTTCAAACATGAATTTGTGGAGTTCGGACAAAAGCTTCTTTCAGGAAATGCAGCGCTCGAACCTGGGGATCAGGCCAGCTTTTTCAAGCTGCGCCGGTACAGATGGGCGTTGTCGATGTAGTGCGCCGCGCTCTGGCGCAGGCCTTCGATCTGCTCGGGCGTGAGGCTGCGCACCACGCGCGCCGGGCTGCCCAGGATCATGGAGCCATCGGGAAATTCCTTGCCTTCGGTCACCAGCGAGCCAGCGCCCACCAGGCAGTTCTTGCCGATCTTCACGCCGTTGAGCACCACCGCGCCAATGCCGATCAGGCTTTCATCGCCAATGGTGCAGCCGTGCAGCATCACCTGGTGCCCGACCGTGACACGTTCGCCGATGACCAGCGGCATGCCGTTGTCAGCGTGCAGCACGCTGCCGTCCTGGACGTTGCTGCCGTTGCCGATGCGGATGAACTCCGTGTCGCCGCGCACGGTGGCGCCAAACCACACGCTGCTGTCTTCCCCCAGGCTCACACGGCCCATCACCTGCGCGTTGTCGGCCACCCAGGCGGTGTCGGCCAGTTGGGGCACCATGCCGTCGAGTTCGTAAATTGCCATGGAACAGTCTCCAGTCTTGTGATGCATCGAGGCGCGGGCCGGTGCCCGTGCGAAACCTAGAATTGTAGGGATGCAAGCCACCCCGGACCACCCGCCCGCCGCCCAGCCCGCCCCCTGCCAGGCGATGTCGTTGCGCGGGCTGGCGCTGCAGGCCCTGTGCACGCCCGATCCGGCCGAGAAGGCTCGCCGCACGCAGGCCCTGTTTCAAGCCGAACAAACCGATTCCCCCACGCTCGCGCTCGACACCCGTGCCACGCTCGACCCAGACCCCGCGCAACCGCTGCCGGGTCGCCCGGATCGGCCGCTGCTCGTCCCGCCCATGCAGGTGCCGCACCGCTCGCCCTTCGTGCCCGAGGGCCTGGCTGCGCTGGTGCACGCGGTGTGCCACATCGAATTCAACGCCATCAACCTGGCGCTCGACGCCGTGTGGCGCTTCCCCGGCCTGCCGGCCGATTTCTACTGCGACTGGCTGCGCGTGGCGGCCGAGGAAGCCACCCATTTCGGCCTGCTGAGCGACCTGCTGCAAGACCTCGGCTTTGCCTACGGCGACTTCCCCGCCCACGACGGCCTGTGGGAGATGTGCGTGAAGACGCAGTTTGATGCCACCGCCCGCATGGCCCTGGTGCCGCGCACGCTGGAAGCGCGCGGGCTGGACGCCACACCGCTCATCCAGGCGCGCTTGCGCAAGGTGAACACCCCAGACGCCCGCCGCGCGATCGCCATCCTCGACGTGATCCTGCGCGACGAGATCGGTCATGTGGCGGTGGGCAACCGCTGGTACCGCTGGTTGTGCGACCAGCAGGGGCTGGAGCCCGTGGCGCACTACCGCGCGCTGGCCCGGCAGCACAACGCCCCGCGCCTGCGCCCGCCATTCAACGAGGCCGCGCGGCGGCTGGCCGGCTTCAGCCAGCTGGAGCTGGACGCGCTGCAGAGCCAGGAAACGACCTGACGGGTCAGGAACGGCGCCACTGGCGACGCACAGGCGGTGCCCCCTACCTGTGCCGCCGGCCGGGAGAGAACGACCGACATGCCGCCGAGAGCGGCAACCCGGATAATCCCGCATGACCACCGTTTCCCCGACTTCCTCCGCCGCGGCACCTGCCGCCTCCGATTTCAGCCAGCTGCCGCTCTCCCCGGCCATGCTGGCCAACCTGCAGCAGCTCGGCTACCTGAGCATGACGCCCATCCAGGCGGCCAGCCTGCCGCCCGCGCTGCTCGGCAAGGACATCATTGCCCAGGCCAAGACCGGTAGCGGCAAGACCGCCGCCTTTGCGCTCACCCTGCTGAGCAACCTGAACCCGCGCCGCTTCGCGGTGCAGACCATGGTGCTCTGCCCCACGCGAGAACTGGCCGACCAGGTGACCACCGAGATCCGCCGCCTGGCGCGCGCGGAAGACAACATCAAGGTCGTCACCCTCTGCGGCGGTGTGCCGCTGCGCGGGCAGACGGCCACGCTGGAACACGGCGCGCACATCGTGGTGGGCACACCGGGCCGCCTGATGGACCACCTGGAGCGCGGCAGCCTGCAACTCGACGCCCTGAACACGCTGGTGCTCGACGAAGCCGACCGCATGCTCGACATGGGCTTCTTCGACGACATCGTGAAGGTCGCGCGCCAGTGCCCCAAGACGCGCCAGACCCTGCTGTTTTCCGCCACCTACCCCGACGGCATCGCCAAGCTCAGCGCGCAGTTCATGCGCGAACCGGTCACGGTGACGGTGGAAACCCAGCACGCCGGCGCGCAGATCGAGCAACGCTGGTACGAGGTGAGCGATCACGAGCGACTGGACGCGGTGAGCAAGCTGCTGCTGCACTTTCGCCCCGCCAGCACGCTGGCCTTCTGCAACACCAAGGCCCAGTGCCGCGATCTGGTGGCCGTGCTGCAGGCGCAGGGCTTCAGCGCGCTGGCGCTGTTCGGTGAACTGGAGCAGCGCGAGCGCGACCAGGTGCTGGTGCGCTTCGCCAACAAGAGCTGTTCGGTGCTGGTGGCCACCGACGTGGCCGCGCGCGGGCTGGACATCGCCAGCCTGGCGGCCGTGATCAACGTGGACGTGACGCCGGATGCCGAGGTGCACATCCACCGCATCGGCCGCACCGGGCGCGCGGGCGAGAGCGGACTGGCGCTGAACCTGGCCAGCATGGACGAGATGGGCAGCGTGGGCAAGATCGAGCAGCTGCAGGGCCGCGAATCGAACTGGCACCCGCTGAGCGAACTGGTGCCCACGGGCAAAGGCCCGCTGGTGCCGCCCATGGCCACGCTGCACATCCAGGGCGGGCGCAAGGAAAAGATCCGCCCCGGCGACGTGCTGGGTGCCCTCACCGCCGACCTCGGCTACACCCGCGAGCAGGTGGGCAAGATCAACGTGAACGAATGGTCCACCTACGTGGCGGTGGACCGCAGCATCGCCGCACAGGTGGCCAGCCGCCTGAACGACGGCCGCATCAAGGGCAAGAGCGTGAAGGTGCGGGTGTTGGAGGATTGAGATGAAGCGCGACGCCAACAGGCGGCGGCCCCCACTGAACCAGGCGATGCCGGTGGGACTGCCGCCGCTGCACATCGGTGGCCCCCCCTGTCTCGTTTCAGCTCGTCAACAAACCGCTTCTTGACGTTTCACAACCCGGGCAGCCCGGCGGCACATCGAACCCCAGGGCGCACAATCGCCGTTTGCCTCGTGCGCAGGCGCACACCACCAAACCATGAACGCAGCAGCTACCGACCCGACCCCCGCCGCCCCATCCACGCCCCTGTGTGAGCCGTGCCAGGGCATCCAGCGCAACTGGCGCGGCGCCCCCGGCCATGCCGAGCTACAGCAAGGCAACCACCGCAAAGAGCTGCAAGGCGACGCGCAGGTGACGATCACGGGCTACTTCTGCGACCGCTGCGGCGCACACTGGCACTACACCAACGACAAGCGCAACCAGCGCGCTGGCTGGTCACTGGCACAGGATTGAGAGTCTGGCCGCGCGGGCCACATCGCTGAAAAATAGCGATGTTCCAGCGTACCCCGCCAGTCGCCCTCAAAGACAAGACCGCACACCACCTCGGTGCGATCCTGCCCCTCCAGTTTCAGCTCACCCGCACGCGAAAACCGTTTGTCATTGAACGCCTGCGTCAGGCGTTCAAGCAGCGCCTGCTTGTAGCGGGTGTCTGAGTTGCCTTCGAACTGCAACCCCTTGGTCTCCATGACCAGCCGCGGCCACATCATGGACAGCCACTTGTCGTGGCGCAGCATGTCTTCGCCCTCCACCAGATGGGTCGACAGCCACTCTTTCATGATGGGCAAGTTCACCCCGCGATGCACCATTCGCCGCTGCGGCACGGTGGCGCGCGCTCCGCCATGGCGATGCCCCATCAAGCCAGTTCTTCGCGCGCCTCGACCAGCAACTGCCGCACCCGGCTGCCGCCGCCCACCGCCGCCACGGCGCGCACGCGCAGCGCCTGCTCCACCTCCAGCGTGAGCCGGCAGTGGTAGTCCAGCCCGTCGGTCTGGCCGGGGCTGTGGCTGGGGATGCGGCGCTGCCACTGCTGGCGGCCGTCCAGCTCCACGGTGAGGGCGTGCCAGGCGCTGGCGTTGTCGCTCGGCACACGCACCACCAGTGTCACGTCCACGTCGAACACGCGCCGGCGGTCCAGCGCGCCTGGAATGTCAAGCACGGCCACCGAGTCGCTGCCGGCGTCGCAGCGCCAGTGCTCGGGCGGGCGGTTGGCGGGCGGGCGCTTCATGGTTTCAGCAAGGCCTTCAGTTCGCCGCTGTCGATGAGGCGGCGCAGGTCGTCGGCACCGCCCACCAGCGTGCCGCGCACGAACACCATGGGCAGCGTGGGCCAGCCGGTCCACATCTTCAGCGCGTTGCGGCGGCGCCATTGCGATAAGTAGCTGCCAATCCCGATGTATTCATGGGCCACGCCAGCGGCATCCAGCGCCTTGCGGGCACGCGCCACGAAGGGATTACCGGCCATGCCCACCACCACGGCGGAGTGGGCGCCGATGGCCGCCTGCACCTGCTGGATGAGGTCGCGGTGGTGGCCGGCGACCACCGGACGGATGGCGGGATGGAGCAAGGCTTCGTCAAGAATCGGGCGTGGCATGAAAACTCCGGTGTATCGATGCGCGAACTGTAAGCCGAGCAAGGCCCCGACCGCGGGGCGGCGGCGGAGAATCCATTCGGCAAGGGAGGAACCCGCGCCACCCCGGCGGGTCCGACAGGGCCGGTCATCTCTGGAACCTGCATGCATCGCCGCACTTTTGTTTCGTCCCTGCTGTTCACCGCCGGCCTGCCCGTGGCCTGGGCCGCCGAGCCGCGCTCGCGCGGTCGGCCGCCCGGGCATTTCATCGCCATGGCGCAGTTGCAGCACGCGGTGGAGGAGCGATTCCCGATGCGCTACCCGGTCGCCGGCATGCTCGATCTGGAGGTGCAGGCACCGCGTCTGCAGCTGCTGGCCCTGCGCAACCGCCTCGCAGCCGAATTGCCGGTGCGGGCCGCTGGCCCGGCGCTGAACCGCAGCCACGCCGGGTCGCTCAGCGTGGACTTTGCACTGCGCTTTGAGCCCAGCGACCGCAGCATCCGCGCCCACCAGCTGCAGCTGGGCAAACTCTCAATCCCCACTCTGCAGCCGGGCGTGGTGGAACTGCTCAACACCTACGGCCCGGCGCTCGCCAGCCAGGCCCTGCAGGAGGTGGTGCTGCACCACCTCAGCGAGCAGGACCTGGCCCTGCCCCACCGCCTGGGCCTGCAGCCGGGCAGCATCACCGTGGTGGCCGACGGGCTGGTGGTCGGTCTGGTGGCCAAGCCGCTGTAGGCGGGCACGCCGGGGGCGCCTGCCGAGCGTTCGTGCGGAATGTGCGTAGGGCTGCACCATCGGTGCAGGGCGCAGAATGCGGGCATGAAAGCACCTCCCCGCCTGCAGTCCCTTGTCGAAGAGGGTTTGATCGACACCGTGGTCCGCCAGCTGATGAGCGGCAAAGAGGCCATGGTCTACGTGGTGCGCTGCGGCGACGACACCCGTTGCGCCAAGATCTACAAGGAAGCGAACAACCGCAGTTTCCGCCAGGCCGTGGACTACACCGAAAACCGCCGGGTGAAGAATTCGCGCCAGGCCCGCGCCATGGCCAAGGGCACCAAGTTTGGCCGCGAGGCGCAGGAAGCGGCCTGGCAGAGCGCCGAGGTGGACGCGCTCTACCGCCTGGCCGGCGCCGGCGTGCGCGTACCGCAGCCGTACAACTTCCACGACGGTGTGCTGCTGATGGAGCTGGTCACCGACGCCCATGGCGACGCCGCGCCGCGCCTGAACGACGTGACCTTCACGTCCGAACAAGCGCGCCAGCACCACGCCACGCTGGTAGGTGAGGTGGTGCGCATGCTCTGTGCGGGCGTCGTGCACGGCGATCTCTCGGAATTCAACATCCTGCTGGGGCACGAAGAGGGCTTGAACGACGGCGACGAAGGCATGGAGGTGCCGGTCATCATCGACCTGCCGCAGGCAGTGGACGCCGCGGGCAACAACCATGCATCGCGCATGCTGCTGCGCGACGTGGCCAACCTGCGCGATTTCTTCGGCCAATTCGCCCCCGAGCTGCGCGCCACCCAGTACGGACCAGAAATATGGAGCCTCTACCAGGCCGGCCTGCTGAGCAACGACACGGTGCTGACCGGTCGTTTCACGCCCAGCCGAGCAGATGTCGACCTGAGCAGCGTGATGCGCGAGATCGACGACGCGCGCGACGAAGAGGCGGCGCGGCGCCTGCGCATGGCCACCGCCTCCTGAACATCGGCGCAGCCGTTTTCCTCATCCCCGTGGATGGTGCTGCGCCACGATGGCCTTCAGGCGTTCGCGCGCCACATGGGTGTAGATGGTGGTGGTGGAAATGTCGGCGTGGCCCAGCAGCAGCTGCACCACGCGCAGATCGGCACCGTGGTTGAGCAGGTGGGTGGCGAAGGCGTGGCGCAGGGTGTGGGGTGACAGCGGGCTGGTGATGCCGGCGGTCTGCGCGTGCTTTTTGACGATCTGCCAGAACATGACGCGGCTCATGGCCTCCCCGACCCGCGACCCACGGACGGTGACAAACAGGTCTTCGCTCTGCAACCCACCCAGGAGCTCGGGGCGGCCCTCGGCCATGTAGCGCTGCAGCCACTGACCTGCCAGCTGGCCGAAGGGCACCAGGCGCTCCGTGTTGCCCTTGCCCGTGACGCGCAGCACCTGCTCGTTCAGACCCACATGCCAGGTCTTGAGGGTGACGAGTTCGCTCACGCGCAGGCCGCTGGCGTACATCAGCTCCAGCATGGTGCGGTCGCGCAGTCCCAGGGCGGTACCGGCGTCGGGCGCGTTCAACAGGGCTTCCACCTGTGTCTCGCTCATGGTCTTGGGCACGCGCAACGGCTGGCGCGCGGGCATGAGGCGCAGGGTGGGGTCGGCACTGATCTGCCGCTCGCGCAGCGCCCAGCGGAAATAGCGCTTGAACACGGTCAGGCGCCGGTTGGCCGTGGAGGCACGGGTGCGGGCGTGCTGGTCGGCAAAGTAGTGGTTGAGGTCGGCCTCGGTCGCGTCGGGCAGGGTCTTGCCCTGCCCGGCCAGCCACTGACCGAACAGCACCAGGTCGCGCCGGTACGCGTCCAGGGTGTTGCGCGACAGGCCCTCTTCGAGCCACAGCGCATCGGCAAACGCATCGGCGGCGGCGCGGCTGGCCACTTCCTGCGGCAGGAGAGGGGTCGGACAGGACTCGGTGGGCCGTTGGGCAGGCATGAGGGGGATTCGCAGTGGTTGAGAACAGGGCGGACCGCGCAACAACGGGCGGCCACCTCGGGAAAACCCACCCCAACGGGTACGCGTTTCCCGCAATGTACGGGGAGTGTCTTGCTGTATTCTGCCCTTTTGACTTACACCAGACAGGAGACACTCCCCATGCGATTGCTTCACAAGATCGGCCTTGGCCTGAGCCTGAGCGCTGCCGTCCTCGCGGGCGCTGCCCACGCGCAACAACAGCAGTTTGTCAACGTGCTCACCGGTGGCCAGAGCGGCGTGTACTACCCCATGGGCGTGGCGCTGTCCCAGATTTTTGCCAAAGACATTCCCAACGCCCGCGCCACCGCGCAGGTGACCAAGGCCTCGGCCGAAAACCTCAACCTGCTGCAGGCCGGTCGCGGTGAACTCGCCTTCAGCCTGGCCGACTCGGTGTCGGACGCCTGGAAGGGCGAGGCCGAGGCCGGTTTCCCGAAAAAGCTGGACAAGCTGCGTGGCCTCTCGGCCACTTACAACAACTACATCCAGATCGTCGCCAACGCCGACTCGGGCATCAAGACCCTGGCCGACCTCAAGGGCAAACGCATTTCGGTGGGCGCGGCCAAGTCCGGCACCGAACTCAACGCGCGCGCCATCTTCAAGGCCGCCGGCATGTCGTACGCCGACATGGCCAAGGTGGAGTACCTGCCGTTTGGCGAGTCCGTGGAGCTGATGAAGAACCGCCAGCTCGACGCCACCCTGCAGTCCGCCGGCCTGGGCGTGGCGTCCATCCGCGACCTGGCCACGGCGGTGAAGATCGTGGTGATCCCGGTGCCCGCCGATGTCGTCACCAAGGTGGGTGACGCGGCCTACCAGGTCTCGGTGATTCCCGCCAACACCTACACCGGCCAGACCGTCGACGTGCCCACCGCGGCCATTCCGAACTTCCTGGTGACGCACAGCGGCGTGTCGGACGACCTGGCCTACCGCATGACCAAGGCCATGTACGACAACATCGACACGCTGTACGCCGCCCACAACGCGGCCAAGAGCATCAAGCGCGAGAACGCCATCAAAGGCATGCCCGTGCCGCTGCACCCGGGCGCCGAGCGTTACTACAAGGAAGTGGGCCTGATCAAGTAAACGGCCTGCCCAGGAGCCGCGGCCAACCAGGCCGCCGCTGTTGAAACGGCCCTGCGGGGCCGTTTCTGTTGTTGCTGACGCCAGAACCCATGAACACCACCGCCACCCTCCCGACCCCACCCGACACACCGCCCGACGCCGCGCTGGCCGAACCGGCCGGCCACGGCTCGCCACTGCGCGGCGCCCTCTTCTGGGTCGCCATCGCCTTCTCGGCCTATCAGCTGTGGATGGCCGCGTTCCACCCGCTGTCCAGCCAGGTGATCCGCGCCTTCCATGTGGGCTTCGTGCTGCTGATGATCTACGCCCTGTTCCCGCCGATGGACGGGCGCTCGGCGCTGTGGCGCGGCCTGGGCTGGGTGCTGGGCATCGCCGGCTTTGCCACCGGCGTGTACCAGTGGTTCTTCGAGGCCGACCTGACGCAGCGCGCTGGTGAGCTCACACAGGCCGACTGGGTGGTGGGCGTGGCGCTGATCGCGCTGGTGTTTGAAGGTGCGCGGCGCGTGATGGGCTGGGGCTTGCCGCTGGTGTGCCTGACCTTCCTGCTGTACGCCATGTTCGGCGAGCACCTGCCCGGCGCGATGGCGCACCGCGGCTACGGGCTGGACCAGATCGTGAGCACGCTGGGCTTCGGCACCGAGGGCATCTATGGCACGCCGACCTACGTGTCGTCCACCTACATCTTCCTGTTCATCCTGTTCGGTGCCTTCCTGGAACAGGCCGGCATGATCCGCCTGTTCAACGACTTCGCCATGGGCACCGTGGGCCACACGCGCGGCGGCCCCGCCAAGGTGTCGGTGATCTCCTCGGGCCTCATGGGCACCATCAACGGCTCGGGCGTGGCCAACGTGGTCACCACCGGGCAGTTCACCATTCCGCTCATGAAGCGCTTCGGCTACAGCCCGGCCTTTGCCGGGGGCGTGGAAGCCACGTCCAGCATGGGCGGGCAGATCATGCCGCCGGTGATGGGCGCCGTGGCCTTCATCATGGCCGAGACCATCAACGTGCCCTACATCGAGATCGTGAAGGCCGCGCTGATTCCCGCCATCCTGTACTTCGTCACCGCCTTCTGGATGGTGCACCTGGAAGCCGGCCGCAAAGGGCTGGTGGGCCTGCCCAAGGAAGAATGCCCCAACCCCTGGACGGCGGTGCGCGAGCGCTGGTACCTGCTGCTGCCGCTGGCCGGCCTGGTGGCGCTGCTGTTCTCGGGCTACACGCCGCTGTTCTCCGGCACCGTGGGCCTGGCGTTGACGGTGATCCTGATCTTCGGCGCCGCCGTGTTCAGCGGCATCCGGGGCACGGCGCTGCGCGGTCTGGCCTGGGTGCTGCTGGGCTTTGCCTGCGCCGGTTTCTTCCAGTTCGGCGTCGGCACCTTCTTCGTGGTGAGCGCGCTGCTGGTGGCGCTGACCTACATCTTGAAACGCGGCGGTGATGCGCGCGCCCTGGCCGTGAAGGCGCTGGTGGACGGCGCACGCCATGCGCTGCCGGTGGCCATTGCCTGCGCGCTGGTGGGCGTGATCATCGGCGTGATCAACCTCACCGGCGTGGCCGCCGAGCTGGGCGGCCACATCATCGCCATCGGTCGCGAGAGCCTGTTCCTGGCGCTGGTGCTGACCATGATCACCTGCCTGGTGCTGGGCATGGGCATTCCCACCATCCCCAACTACATCATCACCAGCTCGCTGGCCGCGCCGGTGCTGCTGGAGCTGGGCGTGCCCCTGATCGTCTCGCACATGTTCGTGTTCTATTTCGGCATCATGGCCGACCTCACGCCGCCCGTTGCGCTGGCCTGTTTCGCGGCCGCGCCGATCGCCCGCGAATCGGGGCTGAAGATCAGCATGCAGGCCATCCGCGTGGCCATTGCCGGCTTCATCGTGCCCTTCATGGCGGTCTACAGCCCGGCGCTGATGCTGCAGAGCGGCGACTGGATGGACACAGCCTGGATCGTCTTCAAGGCGCTGGTGGCCATCAGCATGTGGGGCGCGGGCGCCATCGGCTACCTGTTCGGCCGCCTGAACCCGGTGGAGCGTGTGGTGGCCATTGTTTCGGCCAGCTTCCTGGTGGTCGCCCTGCCGCTGACGGACGAGATCGGCCTCGGTGCCGTGGCGCTGTTCGTTCTGTGGCACTTCTGGCGCACGCGCCAGCAGCGCAGCATGGCCACGGCGCGCTGAGGTCTTCGCAGCAGGCGCATGGACACGCTCGGCATCTGCCTGGCGCTGGCGGCGGCCACCGCCCCGCCCGTGTTCGTGCCCGCCGAACGGTTCACGCTGGCCTGGACGCATTCGATCGAGAAAGTGCGCTGGGAGGAAGATTACGCCGTGATGGCAGGAGCCGTGGGAGCTGATGAGGCTGCGGCCAATGAAGCCGTGGAGAGCCCCGCCGGGCGGCCCACTGCCATAGACGCTGCGCCGCCGCGCCTGCACGCGGTGGCAGCCCGTGTGCGCGGCTCGGCCGCCGGCATGGAGCCACCCGAGGGCGCGCGGCTGGTGGACGGCTGGTACACCTACACGCCGGCCTTGCCCTACCCAACCGGGCTGCGCCTGACGCGCTCTGCCTACACCGCCGACTACGAGCTGTGCGTGCAGGGCGCCTGCCGCCCGATGGCCAACTGGCTGCCGTCGGACGGCGACATCACCCTGCTCACCGCCTGCCGCTCGGTCGCCGGGCGCTGAGGCGGGCAAACCGCTCCGGGTTTCAAGTCTTGCACATGCTCGGCGCCCGCCGCGCTCCCGCCTGCTGCTGAGGCCCGTCATGGGTGCCGCCCGGGCAAGGCAGCGGCCGGGGCGGCTATCCTCCACCGGTGAACTTCGCCCAACTGCTCTTTCCCGACTTCTCGCTCATCCTCATCGGCTACCTGCTGTGCCGCTTCACTGCACTCAACCGCAGCGTGTGGCAGCCGGTGGAAAGCCTGGTGTATTACTTCCTGTTCCCGGTGCTGCTCTTTCACTCGATCGTGAAAAGCCCCCTGGACCTGGGCGCCGCCTCCAGCCTCATGGGCGCGGGCCTGGCGCTGGGCGTGAGCGCCATTGCGCTGGCCTATTCGCTGCCGCACTGGCCCTGGCTGGGCCGCCAGCTCGATGTGCGGCTGCACGCCGCCAGCGCCCAGGTGGCGTTCCGCTTCAATTCCTTCATTGCGCTGGCCCTGGCCGACAAGGTGGCCGGGCCGCAGGGGCTGCTGATGATCGCGGTGCTCATCGGCGTGTGCGTGCCGCTGTTCAACGTGGGCGCGGTATGGCCCATGGCGCGGCACGCGGGCAAGGGTTTTGCACGCGAGCTGGTGCGCAACCCGCTCATCATCGGCACCGCCACGGGCCTGGCGACCAACCTGCTGGGTTTCTCGATCCCGGTGTGGCTGGACCCCACGGTGAGCAGGATTGGCCAGGCATCGCTGGCGCTGGGCTTGATGGCGGCCGGCGCCGGCATGCAGTTCGGCAGCCTGACGCAGGCCAAGACACTGGGCGTGCTGGTGCTGTCGATCAAGCACCTGGCCATGCCACTGATGGCATTTGGCCTGGCGCAGGTGTTCCGGCTCGACCCGACACAAACCACCGTGCTGCTGATGTTCTCGGCCGTCCCCACCGCCTCCAGCTGCTACGTGCTGGCCGCGCGCATGGGCTACAACGGGCCGTATGTGGCCGGGCTGGTGACGCTGTCCACGCTGCTGGGCGTGGTGAGCCTGCCGTTTGCGCTGGGGGTGCTGGGCGGCGGTTGACCGGTGAGGATGCTTGCCGAGGCCCCGGGCGGCTTGTAGCGCCATCGCGGCGTTGATGAGCCTCAAGTTGTTGCAGAAGCAGCCGAAGAAAACAGATGGCAGCCAATCCGCGAACCGCTCTGCGGTTGTGCGGTTTCTCTGCTTTTCTGGTTGACCTTTTCGATGACGCCCATGACACCGTTTGCCACCCGCCCCCATTCCGCACCGTCCCTGTCGCTCGCCGCCGCCGCTCTGGCGTGTGCGCTGGTGGGTCTGGCACCGGCGCATGCCCAGTCGGGCAGTGCCGCCAGGCCGACCGTGGTGGGCAAACCCATCGCGGGGCACTACATCGTGACGCTGCAACCCACGGTCACCGATGTGGCCGCCGAAGCCCGCCAGCTGGCGCAGGGTGCGGGCGGCTCGCTTGACCATGTCTACCAGCACGCCCTCAAGGGTTTCAGCGCACGACTACCGGACGCGGCCATCGCGGCGCTGCGCAACAACCCGAATGTGTTGCGGATCGATCAGGACGCCACCCTTCACATCAACGCCACGCAGAACAGCGCGGCCTGGGGCCTGGACCGCATCGACCAGGTGGACCGCCCGCTGAGCAGCACCTATGAATACAAGGCCACTGGTCTGGGCGTTCGCGCCTATGTGATCGACACCGGCATCCGTCCCTCTCACGTCGACTTTGGCGGCCGCGTCCTGTCGGGCTACACCGCCATCCACGATGGCCAGGGAACGGCAGACTGCAACGGCCACGGAACGCATGTGGCCGGCACAGTCGGTGGCGCCACCTGGGGTGTGGCCAAGTCGGTGCAGCTGGTGCCCGTGCGGGTGCTCGACTGCAACGGGACCGGCAGCTACAGCGGCGTGATCGCGGGCATCGACTGGGTGGCAGGCCAGGCACACCGCCCGGCCGTGGCCAACCTGTCGCTCGGCGGACCGGCCTCGTCCACGCTGGACGCGGCGGTGGCTGGCGCCATCGGCAAAGGGATTTCGATGGTGGTGGCCGCCGGCAACGACGGCGCCGACGCCTGCCACTACTCGCCAGCCCGCACGCCCGATGCCATCACGGTGGGCGCCACCACCTCATCCGATGCACGGGCGAGTTATTCCAACTTCGGCACCTGCCTGGACCTGTTCGCGCCCGGCAGCAGCGTGAAATCGGCCTGGTACACCGGCGACACCGCCACCAGCACGCTCAACGGCACCTCCATGGCGGCACCGCACACGGCGGGCGTGGTGGCGCTGTTGCTGGAGGGCACACCCGACGCCACACCGCTGGCCATTGCCGAGCACCTGAAGACCACGGCCTCCGTCAACAAGCTGTCATCCACGGGTGCGGGTTCGCCCAACCGGCTGCTGTACTCGCTGACATCGCTGCAATCGGCTGACGTGCCGCCAGTGAACGTGGCCGTGAGCGGGCTCACGGGCCGGGCCCTGCTGAGCAAGACCAGCTGGCGCGCAGAAGCCACGGTGAGCGTGCGCAACCTGGACACGGGCGCCGCCGTGGCGAACGCCAGCATCAGCGTGGAATTCAAGCCGGGCGGCACGGCAACGTGCACCACCGGCAGCACCGGCAGCTGCGCGCTGACCAGCGCCACCTTCAAGAACTCGGTGAGCGCCTCCGATGCACTGGTGAGAAACGTCGCGGGAACCAACCTCGTGTACGACGCTTCGCAGAACACCGCTACTTCGATGCGGATCAGCAAGTAAGGCTCAGGCGCCCACCACGCCTCCCGCGTTGTCCTTGCGGCGACGCCAGCCGCGGGTCGGACTCAGGGCGGGTCGCCGCCGGTGGGGGTGTCCGGGCGGTCCGCCATTTCGCGTTCGATCTGCTCGATGCTGGGCAGGCTGGTCTGCAGTTCGGGCGGCAGTGATTCCAGCAGCTTGTACTCGGCAATGCCCATGGGCTGTGACCTGTCGCCCAAGGCGTATTCGGCCACCACCTGGTTCTGGCTCTTGCACAGCAGCAGACCGATGGTGGGGTTGTCGTGCTCGCTCTTCACCTGGCGGTCCATCGCCGTCAGATAAAAACCCAGCTGGCCCAGGTGCTCGGGTTTGAATTTGCCCGCCTTGAGCTCGATCACCACGTAGCAGCGCAGCTTGAGGTGGTAGAACAGCAGGTCGATGAAGAACTCGTCGCCGCCCACGTCCAGCAGCACCTGCCGACCGACGAACGCAAAGCCCGCGCCCAGCTCCAGCAGGAATTCGGTGACGTGCTTCACCAGGGCGTTTTCGATCTCGCGCTCGCCAGCTTCCCGGCTGAGCCCGAGAAAGTCGAAACGGTAGGGGTCTTTCAAGGACTCGCGGGCCAAGTCGGACTGCGGCTTGGGCAGGCTGGCAGCAAAGTTGGTAATGGCCTTGCCCGTGCGCTCCAAGAGACGGGTTTCGATGTGGATGTTCAGCACATTGCGGGACCAGCCGTGCGCAAGGGCACTGTGGGCATAGGCGAGCCGTTGCTGCGGGTCTTTCAGTCGTGTCAGCAGCACCAGGTTATGGCCCCAGGGCAATTGTCCAACAGCCTGTTGGACGATTTCGGCGTCGGGCCATGCATCGGCAAAGGCGCGCATGTACATCAGGTTGGCGCGCGAGAACCCCTTCATCTCGGGAAAGGCCGCGCGCAAATCCTGCGCCAGCCGGTCGATCACCTTGGCGCCCCAGCCCTGTGCGCTCTGACGCGCCAGGATGTCGCGCCCGATGTGCCAATACAGCAGCACCAGTTCGCGGTTCACCGCCAGCGTCGCGCGTTGCTGGGCGGTGTGGATGCGGCTCTTCAGGTCGGCCAGCCAGTCGGCATAACCGGGCGGCGGCGGGGTCAGGCTGCTGGGTGACTCGTTCATGTGGTGCTCCGTTTAGCGATTGGGTGAGTGACACCTGCAGCGGTGATGGCTCTGGCTGTTGCCATCACGGAAAATTGGCACTCAGGCACGCGGCCCCTCAATTCCCGACCGGCGCCACCAAGTCAATACGCCGCTGAATCCGCGCCGCTTCCTCCGCGGCGCCACCGGCCAAAGCGCGCGCCTGCTGCACCCGCAGCCAGGTCAGCAGCGGCCGGCGCCAGCCCTGGCTGGACGCGGCCTGCACCGCCTGCTCCACCACGGCGGGGCTGGCCTGGCCGCGCTGCATCAGCACCCCGGCCGCCACGAGGCGCGAGAGCGGGTCGGTGAGGGCGGCCAGCGCAGCTTCTGGTGAGACGGTGCCGATGGCCAGGGATCGGTGGACGGGTGGCAGCAAGGCGGCGTCTTCCGCCTGCGCCCGGCCCGCGAGGTAGCGGGCATAGGCCTGTTCGGCCGGTGTCGCGTCGGCGGCCAGCGCCTCAAAGCCGCTGCAGAGCTCGAACACCAGCGCCGCCACACGGGTGGCACAGCGCAGCATCTCGATGCGTGCCACCAGATCGGCCCGGCCGGTGCTGGCCACTTCCGCGCGGGCGCGGGCGAACTCGACCGCTTCGACCCGGCTGTCGCCGCTGAGCCAGGCCTGCGCCGCCCGGTCGATACTGCCCTTCGCGTTCAACTGCCAGCCGGGCGTGGGCGGCTGGCTCCCGCAGGCGGTCAGCGCGACGACGGCCAGCAACACAGCGGTCCGCGCAAGAGGTTGGGGTATGCGGCTTCGCTTCATGGCAGTCGGATCTCCGTGTCACGGGCGAACGGCCACTTGCGGTTGATCTCCTGGATCAGCGCGTCCACCTTGCGCAGGCTGGCGTCCACCTCGGCGCGCAGCGTGCCCAGGTCTTGCGTGGCCTCGCGGGTGTTGCCGGCGATGCCCTGCACCTCGACCAGCACCGCGTCCACCTTCTGCAGGCTGGCGCGCGCATCGGCCAGCAGGCCGCCGAGCTGCTGCACGCTGGCGCGGGCGTCGTTCACCAGCCCGCCCTGCGGCGCGCCGCCCGGGCCAGCGCCCTGCCCGAACACCTGCCGGTCGGCGTTGGCGACCAGGCTGTCGAGCCGGGCCGTGAGCGCATCGGCCCGCGAGAGCAGCGCGTTGGCGCGGTCGATGGTGAGCACCAGCTTCTTCGCGTCGGCCTCGTTGCCCAGCAGCGTGCCCAGCACGCCCTGCGGGCCGTTCAGCCGCTCGGTGACGCCGCGCACATGGCTCAGGCTCTGACCCAGCGCCGAGTCGGACGCGGTGAGCGCCGCCACGTTGTCCAGCACCTCGCGCACCGACGCCATGAGCCGCGGAATCTCGGCGGCGGTGTCGCCGCGCAGCACGGGCCGCTCGGCGCCGTCGGGCAGCGGCGGGTCGTCCAGCACGCCGCTGTAGGCGCGGATGCGCGTGCCGCCGACCAGCCCGCGCTCCATGGTGAAGATGCTGGACGTGCGCAGCCAGCGGGCGTCTTTCTCGGGCACGTCGATGAGAATCCGGGCATAGCCGTCGCCGCCCAGCTCGATGCGGGCCACGCGGCCGATGGCGAAGCCGGCGAAGGTCATGTCCATGCCGACCACCACGCCCTCGGAGTCGTCGGACACCAGCACGAGGCGCTGCGTCTGCTCGAAGACGCCGCGCGCGTACAGCACATAGGCGCCGGAGCCGAGCACCAGGACCAGCATCAGCAACAGCAGGAGCCCGGCCTTGAATTCGAGGTGCTTCACCGGCGGCACGGCGTCGCTGACGGGAACTGCGGCCGGGTCGGGGGGCTGAGACGGGTTCATGGCGTCAATAGTAGTTGCCGACCAGCGAGAGCACCTCGATCAGCAGCACCACCGAGAACAGGCGCGCGAATTCCGAGATGTCGCTGCGCCGGCTGTAGCGGCCGGCGGCGTCGCGCTGGGCCGCGGCGGCCAGCGGCACCACCGCCACGGCGAGGCTGAAGAAGAAGGTCTTGAGGCCGAAGATGAGCGTCACCGCCGGCGTGAACACGCTGCCCACGCTGCGCGTGTACGACGCAAAGCCCCAGGGCGAGAAGCCATAGACGGTGAGGTAGGCCAGCACCAGCGCCACCACGCAGCTCACCGCCGCCAGCAGCAGCACCGAGAACACGGTGGCCAGCGCACGCGGCAGCAGTTCGGTGCGCAGCAGGCGCTGCTCGACAATGTCCACCCCCTGGCGGTGGCGCTCGGCCAGCAGCTGGCGGATGCGCTGCGCACCCGGCATGGCGTAGCGCACCGCCACGAACATGGCGGCGTAGAGCGGAATCAGCTCCAGCACCAGGGTGCGCACCAGCACCTCCAGCGCGTACTGCGACAGCCCGTAGCTGTAGGCCGTGGCCACGACGATGCGGATCAGCACCACGCTGATGAGCGCCGACAGCACCAGGAACCAGGTCAGCAGCGGTGCCGTGGCCATGTACAGGTGGCGCAGCACCGAGCCGCGTTGCGGCCCGCGTCGGTAGCTCGATGGCAGCATGGCCAGCACCAGTATCTGCGCACCCAGCAGCAACACATGCCACCAGGCCCGCCACGATGCGCGCGCGCGCTGGCCCCATCGCGTGAAGGCGGCTTGTGAAGAGGTCACGGGGTCCATGGGCGCATGATAGCGACGCCCTCCGACATCTTCCGATGCCCGCCGCGCCGCCGGTGGTTCGCGCAGGTGACAAAGTTGGTGAAAACGCCCATTGCCGTTCGGGCGGTTTGGTTTTCAATCGAGCGCCGACCGTGCATCGCGTGCGCGTGGCCTGCCCACCGGCGCCACGCCCGATCAGCCCGACCCCAACAACCATCAGAGGAGACCCCATGTCCGCACCCATTTCCCCACTGGCCCGCCGCCAGACCATTGCCGACGCCCTGCACCGCACGGCCATGCGCCTGCCGCACAAGAGCGCCATCGTCTGCGGCGCCACCGAGTGGACCTATGCCGAGTTCAACGCGCTGGTGAGCCGCCTGGCCGCCGGCCTGGCGCACATGGGCGTGAACGAGGGCGACAAGGTGGCCGTGCTGGCGCGCAACTCGCACGGCTTTGCCGCGCTGCGCTTCGCCCTGGCCCGCCGCGGCGCGGTGCTGGTGCCGATCAACTTCATGCTCAAGGCCGAGGAAGTGGCCTACATCCTGCGACACGCGGGTGCCAAGGTGCTGGCCACCGACAGCGGCCTGGCCCTGCTCGCGCGCGACGCCGCCGAGCAGGGCACGGACGTGAGGCAGTACATCTGGCTGCCCTCCGAAGACCCGAGCGAACCGGTGCCCGGCATGCACCCGTTCGACGAGCTGGCCGCCTGCACCGACCCGCTGCCCGACGTGAAGCTCGCCAGCCACGACCTGGCGCAGATCGTCTACACCAGCGGCACGGAATCCACGCCCAAAGGCGCGATGCTCACGCACGACGCCGTGCTGTGGCAGTACGTGAGCTGCGTCATCAACGCCGAGATTGCCGAGCAGGATCGCGCCCTGCACGCGCTGCCGCTGTACCACTGCGCCCAGCTCGACGTGTTCTTCGGCCCGGCCATCTACATGGGCAGCAGCAACGTGATCACCGCCAAGCCCGTGCCCGACAACCTGCTGGCGCTGATCGAGCAGCACCAGATCACCAGCTTCTTCGCGCCGCCCACGGTGTGGATCGCGCTGCTGCGCTCGGCCCTGTTCGACCCGGCGCGCCTGGGCAGTCTGGTCAAGGGCTACTACGGCGCCTCCATCATGCCGGTGGCCGTGCTGCAGGAACTGGCCACGCGCCTGCCCGCCGTGCGCCTGTGGAACCTGTATGGCCAGACCGAGATTGCGCCGCTGGCCACCATGCTCGGCCCGGACGACCAGCTGCGCAAGCCCGGCTCCTGCGGCAAGGCGGTGCTGAACGTGGAAACGCGCGTGGTGAACGACGCCATGGAAGACGTGGCCGTGGGTGAAGTGGGTGAGATCGTGCACCGCTCGCCGCACCTGATGCTGGGCTACTTCCACGACGAGGAGCGCACGAAAGCCGCCTTCGAGGGCGGCTGGTTCCACAGCGGCGACCTGGCGGTGGTGGACGACGAGGGCTTCATCACCGTGGTGGACCGCAAGAAGGACATGATCAAGACCGGCGGCGAGAACGTGGCCAGCCGCGAGGTGGAAGAAATGATCTACCGCCTGCCAGCCGTGAGCGAGGTGGCCGTGATCGGCCTGCCCGACCCGAAATGGGTGGAAGCGGTGACGGCGGTGATCGTCGTCAAGGCCGGGCACACACTCACCGAAGCCGAGGTGGTGGCGCACTGCAACGAGCACATGGCCACGTTCAAATGCCCCAAGCGCGTGGTGTTTGCCGACGCGCTGCCCAAGAACCCCAGCGGCAAGCTGCTGAAGCGAGAACTGCGCAAAAGCCAGGGGGCTTGATCCCATAGGGATCAGGTCCTGCGAATTCCTGAGCCCTGTTCGGGCTGAGCCTGTCGAAGCCCTTCGACACGCCCAGGGTGAGCGGAAGTCACTTCAAGAAGGACGCTGGCGCAGAGCAAGGCCGACCTGGCCGCAGGGCGTGCCGTGAAAGAAACGGCAGCCGAGCACATGGCCCGCATGGAGCGGCAGCTCGCCGATGACACTGGCACGGGAATCCGAGCGCCGGCCACCCATGCGCTACCAACTGGTCTTTACGGACGACGACAACCGCCGCGCCCTGCGTGTCATCAAGCGCCATCCGCAGCTCAATGCACCCCACGGCAAAACACTGGCGCTGCTGGAAGTCAACCCACACCACCCATCTCTGCGGCTGCAGGCGCGCTCAGGCAAGCTCAACGGCCTGCATCGGTGACCCTCCACCTGTCGTACCGCATCACGCTGGAACGGCTGATCCAGGATCAGACAGATCGTCGCGATCAACGTCGGGGATCGGGACGCGGTGTATTGAATGCTTCGATCTCCGGTACCGAAACCGTATCAGCTGACATCCTGGACTGGGGTTGCTGGGCGAGGGTTGGTCCGTCCTACATTGCAGACCTCCGATCACCGTCGGGGCCATGCGACCGGGCACCGCTGCGTGTGCTGACGAACCGACGTGGCGCGCGACCTGCTCAACCATGCGGGCAAACCACTTTTTTGCACCATGCGCTGCCTGTTCATCCTCGCCCACCCCCGACGCGAGAGCTTCTGTGGCGCCTTGTTTGACGCGATGGTGCAAGGCGCCCGGTCGGCCGGGGTGGAGTGCCGCGAACTGATCCTCAGCGAGCTGGCCTTCGACCCGGACGTGCACGCCCACTCGCCCGAGCACCAATCGCTGGAGCCCGGGCTGGCCGAGGCACAGGCCGGCATCGCCTGGGCCGAGCACATCGTGTTCGTCTACCCCACCTGGTGGGGGACCTTCCCGGCGAAGCTCAAAGGTATGCTCGACCGCACGCTGACACCGGGCTTTGCCTTCCGCCACCACGCCGACGGCCGCTGGGACCAGCTGCTCAAGGGCCGCACGGCCGAGCTGCTGACCACCATGGACACGCCGCCGCTGGTGTACCGCTGGATCTACCGCGCGCCCGGCCACCATGCGCTGGCCAGCGCCACGCTGGGCTACTGCGGCGTGCGCACGGTGCGCCGGCGCATTGCCGGGCCGGTGATCACCTCCACGCTGGAAGAGCGGCAGCGCTGGATCGAACGGGCCCAGGCCCGCGGCGTGCAGCTCGGCGAGGGCGCGCTGTCTCCTGGTCAGCGCCGTCGCGACCGCATCACCGCCTGGCTGGCCGCGCTGCGGCTGCAGTTCTACCCCATGACATGGGTGGCCTACACGGTGGGCGCGCTGGCCGCGGCCGGGCCGCTGTCCATGACGCCCTACCTGCTGGGCTATGCCGCGCTGTTCCTGCTGGAAGCAGCCACGGTATTCCTGAACGACTGGTTCGATTTCGAGAGCGACCGCCAGAACCGCAACAGCGGCCCCTTCAGCGGCGGCTCGCGGGTGCTGGTCGATGGGCGCATTGAGCGGCCGGCGCTCAAGCGCGGCATTGCGGGCGCCCTGCTGGGCACCGCGCTGCTGATCGCCGCGCTGGCCGCTGCCGCCCCGCCCGGCCAGCTAGGTGCCGTGGCCGCCACCTACGGGGTGCTCGCCCTGCTCGCGCTCGCCTACACCGTGCCGCCGCTGAAGCTCTCGCACCGCGGCCTGGGCGAGCTGGACGTGGTGCTCACCCACAGCGCCGGCGTGCTGCTGGCCGGCTATGTGTTGCAAGGCGGGCAGCTGGGTGACAGCCTGCCCTGGCTGCTGGCCTTGCCACTGGGCATCGCCATCCTGCCCTCGATCCTGCTGGCGGGCGTTCCCGACCGCAGCGCCGACGAAGCCGCGGGCAAGCGCACGCTGGTGGTGAAGCTGGGGCTGCGCGCCACCTTGCGTCTGGCCATGGCCGCGACCGTGCTGGCGCCCGCCACCGGGCTGCTGCTGGTGCTGGTGCGCCCCGAACTCGTGCCCTTGCTGGGCTGGGGCGTGGCGGGTGCCACGCTGCACGCGGCCTGGCTGTGGAAGCGGCTGCGGGGCTTGCGGGCGCAGGACGTGCTGCCCGACCGCATCGACGGCCCTATCGTCGTGGCCCTCACCTTCATGCTGTGGTTCTGCGTGCCGCCACTCGTCAGCTTGATGCGCTCGGCGGCGTAGCCGCCCAGGGAGTTCAGGCGCGACGTCGCTGCAGCGCGGCGTGCCGTTCACCCACCACGCCCTTGCGGAAGGCCAGCACACAGTGCACGAAGATGACACCGATGATCACGGTGACCCAAGAACCCACCTTGGCGGCCAGCAGGTTCTGCAGGGCAATCACCAACCCGGCACCCAGCACCGACCCGAACAACGTGCCCATGCCACCGAGCAGGCTCATCAGGATCACCTCGCCCGACATGCTCCATGTGCACATCCGACAAGGTGGCAAATCCCATCACCCGCTTTTTCAGGACAAGCCGCGGTTTTCGCGCATGCTGTCTGCTGACACATGGCGCTCCTGCTGCGGTGCTGTGGAGATGCGTGCCCGGACGATCCCTGCTGTTGTTCGCCCGTGACGGACCGGGTCGTTTGACCGACCCGGCCCCGGGCTGGCGTCAACGGGCCAGCGACCTCACTCGGGCATCTGCAAGGTGTTGCTGGCGCCCAGCCCAATGCGGTTGCCCGCCACCGGCGCGAACGCGATGTCGGGGAGTTGCGACGCCTGCAAGGCCGGTGTCGAGCCGATCGACACGCCACGCGGTGTGGTGCGGATCACCTGGCTGGGCGGCAACGCGGCGCCGCTTTTCAGGTGCTGGTACATCGCATCCATGGCCTGGTTGAAGTAGCCGTGCAGCGGTACGAAGCGGCTGTCGAACCCAGAGAACGACAGGAAGGTGTCGAAATGCTGCGCGTTCGTGACCTCGATGTAGCGCAACTGGCTGGCGGCGCCTTCCACGCTCTGGTTGAAGGCCGTGTAGGCGCGCGAGGCGTGGTTGACCGGCAGCAGCGCGTCGCTGCGCCCGGCCACGATCAGCGTTGGCTTGCCGCGCAGGTTGCCGTTGAGCAGCACCTCGGCCATGCCAGCGCGCACGCGCTGGCTCTGCGCCAGCGTAGGGGTGGTGCTGGCGGTCAGCGCTTGCTGGGTGACCGGGTCCTGGCCTGTGACCAGTGCGCGCTGGCACAGCGCGGCATCCAGCGAAAAATCGGCCAAACCGGTGGAGGGCGACACGCCAAACGCCCAGGAGCGCGCGCCGGACACCGAGTCGTTGTAGACCACACTCGCCGGCACGCCGCTGGCGGTGCCGTTGGCCAGGGCAAAGCTCTGGGCCTTGGCCACGGCGCTCAGCGGCACCAGCACACCCTCAGCGACCACCGGTGCCGCACTCATGCCGCACAGGTTGTCTGCCACCGAGAAGCGCCCCAGGGCGTTGGTGTACATCATGCTGATGACGGCGGTGTTGCCCAGGCCGTAATGGGCGTTGTGCATGGTGTCGTGCTCGGCGCTGTAACCATAGGCCCGCAAGCGCTGCAGGGCATCCGTCGCACGTTCAGCCGTGGTCGCTCCTGCCACCAGACCTTTGTTGGCCAGCGCAGTACATCGGTTCTCGGCACGTGAGTTCATGTCGAACACGCCCATGTAGTTGTAGACCGAGTTCTCGCTCAGCGCGGCACCAGGGGCCAAGGCGGCGCACGGCTGGTAGAGGTTGGCGAAGGTGAAATAGTCGATCAGCGGCAACCCCACCACCGGCACGCTGACACCCCCGAACTGCACGCCATAGCCCGCCTGGGTGGCCGGTTGCGCGCTCGGCTCCGAGGCCACCACCCCGTCGATCAGGCCCGTGCTGTCGCGCTCGGCCGCCTGCAGCACAGCGGCACCGCCGTTGGAGACGGAGCCGGCGATGACCAGCGTGTTGTCGGGTGTGAAGCGCACCGACTTGCCGGCACCGCCGGGCAAGGCCTCACCATGCTCCTCGTTCAAGGCGTACAGGGCATAGCGAATGGACGCCAGCGTGTCGTCGCCCCAGTCCTTTTCCGGGTTGACCTGCGAATGTGCATGCTTGAGCGCTACCCGGTTCGGGAACAATGAGTTGAACTGATTACGGGCGTCATCGGTCAAATTTGCCGCAAAAGTAGATAAGTTTTGGGCGGCGCTGCGGGTGGCGCGGGTGCCGTCAACCGTGTTCACCGTGTCGTCCCTTGGGTCGTACAGGCCGACTCCCTTGCCAGCGTCGGTCAACGCCACGGCGCAGCCCTTCTTCAAGCCCCACTCGGCCGAGCTGCCCATGGAGCCATACACACCCCGCGAACCCGACGAGGGTCCGGCCACCACGCAGGGGTTGTTGACATCAAAGCTGCTGGGGATCTGCACCGCGACCACCACCTGCTTACGGCCGCTGCCGTCGTCCAGCACCGCCAGGTATTCCTTGCCGGGCACAAGGCCCTCGCCCCTTGTGTCGTTGCCAGCGCTGTCGATGTTGGGGCCGTAGAGACGGCCATAACCCCCTGCCTCGGACGGGTCGAGGATGGCGCGGTAATTGGCATGAACAGCGTTGCGGCGCAGCTCCAGCGCGGTCGGGTTCAAGGGATCGGCATACGCCGGCGCTGCAGACGTGCCCAGACCGGTCTTGCCCAGCCCGGCGGTCAGCAAGTCTTGCGTGGTGGCGCTGGTACCGTCGCCCCGCTCCACGGCGGTGTAGGCCTGCACGCTGTGCTGCGTGAAACCGGCCGGCAAGGCATTCGCGAGCGGGGGGACGGGGTTGTGCGGGGGGGCCGGGTTGAGCGGGGGGGCGGGGTCGTTGCTGGAACTGCCTCCGCAACCCACCATCAGGGCTGGACCGGCGGTCATCATGATGATGGCGACTCTTTTTTTCATGCTGCGTCTCCTTGGGTGTGCCCTCTCGGGCGTGGGTGGAACGTGAGTCAGGTTGCAGGTGCAACACGCGCCGGGCGGTGCGGCGGTCGTGAACACGGCGCTTCACCGTGCGGGTGGATTCGATGACAGCGCGCGTGGTGGTCCAGTGACAGGCGCGACGTGCCTCGCAAACAGCGCGGCAGCGGCCAAGGGACTGAACCGGTCAGCGGGAGGGCATCGTGGAGCCACCCGGAGAGGGCGCGGGCGCCTGCGGCATGCCCTGCATGTGCTGCATGCACATGTCGCGCATCTGCTGGGGCATGTCTTGCATCGACATGCCCGGATGCATGGCCTGCATGTGGCGCTGCATGAGGGCCTGGCATTCCTCGGGGCTGCGCGCCTGGCGCATGTGCTCGTGCAGAGTCTGCATGTCGGGGTGTTGCGCCTGCGCGCCAGCACGCATGGGGTTGCCATGCGGGTGGCCAGGGCCAGCGCACGCGTTCAACAACACCAGGGAGAGCAAGGCCAGCAGCGCTTTGCCATGGAGCATGGGAATACCTCGTGAAGCAGGGAGGAAGGAACACCGTGGCGCCGTGTTGAACGGGCCGCATGTAACTGGGCAATGGATGTGCCCGTCAGCGCCTTCGGCAGCGCCTGCAACTCAAGATGGATGGAAGACCAGAACGCTGGGGCGACCGAACCCGGCCGCGCTCAGCGGGTCGGGTCGGCTGGCAGACCGGCGCGCAGGGCCCAGTCCACCGATTCCCGAACGGGATCGGCGGGGTGTTGTGCGCGGCTGGCCAGGGCGTGGTGCAGGCACTGGCGTTGTGCCAAATCGGTTTCGCTGCGCAGCGCGTTGCCCAGCGCCACGGCGATGTTGCGCAGCCAGCGCTCGTGCCCGATGCGCCGGATCGGGCTGCCCTCGGTGCGGCGCAGGAATTCGTCTTCGGTCCACGCGAACAGCTCGACCAGCGTGGCACCGGTCAGGCCTTCGCGCGCATCGAAATCGGGTAACGTGGAGCGCTGCGCGAACTTGTTCCACGGACAGACCAGCTGGCAGTCGTCGCAGCCGTAGATGCGGTTGCCCATCAACGGGCGCAGGTCTTCGGGGATGGCGCCCGCGTGCTCGATGGTCAGGTAGGAAATGCAGCGCCGCGCGTCCAACCGGTGTGGGCCGAGGATGGCCCCGGTCGGGCAGGCGCTGATGCAGGCGCTGCAGGCCCCGCAGTGCTCGCTCACCGGTGCGGTCGCGGGCAGGGCCAGGTCCAGGTAGATCTCGCCCAGGAAGAACATGGAGCCGCCTTCGCGGCTGAGCACCAGCGTGTGCTTGCCGCGCCAGCCCTGCCCGCTGCGGCTGGCCAGTTCGGCTTCCAGCACGGGAGCCGAGTCGGTGAACACGCGGTGGCCCAGCGGGCCCACTTCGGCGGCGATGCGCTCGGCCAGTTTCTGCAGGCGGTTGCGCAGCACCTTGTGGTAGTCGCGCCCCCGGGCGTACACCGACACGATGGCCTCGCCGGGCCGCTGCAGACGCTGCAGCTCGGCGCTTTGCCAGCCTGCAGGCGTGTCGCGCGGCAGGTAGTCCATGCGGGCGGTGACCACGCTCACCGTGCCCGGCACCAGCTCGGCCGGGCGGGCGCGTTTCATGCCGTGGCTGGCCATGTAGCCCATGCTGCCGTGAAAGCCCGCGTCCAGCCAGGCCCGAAGTCCAGGTTCGGCTGCCGAGAGGTCGACACCTGCCACGCCAATTTGGGAAAATGCCAACTCTTGGCCCCAGGCCTGTATCTGAGAGACGAGTTGAGCAGCATCAAGACCGGCATTCATGTTCCGCCCATTGTAGAAACGCCCGCAGGAACGCCTGATTCTCCTGCCACCACGCGGGAGGACGGGGTGTGGCGCGACCGCTGGACCGACGAGACCGACACCGCGGCCTTTGCCCAGCGCCTGGCCGGCTGCCCGGCCATTGCCCACGCCACGCTCGCGCTGCACGGCGACCTGGGTGCGGGCAAGACCACCTTCGTGCGCCACCTGCTGCGTGCCCTGGGCGTGCGCGGGCGCATCAAGAGCCCCACCTACGCCGTGGTCGAGCCGCACAGCGCGATTGACTGCCCGGTGATGCCGGCTGGCGAGCCGCTGCACATCTGGCACTTTGACTTCTACCGCTTCACCGATCCGCGCGAATGGGAAGAAGCGGGCTTCCGCGAACTTTTTGCCAGCGCTGGCCTCAAGCTGGTGGAATGGCCCGAACGTGCCGGCGTGTTCATGCCCACGGTCGATCTGGACATCCACATCCAACCCGACGACATGCCCCACCCCGTGCAACCGCCCACACACCACCCGCTTGAAGACGACAGCGGCGTGGACGAGGCGCGGCAGGTGTGCATGCAGGCCCGCACGCCGACGGGGCGGTTGCTGCTTGACGGCGTGGCCGCATGAGTGCCGCCCTTCCATGCCGTCGGCACTCCGTTCCGCGGTGCGCAGCTCGGAGGCCTGCCCCTTGAGCCCGCGCATTCCCCCTGTCCCCTTGCCCGGCCTGGACCGCCGGCGCCTGCTGCGCGCCAGCACGCTGCTGATCTTGCTGGGCAGCCAGCAGATCGCCTGGGGTGCCACGGTGGTGGCGGTGCGGCTCTGGCCCGCCGACGACTACACGCGCGTCACCATCGAGTCCGACGGTGTGCTCAAAGCGCAACCGGTGACCAGCAGCGACCCGCTGCGCCTGCAGCTGGACATCGAAGGCATCGACCTGGTGGCGGGGCTGCGCGACCTGGTGGCCCAGCTCCGCTCCAGCGACCCGAACATCGCGGGGCTGCGCGTGGTGCCAGGCAACCCCGGGAGCGCGCGCCTGGTGATCGAACTGAAGCAGCCCATCCGGCCGCAGCTTTTCCAGCTGCAGCCGGTGGCGGCCTACCAGCACCGGCTGGTGCTGGACCTGTATCCGCTGAACCCGCCCGATCCGCTGGAGCAGCTGATCAGCCAGCGCATCAGGGAACTGGACGAGGCCAGCCTGCGCGCCGCGCGCCTGCTCGGTCTGGAAACCGACGCCATGGGCCGCGCCGAGTCCGCCGCAGCGGGGGGCGCAGCCGACGCCGCTGCCCCCGACCCACTGGGCGCGCTCATCGCGCAGCGCGCACAAGGCATGGGCGCCACCGCCAGGCCCGAGACCGCGCCCACCACGCCCCCGGTGGCCAGCGCCGCCCCGGCTGCACCGCCTTCCTCGGTTGCCGCTGCTCCCGCGCCGCGCCCCGCCCCCCCGGCCCGCAAGACGAGCACCGAGCGCCTCATCATCGTGGCGCTCGACCCAGGGCACGGCGGTGAGGACCCGGGTGCCATTGGCCCCGGCGGCACGTACGAGAAAGACGTGGTGCTGCAGATCGCCCTGCGGCTGCGCGACCGCATCAATGCCACCCGGGTCAACGGCAACCCCATGCGCGCCTTCCTCACCCGCGACGCCGACTTCTTCGTGCCCCTGCACGTGCGGGTACAGAAGGCGCAGCGGGTGAACGCCGACCTGTTCATCAGCATCCACGCCGATGCGTTCTACACGCCCCGCCCGCAGGGCGCGAGCGTCTACGCGCTGAGCACCCGGGGGGCCAGCAGCGCGGCCGCGCGCTGGATGGCCGACAAGGAAAACGCCGCCGACCGGGTGGGGGGCGTCAACGTCAAAGCCCAGGACGCCACGGTACAGCGCGCCATGCTCGACATGAGCACCACCGCCCAGATCAACGACAGCCTGCGCCTGGGCACGGCCATGCTGGGGGAAGTGGGACGCGTGGGCAAGCTGCACAAGCCGCGCGTGGAGCAGGCCGGCTTCGCGGTGCTGAAAGCCCCCGACATCCCCAGCGTGCTGGTGGAAACCGCCTTCATCAGCAACCCGGAAGAGGAGCTGCGCCTCAAAAGCGTGGCCTACCAGACCCAGCTGGCCGATGCGCTGCTCAAGGGCATCGTGCGCTACTTCTCGCAGAACCCGCCGCTGGCGCGCAACCGGCAGATGTGAGGGGTTTTGCGCCCGCAGCCTCGGTAGAGCGCGTGAGCCCTTCGACACGCTCATAACGAACGGGGAGTTGTTGCGCTCAAGGATTCGTTGACGCGTCGGGCCAAACCCGTTCGGGCTGACCCTGTCGAAGTCCTGGCCCAGGCCTGCGGGCGAGCCCTTCGACAGGCTCAGGGCGAACGGGTGTTTCGTTCGCCCGATGTTTCTATTCGCCCGGCCATTCATTCAATCTGAGCGCGCATTCAGTTCGATCTGAACGCCCGTCCGTTCGGGCTGAGCCTGTCGAAGCCCTCACCAGACGTCGCGCCCTGTCAGGCACGCCCAGGGGCGGCGCGCTCAGATCGGGTAGATCAGCGAGTTCAGCACCATCTCGCTGTCGTACACACAGCGGCGTTCCTGCAGCTTCAGGCCGGCCTCGGTGCGCACGAAGGCGTCGATGTAGCGGCCCACGTTGTAGACCTCGCTCACGCTGCCGGGCTTGGTGCGGAACACCGCGTAGTTCGCCTCGGCGCGGATCGGGTCATCCGCCGTGCCGGCGCCCGCCGCCGTGACGCGTGCCGGGCTCACCACATGGCGCGTGTAGTAAGGGCCGTGGTAGATGGTCTGGCTGGTGCCGTAGATGCGGTCGCGCAGCATGCCCTGGCTCTCCAGCGCCAGCAGGGCCAGCGGCAGGCCGCGGTCGAAGTTCTCGCGCGCCTGCACCCAGTAACGGGCGTCTTCGGTGAAGCAGTCGGGCCAGGCGTCGAAGCGGCGCGCGTCCAGCGCAGCGGCGTAGTCGGCGTTGAAGCGGTCGATGGCGTGGTGCAGCAGCAGGCTCTGCAGGTCGGCTGGGTCAACAAGGTCTGGCGTGTTCACAGGTCCATCGCTTTCTTCCAGTAGGCGTACATGCCGCGGATCAGGGTTTCGGTCACCATGTGCTCGGTGGGCGCTTCGCCCACGCCGTCGGCGGTGCCGCCCAGCTCGACCAGCGTGTGGCCATCGGCGCCCCACTGGTTGAAACCGTCCTGGCTGAACTCGATCACCTCGCCGTCGTCGGCGCTCACGAAGCCGGCCGGGCCGAACAGGTTGGCCTGGCGCAGGCGGCGCTGCGTCATCTCGGGTGTGTCGTCGGTGAAGCCGATGTGGGTCCACACGAAGTCGAACTCACCGGCGCCGCGCGGCACGATGTGGCGTGTGCTCAGCGAGTTCACCTGCTGCTGCACGATGACGCTGGGGAACAGCGTGATCATGGTCACGGTGGGGGTGATGGTCTGGCCCGGGTTCTGCGGGTCGTCGATGGTCCACCAGGGCTCGGGCACCACGTCGAGCAGGCGCGCGTCATGCAATTTCATGTCGGCCTTGAAACTGGTCACGCCCTCGGTCACGGCGCTCTGGCCGCCGTCGTTGCGGCGCGAGATCATCACCGCGTGGCGGCCCTGCGCGTCCATCACCATGCGGCTTTTCTGGTCGGCGCGCCACAGACCGAAGGTGACGAACCAGGTGTGCAGCAGGCCCGGGTGGTACGGGTCTTTGATGTTTTCCATCATCAGCTTCCAGTTGCCCGGAATGCGCTGGCGGTTGTAGCCCAGCAGCTGCAACTGCCGGCCCTTGAACAGGCGGTCGAGCCAGGGCATGACGGCCGGGCCCAGGTAGTCTTCCAGGGGCTCGGCATCGGCGCTGAAGGTGGCGAACACGAGCCCGTGCAGCACCGCCACGCGCAGCTTGGTCAGGCCGTTCTGCTGCATGTCGAAGCCCTCGGGCATGCCGCCATGCACGCATTCGCCCCCGGCACCCTGCGCTTTCACACCGTCCTTGAAGGGCAGGCCGGCCAGGTCGCCGTTGAGCTTGTAGGTCCACTGGTGGTAGGGGCAGACGAAGCTGCGCGCGTTGCCCACCTGCCCGTCCATGGGCGGCTGGCAGAAGCGCACGCCGCGGTGGGCGCAGCGGTTTTCCACCACGCGGATGCCGGGGTCGGTGGCGCGCTCCTTGGGCGCCACGCGGTCGCGCACCATGATGACCTGGCGCTCGCCGACCCAGCTGAGCTTGTAGTCGCCCGTGTTCGGGATCTCGACCGCCAGGCCCACGTAGCACCAGTGCGGGCCGTAGAACAGGCGCTCCAGCTCGCGCTGGTACAGGGCGGGGTCGGTATAGGCCCAGAAGGGCACGCGGCTGGTGCCGGGTTCGTGCCAGCGGATGGGGTGTTCGGTGGGTGTGTTCATGTCTCCTCGCACGTCAGTCGGCGAAACGAAAAATGATACGCCCACTTATCAATTCAACCAACCCGGCCACCCGCCACCCGGTCACCTGTGCTGCACCCCCACCCCTACAATTTGCCGGTGACCCTTGCCGCCAGCCCATCCCCCCTCCTCTCCGGCGCCGAGCGCCGCCCGATCCGCGAACTGCCGGACGAACTCATCAGCCAGATTGCCGCGGGCGAGGTGGTCGAGCGCCCCGCCTCTGTCGTGCGCGAACTGGTGGACAACGCGCTGGACGCCGGCGCCACGCAAATCACCGTGCGCCTGCAGGCCGGCGGCGTGCGGCTCATCAGCGTGGAAGACAACGGCTGCGGCATCCTGCGCAGCGAACTGCCCAGCGCGCTCAAGCGCCACGCCACCAGCAAGATCGCCAGCCTCTCGGACCTGGAGTCGGTGCACACCATGGGCTTCCGGGGCGAGGCGCTGGCCGCCATCTGCTCGATTGCCGAGGTGTCGCTGCTGACCCGGGTAGAGACCGCCGAGGAGTCGCACGGCTGGCTGCTCGACGGGCGCAGCGGCGAGCTGGAGGCCGCTGCCCGCACACCCGGCACCACCGTGGAGGTGCGCGAACTCTTCTTCGCCACACCCGCGCGGCGCAAGTTCCTCAAGACCGACGCCACCGAGCTGGCCCACTGCATCGAGGCCGTGCGCCGCCACGCGCTGGCCCGCCCGGAAGTGGGCTTTGCCATCTGGCACGAGGGCAAGCTGGTGGCGCAGTGGCGCGCCATTCCCGCGAGCGCCCCGGGTGGCCCCATGGCCGCGCTGCGCCAGCGCCTGTCCGACGTGCTCGGCGCCGATTTCGTGGAGCAGGCCGTGGCAGTGGACTGGCCGCTGGACGTGGGCCGCCCCGAGGAAGACGGCTTCCCCCAGCGCCTGCGCGTGTGGGGCTTCGCCGGCGTGCCCGATGCCGCGCGCTCGCGCAACGACTGGCAGTTCGCCTATGTGAACGGGCGTTTCGTGCGCGACAAGGTCATCACCCATGCCGCTCGCAGCGCCTACGAGGACGTGCTGCACGGACAGCGCCAGCCGGTGTATGCGCTGTTCATCGGCATCGACCCGACGCGGGTGGACGTGAACGTGCACCCGACCAAGATCGAGGTGCGCTTTCGCGACAGCCGCGAGGTGCACCACGGCGTGCGAAAAGCCGTCGAGACCGCGCTCGCGGCGCCGCGAGCAGGGGCTGCGGCCAGTCCGGGGACCGAGCAAAGCACGACGACGCCACCTGGCGTCTCGCCAGCAGGCATGGGCGGTGCAACACCCAACCGTTTGCCGTCCAGCTGGGGGGAGGCTCAGAACACCCTGCCCTTGCAGCGCTACACGCCCCCGGACGAAGTGGGGAATCGGGTGAATGATCTGGGCGCCTTGTGGGGCATGGGTTCGGCGGGGGCTTCGACAGGCTCAGTCCGAACGGTTGTTTCCCCCGGCGGCCCGGCAGATTCCGTTCGGGCTAAGTCGTTGGAAAACCGCGATACCGGCTCTGCCGACGCCTTCCCCCCAGCTCACTCCTCCAACCCCGTTCGGGCTGAGCCTGTCGAAGCCCTCGCACAAGCCCAGGCACGCGACAGCTCTCCAAACAACCTCCCCCCCGGCGACTGGCCGCTGGGCCGCGCCATCGCACAACTGCAGGGCGTCTACATCCTGGCCGAAAACGCCCAGGGCCTGGTGGTGGTGGACATGCACGCCGCGCACGAACGCATCGTGTACGAGCGCCTGAAACAGCAGATGGACGAGGAACAGCTGGCCAGCCAGCCCCTGCTGATCCCGGCCACCTTCGCCGCCACGCCACAGGAAGTGGCCACCGCCGAAGACCAGGGCGTGGCGCTGGCCATACTGGGCCTGGAGGTGGTGCCCTTCTCGCCACGCACGCTGGCGGTGCGCGCGGTGCCCACCACGCTGAGCGCGGGGGACCCGGTGGAACTGGCGCGCAGCGTGCTGGCCGAACTGGCGCAGCACGACGCCAGTACCGTGGTGCAGCGCGCCCGCAACGAGCTGCTGGCCACCATGGCCTGCCACGGCGCAGTGCGGGCCAACCGCCGCCTGACGCTCGACGAGATGAATGCCCTGCTTCGGCAGATGGAAACCACCCAACGCAGCGACCAGTGCAACCACGGCCGGCCCACCTGGCGGCAGGTGAGCATGAAGGAACTGGACGGCCTGTTCCTGCGCGGTCGCTGAGCAACCGCACTTCCTCGGTGCACCGCCACAGGGGATCTACAAATCGAAACGCACCCGAACAAGGCGTAACGCACCGTCACAGCGCTTTTCGCGTACCGAAATGCCGATTCTGCATAATTTCATGCACTTTAATGGAGCATGAAAACATGAAATACACCTCGGTTCACGACTTCCTCTCCCACGTCGAGCAGCGCAACCCCGGCCAGCCCGAGTTTCTGCAAGCCGTCACCGAGGTGATGGACAGTCTCTGGCCCTTCATTGCCTCGCACCCCAAATACGCCGAGCAAGGCCTGCTGGACCGCCTGGTCGAGCCCGAGCGCGTGGTGATGTTCCGCGTCTCGTGGGTGAACGACCACGGCGACGTGCAGGTCAACCGCGGCTACCGCATCCAGCACAGCATGGCCATTGGCCCCTACAAGGGCGGCCTGCGCTTCCATCCGTCGGTCAACCTCTCGGTGCTGAAGTTCCTGGCCTTCGAGCAGACCTTCAAGAACGCGCTGACCACGCTGCCCATGGGCGGCGGCAAGGGCGGCTCCGACTTCGACCCCAAGGGCAAGAGCCCCGCCGAAGTCATGCGCTTTTGCCAGGCCTTCGTGATGGAACTGTTCCGCCACGTCGGCCCCGACACCGACGTGCCAGCGGGCGACATCGGCGTGGGTGGCCGTGAGGTGGGCTTCATGGCCGGCATGTACAAGAAGCTGTCCAACAACGCGGCCAGCGTGTTCACCGGCAAAGGCCTGTCGTTCGGCGGCTCGCTGATCCGCCCGGAAGCCACCGGCTACGGCACGGTGTATTTCGCCGACGAAATGCTCAAGACCCGCGGCAAGTCATTTGACGGTCTGCGCGTGTCGGTTTCCGGCTCCGGCAACGTGGCGCAGTACGCGGTGGAGAAGGCCATGGCGCTGGGCGCCAAGGTGATCACCGTGTCCGACTCCAGCGGCACCATCGTGGACGAAGAAGGCTTCACGCCCGAGAAGCTGGCGATCCTGATGGACGTGAAGAACCACCATTACGGCCGCGTGAGCGATTACGCCGAGCGCACCGGTGTTCGCTTTGAAGCTGGCGTGCGCCCCTGGCACGTGCCAGTGGACGTGGCCCTGCCTTGTGCCACCCAGAACGAACTGGACGAGAACGACGCGCGCACGCTCATCCAGAATGGCGTGATCTGCGTGGCCGAAGGCGCCAACATGCCCTCCACCATCAAGGCAGCCCAGGCGTTCGAAGCCGCTGGCGTGCTGTACGCGCCCGGCAAGGCCAGCAACGCCGGGGGCGTGGCCACCTCGGGCCTGGAGATGAGCCAGAACGCCATGCGCCTGTCGTGGACGCGCGAGGAAGTGGACGCGCGCCTGCTGCAGATCATGCAGGGCATCCACGCCGCCTGCGTGAAGCACGGCCAGCGTGCCGATGGCAGCGTGAGCTACATCGACGGCGCCAACATCGCCGGCTTCGTGAAGGTGGCAGACGCCATGCTCGCACAAGGGGTGGTCTAAGCCATCCCCGCGCCGGAGGGATTGACGGCCCCCCGCGCCGCGCCCAGGAGCGCATAACCCCCTGGGCAGCACCTGCGGCCTGGCAACGCCAGTTCCGCGGCGTTCTGGGTTTGCACCCATCGCGCCAGAAGAATCAGTGTCCCGTGCCCAGGGCGCGCATCAGCACTTGATGCGCGCCGCCAGCGCCTGCAACTCGGCCAGTGGCGGGTCTTTGCGGGGCCACTCCAGGCCCACGCCGTCACCGGCGTGCCGGGGCAGGACGTGCACATGCACATGGGGCACGGTCTGCCAGCCAGCGGGTCGGTTGGTCTGCAGCAAGGTCATGCCCTCGGGCGCAAACGCGGCCTGCACCGCACGGGCGATGCGGTGGGCGATGGCGAACAAGTGGGCGGCCTCGTGTTCTTCCAGCTCCATCAGCGTTTCCACCTGCCGGCGTGTGGCCACCAGCACATGGCCGGGGTTGACCTGGCCGGCGTCCATGAAGGCGATGACGTGCTCGTCCTCGAACACGATGGCGGCGGGAATGTCGCGGCGGGCGATGCGGGTGAAAACGCTGTCGGTCATGGCAGGGGCTCGGTGTGGCAAAGGATGGACGGTACCCGATGCATTCTGCGTCAACTGAACTTTGCGGCTGTGGACGGCTCAGTACCCGGCCATGACCAAAATCCTGCTGACCCTCTTCGCCATGGCTGCCTTGCTGGGTGGCTGCACCACGCTCGACGAACGTCAGCGGGCGTGGATTTTCCAGCCGTCGGACCGCAGCTGGTCGCGCGGCGACGAGCTGGCGCAGGGCATGAGCGATGTGTGGATCGACTTCCAGTCGGCCTCGACCCGCCAGCCCGTGCGGCTGCACGGCCTGTGGATGCCGCATGAAGACCACGCCGTGCGGGACGACGCCCCGGTGCTGCTCTACCTGCACGGGGCGCGCTGGAACGTCACCGGCTCGGCCTTTCGCATCCGCCGCATGCAGGAACTCGGCTTCTCGGTGCTGGCCATCGACTACCGCGGCTTCGGCAAGAGCACCAACGAACTGCCTTCAGAAAAGCTGGCGGCGGAAGACGCCCGCGCGGCCTGGGACTGGCTGGCCCGGCAACACCCCGAGCGCCCGCGCTACATCTTCGGCCATTCGCTCGGCGGCGCCATTGCCATCGACCTGGCGGCCCGTGTGGACGACGAGGCCGGCACCCTGGTGGAAGGCACTTTCACCTCGATTGCGGACGTGGTCAGCAGCTTCCGATGGGGCTGGCTGCCGGTGTCGCCACTGATCACGCAACGCTTCGAATCCGTCAAGCGCGTGGCCGACATCGGGTCGCCGCTGCTGGTGGTGCACGGCGGACAGGACCAGTTGATCCCGCCCGAGCTCGGCCGTCGTCTGTTCGAGGCCGCGACCGGACCCAAAGCCTTCGTGCTGGTCGAAGGGGGCTCACACCACAACACCAACGCCGTGGGCCTGCCGCAGTACCGGGTGGCACTGGCCGACCTGTTCGGGCTGCACTGAAGGCGGCGCCCTGAGCCGCCCGGGCGGTTCGCTGCGGCACTCGCCGCGCCGGCCGGCCCTGGCCACGGTCCCCGGCGCCATCTGCTACCCTCGACCGGATGCCCGCTTCTCCCGTTTCCGCCGCCGCGCCCGCGGCCATGTCGCCCGGCCTCATCGTTCTCGTGCTCTCGCTGCTGCTGGGCCTGCAGCCCTTGGCGACCGACCTGTACCTCCCGGCCCTGCCGGCGCTCACCGCGGGTTTCGGCGCCCCCATGCCGCAGGCGCAGCTCACGCTGACCGCGCTGTTGCTGGCCTTTGGCCTGTCGCAACTGGTCTGGGGGCCGCTATCGGACCGCTTCGGCCGCCGCCCGGTCCTGCTGCTGGGCATGGCGGCCTTCGTGGCAGCCTCGGTTGGCAGCAGCTTTGCACCCAGCATGGAACACCTGATCGCCTGGCGCGCCGTGCAGGGCATGGCCATGGGTGCCGGGGTGATGTGCGCGCGCGCCATCGTGCGCGACCTGTACGCGCCCACCGAAGGCGCCCGCATCATGTCCAAGGGGCTCACCGGCCTGGGCGTGATCGCCTGCGCCAGCGCGCCACTGGGTGGCCTGCTGTCCGACCTGTTCGGCTGGCGCGTGGCGCTGCTGGCGCTGGCGGTGTTCGGGGCGGTCACGCTGGCCGTGCTGGCCTGGCGCTTCGAGGAAACCCTGCCGAAGAAAAATCCGCAGGCGCTGCAGCCGCTCACGCTGCTGCGCACCTGGGGGCAGATCGCGCGCCACCCGACCTTCATTGCCTTTGCGCTGCTGGCCACCACCTCGTATGGCGGCCTGTTCACTTTCCTGGCCGCCTCGTCGTTCGTGTTCATCCAGGTGCTGGGCCTGAGCAAGACGGCCTACGGGCTGGTGATGATGTCGATGTCGCTCAGCTACATCGGCGGCACGCTGGCCTGCCGGCGCTTGCTGCTGCGCTTCGGCGTGCGCCGCACGGTGGCAATTGCCGGCGTGTTCACGCTCACCGGCGGCACCGCCATGGGCGTGATGGCGCTGATGGGCGTGCAGAACCTGTGGGCCATCATGGTCCCCTTCTACCTGTTCATGATGGGCCATGGCGTGCACCAGCCCTGCGGCCAGAGCGGTTCGGTCGGCCCGTTCCCGCAGGCCGCGGGCGCGGCCTCGGCCCTGAGCGGTTTCATGATGATGATCGTCGCGTTTGCCATGGGCGGCTGGCTGGGCAAAAGCCTGGCCGCCATTGGCGAGGGCTCGGGCACGGTGCTGCCCCTGACCAACGGCATCTGGCTCTGGAGCGTGCTGATCGCTGGCACCGCGTGGACGCTGGTCCAGCGGCACGGAGAAGCCCAGGCCCCACTCGTGCGCACCACCTCCGAACCCACGCCATGACGATGAGCGACGTGCCCGACACGGCAACACCGTGTGACCAGCCCGGCCCGGCGGCCGCCGTCGCCCCGTTGGGCGGCATGGGTCCCACACGACGGGGCTGTATCGCCCTGGCCGGCCCCACCGCCAGCGGCAAGAGCGCCGCGTCGCTGGTCATCGCCCGGCGCTGGCCGGTGGAGATCATCAGCGTGGACTCGGCCCTGGTCTACCGCGGCATGGACATCGGCACCGCCAAGCCCACGCCCGCGGAACGGGCCGAGGTGCCACACCACCTGATCGACATCCGCGATCCGCTGGACGCCTACAGCGCGGCGGCCTTCGTGTCCGACGCCAGCCGCCTGATCGGGGAGATCCAGGCGCGAGGCCGCACACCGCTGCTGGTAGGCGGCACGATGCTTTATTTCAAGGCGCTGATACAGGGCATGGACGACATGCCGAAGGCCGACGCCGGCGTACGCGAACGCATCGAAGCACAGGCCCGGGAGCGGGGATGGCCTGCGCTGCACGCCGCGCTGGCCCTTGTCGACCCCGCCACGGCGGCGCGCCTGTCGCCCAACGACTCGCAGCGCATCCAGCGAGCACTGGAGGTGTACGAGGTGAGCGGGCAACCCATCTCGACACTGCAGACGGGACAGGCGGGGGTGCACGACAGCCCGCTCGCGCCCGACCGACTGGTCTCGCTGGAGCCACAGGACCGGGCCTGGCTGCACGGCCGCATTGCCCAGCGGTTCGACGCCATGCTGGCCGACGGACTGGTCGGCGAAGTGCAGCGTCTGCGCGCGCGCGGCGACCTGCACATCGACTTGCCGTCCATGCGGTGTGTGGGCTACCGCCAGGTCTGGGAACTCCTGGACGCTGCGGGCCCGGGACCCCTGACACCGGCGCAACAGGCCTTGCTGCGCGAGCGCGGCGTGGCGGCCACGCGGCAGCTTGCCAAACGCCAGCTGACCTGGCTGCGTTCCATGCCACAGCGCCGGGTCATTGCCTGCGATGCGCCCGACGCCTTGGACCTTGTGCTCGAATCGGTGCGGGAGTTGATGGCCGCGTGAGGCGGCCACCAAAGCACCCACCGATGCCACCCCGACGTCCCCTCTGACGATCAGTCCCTCACACGCCCGTACACCCCGCCATGAGCCTCATCGTCCACCAGCTCGGCAAACGCTACGGCAACACCCCGGTGTTCAGCCAGGTGGATCTGCGGGTGGATCCGGGTGATTTCGTGGCCATCGTGGGCGAGTCGGGCGTGGGCAAGTCCAGCCTGCTGAACTGCCTGGCCGCGCTCGACGACTGGACCGAAGGCCGTATCGAGCATCAGGGCTCCGACCTGAGCCAGCTCGACGACACGCAGCGCGCCCACTGGCGGCGCCAGCACCTGGGCTTCGTGTTCCAGGCCTTCCATGTGCTGCCGCACCTGGACGTGACGCAGAACGTGGGCCTGCCGCTGCTGCTGCTGGGCCGCCCCGACCCGGCGCGGGTGCAGGCCATGCTGGACGCGGTGGGACTGGGCGATCTGGGCGGCCGGCTGCCGGCGCAGCTCTCGGGTGGACAGTTGCAACGGGTGGCGATTGCCCGCGCCCTGGTGCACCGCCCCAGCCTGCTGCTGGCCGACGAGCCCACCGGCAACCTCGACCCCGCCACCGCCGCCCAGGTGATGGACGTGCTGGAACAGCAGGCCGCCGAGAGCGGCGCCGCACTGGTGCTGGTGACCCACTCCAGCGCTGCGGCCTCGCGGGCGCGGCGCGTGCTGCACCTGAGCGCCCAAGGGCTGACGCCGTCCCCCGTGGGCATGGCGGGCTGAAGGCCGGTGCGCGCCGCAGCGCACGCAATGACGCATGCCGCACCGACGCGCGCGCAACCCTGCCCTAGGGTACAAAGAGCTTGTGCCGGCGGTGAACCCGCCCCTGGCTCATCCAGCCAGCATGTAACTTAAGTACAATTAGATATTGATTTCTAGGTAACTAAATTAGATTCATGGCCACCACTTCCGCACCCGTCGCCGCGCCCCTGGCGCTGGACCTCGTCATCTTCGGCGGGGTCGGCGACCTCTCCGTGCGCAAACTGCTGCCTGCGCTCTACATGGCGCACCTGCACGGCAACCTGAGCCTGCAGACCCGCATCCACGCACTGGGGCGCCAGGACTGGGACCGCACCGCCTTCCTCGCGTTCATCGAAGAAAAAGTGCCGGGCTTCATCGAACCCAAGGCGTTCACCGAAGCGGGCTGGCAGGGCTTTGTCGAACGCCTCAATTTCGTCAGCGTCGATGCCACCCAGGCGGCGGATTTCGACGCCCTGGGCCGAGCCTTGCAGGCGGGCTCCGACCGGGTCTATTACCTGGCCACCGCGCCCAGCCTGTTCACCGCCATCTGCGCCCACCTGGCCGGTGCAGGCCTCATCGACAGCCACTCACGCGTGGTGCTGGAAAAGCCACTGGGGCATGACCTGGCGTCCGCCCAGCGCATCAACGACGAAGTGGGCCAGTACTTCCAGGAACAGCAGATCTTCCGCATCGACCACTACCTGGGCAAGGAGACGGTGCAGAACCTCATGGTGCTGCGCTTCGGCAACACCATCTTCGAGCCGCTGTGGCGCAGCCCGTACATCAAGAGCGTGCAGATCACGGTGGCCGAATCGGTGGGCGTGGGCAGCCGCGCCGGCTTCTACGACGGCACCGGGGCCATGCGCGACATGATCCAGAACCACCTGCTGCAGCTGCTGTGCATCGTGGCCATGGAGCCCCCGGTATCACTCGACGCCGACGCTGTGCGCGACGAAAAACTCAAGGTGCTGCGCTCGCTGCGCCCCATGACGGTGGCCGACGTGGCACGCGACACGGTGCGCGGCCAGTACAGCGCGGGCGCCGCCAATGGCGATGCGGCGTTGGGCTACCTGCAGGAAGACAACATACCGCCGGGCAGCAGCACCGAAACCTTCGTGGCCTTGAAGGCCCACATCAACAACTGGCGCTGGGCCAATGTGCCGATCTTCCTGCGCACCGGCAAGCGCATGGCCGAGCGGCGTTCCGAGATCGTCATCGAGTTCGCCGACCTGCCCTTCACCATTTTCCAGGACTCGCCACGCCAGTCGGTCAACCGGCTCATGATCCGCCTGCAGCCCGAAGAGCATGTGCAGCTGCAGATGATGGCCAAGGAACCCGGCAGCGGCATGCGCCTGCGCCCGGTGCATCTGAACCTGGACCTGGAATCGGCCTTCTCTGAGCGCCGCGCCGAGGCCTACGAGCGCCTGCTGATGGATGTGATCAAAGGGCGGTTGACGCACTTCATGCGCCGCGACGAACTCGAAGCCGCCTGGACCTGGGTCGACCCCATCCTCGAAGGCTGGAAGTTGCTCAACGAAAGGCCCAAGGCCTACACCGCCGGCAGCTGGGGGCCGGCCGCCTCGTCGGCGCTCATGGCGCGGGAAAGTGGCGCGTGGGTGGAGGAGTCATGAAGACCGAACACGCGGGCGCCACACCCCTGGGCATCGCCGCCCACATCGCCGCGGCCCTGCGCGCCGCCATCGCCGCGCGCGGCCAGGCCAGCCTGGCGGTATCGGGCGGCAAGTCGCCCATCCCGCTGTTCGAGGCGCTGCGCGAGCAGGCACTGGACTGGTCGGCGGTGTCCGTGGTGCTGGTGGACGAACGTGTGGTCCCGCGCGACCATGCCGACAGCAACACCGCCCTGGTGGCGTGCCACCTGCTCCAGGGGCGGG
>Ga0208490_100125_pt1 | contig 60992 bp, 52 predicted proteins | sample SubbioAug_CSWold_FD_184818 | JGI IMG/M metagenome (GOLD analysis project Ga0208490, IMG submission 184818) | Serpentinite rock and fluid subsurface biosphere microbial communities from McLaughlin Reserve, California, USA - CR11Aug_CSWold (SPAdes) | ecosystem: Environmental > Terrestrial > Deep...
GTCGATCACGCCGAGCTTGGAGACCTCCTTGGACTTGAAGTTCTCCGGGTCGTCGAGCACCTCGCCGTCGCGGTTGCCGAGGATGTTGGTGGAGTACCAGCCGCGCAGGCCGAGCATGCGGCTCTTGAGCCCCGGGGCCAGGATCGTCTTCATCAGCGTCTGGCCGGTCTTGAAGTCCTTGCCGCCCATGGGCACGCCCTCGCGCAAGGCCAGCTCCACCATGCAGGGCAGGTCGGCGGAGAGGTTGGGTGCGCCGTTGGCGAACGGGACCCCGGAGATCAGGGCGGCGTAGGCGTAGATCTGGCTCGGGCTGATCATCGGGTCGCTGTCGCGCAGGCCCTGCTCGAACGCGGCGACGCTCTGGTGCACGTCGGTGACGTCGCGGTACGCCTCGGTGGACGCGCACCACACGATGACGAGGCGGTCGCAGCCGTTCTCGGTGCGGAACCGCTCGATGTCGGCGATGAGCTGCTCGGCGAGGTCCATCTTCGACGTGCCGGTCTTGACCCGGGTGCCCTCGAGGCGGGACACCCAGCTCTGGTCGAACACGGCGTCCATGGCCACGATGCCCTCCATCTCGGCCGAGATGGGGGCGAGGTCGCGCTCCTCGAGCACGCCGGCGGTGCGGGCGGCCTCGAGGGCGTTGGGCGAGATGGGGTCCCACCCGCCGAAGACGAGGTCGTCCAGGCTGGCGAGGGGGACGAAGTCCCTGATGAGTGGGTCGCGGCCCTCCTCGCGCTCGCCGAGGCGGATGTGGGCCATCTGGCTGAGCGAGCCGATGGGGGCGACGCCGCTCCGGCGCGCCTGCAGCACGCCGGCGATGAAGGTGGAGGCGACGGCGCCGAGGCCGGGCAGCAGGACGCCGAGCTTGCCGGTGGCGGGCGCGATCTCACGTGCGGTCATGGCACCGATCCTAAGCGTCTCCGAACGAAGTGCAAGATCGGTTCAGCAATGCTGAACTATTCTCCCGGCTCGTGGCCCTGCAGGTGAGCACCCAGCAGCTCGAGTACCTGGTCGCGATCGCCCGGTGCGACCGCTGGGCCGACGCCGCCGCCGAGGTCGGGGTGTCACCGTCCGCGCTGTCGCAGGGCATCGCCGAGCTGGAGCGCCGCCTCGGCGTCGCCCTGTTCGAGCGCGATGGTCGTCGCCGCGTGCCCACGGCCGACCACGCCGAGGTGCTGCGCTACGCGGAGGCCACCCTCGCCGCCACCCACGACCTCGAGCGCTGGCTTGCCGCCCGGCGCGAGGGCGCCACCGGCGTCGTGCGCCTGGGCATGATCGACGCCGCCGCCACCCACCACTTCCGCGACGTCCTGCGCCGGCACCGGCGCCACCGCCCCGAGGTCGACCTGCGCCTGGCGGTGAGCCCGTCCCGCGACCTCCTCGACCGCCTCGCCCGCGCCGAGCTCGACCTCGCGGTGTGCGTCGAGCCGGCCGAGGTGCGCGAGGGCATCACCTGGGATCCGCTGCTCGACGACCCGCTCAGCGTCGTGGCCCCTCCCCCCTCCGGAACTGGCAGCAGCTCCGTTGCACCCGCATCCGGAACTGGCAGCGGCTCCGTTGCACCCGCATCCGGAACTGGCAGCGGCTCCGTTGCACGATCGCCGGCCGGCTGGGGCCCGTGGGTGAGCTTCCCGTCGGGCTCCCACACCCGCGAGCTGGTGGCCGACGCCCTGCGCTCGGCCGGCGCCAGCTTCCACGTCGTGGCGGAGTCGCACCAGCCCGAGGTGCTGCGCGAGATGGTGCTGCTGGGCGTCGGGTGGTCGGTGCTGCCCCTTCGTGGCCTCGACGGCGCCGGCGAGCTCGACGTCGTGCGCCCCGACCTCGTCGCCCGGCGCCTCGTGCTCGCCCGCCGGTCGGCGGCACCGGACGACGCCGCCGTCGAGGAGCTGGCGGCGGCGCTGCGGGGCGGCGCTCGTTAGCGTCCGGCGGGTGGATCCCGAAACCACCACCGCGATCGACCTCGCTGCCGCGATCCGCCGGCGGGAGGTGTCGCCCACCGAGGCCCTCGAGGCCACCCTCGCCGCGATCGAGCGCCGGAACCCCGAGCTGAACGCGGTCATCGCGCTCGACGAAGACGACGCCCGGGCCCGCGCCGGTGCGGCCGAGGCGCGCCTGGCCGAGGGCGGCGAGCTGCCCCCGTTCCTCGGGGTCCCGATCCCCGTCAAGGACCTGTCCACCGTGGCCGGGTGGCCCTGCAGCTTCGGTTCCGCCGGAGCCGGCGACGAGCCCGCCACCGAGACCGACCCCGTCGTGGCCCGCCTCGAGCGCGCCGGCTTCGTGCTGTGCGGGCGGACCAACACGCCGGAGTTCGGCACCATCACGGCCACGGAGAACGAGCGCTTCGGGATCACCCGCAACCCGTGGAACCCCGAGCACACCTCCGGCGGGTCGTCCGGGGGCGCGTCGGCGGCGGTGGCGGGGGGCATGTTCACCATCGCCCACGGGGGCGACGGTGGCGGCTCCCTGCGGATCCCGGCGAGCTGCACCGGTCTCGTCGGGCTGAAGGTCTCCCGGGGGCGCGTGCCCGGGGCCGTCGTGGAGTGGGAGGGAGCGGCGGTGCAGGGGGTGCTCAGCCGCACGGTCGCCGACACCGCGGCCGCCCTCGACGTCCTCGCCGTGCACGATCCCCTCTCCTGGTGGAACGCCCCGCCACCCGCCCGGCCCTTCGCCGACGAGGTCGGCGCCGACCCCGGTCGGCTGCGCATCGCCGTCGCGCGGTCGTCGCCACTCGGCGGCGAGATCGACCCGGCCTGCGTGGCCGCGGTGGACCGGACGGTGGAGGTGCTCGCCGGCGCCGGCCACGAGGTCGTCGACCACGACTTCGACCCGTACGCCGAGGCGTTCGCCGCCGGCTTCGTCCACGTCGTGAACGCCGGCCTGGGCGGCTACGACGTCGACTGGGACCGGGTGCAGCCGAACAACCAGGTCGGGCGGCGGTACGGGCAAGCGGTCGACAGCCTCGCCTACGTGCGGGCCGTGGGCGACCTGCAGCGGTGGACCCGACTGGTCAACGCCCAGTGGGGCCGCGACTTCGACCTCCTCGTGACCCCGACGATGCCGATCCTGCCGCCGCCGGCCGGGCAGATCTGGCGGGAGATCACCGAGTCGCCCGAGGACACCTCCCCCACCGTGCTGGCGACGGTGGCGTTCACGTCGATCTTCAACATGAACGGCCTGCCCGCGATCTCGCTCCCGGTGCACCACGAGAATGCCTCCGGCCTGCCCGTCGGCGTGCAGCTGGTCGCCGGCCCCTGGCAGGACGACCTGCTCCTGCGGATGTCGGCCCAGGTCGAGCAGCTGCTCCCGTGGGCCGACCGCCGGCCGCCGGCACCGTGACCGCGGACCGCCGGCGCGACGCCGTGACCGCCGGCAACGTCGGCACCGCCGGCGGCGTTCGGCGCGCGGCGGCGCTCGGCGTCGGCGCGGTGGCCGTGGCCGGCGTGGTCGCCGCCCGCGAGCTGCGCCGGCGTCGGGCCCAGGTCGGCGACTGGTCGCTCGCCGGCGGCGCCCGTCGGGCGCTCACGATCCTCCACCTGGGCCGCCGCACCGGACGCGACTACGCCCTGCACCGGGCCCGGCGCGTCTTCGCCGACGCCGAGCGGCGCGAGCACCTCGACATGCAGTTCGAGATGCGCACCGCCGCCCAGGTCACCGAGACGCTCGGGCACATGAAGGGCGCCATGATGAAGCTCGGCCAGATGGCCAGCTATCTCGACTCGGGGATGCCGCCCCACGTCCGGGAGGCGCTCGCCCAGCTCCAGTGCGACGCCCCGCCGATGAGCTCCGAGCTGGCGGCTGGCGTGGTCGAGTCAGAGCTGGGCCGGCGCCCCGAGGACCTGTTCCTCGAGTGGGACCCGATCCCGATCGCCTCCGCGTCCATCGGCCAGGTCCACCGGGCCATCACCGAGGACGGCCGGGCCGTGGCGGTCAAGGTGCAGTACCCCGGCATCGACGAGGCCATCGAGTCCGACCTCGGTAGCGCCGAGCTGCTGTTCGGCGGGCTCGGCATGGTGTTCCCGGGCCTGCAGTCGGGGCCCATCGTCGAGGAGCTGCGGGCCCGGGTCCTCGAGGAGCTCGACTACGAGAAGGAGGCGGCGAACCAGCAGCTGTTCATCGAGCGCTTCGCCGGCCACCCGTTCATCCACGTCCCCGAGGTCGTGCCCGAGCTCAGCACCCGGCGCGTGCTCACCACCGAGCTGGCCGACGGCGTCCGCTTCGAGGAGGTGCTGGGCTGGTCGGAGGAGGAGCGGAACCTCGCCGCCGAGACCATCTTCCGCTTCGTGTTCCGCAGCCTCTACCGCTTCGGCATCTTCAACGGCGACCCGCACCCGGGCAACTACCTGTTCCGGCCCGGAGGCCAGGTCGTGTTCCTGGACTTCGGCCTGGTCAAGCGCTTCACGCCGGAAGAGGTCGACACGTTCTCGTCGCTCGTGCGCTCGATGGTGCTGCACCGCGACGTGGCGTCGTTCCGTCGCACCATCGAGGACATCGGCCTACTCAAGCCGGGCGAGCCGTTCTCCGACGAGCTGGTCGAGCACTACTTCAGCCACTTCTACGAGCTGGTCCTCGACGACCACGAGCGCACGGTCACCAAGGAGTACGCCTCCGAGTCGGTGCGCCGGATCTTCGACGCCAACGGCCCCTACGGCGAGATCATGAAGGTGGCCAACGTGCCGCCGGCGTTCGTGATCATCCAGCGCATCAACCTCGGCCTCACCGCCCTGCTCGGCGAGCTCGGGGCCACGGCGAACTGGCGGCGCATCGGCGAGGAGCTGTGGCCCTTCGTCGACGGGCCGCCGTCGACGCCGCTGGGCGAGCGCGAGCAGGAGTGGCTCGCCCGGCAGCCGTCGTAGCCTCGGCGGCATGTGCCGATCGATCACGACGTTGCGGGGGCTCGAGCCGGCGGCGACGCCGGAGGAGGTGGAGGCCGCCGCCCGGCAGTTCGTCCGCAAGCTCAGCGGTCTCCTCGGTCTAGGTCGTTCTCGTCAGCGGATCGGGGGTTCAAGGCCCCGAAACCACGACAAGAACGCCGGAGTCAGCGGGCGGTGGAGCCCCGGCCGGCGCCGGTGAAGCCGAACAGGTGGGCGGCGACCCGGCGGATCTGGATCTCCTCGGCGCCCTCGGTGATCCGGTAGCGGCGGTGGTGCCGGTAGATGTGCTCGAAGGGCATGTGGCGGGAGTAGCCCATGCCCCCGCACGTCTGCATCGCCCGGTCGGCGGCGTCGCAGCACAACCGGTTCGCCCGGTAGTTGCACATGGCGACCTTGTCGGAGATCTCCATGCCGTGGTCGACCTGGTCCATCTCCCATGCCGTCTGGCGGATGAGGGCGCGCAGCATGGCCGCCTCGGTGTGGAGCTCGGCGAGGGGGAACTGGATCGCCTGGTTGGCGGCGAGGCTCTTGCCGAACACCCGCCGATCCTTCGCGTACTGCGCAGCCGTGTCGATGCAGTACTGCGCGGCGCCGAGCGACGACGCCGCCTGGCGGATGCGGTTCTCGTGCACGAACAGCTGGGCCACCTGCAGGCCGTTGTCGATCGGCCCGAGCACGTCGTCGGCCCCGACCCGCACGTTGGTGAACGACACGCGGGCGTGGTCGGTCGGCATGTTGAACGTCCAGTAGTACTCCTCGATCGTCACCCCGTCGGCGTCGAGGGGGACGATGAAGCACGAGATGCCGGCCGCCTCGCCGTCTTCGCCGCTGGTCCGGGCGAAGACGAAGTCGTGGGTGGCCTTGTGGACGCCGGTGTTCCACATCTTCTCGCCGGTGATGACCCACTCGTCGCCGTCGCGCTCGGCCCGGGTCTCCATCCACGTGGCATCGGAGCCGTGGTTGGGCTCGGTGAGGCCGAAGGCGATGCCCGCCTTCCCGGCCAGCATCTTGGGGATCCACTCCTGCTGCTGGGCCTCGGAGCCGTACTTCTCCATCATGAGGACCGTGGGGAAGTTGCCGACGATCGACGACTCGTTCTGCAGGTCGTTGAACAGGCCGAGGCCCTTGGCGGCCAGGTGCTCGCGGATGACGGCCATGTCGAAGTTCGAGCCGCCCCGGCCTCCGAAGCGCTCGGGCAGGTGGTACCGGAGGAAACCGGCTTCGTCGGCCGCCCGGCGCATCTCCCCCAGCAGCGCCTCCCACTCCTCGTTCGGCAGGCCGTCTCGATCCCAGTCCGTGCGGGAATCCTCGCGGCGGTGGTCGAAGAACCGCTCGTTGTCATCCCGCGCCTGGATCGGCGCGATCACGTCCTCGATGAACGCGTCGAGCTCAGCCAGGAGCGTCACCAGGTGATCAGGCAGCCGGAAGTCCATGGAGCGAAGGTAACGGACGTTTCCAAGCGCCGCCCGCCGGCGGTCCGGCGCCTCGTGGCCACGCTCGCGCTCGTCGGCCTGGTGGCGGCGTGCTCGCCTGACGACCAGCCGGAGCGGGGCCTCGACGCCATCGAGACCCCCGAGTTCGCGCCCGCCGAGGAGGGCGCGACGTCGACCGCACCGGCTGGCGTGGAGGGCGGGCCCGGCACCACCAGCCCGACCACGGCGGCGCCGGGCGAGACGTCGGCCGAGACCACGACGACCGTGGCCGGCGGCGGGGGTGCCGCGCCGGAGCGGCAGGTCGTGTCCTTCGACGACCCGGTCGGCGACGGCGTCGGCGGCCTCGATCGCAACCCGCCCGGCTGGGCCGACCTCGCCGGCGCCACATTGCTGCGACAAGGCAACGCCTACCGGCTCACCGTCCGCCTCGGTGACCAGGTCCCCGAGACCCAGCCGGGCGCGGCGACGATGAACGTGGCCGCCTTCTTCGACGTCGACGGAGACGGCGGCATCGACCACGAGCTGTGGGTCAACCTCGGCGACGGCGGCTGGGGCCCCACGTGGTGGACCGGCGACCGGGCCATGCCCGGCGAGGCCTCGAACGTCACCGTCGTGGCCGAGGGCCGGGAGCTGCGCCTGCTCTTCCCGGACGTGATGCTCGGCGCGCCGGCGTCCCTGCGCTTCTCGTTGGCGTCGGAGTACGGCGAGCTCTCCGTCATCGGCTCCGACTTCGCCCACCGCGACGACGCGCCCGACGGCGACCAGGCCGTGGCCTTCCCCTGACGGCGGGGGCCGTCGGCGCGAATTTCGTCAACCAGTGACCGGGGGCGTCACTGGTCGACGAAATTCCCGGGGGCGGACGCGGACCGGGGGCCCACCGAAGCGGACCCCCGTCGCCGTGTCAGGAACTGAGCCTCAGGCGGCCGGCGGCTCCTCCGTGCCGTTGGGAACGCACTCGACCTCGAGATCGTCATCCTCGTCGCGTGCGGGGCTGTCCCGGTCTTCACCCTCGCGGCAGTCGAAGCGGCCGTTCTCCTCGGGGTTGCCCATGATCCCGAGCGCCTGGCAGAACTCGAAGACGTCATCGGAGATCTGCTGCTCGTCGAAGAGGTTCTCGTTCGAACCGTCGTCCTCGGCCTCGTCCTCGAGGCCCTGGAACGAGCGGGCGTTGTCGGTCCGACCGTCGCCGTCCTTGTCGTGGCCCTTCTTCTGGCCGTTGAAGTAGGCGGTGCACAGACCCTTGTCGTTGTTGCCGTTCGGGCCAGGGTCGGCAGTCGCCTGCGACACGCCGAACAGGCCGAGCAGCATGAGCGACGCGCCGAGCGCCGCGAGGAGCTTCTTCATGGTGGGGTCCCCTCCATTGGTAGGTGATCCGAATGACCCAGCCGCCAGTTCGGCGCCCGCCGACGCCGTTCCTGCCGGCAGAGACCCCAGATGACAACTGTCATCGTTCTGCAACATCTGCGGCGGCGCCGGAACGGGCGGACGGGACCGGCAGACTGGGATCGATGTCCGGGCCGCTCCACGACGTCACCCACCTGGGGCTCGACGCCGACGACACGCTGTGGCACTCGGAGAACCGGTTCCACGAGACGCACCAGCGCTACCACGCGCTGTTGGCCGACCACGTCGACGTCGGCTTCGACGAGCTGGAGCGGCGGATGCTGGAGACCGAGCGGCGGAACCTGCGCTTGTTCGGCTACGGCGCCAAGGGCTTCACGCTGTCGCTCATCGAGACGGCGATCGAGGTCACCGACGGCGCGATCCCGACATCGGCCATCGCCACCATCATCGAGTTCGGCAAGGACCTGCTCGACCACCCGGTGGAGCTGCTCGACGGGGTGGCCGAGGCCATCGACGGCTTCCGTGACCGGGGCCTGCACCTCACGCTCATCACCAAGGGCGATCTGTGGCACCAGGAGTCGAAGGTCGCCGCCTCGGGCATCGCCGAGCACTTCGACGCCATCGAGATCGTCGCCGAGAAGGACGTCGCCACCTACCGGGCCATCCTCGATCGCCACGGCATCCCCCCGGAGGGGTTCTGCATGGTGGGCAACAGCGTGCGGTCGGACGTGCTGCCGGTGCTCGAGCTCGGTGGGCTCGCCGTGCACATCCCCTACGAGCTCCTGTGGGCCCATGAGGCGGTCGCCGAGCCCGGCGAGGAGCACCTGGTGGTGCAGACGCTGCGCGAGCTGCTCGACCTGCTCGACCACTGACGGGTGCCGGCGAGGATCGGCGCGCCGGTGCGACGGCGCACCACGAGCGCGCCGATCGGCGCGATCGTCCGGTCGAATCCCCGCCAGCCGGCTCGGGTACGGACCCGGGCATGGCCGTCCAGCGACTGCTCTCCTCGCCCGCCCGCTCCCTCGACGAGCACCGCGCCGCCGGCGGCCTGCAGGCCCTCGCCGACGCCCGGGCGGTGGAGCCCGAGGCGGTCATCAGCACCGTGTTCGACTCCGGCCTCCGAGGTCGCGGCGGCGCCGGCTTCCCCACCGGCACGAAGTGGGAGACCGTCGCCCGCAACGCCGCCAGCAGCGAGCTGGCGCCCACCGTCGTGGTCAACGCCGCCGAGGGCGAGCCGGGCACGTTCGGTGACCGCACGCTCATCCGCCACAACCCCTACCGGGTGGTCGAGGGCGCGCTGATCGCCGCCCACGCCATCGGCGCCCGGGCGATCGCCATCGTCACCAAGGAGTCGTTCACCCGCGAGCGCGAGCTGCTGGAGGCGGCGGCCGGGGACCTGATGACCAGCGAGTTCGGCGGGGGTGTCGACATCGAGGTCGTCGCCGGCCCCGGCCACTACCTGCTCGGCGAGGAGACCGCCCTGCTCGAGGCCGCCGCCGGCCGGCCGCCGTTCCCCCGCGTGGCACCGCCCTACCGGCACGGCACCGTCGAGGTCGGCGACCCGAGCGGCGGGGCGAGCGAGCTCGAGCTCGCCGGCGACGGAGGCACCGCCCCGCCGACCCTGGTCAACAACGTCGAGACCTTCGCCCACGTGCCGCTCATCGTCGAGCGCGGCCCCGACTGGTTCCGCGAGCTGGGCACCGCCGACTCGCCCGGGACGTCGATGTTCACCGTGTCCGGCGACGTCGAGCGCGGGGGCGTCGGCGAGTTCCCGCTCGGCACGCCGGTCGGCGAGATCATCGAGGCGCTCTCCGGCCGCCCCGTCGACGGCCGAGTCGGCTTCGTGCTCAGCGGCGTCGCCAACGGGGTGCTGCTCGGCGATCAGCTCGACACGCCGGCCACCCACGCCGACCTCGAGGCGGCCGGGTCCGGCCTCGGCACCGGGGGCTTCGTCGTCTTCGGCCCCGACACCGACCCCGTGGCCGTCGCCCACGGCGTGTCCCACTTCCTCGCCGTCGAGTCCTGCGGCCAGTGCACCCCGTGCAAGGACGGCGGCCTCGAGGTCGCCGAGAACCTCGACCTCCTGCGGGCCGGCGAGGCCCGCGACGACATCCTCGAGTGGCTGGAGCCCAAGGTGCGCTACGTGCCCGACGGCGCCCGGTGCGACCTCGGCCGCCAGCATGAGCGCGTCGTCATGAGCTTCCTCGAGCGCTTCCCCGAGGCGGCCGCTGCCCACGCCGCCCACCAGCGCGACGCCGACCCGGTCCTCATCGCCCCGATCGTCGACTTCGACGACGAGGGCCGGGCCCTCCTCGACGAGTCCCAAGCGAGCAAGCAGCCGGACTGGGAGCACGGCGAGACCTGGAACGGCCAGTCCCCGGCTGACCGGTACGACGTCGCCGTCACCATCCGTTGAGCCCCGAGCGCCGGCAAGGATCGGCGCGGTGGGGGCGCTGAGCGACACGAACGCGCCGATCGGCGCGATCGTCCGGGGCGGCAGGCACAGCACGTCTAGGTTGCCCGAGGTGACCGCCCCGGCGATCCGGCTCGACGCCCTGACGAAGCGGTATCCGGGGGCGGACGCCGACGCGGTCCACGAGCTCGACCTCGAGATCCCCGCCGGCGAGATCGTGGCCCTCGTCGGCCCGTCCGGCTGCGGCAAGACCACCACCTTGAAGATGATCAACCGGCTCAGCGAGCCGACCTCGGGCACCGTCGAGATCAACGGCCGCCCCGCACGCGAGCTGCCCGTGCACGACCTGCGCCGCGGCATCGGCTACGTGATCCAGCACACGGGCCTCTTCCCCCACCGCACCATCGCCGCCAACATCGCCACCGTGCCCCGGTTGCTCGGGTGGGACAAGCGGCGCATCCGGGGCCGTGTCGAGGAGCTCGTCGACCTCGTCGGCCTCGAGCGCGGCATGCTCGACCGCTACCCCGCGGCCCTGTCCGGCGGCCAGCAGCAGCGGGTCGGCGTCGCCCGTGCCCTCGCCGCCGATCCCCCGATCCTGCTGATGGACGAGCCGTACAGCGCGGTGGATCCCATCGTGCGCGCCCGCCTGCAGGACGAGCTGCTCGACCTGCAGCGCCGGCTGCACAAGACGATCGTCCTGGTGACCCACGACGTGGACGAGGCCATCAAGCTCGGAGACCGGGTCGTCATCCTCAACGTCGGCGGGATCCTCGAGCAGGCGGCCCCGCCGGCCGAGCTGCTCGCCGAGCCGGCGTCGCCGTTCGTCGCCGACTTCCTCGGCGAGGAGCGGGGCCTGAAGCGGCTCGCGCTGCTGCGGGTGCGCGACCTCACCCCGGGCGAGGGCCCCGTCGTCGAGGTCGGCACGCCGGTCGACGAGGCACGGGCACTGATGGAGCGCCACCGCGTCGACTGGGTCGGGGTGCGCGAGGGCGACCGGCTGCTCGGCTGGCGCTGGGGCACCGACCTCGACGGCACCGTGCGGGCCGAGGGCGTGCGGCCGTTCCGGGCCATCGTGACGCCCGACAGCACGCTGCGGAGCGCCCTCGACGGCATCGTCGGGTCCCTCACCAACGTGGCCGTGGTGGTCGACGACGAGGGCGCCTACCGCGGCATGGTCCGCATCGACGAGATCAGCGAGCGGGTCCGGTGATCACCTCCGGCGTCCTGGCGACCCGCCACGACCGGATGCTGTCGTGGGAGTGGGTCGAGGGCCACAGCGAGGAGATCTGGGAGCGCACGCTCGAGCACCTGCAGCTGACGGCGTGGTCGGTCGGCATCGGCTTCGTCATCGCCATGGCGATGGCCCTGGTCTCGCTGCGGTGGCGGCGCGCCTACGGGCCGCTCGCCGCCGCGTCCGGTGCGCTCTACAGCATCCCGAGCCTGGCGCTGTTCGCCATCCTCGTCCCCTTCACCGGCCTCGGGTTCCGGCCGGTGCTGATCGCCCTCGTCACCTACACGCTGCTGATCCTGCTGCGGAACATCGTCGCCGGGGTCGACGGCGTGCCCCGCGAGGTCGTCGAGGCCGCCGAGGGCATGGGCTACGAGCCCTGGCGCCGGTTCCTGGCGGTCGACCTCCGCCTGGCGACGCCCGCGATCATCGGCGGGCTGCGAGTGGCCACCGTGACCGTGATCGGGCTCGTGACCGTCGGTGCCCTCGTCGGCAGCGGCGGCTACGGCGCCTTCATCAACGACGGCCTGAGCCGGAACTTCTCGACGCCGATCATCGTCGGGGGCGGGCTGTCGATCGCCATGGCGGTGGTGTTCGACCTGGCCTTCGTGCTGCTGCAGCGGGTCGCCACCCCGTGGGCCCGGGCGGGAGCGCACCGGTGATCGAGGACGCGCTCGCCTACCTGGGCGACGCCGACAGCTGGTGGGGGCGCAACGGGCTCGTGCGGCTGACCTGGGACCACCTGCGCCTGTCCGGCGCTGCGCTCCTCGCCGCGGTGGTGCTCGCCATCCCGCCTGCGCTGCTCCTCGGCCACCGCCGCCGCGGGGGCCTTCTGGCCGTCACGCTCGTGAACACGAGCCGGGCGCTGCCGACGTTCGCCGTCATCGCCTTCGTCCTGCCCCTCTCCTACCGCTTCGGCTTCGGGCTCGGGTTCTGGCCGACCTTCGTGGCGCTGCTCCTGCTCGCCCTGCCGCCGGTGTTCATCAACGCCTACACCGGCGTGGCCGAGGTCGACCGGGCCGTCGTCGAGGCGGCCCGGGGCATGGGGATGCGCGAGCGCGACGTGCTGGCCCGGGTCGAGGTCCCGGCCGCGATGCCGCTGCTCGCCGCCGGCGTGCGCGTGTCGGCCGTGCAGGTCGTGGCCACCACCACGCTCGGTGCCCTCGTCGGGTTCCGGTGCCTGGGCACCCCGATCATCCAGGGCATCGCCGCTCGCGACCACGGCAAGGTGCTGGCCGGCGCCGTCGTCGTCGCCGCCGTCTCCCTGCTCACCGAGGCCGCGTTCGGCGCCCTCGGCCGCCGGCTCGCCCCGTGGGCCCGCGACCGGGCTCGCGAGGCCAAGGCGAGCGTGCAGCACGCCACGTGAGCAAGGATCCCCCCACAGCCCAAGAGAGAGGACCTCCCCCGATGAAGATCCCCAAGCTGCTCGTGGCCCTGCTGGCCGCGCTCGCCCTCTTCGCCGCCGCCTGCGGCGACGACGACGGCGCAGCCGTGGCCTCCTCCGGCGACACCGCCGACGTCGAGGACGAGACCACCACCTCCGAGCCCGACGAGGGCACCTCCACCGACGGCCCGCCGATCCGCATCGGCGCCCAGGACTTCGGCGAGTCCGCGATCCTTGCCGAGATCTACGGCCAGGTGCTCGAAGCCGAGGGCTACACCGTCGAGCAGGTCAGCGTGGGCGGCTTCCGCGACGTCCTGCTCGCCGCCTACGACAACGGCGAGGTGAACCTGTCACCCGAGTACGCCGCCTCGATGCTCGAGTTCCTGAACGGGAACGCCGGCGAGGCCACCGCCGACGCCGAGGAGACCGTCGAGCTCCTCCAGGCCCAGCTCGACGAGCTCGAGCTCGTCGCCCTCACGCCGTCTCCGGCCGTCGACACCAACGCCTTCGTCGTCACCCAGGAGACGGCGGACGCCGAGGGGCTCGCGAAGCTCTCCGACCTCCCCGCCGACGGCGGCGGACTCACGCTCGGCGCCTCGCAGGACTGCGAGACCAACCCGTTCTGCATCCCCGGCCTGCAGCGGGTGTACGACGTCGACCTCTCCGGCGACTTCGTGCCCCTCGACTCCGGCCTCGTCGCCGACGCCCTCGCCGCCGGTGAGATCCAGGTCGGCGTGTTGTTCTCCACCAACGGCCGCATCGCCGAGGAGGGCTGGGTGCTGCTCGAGGACGACCAGGGGATGCTCGCCGCCGACAACGTCGTGCCGGTCATCTCCGCCGAGCTCGAGGAGGCCTACGGGCAGGACCTCGTCGACCTGCTCGACGAGGTCAGCGCCGCCATCGACACCGACACGCTCACCGAGCTGAACAAGCGCTTCGACATCGACAAGGAGGACGCCGAGGACATCGCGGCCGACTTCATCGAGGAAGCGGGCCTGCTCGACTAGCAGTCGACGTACCCGGCGCCGTCGGCCGACTCCGGATCCCCGAGGCCGGCCGGCGGCGCCTCGCGGACCATCGCCAGCGCGGCATCGGGAGGGACGGCCGGGCTCCACAGGAAGCCCTGGCCGATGTCCACGCCGAGCCGGCGGAGCAACCGCACCTGGTCCTCGGTCTCGACGCCCTCGGCGATCGTGCGCAGGCCCAGGGCGTGGCCGAGGCCGATGATGGCCCCGACCACCGCGTGCTGCTCGCGGTCGGTCCCGAGCGCGGCCACGAAGCTGCGGTCGATCTTCAGGTAGTCGACGTGGAACTGCTGGATCCGGCTCAGCGACGAGTAGCCGGTGCCGAAGTCGTCGATGGCCACCTCCACGCCGGCCCGCTCGAGGCGACCGAGGTTCTCGGCGACCGCGTCGGGGTCGGCGAGCGCGGACTCGACGACCTCGATGCACAGCAGCGACGGCGGGACGCCGGTGCGCTGGAGCACGCGGTCGACGAAGGTCGGGAACGCCGGATCGGCGAGGAGCTCGGCGGAGACGTTCGTCGAGATCGTGCACCCCAGGTCGGGCCGCTCCTGCTGGAAGCGGGCCAGCGTGGCGCACGTCTCCTCCAGCACCAGCCGGTCGATCTCGGAGACGACGCCGCCCTCCTCCGCGGCGGCGAGGAAGTGGGCGGTGCGCTGGAACTCGGGTTCGTCACCCTCCCAGCGGGCGAGGGCCTCGAACCCGATGAGCCGCCCGGTGCGCAGGCAGCGCTGGGGCTGGAAGTAGGCGTGGATGTGGCCGGCGCGCACCGCGGCGCGCAGCCGCTCGGCCGACGCTCGCCGTTCCTTGCGTCGCTCCTGGAGGCCGTCGTCGAAGAGGGCGATGCGGTCCTTGCCCCGCTCCTTCGCCTCGTACATGGCGGCGTCGGCGTTCCGGATCAGCACCTCGGCGCCCAGGTCGCGCTGGGCCAGGGCGACCCCGATCGTCGCCGACAGGTGCACCGTGGTGCCGTCGATGTCGAGGGGCTGGCGCACCGCGTGGAGGATCCGGCCGGCGACGGCGAGGGCGTCGGCCGCGTCGACGACCCGGGACATGCCCACGACGAACTCGTCGCCGCCGAAGCGGGCCACCACGTCCTCGCTGCGCAGGACCATGGCCAGTCGGTCGGCGATCTCGCGGAGCGCCTGGTCCCCCGAGAGGTGACCGACCCGGTCGTTCAGCTCCTTGAAGTCGTCGAGATCGATGAAGGCCACCGCGGCCCGGCTGGTCCCGCTCGTCAGCGACTCCTCCAGCCGCTCGACGAAGCGCCGCCGGTTCGGCAGCCCGGTGAGGGGGTCGTGGAGCGCCTGGAACGCCAGCTCGTGCTCGAGCATCCGGCGCTCCGACACGTCGATGGAGGCGGTGACGACGCCGTGGAAGCCGGACTCGTCGTCGTCCACCCGCTCGACCACGGTGTGGAGGGGGACGAACGTGCTGTCGCGCAGGAACACGTCGAGCGAGCCCTCCCAGCGGCCCACCGCGCGGGCGATCCCGGCGATCTCGTCGAACACCTGGGGGTCCCGGGCGCCGACGCCGATCTCCAGGAGCCGCCGGCCCAGCGCCTCCTGGCGGCGGACCTGCAGCAGGACCTCAGCCCGCTGGTTCCAGTACACGATGCCGCCGTGGTCGTCGACGGCGACGACGGCGGCGGGGAGCTGCTGGAGCAGCCGGCGCTCCAGCCGGTCGGCGATCTGGTGCAGCCGGGTGTCGGTGACGTCGGAGCCGGTCACGGCCACCGCCCGCACGCCGGGCTCGTCGAGCATGTTCACGACGGACAGGTCCATCACCCGGCGCCGCCCGGAGCCGTCGAGCACCCGGCACTCGACCCGCGTGCGCGAGCCCGCCACGGTGAGGACCGAGGCGAGGGCGTGCTGTCCCCGGTCGAGGTCGGCCGGCTCGATGAAGTCGAAGCCGTTCCGGCCCACGACCTCGCTGCGCTCGAGTCCCAGGAGGGCACACGTGCGCTCGGCGATCGTGGCGATCGTCCCGTCGGGCTCGAGCAGGACGAACACGGGCGACGTCTCATCGAAGGCGCGCCGCAGGCGGGAGTCGTCGGCACGGGCCTGGACCTCGGCCAGCCGCAGGGCCGTGATGTCGTGGTGGATCACCACCGCTCCGGCCTGGTCGACCCCCAGCGAGGACACCCGCACGGTGAACCACCGCGAGGCGCTCGGCGACGGGCAGGGGTAGTCGAGCGCGAACCACTCGCGCTCGCCCGAGAGCACCTCGCGGATGCCCGCCGCCACGAGCGGCGCCTCCTGCGAGCCGGGGCCGACAGCGGTGTCGCAGATCGTCAGGTAGTTGACCCCCACGCTGGTCTTCGCCGCCGGTGCGCCGCCGGACCGGGCGGCGGCGTCCCAGGCGTCGTTGACGGACACGATGGTGCCGTCACCGTCGAGGACGGCGATCGGGCTGTCGAGCGCGTCGAGGGTCAGCTCGACCGAGGGTCGGTCGACGCCGTCAGGGGCAGCGGACGTGGGGAGGTCCACCCCTCCATCCTGGCCCACCCGGGGTAGGCGCGGCCGTACCCAGCGTCGCCGTACCCAGCGTCCCGACCGGCGGGGCCGAAGGTCAGTGCTCCGCCGGGCAGCCCGTAGGCTGGCCCCTCCCCCCAGCACGCCCCTCGGAGGCACCCCTTGGCCCTGCGCGCCGACCTGCGGAACGTGGCGATCGTCGCCCACGTCGACCACGGCAAGACCACCCTCGTCGACCAGATGCTGTGGCAGTCCGGCGCGTTCCGCGAGAACCAGGACGTCAACGAGCGGGTCATGGACTCGATGGACCTCGAGCGGGAGAAGGGGATCACGATCCTGGCCAAGAACACGGCCATCCCCTACGTGGCCTCCGACGGCACCCCGGTGAAGATCAACATCGTGGACACGCCGGGCCACGCCGACTTCGGCGGCGAGGTCGAGCGAGCGCTGTCGATGGTCGACGGCATCCTCCTGCTGGTCGACGCCAGCGAGGGGCCCCTGCCCCAGACCCGCTTCGTGCTCCGCAAGGCGCTGCAGGCCCGCCTGCCCGTGATCCTCGTGGTCAACAAGGTCGACCGCCCCGACTCGCGCATCGACGAGGTCGTGCACGAGGTCGAGGAGCTGTTCCTCGACCTCGACGCCGACGAGGACCAGATCGGCTTCCCGATCGTCTTCTGCGTGGCGCGCGACGGTCGGGCCACGATGGACCGCCCCGCCGACGGCGAGGGGATCGCCGAGGGCGCCACGCTGCGCCCGCTGCTCGACCTGCTCGTCGGGCACATCCCCGCCCCCACCTACGACGAGGACGTGCCGCTCCAGGCGCTCGTGACCAACCTCGACTCCTCGCCGTACCTCGGGCGCCTGGCCATGTGCCGGGTGCGCAACGGCCACATCCGCAAGGGCCAGACCGTCATGTGGTGCAAGGCCGACGGCACCCAGGAGCGGGTGAAGCTCGGCGAGCTGTTCATCACCGAGAACCTCGACCGGGTCCCGGCCGAGAGCGCCGGTCCGGGCGAGATCATCGCCATCGCCGGCATCGACGAGATCACCATCGGCGAGACGCTCGCCGACGCCGACGATCCCCGCCCGCTGCCCGTCATCACCATCGACGAGCCCAGCCTGTCGATGACCGTCGGCGTGAACACCTCGCCGCTCGCCGGCAAGGACGGCTCGAAGATGACCGCCCGGCTCGTGAAGGCCCGCCTCGACGCCGAGCTGATCGGCAACGTCTCCATCCGGCTCCTGCCCACCGACCGCCCCGACACCTGGGAGGTGCAGGGGCGGGGCGAGCTGCAGCTCGCGGTGCTCGTCGAGATGATGCGGCGCGAGGGCTTCGAGCTCACCGTCGGCAAGCCCCAGGTGCTCACGCGCGAGGTCGACGGCAAGCTGCACGAACCGGTCGACCGGGTCACGGTCGACGTCCCCGAGGACTACCTGGGCGTCGTGCAGCAGCTGCTGGCCGTGCGCAAGGGACGGCTCGAGCAGATCGTCAACCACGGCACCGGCTGGGTGCGCCTCGACTACCTCGTCCCGGCCCGCGGCCTCATCGGGTTCCGCACCGAGCTGCTCACCGAGAGCCGCGGCACCGCGCTGCTGCACCACGTCTACGAGCGGCACGAGCCGTGGGCCGGCGAGATCCGCGCCCGCCGCAACGGCTCGCTCGTCGCCGACCGCAGCGGCGAGACCCGCAGCTACTCGCTGCTGAGCCTGCAGGAGCGCGGCCAGCTCTTCGTCGGCCCGGGAGTCGCCGTCTACGAGGGCATGGTCATCGGCGAGAACGCCCGCACCGAGGACATGGACGTCAACCCCACCAAGGAGAAGAAGCAGACCAACGTCCGCGCCTCGTCGGCCGACAACTTCGAGAAGCTGATCCCGCCGACGCTGCTGTCCCTCGAGCAGGCGCTCGAGCACATCGCCGACGACGAGTGCGTCGAGGTCACGCCCAGCCACGTGCGCATCCGCAAGCTCGACCTCGACCAGAACACCCGGGCCCGCGCCGCCAAGCGGGCCAAGACGGCCGCCCAGGGGGCCTAGGGTCCCACCCGTGCTGGTCGGGACGCCCGCGGAGATCAAGACCGACGAGCGGCGGGTGGGTCTCACGCCGGCGAGCGTGCGCGAGCTCACCGCCCACGGCCACCAGGTGGTCGTCGAGCGCGGGGCCGGCAGCGGCATCGGTGCGTCGGACGACGACTACGCCAGCGCCGGCGCCGAGCTCGTCGACGGCGACGCCGTGTGGGCGCGCGCCGAGCTCGTCGTGAAGGTGAAGGAGCCCCAGCCCGGCGAGCGCAGCCAGCTGCGGCCCGGGCAGGTGCTGTTCACGTACCTGCACCTGGCGCCGGACCCCGACCAGACCCGCGACCTCGTGGCGTCCGGGGCCACGTGCATCGCCTACGAGACGGTCACCGACGGCGTCGGCCGCCTGCCGCTGCTCGCCCCGATGTCCCAGGTGGCCGGCCGCATGTCGGTCCAGGCCGGGGCTCACGCCCTCGAGCGCCCCCGGGGCGGCTCCGGCGTGCTGCTCGGGGGCGTGCCCGGGGTGCACGCCGGCCGGGTCGTCGTCATCGGTGGCGGCGTCGTGGGCGAGAACGCCATCGAGATGGCGGTGGGGCTCGGCGCCGACGTGGCCGTGCTCGACAAGGACCTGGACGTGCTCGCCCACCTCGAGCAGCGCTTCGGCGCCGCGCTCGACACCGTGTACTCCACCCGCACGGCGATCGAGGACCTCGTCGCCGGCGCCGACCTGGTCATCGGGGCGGTGCTGGTGAAGGGCGCCCGGGCGCCGAAGCTGGTCACGGAGCACATGGTCCGCGCGATGCGTCCCGGGTCCGTGCTCGTCGACGTGGCGATCGACCAGGGCGGCTGCTTCGAGACGTCGCGACCCACCACCCACACCGAGCCGACCTACGTCGTGCACGACGTCGTCCACTACTGCGTGGCCAACATGCCGGGCGCGGTGCCGCGCACCTCGACCCACGCCCTCAACAACGCCACCCTGCCGTTCGTGCTCGCCCTCGCCGACCACGGCGCGGCCGACGCGATGCGGCGCGACGCCCACCTGCGCAACGGCCTGAACGTCGCCGCCGGCCTGGTCACCGAGCCCCACGTCGCCGAGGCGCTCGGCTACGCGGCCCACGACCCCGCGTCGGTCCTCGACCAGCTCTGACCCACCCCGTTCGGTGCACCGAGATCGACCGGATCCGGTCCGTCTCGGTGCAGCGAACGTCAGTCGGCGGCGCGCAGCTCGGTCTCGTACGCGCCCTCGGGCGACCACTGGGCGACGAACCGGTAGCGATCACCCCGCACGGCCGTCCGCCGCCACTCGAGCGGGCGCCGGTCGGCGCCCACGGAGCGCCGGTCGATGCGGAACACCGGCTGGCGGGTAGGCAGGCGGAGCAGGCGCCGCTCCTCAGCGGTCGGAAGCTCGGTGCCGATGCGCTCGGTGCCGGCCACCGGCCGCACGCCGCAGCAGCGCTGCAGCTCGTCGTAGAGGGCCGTGTGCGTGAGGTCGACGTCCAGGAGCGGGCGGGCCACCTCGGCCGGCAGCCAGACGATGTCGTGGGCCAGCGGCTGGCCATCGGCCGATCGCACCCGCTCGATCCGGACCAGCTCGGCGTCCCCCGCCAGCCCGAGCTCAGCGGCGGCCTCGGCGTCGCGCACGATCCCCCGGCCGATGACCTCGCTGCGCTGCTCGAGCCCGCTCGCCTCGATGGAGCGGAACAGGCTGTAGAGCGCGCCGGTCGGCTGCTCGAACGCCGGCGTCCGCACGAAGGTCCCCCGGCCCCGCTGGCGGGAGATGATGCCCTCGGCCTGGAGGCGGCGCACCGCCTCGCGGGCCGTGTGCCGGGACACCCCGTAGGTGGTGGTCAGCTCGAGATCGGTGGGGAACGCGTCGGCGAAGTCCCCGGCCTCGAGGCGGGCCCGGAGGTCGTCGAGGAGCTGGGCCCACAGGGGTAGCGGGCTCGTCCGGTCCAGGGGGCGCACGCGTCCGAACGTACGGATCTCCGGAGCACCGGGCAAGGAGGCGGGCGACGACACGCCCCCGGTCAGCCCGTCGCGAGGGGTTGCCGGCGTTCTCGGCGTCCTCCCCAGCCGTGGTCGACGTGGACGACGTCGATCAGCCGATCTGCATGAACATCTTCTCCACCCGGGCCACGTCGTAGCCCTCCTCCGCGGCTTCCTCCGGGTTGGCGATGCAGTAGGTGAGGCCGGAGGCGACGAGCTTGAAGCCCACCTGCTCGAGCGCCTTGGATGCGGCAGCGATCTGGGTGACGACGTCGGCGCAGTCGCGCCGGTCGCCGAGCATCGCCTGGATGCCGCGCACCTGGCCCTCGATGCGGCGCAGGCGGCGGATGAGGTCGTCGGTGGTCTCGTCAGGGATCTGCACGGTGGGCTCCGGGGACGTGGGGTCGGTTCGGGGTGGCTGGCGGCATGGAGACGGGCGTGAGGGCGAGGACCGCATCGTGCACCTCGTCGTGCACGCGGTCGCCGAGCTGCTGGTAGAGGCCGGCGCGCATGAGCACGTCGCGCACGGGCCCCTTCACGCTGGCGAGGTGGACGGCGCAGCCCTGCTCACCGAGCTCCTGGACGAGCTCGGCCAGGGCCTCGGCGGCGGAGGTGTCGATGTCGTTGACACCGCTGGCGTCGAGGACGATGGCCCGGACGGGGTCGTCGGCCTCGTCGAGCAGCTGGTGGATCCGGCGCTTGACGAAGTCCACGTTCAGGTACGACAGCGACACGTCGAAGCGCACGATCTGCACGCCGGGCACCCGCTCGGCCTCGGCGAAGCGGGCGACGTTGCGGTACCGCGTGGTGCCGGGGAGCCGGCCGAGGACGGCGGTGTGCGGCGTCATCATGCGCACTGCCACGACGACCACCGACGCCACCACGGCGACGCCGATGCCGATCTCCACGCCGAAGGCGAGCGTGGCGAGGAAGGCCACCACCAGCGTGACGTAGTCGGCCGTCTTGAGGTGCCGGATGTGGCGGATCTCGGCGACGTCGAACAGCTTGGCGACGGCCACCACGACGATGGCGCCGAGGGTGGCCGAGGGCAGCTGCTGGAACAGCGGCGTCAGGGCCACGATCACCAGGGCGACGATGGCGGCGGTGACGACGCTCGCCAGCTTCGTGCGGGCGCCGGCCTCGGCGTTCACCGCCGTGCGGCTGAAGCCGCCGGTGACCGGGTACCCGCCGAAGAGGCCGGCGCCGATGTTGGCGGCGCCGAGGCCGATCAGCTCGCGGTCGGCGTCGACGGCGTAGCGGTTGCGCCGGGCGTACACCTTGGCCACCGCGATCGACTCCATGTAGCCGACGAGCGTGATGACGAGGGCGGCGGGGAGGAGCGAGCCGACGATCCCGGCGTCGTCGGGCAGCGTGAGGGGCGGGAGGCCCGACGGGATCTCGCCCACGACCTTCACCCCGCGGCCCTCGAGGTCCCACACCACCGAGGCGACCGTCGTGGCGACCACCGCCGCCAGCGCGCCGGGCACCAGCGGGAGCCAGCGCTTCAGGCCGAACATCATCGCGATCGCCGCGAGGCCGACGGCGAGGGTGAGCCCGTGCGTGTCGCCGGCGGCGGTGACCAGCGACCAGACCGTGTCGTGGAAGTGGCCGTCCTCCTCCAGCGAGACGCCGAGCAGGTGCTCGACCTGGCTGGCTCCGATGAGGACGGCGGCTGCCGAGGTGAATCCCACGAGCACCGGTCGCGAGAGCAGCCGGGTGAGGAACCCGAGCCGGGCGAACCCGAGCACGAGGTGGACCACACCGACGAGCACGGCGAGCACCCCGGCCGCCGCGACGTAGCCGGCCGTGCCCTCCTCGGCCACGGACGACAGGGCCGTGGCGCTCAGCAGGGAGACGATGGCCACCGGGCCGACGGCGAGCTGCCGGGAGGTGCCGAGGAGGGCGTAGAGCAGGAGCGGGATCGTCGAGGCGTAGAGCCCGACCTCGGGGGGCAGGCCGGCCAGGAGCGCGTACGCCATGCCCTGGGGGACGAGCATGGCGCCCACGGTGAGGCCGGCCGCGAGGTCGGGCAGCAGCGCCTCGCGGCGCACGGTGACGGCGAGCCTGGGCATGGGGGGCGGGCGTCCTGCCGCTCAGGCGGGCTGGACGACCTCGTTCCAGGCGCCGTAGCCGCCGACGATGTCGCTGACGTCGGCGAACCCGTTGGCCCGCAGCAGCGAGGCCGCCACCGACGAGCGGTAGCCGCCGGCGCAGTAGACGACCGTCGGGCGGCCCGGGTCCAGCTCGGCGAGCCGAGCCGGCAGCTGCCCCACCGGGATGTTCACCGCGCCGGGCACGCCGCCGAGGGCGTGCTCGCCCGGGTTGCGCACGTCGACGAGCTGGATGTCCTCGATGTTCGATCGCCGGTCCTCGACGTCGACCGGGGTGAGCCGGGACGCCACCCGGGCGTCGTCCTGGTGCTCGAGGAGCACCCGGTACGGGTGCTCGACGTAGCCCGCCACCCGGTCGAAGCCGATCCGGCCCAGCCGGTTCTTGGCCTCGAGCTCGGTGCCGGGCTCCACGAAGAGGACGATGTCGGCGTCGACGGGCACGACCGAGCCCGCGAACTCGGCGTAGCGGCCCTCGAGGCCGACGTTCACCGCGCCGCGCAGGTGGCCGCGTGCGAACTCCACGGGGTCGCGGCCGTCGACCAGGATCGCCCCGCCGTCCACGGCGGTGCGGACCTCGTCCCAGGACAGCGCCCGGGGCGGTGCCGCCTCGTCCATGAGCGCGCGCCGCTTCTTGTTCATCGCGGCGTCGTGCAGGAAGTACCCGGGCGCCGGCGGCTGGCCCTCGGTGACCAGGTCGATGAAGGTCTGCCGGTCCGGTGCGAGCAGGGCGTAGTTCTCCTGCTTCTGGGCCCCGATCGTGGACGACAGCTCGGTGGAGAGGTTCTTGCCGCAGGCCGAGCCGGCGCCGTGGGCGGGGAACACCCGGGTGCCGTCGGGCAGGGTCATGAGCTTGTCGTGCAGGCTGCTGTAGAGCTCGGTCGCCAGCTCGTCCCGGGTGAAGCCGACGGAGGCGAGCAGGTCGGGCCGACCGACGTCACCGATGAACAGCGTGTCCCCGGTGAGGACGCCGTAGGGCTGCTCGTCGTCGGGACGCTCCCACACGACGATGCTCATCGACTCCGGCGTGTGCCCGGGCGTGTGGCGGATCTCGAGCTGGACCTGGCCGAGGTCGATGCGCTCGCCGTCGGCGAGCTTGCGGATGTCGTACTCGGGCTCGGCGACCGATGAGAACCCGATCTGAGCCCCGGTGGCCTCGGCCAGCTCCAGGTGGCCGGAGAGGAAGTCGGCGTGGAAGTGGGTCTCGAGCACGAGCTCGATCGTGAGGCCGAGCTCGGCGGCGTCGGCCAGGTACTCGGAGATGTCGCGCTGGGGGTCGACGACCACGGCCCGCCCCGTGGACTCGTCGCCGATGAGGTACGAGGCATGGGACAGGCAGTCGAGGTAGTACTGGTCGAAGATCATCTCAGGCCTCCGGGGCCGATTCGGCGGTGGTGAGCTGGTCGAGCACGGCGTCCATGTCGCAGCCCGCCCCCCGGTTGTACGGGAGCTTGGCGAGCATCATCGCCATGCCGCAGGTGTTGGTGACGGCGGAGAAGGTCAGCCCGGCGCCGATGAACCCGGCGACGAAGCGGGCCGGCGGGAACGCGACGCTGGCCAGGACGCTGGCAAGCACGACGCTGCCGGCGACGAGGCGGACCTGGCGGTCCATCGCCCACCGGGTGTCATTGGTGCGGGCGACCGGCGCACCGGCGGCGCTCCAGGCGCCCATCCCGCCCTCGAGGAGGCGGAGGTTCGACTTGCCGGCGGCGACGAGCTGCTCGCGCGCCTTGGTGGCACGGGCGCCGGACTGGCACACGAGCACGACGTGGTGGTCGAGGGCGGCCAGGTCGCGCACGTGCTCGCCCAGCAGGTCGAGCGGCACGTTGTAGGAGCCCTCGATGTGGCCGGTCTCGTACTCGCCCGGGGTGCGCACGTCGATGACGTGCAGGGCCGGGTCCTCGGCGCGCATGCGCTCGAGCTCGGCGACGTCGATGGTGGCGCTGCGGTGGTCGGGGTCGGTGGTGGTCACGGGGTGTCGTCCTCCTGGGTCGGGGGCTGGGTGGGGCGGGTGGCGCGCGCCCGCGGGCAGGTCGAAGAGTCCATACCCCCGGGGGCATCGGTCATGGGGACACCCTACATGTCCGGACAATTCTTGTCTACCCCCGGGGGTACCACGATGCGTCACCGGGCCGGCCCGGACCCCGGACGCGAAGGCGCCCGCTCCGGTGGAGCGGGCGTCGGTGCGTGGTGGCACCCCGTACGGGATTCGAACCCGTGTTGCCGGCGTGAGAGGCCGGTGTCCTAGGCCGCTAGACGAACGGGGCAGGGCGGGCGAGCATAGGCCTCCCGCAGCCGGGGGGTGAACTCGCGCTGCGTTCGGGCGGGAGGACTCGAACCCCCAATGAGTGGACCAGAACCACTTGTGTTGCCAATTACACCACGCCCGATCGGTGGGACGGACGAGGCTAACCGACCGGTTCGCGCGATCGCACACCCGTGAGCTGGTCGTCCAGGTCGACCAGGCGGCGGAAGCCGATGATGCGTCCGACGGACACCGCGGTGGTCTCCCGCACCAGCGCGCGGGCCTTCGAGGCGGTGGAGAGGCCGGGATCGACGGGCGACACCTGGGCCTGCAGGCCGAGCTCGTGGGCGATGCGGTCGATGCGGTAGGCGTGGAAGTCGTCGCTCACCAGCACCACCCGGAGCAGCCCCCGTGACCGCAGCAGGCGGGTGACGGCGGCCAGCTGCTCCCACGTGTTCACACCCTGCTCCTCACGCAGGATCTCCTCGTCGGACAGCCCGTGCTCGCGCAGGTAGCGGTAGCTGGCGGCCGCCTCGGTGAACCGGTCGCCGGGCTGCTTGCCGCCGGTCACGACCAGGATCGGCGCCACCCGGTCGCGGTGCAGCTCCAGGGCGTGGTCGAGGCGGGCCCGGAGCCGGGGCGACGGCCGCCCGTCGTACTGGGCGGCCCCCAGCACGACGATGGCCTCGGCCGGATCGTGGGAGCCGGCGTCCATGGCCCGCACCACCTGCACGAACGTGATCGCGAAGTAGGCCAGCCCGAGGGCGACCACGAGCAGGAGCACCCGGGCGCCGAGATGCAGCGCACGGCCCACCGACACGTCGGCGGAGCGTACCGACGCCGGCCGACCGCGGCCGCACACCGCCCGGGTGCACCGGACGCCGGAAGCCGCGTGCCACCCTTGGCCGGTGCCGGGAGCCGACGAGCCCACGCCGGGCGACGACCCCGGCGACGAGACCTGCGTGGTCATCACCGCGCCCGCCGCCGTGCCCCCCGAGCAGGTGTGGCACACGCTGGTGGAGCGCAGCGCCGAGTGGTGGGGCGAGCCCTACCTGCCGCCGGGCTCGGGGACGATGCGCATCGAGGCCCGCCTCGGCGGGCGGGTGTGGGCCGAGGGCGGTCGTGGCGAGCCGGCCGGCGACCTGCACGGCACCGTGCGCGCCTTCGACCCGCCCGAGCGCCTCGAGGTCGGCGGGGTGCTGATCCCGGGCGCCTACGCCGGGTCGGTCACGGTCACCGTCGAGCGGACGAGCCTCGGGTCCGAGGTCCGGGTCGAGCAGATGGCCCGCGGTCGCATCGACGCCGCGGTCGAGGAGCGGATCTCCACCGGCTGGGCGCGGCTGCTCGCCCGGCTCACCGAGCTCGCCGAGCGCTGAGCCTCCGGCCGGGTGGCCTCAGGCCGCCGACGGCTCCACGGTGGGGCAGAAGTGGCCCTCGGGGCGCTGCACGACGTCGAGCACGCGACGCACGACGCCGTGGGCGCCGGTGAGGGTCACGCGGCCCGCGACGGGGTCGAGGCGGTGCTGGAGCTCGTCCCAGAGGTCGAGCCCGTCGGACGTGCACAGCGTGAGGTCGTCGAGCTCGATCCGCAGCTGGATGTAGCCCCGGTCGACGAGCTCGGCCAGCAGGCGGCCGTGCTCGCTCGCCGTGATGGCGCACAGGGAGCCGCGGATGCGGATCGACGCCGCGTGCGTCTCCTCGACCAGCTCGCGGACCGTGCTGCCGAGATGGGGGTTCGGCGCAACGAAGGGACCGGTGTGGGTGATGGAAGCCATGTGGGCCCCACCCGCTTCCTGTTCTCGGATGTGGCTCCCGCCCCATCCACCGTACGCCCGGGCGGGAGGTGGCGCAACGGGTGAGCGCTACCCGAGGAGGAGCTGGTCGCGCCAGCCGGCCCGGTAGGCGTCCTCGACCTGCTGGGGCGTGCCTCGCAGCACCTCGCCCGGCACCAGGTCGGCGATGCCCCGCAGCTCCATGTAGTGGTGGAAGTGCCCGACCTCCTCGAACAGCTCCCGGCGGAGGTTGACCAACTCGGGGTCGGCGCCGGGATCGAGGAACCCGAAGATCGTGGCGGCGACCCGCAGGTCGTGCACCACCGGGGCCCGACCGAGCAGCGACGCCCGCTTCAGGCCGACGGCGACGATCCCGGCCAGGGCGTCGCGGGCGTGCTCCCCCTCGGCCAGGTGCAGGTCGGGCTCGATCAGCCGGGCGAGCTTGAGGGCGTAGCCCTGGTCGGGCCCCGGGCTGCCGAGCAGGTCTCCTTGGGGCTGGCGGCGGTCCTCGGCGAAGTCGGCCGGGCGGTCGGCCCGCCACGAGTCGGCGCGGCGCGGCGGCGACTCGTAGGTGCGCACCTGCTGGCCGGTCTTCGTGGGGACGTGCTCGGGCGCTGCCACGGCGAGAGACTAGGCAGCGGCCCGGCGGAGCCCGAAGACGATGGCGTCGACGAGCGCGATCCACGACGCCTCGATCACGTTCTCCGAGACGCCCACCGTGAACCAGGAGCCCTCGCCGTCGGAGGTCTCGATGAGCACCCGGGTGACGGCTTCGGTGCCGGTCGACGTGTCGAGCACCCGGACCCGGAAGTCGACGAGGTGGATGTGCTCGAGGGCCGGGAAGCGCCCGTTCAGGGCCCGGCGCAGGGCCTGGTCGAGGGCGTTGACGGGACCGTTCCCCTCCCCCACCGCGATGCGGCGCTCGTCGCCGATCCACACCTTCACGGTGGCCTCGGTGGCGAGGTCGAGCAGGTGCTCGGCCGGGGTGTCGGCGAGGCCCAGGGCCCAGCCCTCCCGGTGGTAGGCGGTGACCCGGTAGGACTCGATGCGGAACGGGTCCTCCATCGCCCCGATCGAGCGGCGCATGAGCAGCTCGAGCGAGGCGTCGGCCGCCTCGAACACCCAGCCCCGGGCCTCGAGCTCGTTCACCTTCTTCGCCAGCTCGCCCGAGGTGGGCGCATCGAGCTCGAGGCCGAACTCCTCGGCCTTCATCTTCATGCCGGCCCGGCCGCCGAGGTCGGAGACCAGCACCCGCGTGTGGTTGCCGACCGCGTCAGGCGGCACGTGCTCGTACGAGCGGGAGCCGACCTTGCCCAGCGCCGAGGTGTGCAGGCCGCCCTTGTGGGCGAAGGCCGACGTGCCCACGTATGGGTCGGCGGCATGCGGCGGCAGGTTGACGAGCTCGCTGATGTGTCGCGACACGGCGGTGAGCCGCTCGATGCGCCCCTCGGGCAGGCACCGCACCCCCATCTTCAGCTCGAGGTTGGGGATGCAGGTCATCAGGTTGGCGTTGCCGGTGCGCTCGCCGTAGCCGTTGGCCGTGCCCTGCAGGTGGGTGGCGCCCCCGAGCACGGCGGCGATGGAGTTGGCCACCGCGCACCCGGTGTCGTTCTGCGTGTGGATCCCGAGCTGCACGTCGTCGCCGAAGTGCGCCTTGACCTCGGCCGTGATGCGCTGCACCTCGTGCGGGAGCGATCCGCCGTTCGTGTCGCACAGCACCAGGCACTCGGCGCCCTCCATCGCCGCCGCCTCGAGCACCCGCAGCACGAACTCGGGGTTCGCCTTGTACCCGTCGAAGCAGTGCTCGGCGTCGAAGAAGACGCGCAGCCCGGCGCCGCGCAGGAAGCGCACGGAGTCCTGGACCATGGCCACGCCCTCGTCGAGCGTGGTGCCGAGGGCGTCGGTGACGTGGAAGTCCCAGGACTTGCCCACGATGCAGGCCGTGGAGGTGCCGGCGTCGACCAGCGCGGCCAGCGTCGGGTCGCTGTCACTGCGGCCCAGCGGCTTGCGGGTGGATCCGAACGCCACCAGATCGGACGTGCCCAGGTCGAGCTCGAGCCGGGCCCGCTTGAAGAACTCCTGGTCCTTCGGGTTGGCCTGCGGGTAGCCGCCCTCGATCCAGCGGACGCCCAGGTGGTCGAGCTGCTCGGCGATGCGCAGCTTGTCCTCGACCGACAGCGAGATGCCTTCGAACTGGGCGCCGTCCCGCAGCGTGGTGTCGAAGATGTCGACGCGTTCGGGCAGGACGGGCTCGGGCATCACGCCAGCTCCACCCACTCCTTGTACTTGGGGATCTCGCCGCGGACGAGCTTGGAGTACTCCTCGGCGACGGTGGCGGTCATCGGGCCCGGGCACGGGATCTCGCGGTCGTCGACGCTGTTCACGGCGGAGACCTCGGCCGCGGTGCCGCAGACGAACATCTCCTCGGCGATGTACAGGTCGGAGCGCGCGAGCTCGCCGACCACGACCTCGAAGCCGTGGTCCGCGGCGATGGCCATGACCGTCGACTGGGTGATGCCCTCGAGCGCGCCCGACGTGATGGGCGGGGTGATGAGCTTCCCGAGGCGCGAGACGAAGATGTTCTCGCCGGTGCACTCGGCGACCAGGCCCTGCGGGTTGAGCATGATGGCCTCGTCGTAGCCGGCCTTCAGGGCCTCGACCTTGGCCAGGCTCGAGTTCACGTAGTTGCCCGTGGTCTTCGACGCCGGCGGCATGGTGTTGTGCTCGTGGCGGGTCCAGGACGAGATCTTCATGCGCACGCCCTTGGTGGCGGCGTCGTCGCCCAGGTACGCACCCCACGGCCAGCAGGCGATGGCCACGTCGACCGAGCAGGGCAGGGTGTTGAGGCCCATCTCGCCGTAGCCGTAGTAGGCGATCGGGCGGATGTAGCACGACGGCAGGCCGGACTCGCGCACGACCTCCTTGGTGGCCTCGACGATCTCGTCGACGCTGTAGGGCAGCTCCATCATCATGATGCGCGCCGAGTTGTGCAGCCGCTCGATGTGGTCGGTGAGCCGGAAGATGCCCGGGCCGGCGGAGGTCTCGTAGGCCCGGATGCCCTCGAACACGCCCATGCCGTAGTGCAGCGAGTGCGTCAGCACGTGGATGTTGGCCTGGTCCCAGTCGACCAGCTCGCCGTTCATCCAGATCTTGCTCGTGGGGGTGATGGGCATCGGTGCTCTCCGTTCGGCCGGTCCGGCAAGCCTACGAGACGCAGCTAGGACACACGGAGTGCGATCTCGTCGCCGATCGCCGAGGTCGAGCCCTCGGGGACGCCCTCGCACGCCTTGCGGATGCGGGCGGCGGCGTCGTCCTCACCGAGGAACTCGAGCATCATCGCCCCGGAGAGGATGGCAGCGACCGGGTTGGCCTTGCCCTGGCCGGCGATGTCGGGCGCCGAGCCGTGCACGGGCTCGAACATCGAGGGTGCGGTCCGGGCCGGGTTGAGGTTGGCGCTCGACGCGAAGCCGATGCCGCCCGACACCGCACCACCGAGATCGGTGAGGATGTCGCCGAAGAGGTTGTCGGTGACGATCACCGAGTACTGCTGCGGGTTCTGGACGAAGTGGATGCAGGCGGCGTCGATGTGCTGGTAGCCGGTCTCGACGTCGGGGTGCTCGGCGGCGACCTCCTGGAAGGCGCGGTCCCAGAGGTCGCCGGCGAAGGTCAGCACGTTGGTCTTGTGCACGAGCGTGAGGTGCTTGCGCTCGCGCCGCTCGGCGAGGTCGAACGCGTACCGGATGGCGCGCTCCACCCCCATGCGCGTGTTGACCGATCCCTGCGTGGCGACCTCGTGCGGCGTGCCCTTGCGCAGGAAGCCGCCCTCGCCGGCGTAGGAGCCCTCGGTGTTCTCCCGGATCACCTGGAAGTCGATGCCCTCCTCGGCCAGGAGGAAGGGCCGCAGGTTGATGTACTGGTCGAACGCGAAGCGCATCTTGAGGATGATCCCCCGCTCGACGATGCCCCCGGGGATCTCGCCGGGCGCGCCGCCCACCGCACCGAAGTAGATGGCGTCGAAGCCGCGGAGCTCCTCGAGGGTCTCGTCCGACAGCACCTCGCCGTCGCGCTTCCAGCGCTCGGCGCCCAGGTCGAAGTGGGTGGTGTCGAGCGCGACGCCGGCCGCCTCCATCACCTTGAGGCCCTCGGCGACCACCTCCGGGCCGATGTAGTCCCCTCCGATGACGGCGATCCTGTGGCTCATGGCCGCCGATTGCACCGCCACCGCCCGCTCCGGGTCAATTCCGGCCGGTGATCCCCGCCGGTAGCCTCGATCCCATGTCCGAGACGCACGAGCTGACGCAGGCGGCGTACGACCGGCTCAAGGCCGAGCACGACGACCTCACCACGCGCGGGCGCATCGAGATCGCCCGCAAGATCGAGACCGCCCGCGAGCTGGGCGACCTGTCCGAGAACGGCGACTACCACGCCGCCAAGGAGGAGCAGGGGAAGATGGAGGGCCGGATCATGCACCTCGCCGCCCTGCTCGAGAACCACGTCATCGTCGAGGCGGGCAGCGGCGCCGAGGTGCGCGTGGGCTCCGTGGTCACCATCCGCTACGAGGGCGACGACGACACCGAGCAGTACCTGATCGGCTCCATCGAGGAGCGCCACGACGACCACGAGGTCATGAGCCCGGGCTCGCCGCTCGGCTCCGCCCTGCTCGGCAGCAAGGTGGGCGAGACCGTGCGGTACGAGACCCCCACCGGCGTGGAGCTCGGCGTCGAGATCGTCGGCATCGAGTAGCCCCGACGTGACCCCGCGGCTGCCGGCGGGCCGCCGGCTGCACCTGCCCGGCCGGGGCACGACGTTCGTCCGCGAGCTGCCCGGACCGCCCACCACGGGGCGCGACCCGCCGACGATCGTGCTGCTGCACGGGTGGACGGTGTCCGCCGATCTGAACTGGTTCGCCTGCTACGAGGCGCTCGGCCGCCGCTACCGGGTCGTCGCCATCGACCACCGGGGCCACGGGCGCGGCCTGCGGTCCCGCCGGCGCTTCCGGCTCGCCGACTGCGCCGACGACGTCGCCGCCGTCAGCGCCGAGCTCGGGCTCGAGCGGATCATCCCGGTCGGCTACTCGATGGGCGGCCCCATCGCGCTGCTCACCTGGCACCGGCACCGCGGCCTCGTCGACGGGGTGGTCCTGTGCGCCACCGCGCCGTACTTCCGCACGAGCGGCCCGGAATCGGCGCTGTTCTCGCTGCTGCCGGTCTTCGCCGGCGCCGCCCGGTTCGCGCCGGCTGCGGTCCGGCGGGCCGTCGCCCAGCGCCTGGTGGGACGGCAGCTCGACGACGACCCCTTCGGGCAGTGGGCGCGGGCCGAGATCGCCCGCGCCGATCCCGCCGCGGTCGCCGAGGCCGGCGCGTCCCTCGGGCGCTTCGACGCCCGCCCGTGGCTGGGTGAGGTCGACGTGCCGGTGGCCGTGGTGCGGACGACCCGCGACAACGTGGTCTCCCCCGCCCGCCAGCAGGAGCTGGCCGCCGGCATCCCCGGCGCCCGGCGCATCGACGTCGCCCTCGACCACGCCGCCTGCGTCACCGGCGCGTCGAGGTTCGTGCCGGCGCTGCTCCAGGGCATCGCCCACGCCGCCACGCCTGCCCGCCGCTGAGCGCGCTGGAAGCGGAGCGCACCCGCGTCGGCCCCGGCCCGGCGTCGAACCGGGAGGCCTCGCCGGATCGGGCCCGGTCCACGGCGTGGCCGACCCGACCGCCCGGGTCTCGCCGGTCGGGCGTCGGGCGGTCAGATCCCGTGGGCGAACGCGGTCTCGATGTCGCGGGCCGCCGCGACGACCTGGTCGCCGAAGCGCAGCCCGGGCCGCTTGGTGACCCGCTCGACGGGGCCGGACACGCTGACGGCGGCCACGATCTCGTACCCGTCGCGCACCGGCGCCGCCACGGAGGCCACACCGGGGGCCCGCTCGGCCACCGACGCCAGCCACTCGCCGCGCTCGGCGAGCCCGCGCAGGACCTTCCCGGCCGCACCGACGTCCATCGGGAGGCGAGCGCCGACGGGCACGATCGTGCGCAGCTCCTGGGCCGAGTCGACGGCGGCGACGCACAGGCGCTGGCCGTCGTCCTCCACGAACAGCTGCACCGACTCGCCGGTGTCGTCGCGCAGGCGGCGCAGCACGGGCAGCGCCGCCGTCGACAGCGGGAAGGCATCGGCGGCGGCCCGGCCCAGCCCGACCAGGGCGAGGCCGGGGATGTAGGCGCCGGTGTCGTCGCGGCGCAGGAGGCCGAGGCTCTCCATGCCCTGGGCGAGCCGGTGCGCCGTCGCCCGGCTGATGCCGGTGCGATCGACGAGGGCGCCGAGGCTCGTGGGACCGGTGCTCGTGGCGCGCAGGATGGCCATGACCTTGTCGAGCACGCCGATCCCGCTTAGAGTGTCCATCTGGCGAGAACTCTATCCCACATTTCGAGACGGTCAAGGGAGTGCCTGATGGCAGGCAAGACGCTGAGCGAGAAGGTCTGGGAGCGGCACGTCGTGCACGCCGACGACGACGGGGACCTGCTCTACATCGACCTCCACCTGGTCCACGAGGTCACGTCGCCGCAGGCCTTCGACGGCCTCCGCCTGGCCGGGCGCACCGTTCGCCGCCCCGACCTCACGCTGGCGACCATGGACCACAACGTCCCCACCGCCGACATCGACCAGCCCGTCGCCGACCCCATCTCGAAGAAGCAGATGGACACGCTGGCCGCGAACTGCGCCGAGTTCGGCATCACCTGCCACGCCATGGGCGATCCCGGCCAGGGCATCGTGCACATCATCGGGCCGGAGCAGGGCCTCACCCAGCCCGGGATGACCGTCGTGTGCGGCGACTCCCACACCTCGACCCACGGCGCCTTCGGCGCCATCGCCTTCGGGATCGGGACGTCCGAGGTCGAGCACGTGCTCGCCACCCAGACGCTCCCCCAGCGCCGGCCCCAGACCATGGCCGTGACGGTCGAGGGCGAGCTGGCCCCCGGCGTCACGGCCAAGGACGTCGTGCTCGCCATCCTCGGCCGCATCGGCACCGGCGGCGGCATCGGCCACATGATCGAGTACCGCGGCTCGGCCATCCGCTCCCTCTCCATGGAGGGACGCATGACCGTGTGCAACATGTCCATCGAGATGGGGGCCAAGGCCGGCCTCATCGCCCCCGACGAGACCACCTTCGAGTACCTGCGGGGCCGGGCGCACGCCCCGACGGGCGCCGACTGGGACGCCGCGGTCGCCGACTGGAGGACGCTGGTCACCGACGACGACGCCACCTTCGACAAGGAGGTGGTGATCGACGCCGCCGAGATCACGCCGCACGTGTCCTGGGGCACCAACCCCGGCCAGGTCGTGCCGATCACCGGCGAGGTGCCGGCGCCCGGGTCGTTCGCCGATCCCAGCGAGCGCGACGCCGCCGAGCGGGCCCTCGAGTACATGGGACTCGCGGCCGGGACCCCGATGCGCCAGGTCCAGGTCGACACGGTGTTCATCGGCTCGTGCACCAACGGCCGCATCGAGGACCTCCGGGCGGTGGCCGAGGTGGCCAAGGGCAGGAAGGTGGCGATCCAGCGGGCGATGATCGTCCCCGGCTCGTTCAAGGTGAAGGAGCAGGCGATCGCCGAGGGCCTCGACCAGATCTTCGTCGAGGCCGGCTTCGACTGGCGCGAGCCCGGCTGCTCGATGTGCCTGGCCATGAACCCTGACAAGCTCGCCCCCGGCGAGCGCTGCGCCAGCACGTCGAACCGCAACTTCGAGGGCCGCCAGGGCCGGGGCGGGCGCACCCACCTCGTCTCCCCCGCCGTCGCCGCCGCCACCGCCATCGCCGGCCACTTCGCCACCCCCGCTGACCTCGACTGACCGATCCCCACCGCGAATTTCGTCGCTGGGTGACACCTGCTGTCCCTCAGGAACGAAATTCCTCCACGGAGGAACCTCACATGCGCGCTGTTCGCACCATCGAAGGCACGGCGGTCCCCCTCGACCGCTCCGACGTCGACACCGACCAGATCATCCCGTCCGACTGGCTCAAGCAGGTCGAGCGCACGGGCTTCGACAAGGGCCTGTTCTCGGAGTGGCGCGACGACCCCGCCTTCGTGCTCAACCAGGAGCAGTTCCAGGGCGCCAACGTCCTCATCGGCGGCCCCAACTTCGGCACCGGCTCCTCCCGCGAGCACGCCGTGTGGGCGATCCAGCAGTACGGGTTCGAGGCCGTGATCTCGCCCCGCTTCGGCGACATCTTCCGCAACAACTGCACCAAGAACGGCCTCGTGCCCGTGCAGGTGGACGCAGAGACCGGCGAGCGGCTGCTGCGCATGGTCGAGGCCGACCCGACGCTCGTGTTCGAGATCGACATCGCCGCGCGCACGCTGCGCGCCGGCGACGTGGAGGTCACCTTCCCGCTCGACGACGGCACCCAGCGCCGCTTCCTCGAGGGCCTCGACGACATCGGGCTGACGCTGGAGCACGAGGACGCGATCACCACGTTCGAGCAGCGCCGACCCCGGCACCTGCCCACGGCGTCGTAGCGCGACGGAGGCCCCGGGCTGCGCGCAGCCCGGGGCCCCCGGCCGTGGTGGTGAGCTAGCGGGTCAGGCGCCGGCGCAGGGCGAGGGTGCCGCCGAGGAGGGCGAGGGTGCCCATGCCGGCCAGCAGGGTGGCGGTGTCGGCCGAGCCGGTGCGGGGCAGGGTCGGCGTCTGGACCGGGGCCGACGGGGTGGCGAGGGTGCCGCCGACCACCGCCTGGCTGATGCCGGTGCCGACGACGATGCCGCCGTTCAGGCCGGTGAGCAGGCGGGCCTCGGTGCCGGTGACCCGGACACCGGCGACCTGGACGCCGTCGACGGTCTCGGTGACGTCCTCGACGGTGCCGACCTTCAGGACCGAGGCGAGCGGGGTGCCCTCGGCGATCGGGATGGTCTGGCCGGGGTTGGCGGTGATCTCGGCGGGGACGCCGAGCAGGCCGGCGATGGCCGGGGAGATCCGCACGGTGACCCCGCCGGCCGAGCTGCCGGTGGTGTCGACGTCGGACGTGCCGGCCGCCGAGGTGGCCTTGGCGACGCTGTCGCCCACGCTCACCTGGAGCAGCGGGGCGTCGTCGACGAGGCCGGCGGCGTCGAGCTGGGCGAGGATCGGGCCGAGGACGTCGCCGAGGGCGGGCACCTGGGAGGTCAGGGCCGACAGCTCGGCGGGCAGGGCGGCCAGCACCTGGTCGAGGACGCCCTGGACCTGCACGGCGAGGAGCTCCTCGACCGCGTCGAGCAGGAACTGCAGCGACGGGGTCGTGAGCTCGAAGGCCTGCAGCTGGGACAGGGCGCCGAGGGCGTCGTCCCCGCCGGTGATCGACGAGCTGGAGGCCCCGAGGGTCAGGGTCAGCAGGTCGCGGTCGAGGGCGCCGAGGAGCGTGTCGCGCACGAGGCCCTCGGCGATGGCGGGCACGGCCGCCACGATGTCGACGAGCGTGTCGAGCGAGAGCAGGCAGTCGGACTCGAGGGAGTCGAGGATCTCCTCGCCCTGGGGCAGCGCCCGGATCACGTCGGTCACCGGGAGCCCGGCGGCGTCCGCCTGCTCGGCGAGTCCGGTGGCCGAGAGGTCCTCGGGCAGCTCGTCGCAGATGGCGGCGAGGCCCTCCTCGACCGGGGAGAGCGCGCCCTGGACCTGGACGACGACGCCGTCGAGCTCGGCCATCAGCGGGTCGAGCAGCAGGTCGAAGACCACGTCGGCGATCGCCTGGCCGTTGACGGCGAGGGCGCCGGCCTCGGCCGTGCCGGCCGCCTTCGGGCTGGTGCGGGCCGGGATGGCGGCCTCGGAGGCACTGCACACGTCGAGGGCGGTGAGGAGCGGCCCCACGGGGAGGGCGGAGAGGTCCGGCACGTCGCAGCGCATGGCGTCGCCTTCCGGGTCGCGCACGACGGCGTCGACCGCGTCGGCGACGGCCTTGGTGACGCCGATGCCGGCGCCGCCGGGGCCCTGGAAGCCGAAGCTGGCGACCTCGACGAGGGGCAGTCCCTTGGCGACGGCCTCGGTGCCGGCGAAGGAGCCGATCGGCGTGCCGAGGACCGACACGGTGGCGGTGACCGCCTCGGCGGCGGCGTAGAGGTCGTCGACCTCCTCCGCCGAGGCGGGGGCGACGGTGGTGGCGCCGAGCAGGGCGGTGCAGGCGACGGCGAGAGCGGATGCTCGGATCCGGGTGCGCATGTGGGTGGGTCCTCCCCGGGACGTGACGGTGGGCACAGGTGTGCCGTGCCCGCTGTGGTTCGCCGCACGCTCGGCGACCTCCTACCCACAGAACGTGACGAAACGATGACGGGACGCGTCAGCGCACGAGGGCGGCAAGGGCCTCGTGCCGGGCAGATGGCGGCACGCCCAGCTCATCGCACATGCGGCGGCAGCGGCGGAGCAGGCTCTGCGCGGCGGCGGGGCGGTCGGCGGCGACCAGGCGCTCGGCCGCGTCGAGGTAGCGGTCCTCGGCCCAGGGGTCGACGGCCAGCGCCGCCTCGGTGAGGGCCAGCGAGCCGGCGAGGTCGCCGCGACGTGCGAGGACCTCGGCCAAGCGGTCCACCAGGGAGAACCAGCGCTGCCGGGTCGCGGCGCGAGGGCCCTCCGCCCACGGCTCGAAGGGGTGGACCGGGCACAGCTCGCCGGCGTGCAGGGCGAGCGCCTGCTGGCCGAACCGCAGGGCGTCGTCGGGGTCATCGGCGCGCAGGGCCTTGCCGGCCAGGCGGTCGAAGTCGTGGACATCGACGCCGATGTCGGCGCGAAGCGCGACGGTGCGACCTCGCCGCTCGAGGATCGGGCCGTAGCGCTGGCGGGCGCGGAGCAGCACGTTGCGGAGCCGGTTCCGCCCGACGGCGGGGTCGCCGCCCGGCCAGAGCCCCTCGGCCAGCTGCTCGTCGTGGATGCCGTGGGCGGCGAGACCGACGATGCACACCGCCCGATCGGCGAGGTCGTCGCCGAGGGGGTGCTCGACGCCGTCGACCACCAGCACCGTGTCGCCCAGGAGGCGGAGCACGACCCCCGAGGGTGCGATCGAGGGGGCGGCCGGTGGCGGCTCGGCGGGCCCGGCCAGGGCCCCGTCGAGCTCAGCCCGGACGTGCTCGAGTCGCCCACGGAAGCCCGGGGCACCGAACGTGTCCGCCCGCTCGATCGCGTCGGCGAGGACGGCGTCGGCCTCGGGGCGCCGACCGAGCTCGGCCAGCGCCCGGGCCGCCACGGGGTGCCACGGGACCACGGCCGGGTTCCACGTGCCCATCGACCGGGAGAACCGGGCGCACTCGCCGGCGAAGGACTGGGCCTGGGACCACTCGCCTCGTGCCGCCGCCAGCTCGGCCCGGGCGAGCAGCACGGGGTGGAAGCTGGCCTGGTGACGCCACCTCCCGTCGCCCCCGGGGAGCTCGAGGGCGGCGGCGGCGCGATCGAGGCGGCCCTGGCGGACCAGCGCCCGGGCGAGCTGGGCGTGGGCGCCGGGGACGAGCATCGGCGCCACCCACTCGATGTCGGCGACGGCCTTGCGGGCGCAGCTCACGGCGACGTCGAGATCGTCCCGGGCGAGGGCGATCGTGGCCTGGAGGTGGGCGCGCAGGGGCTCCTGCGCGGCGCCGGCGTCGAGGCCGTCGCAGAGCTCCTGCGCGGCCTGCAGGTCCTCGGCCCAGACCAGGGCCAGGAAGGCGCTGTGCGCAGCGAGCGGAGCCAGGCGAGGCCGGGCTGCGATGGCCCGGTGGGCGAGCTCGAGGACGGTCTGGCGGGGCGATCCCGTGAGCGCGTGCTCGTAGGCGAGCTCGGCGTACACCGACGGGTCCACCTCGCCCGCCTCCCGCAGCTCGGTCGACAGCTGCTGCAGCAGCGCCTGCGAGCGCGGCCGCAGCTCGAGCGAGCAGCGGCAGGCCATGACGAGGCCGACCCGGGCCCGGACCCGGAGGTCTCGGTGGTCGTCGCCCGCGCCGTCGAGGTCGCCGAGCAGGTCGTCGTAGACGGCGACCGCCTCCCGCAGGCGCCCGACCGCGGCGAGCTGTCGGCCCAAGCGGATCTGGAGGGTGCGCCGCTGCCCGACGGGCGCCTGCTCGGCGGCGAGGCGCAGCGTGGCGGTCACGCCGGGGTCGCCGGCGCGCGCCTGGGCGGCGGCGAGGTCGAGCAGGACGTCGACGGGGACCTCCCGGCAGTGGAGCTGGTCCTCCTCGATCGCCCGCTGGAGCCAGCGGACGGCCGAGCGGGTGTCATCGGCCTGGAGGGCGAGGGCGGCCCCGGCCCGCAGGTGGGTGGCGGCCCAGGCGAGCGCCCCCGGGGCGGTGTGCTCGAGGTGGGTGGCCAGCCACCGCGCCGACTGGCCGATGGAGCGGCCGTGGACCGCGGCGCGCTCGTGCAGCTCGGCGCGGCGCGTGGGGGCGAGGTGGTCGAGCACGGCGTCGGCGGCGATCAGGTGCCCGGCCCCCCGGGGGGTGCGCCGCAGCTCCCGCCACGCGGCGAGCCGGTCGAGCGTGGCGAGCACGACGTCGGCCGGCTCGGCGCTGACCGCGGAGACGGCGGCCAGCGACGCGCCCGGACCGAGCACGGCGAGGGCCTCGACGACGTTGCGGTCGTGGTCTTCCAGCTCGGAGAGGTGGTGCCCTCCGACCGGGCGGAACGCCGCGTCGGGTTCGGAGCGGAGGCGCAGCACGCCGCCGACCGTCGAGGCGAGATCCTCCAACCACGACCGTGGTGCGACCTCGGCGGCGACGAGCAGCACGGACACGCTGCGGGCGTCGAGGTGGCCGGCCAGGTAGCGGAGGAAGCGCGCCGATGCGGCGTCGGCGAGCTCGGCCTGGTCGATCACGAGCAGCACCGGGCCGTCGATGCAGAGCACGTCGACGCGCTCGGCCAGGGCGTGCAGTGCGGGCAGCGCCATCCCTGCCTGGCAGATGGCCTCGGCCTCCTCCCCGCTGGGGTCGACCCCGAGGAGGTCGCAGACGACCTCGAAGGCGCCGAACGGGTAGGGCGACGCCACGGCCTGGCGAACCCGGACCCGCCGGCGCTCGGCCTCGGCGGTCGCCGCCTCGCAGAACATCGGGGCGTGCGAGCCCCGCTCGACCACCAGGCAGCGGCCGGAGCCGTCGAGGGCCGCGGTCAGCAGGGCGTGCAGGTCCGATGGTGCCGTGGTCGCCGATCCATCCGATCCCCGCGACATCTTCCCCCCGGCTGCGCGGCCCGTCGGCGGTGGACTCTAGCGACGGCGCCGTCTCGCACCGGGTCCCGGGCGCGACGTTGCCCCGGTCCGCCGACCGGGGCATCGTCACGCCGGCTCCCACCTTCCGAGCGAGGACCGGGGCAAGGCGTCCGGCCCTCGGTCAGGACCCTCTCGGACCGGCGAGGCGGCCGGCAGCAGGGCTGCCGGCCGGGTGCAACGTAGGCAGGCGCCGTCCCATCCGCGTCCCGTCCGGGACGCCCGGGCATGGGCCGATCGGCCCGATCTCGCTACTTCGGGGGCATCCGGATGCCGCCGTCGAGGCGGACGACGTGGGCGTTCATGTAGGAGTTGGTGAGCAGCTCGAGGGCCATGGACGCGAACTCCTCGGACTTCCCGAGGCGCTTCGGGAACAGGACGCTCTGGCCGAGGTGGGCCTTGAACTGCTCGGAGGCCTCGCCCTCGCCGTAGATCGGCGTGTCGATGAGGCCGGGGGCGATGCAGTTGAGGCGGATGCCGGCGGCCGACAGGTCGCGGGCCACGGGCAGGGTCATGCCGACCACGCCGCCCTTGGACGACGAGTAGGCGGCCTGGCCGATCTGGCCGTCGAACGCCGCGACCGAGGTGACGGTGACGATGGCGCCCTTGCAGCCGTCGGCGTCGGGCTCGGTGGTGCTCATGGCGGTGGCGCCGAGGCGCACGCAGTTGAACGTGCCCACGAGGTTCACCTCGATGACCTTCCTGTAGATGTCGAGGTCGTGGGCGGACTCGTACTGGCCGTCCTTGCCGATGGTGCGGGTGGCGAAGCCGATGCCGGCCGCCGTGACCATGGTCTTGAGCGGGCCCATCTCCTTGGCCGCCTCGATGGCGGCGATGACCTGCTCGGGGTCGGCGACGTCGGCCTTGACGAACACGCCGCCGATGTCCTTGGCGACGGCCTCGCCCTTCTCCTCGTTCATGTCGACGACGACGACGTGCTGGCCCTTCTCGGCCAGCAGGCGGGCGGTGGCTTCGCCGAGGCCGCTGGCCCCGCCGGTGATGACAGATGAAGAACCCTGGATGTCCATGGCGACCGACCCTATTGACTGGTCGGTCAAGTTCGCCAGATGGCGCCTACGTCGCGACCACGCTGCGCCAGGCGCTGGGGTGGGTGTGCTGGCGGCGCCAGCGGGCGAGCCAGGCCGGGAACACCTCGACGGGCATGGCCCGGGCGAACAGGTAGCCCTGGGCGTAGTGGCAGCCGAGCTCGGCGAGCTCCTCGCGCTGCTCCTCGGTCTCGATGCCCTCGGCGACGATCTCGATCTCGAGCACGTCGGCGAGGCGGCTGAGCATGGTGACGATGACGGTGTCGGAGTCGATGCGCCCGAAGCCGGCGATGATCGAGCGGTCGATCTTCACCAGCTCCACGGGCAGCTCGCGCAGGTAGCGCAGCGAGGCGTAGCCCACGCCGAAGTCGTCGACGCAGATCGCCACCCCGGCCCGGCGGAGCTCGTCGAGCGTGCGAGCCGCCTCGTCGAGGTCGCGCAGCAGCGAGGTCTCGGTGATCTCGATGATGAGCTTCGACGGGTCGATGCCCCCGTGGAGCCACAGGCCGGTGACGTCGTCGACCACGCCGGGGTGGTCGATGTGACGGCCGGACAGGTTGACGCTGAGCCGCAGGTCGGCGAGACCCCCGGGCCCGGCGTCGAGGGCCCAGTCCTGCAGCAGCAGCCCGGCCCGCTCGAGCATCCACCGGCCGATCTCGACCACGAGCGTGGAGTCCTCGGCGACCTCGATGAACGCCTCGGGCGGGACCTCGCGGCCGTCCTGGGTGGTCCAGCGGCACAGGAGCTCGCCGCCGGTGACCCGGCCGGTGCGCAGGTCGATGACCGGCTGGATGCAGGTGTCGAGGGCGCCGGCGCCGACCGCTCGGCGCAGCTCGCGCTCGAGGTCGAAGCGCTGCTCGACGGCGAGGCGCATGTCGTCGTCGAACACCCGGATCTGGCCAGGTCCGGCCGACTTGGCGTGGTACATGGCGACGTCGGCGTCGCGGAGCTGGTCGAGGGTGTGCTCGTCGCCCGGTTCCAGCCAGGCCACGCCGATCGAGGCGGAGACCGAGATGGCGTCGTCGTCGACGGTGACGGCGACCGACAGCTCCTCCTGGATGCGCTCGGCCAGGCGGGCGACCACCGTGACGTCGTGGGCGTCCTCGGCGAGCACCACGAACTCGTCGCCGCCGTTGCGGGCGACCAGGTCGGTGTCGCGCGTGGCGTCGACCAGGCGCTGGGCCACCCGCTGGAGGACGAGGTCGCCGACCCGGTGGCCGAGGGTGTCGTTGATGGCCTTGAACCGGTCGAGGTCGATGAACAGCAGGCCGAACCCCTCCCCCGAGCGCTCGGCGCGGGCGGCGGCCCGGTCGAGCTCGGCGACCAGGCTGGCCCGGTTGGCGAGTCCGGTGAGGTCGTCGTGGGTGGCCTGGTGGGCGAGGCGGTCCTCGAGCTGCTTGCGCTCGGAGATGTCGCGGGCGAACACGGCGACGACCGGCGGCTCGTCCTTGGTGCGGCGGGTGGTGACCAGGATCGACCGGGTGGCGCCGTCGGCCGGGTGGGCCACGGCGTCGCAGTCGGTGATGCCGACCGGCACGCCGGCGAGCAGCGGCAACCGCGCCGACAGCGAGGCTGCGGGCGCGCCGACCATGCGGTTGGCGGGGAGGCCCAGGAGCCGGGCGGCGGCCCGGTTGGCCGAGCCGATGGTGCCGTCCGCGCACACGGTGAGGATGGCCTCGTCGGTGGCTTCGACCAGGCTGCGGTTGAACGCCTCGCTGGCGTCGAGCTGGCGGTGGAGCTGGCGCTCCTCGGTGCGGGCCCGGCTCAGGCGCCAGGCGAGCCTGAGCGCGACGGGAGCGGACACCGCCGCAACGAGCCAGCCCGCGACCGCCAGGATCACCGGCTCAGTCTGCTCCGACGGGGTGCGCCCATCGGGGATGGGCGCACCCCACGGGTCGGGTCAGGCGGCCTCGATGGTGCGGTCGCTGCTGCTCACGTCGACGGGCGGGCCGACGTTGGTGATCGACACCAGCTCCAGCGGGTACTGCTGGAACGTCGACACCGCGTTGGCGATCGTCACCGAGAGGGTGCGGGTCGCCGAGTCGTAGGAGCAGGTCGCCCGGGTGGCGCTCGGCGGGCCGCAGGTGAAGGCCTCGTCCGCCTTGCCGACGGGTTGCCCGCCTCGGACCGTCACCTTGGTGTTGGTGCCGTTGACGTCGGTGCTGTCGGCGTCGAGCGTGATCGCCCGATCGAAGGTGAACCGCAGGACGTCACCGGTGTTGAGGCTGCTGTCGGCGCTGGTCGCCTCGCTGTTGGTGACGATCGCCTGCGACTCGACCCCCGAGGCGGTGGCCGGACCGGCGCCGGTGCTCTCGTCGCCGGTGGTGTCCGAGGCGCTCTCGCGGTCGACGGCGACGACGACGTAGCAGTACGTGGTGCCGGTGCCGGTCGCCGTGCGGTCGGCGATGGTGTACGTCGGCGCCGGGCTGAGCGGCGACGAGGCGTTGCCGGTGTCGGCGGTCTCGCCCTGGTTCGGCTGCCCCTCGACGGTTGCGGCCTGGACCGGCACGGCGGCGTAGGAGACCCGACCGGCGGCGGTGTTGAAGTCGGGGCAGGTCGTGCCGCTGCGGGTCGCCCGGTACAGGCGGTAGAGGTCGACGGTGGGCGTCGGCGAGTCGGTGAAGCTGACCCGCACGGTCGAGCCCGACGAGCTCGCCGTCACGCCGGTGGGCGGGAGGGGCGCGGCATCGGTCAGGTTGAACGTGCTGGTGCCGGAGGCCTCCTGGCTGTAGGTGCCCCGGACCTGGTCACCGGGCGAGAGCCGGGCCTCGAACTGGGCGAGGGTGACCGGCTGGCTCTCGACCTGGAAGACGTCGTTGCTGTCGTAGCGGAAGGTCCGGCACACCTGCGGCGCCGCCGGGGTCGCCCCCGGCGCGCAGGCGGTGAACTGGTCGGTCGCCTTGGAGGTGGCGCTCACCGTGTGGACCGCGAACTGGCCGGCGGGGGCGCTGACGGAGCTGAACGTGACCCCGCCACCGGTGCCGAAGGCCTCCGACGGCGCCGTCGGGTTGGCGGTGGTGCCGTTGAGGGCGTTGTCGGCGTTGGCGTCGACGAACACCACGGGGGCGGCGCACACCGTCTCCGTCGAGGACGCGGCCGGACCCTGCACGGTGAACGTCACGGTGCCGTCGACCGGGGTGACGGCGTTCGCGTAGTCGTCGTTGGGGATGGTGGGATCGCCCGCCTGGCGGGTCGTGCCGTTGATCGAGGCGATGCGGGCGTTCGGGACGGCCGCGAGGTCCGGCGCGGCGCCGGACTGGGCGGTGCCGTCGGCGATCGTGTTCGTGTTGGTGTTGGCCAGGCGGGTCTCGCCGGTGGACGTCTTGGTGACGTTGGCGCACGGCACGAGCACGATGTCGACCGGCGTGGTGCCCAGACCCGTGGCGATGTACTCGCGGGTCGTGCCGTTGTCCTGCTCGTTGGCGGTCCGGGGGCTGACCGTGATCGCCTCGTTCGGCGGCTGTGGCACGGCCTCGGCGGCGGTCTCGGCGTCATCGACGACGGCGTCGGACACGGCGGCCGTGCCGCCGAGCACGATGAGCGTCTCGATGGTCTGGCTCTCGGCCTCGAGGTACGCACGGGTCGCCGTGGCGAGCGCGGTGGCGGGCGTCAGCACGATCGGCGCCTGGCGCACCGCGCCGAGGGGGCCGCCGGCGAGGGCGTCGGCGAACACGAGCCCGTTGGCCAGCAGCACCTCGTCGGTGGTGAAGCCGAAGCGCTCCTCGGCGGCCTGGGCCACGGCCACGGCGGTGGCGAAGCGGTCGCGGCCGGCGAGGCGGATGGCGTCGGCGCCGGTGGCAGCCTCGAGGCGGGCCTCGACGTCGGCGGGCACGGCGGCGGTGCCGCCGAGGATCACGACCTGGGCGATGTCGAGGGTGTCGATGGCCTCGAGCGTGGCGTCGGGGACGGTGCTGTTGACCAGGAGGATCGGGTGCACGCCGGTGCCGTTGCCGGCGCCGGCGATGGGGCCGCCGGCGAGGGCGTCGGCGACGCCGAGCCCGGTGGCGATGATGGCGGTGCGTCGGCCCCCGAGCGGGGCGACGCCGCTGACGCCGATGGTCTCGGCGATCTCGGCCGCGGTCTCGTAGCGGTCGTTGCCGGCGATGCGGATGACGCGGCGGCCGCCGGTGGCGAGCGAGGACTCGACGCCGGACGACACGGCGGCGGTGCCACCGAGCACGTAGACGGTGGTGGCGCCCAGGTCGTTGATGGCGGTGGAGGTCGCCGCCGGGACCGAGTCGCGATCGGTGAGGAGCACCGGGGCGTCGATGGCGCCGGCGAGGCCGGCGCCGGCGAGGGCGTCGGCGCCAGCGAGGGCGTCGGGGTCATCACGGCCGCTGGCCACGATGACCCGCTGGGCACCGCTCGGGTAGGCGGCCTTGGCCACTGCGGCGGCGGTGGCGTAGCGGTCGTTGCCGGCGAGGCGCTGGACCTCGACGTCCTCCACCGCGCCGGCCGGCGGGGCGAGGATCAGGCCGGAGGCCAGGAGCGCGAGCCCCATGACCAGGCCCAGCACGTTGCGCATCGTGTTCTTCGTCTTCATCGCGACCTTCCACCGTGTGACCGAGGCGCGGGAGGACACCCGCACCAGGGAGGTTCGACCCCCGAGGTCCCCGATCCTGCCGCATGGGGCGGCTCGAGGACGATGTCCGAGCGGTCGGCGTCAGCAGCGCAGGACCGGGATCCCGTACCGATCGAACGCCGGGTCGCGGGTCACGACCACCAGGTCGCCCAGCTGTGCTTGGGCGATCAGCATCCGGTCGAAGGGATCCCGGTGGTGGGGCGGGAGCGCGCCGGCTGCGTCCGCGTGCTCGAGCGCGATCGGCAGTGGCTCGAAGTCGCCGGACCGGATCGCGCCGACGAGATCCGGACCGATTCGGAGCTTCCCGAGCGAGCGCTTGATCGAGATCTCCCAGATCGACGCCGCGCTCACGTAGACGACGTTGTCCGGTTCGGCGATGGCAGCCGCGGCCTCCGGCTGCAACGACTCGCCCGCCAACCACCAGAGGAGGGCGTGCGTGTCCAGCAGGAGGTTCACGAGGGTGCGGTGCCCTCGAACGCGTCGACCACCTCGGCCGGGGTCTCGTCGAAGTCCTCGGCCATCCAGACCTGCCCCCGCCAGGCACCGGGCTGGCGAGGCGCGGCGGTGTGCCGGTAGGGCACGAGGCGGGCCACCGGGCGCCCGGCCTTGGCGATGATGACCTCCTCCCCTGCCGCGACCCGCGCCAGGAGCTTGGACAGCTGCGTCTTCGCCTCGTGGGTGTTCACCAGCATGGACCAAGGTTAGTCCACCTCTGGAGCGGTAGGTTCCGGGCCGGCGTCCGCCGGCGCCGGCTTCCCCCGAGCATCACCTGCCGGAGGAAGCCGTGCCCGCCCCGGACCCGTTCGAGGCCCTGCTCGACCGCTACGCCGACCACCTGCGAGCGGTCCGCAACCGCGCCCCGAGCACCATCGCCAACGCACGCCTCTACGTCGGCGCCTTCCTGCGCTGGTGGACGGGGGCGCACGCAGGGCTGACCCTCGACGCCGTCCGCCCCCGTCACCTGCACGACTTCGTGGTCGCTGAGTCCCGTCGCGGCCTGGCGCCGGCCACCGTCTACGCCGAGGTCAACGCCCTGCGCCGGTTCTTCGCCTGGCTCGTGGCCGAGGAGGAGCTCACCGCTGACCCCACGGCCACCCTGGCCTCGCCGCGCCGGCACCCGAACCGGGTCGACGTCTACTCCCCCACCGAGGCCGCCGCGATCCTCGCCCACACGGCGACGCTCACCGACCCGCGTGGACGGCAGCGCCACGCCATCGTGTCGACCCTGCGGTTCACCGGCGTGCGGGTCGGCGAGCTGTCGAACCTCCGCCTCGACCGCGTCGACCTCGATGGCCGCCGCCTCGAGGTCCTCGGCAAGGGATCGCGTCACCGGGTGCTCGCCGTGCCGTCACCGCTCGTCGAGGTCCTGACCGGCTTCCTCGACGAGGTCCGCCCCGAGCTCCCGGGCACGCCCTACGTGTTCGTCAACACCCACCCCTTCGTCCCCGACCCCGACAAGCGCTGCTCGGTCTCGGCGCTGCAGCGCGAGTGCCGCCTCGCCGCCCAGGGTGCCGGGATCCCGGGACGCCACTACCCCCACCGCTGGCGGCACTCCTTCGCCACGGAGCTCATCCGGGCCGGCATGGGCGTCGCCCAGGTGCAGCGCCAGCTCGGCCACGCCAGCATCGTGTCGACGATGCTTTACACGCACCTCGACGTCGAGGACATCCGCACGGCGCTCGACGAGGTGTTCGGTGACGAATAAGTCGAGGATCCGGGCCGGTCAGGAGTCGTCCCCGATCTCCTCCCGGAGTGCGTAGAGGATCGGCAGGACTGCGCGATCCCTCGGGCGGTCTGCGGCTTCCTTCGACTGGATGATGTGGTGGAGTGCTGCGACCTGCACTGCGTGTCCCTCGATCTCGAAGACCACCGCTGCGCCGACCAGCTCGGCATAGCCCTGGAGCCCGGCCGGCGCGAAGGTGAGGTCGAGGTCGCCGCACCTGGTGGTGAGGTTGGCGATCGCCATCTGGGCGAGGAGTGCCGGATGCGGGTCGAACGCGATGCCGTCCGGATCCGATTCCGCCCGCAAGCGAGCATCCAGCGAGCGCAGGGCGTCGGAGAGTCGGGCGAGGTTCTCGTCGTCGTGCTCCGGAACGATGTCGACGTCGTTCGTCATCGCCGGCGACCCGTGGAGGACAGCGGCGAGCCCACCGATCAGCACGTACTTCACCTCGTGCTCGGCGAGGACCCGGAACATGCACGCGGGGTCAAGCGGGGCGGGCATCAACCCACCCGACGAGCCGTGGTCAGCGCACGGCTGACATTGGTGACGGAGGCCAGCCGCTCCGCCGGCGTCAGGGCCAGCTGCTGGCGGATCTGCGCCCGGTCCACCCCGTCGTCGACCAGCTCGACGCTCAGCCGCCGCCCCGTCGCTCGAGCGATGGCCGCGAGCGTCGAGAGCCGAGGCTCGTCATGTCCCCGCTCCCACCGCGAAATGACCGATTGCGTGGTGTGGAGGCGCGCCGCAAGTTCCTGCTGGGTCAGCCCGGCTGCGTGCCGGGCGGAGCGGACGAGGAGGGCCGCAGGCGCGTCATCGATCACCCGCGCAGGATATCGCCTTGAAGCGATGCCAACATACTGGAACAAGCATGCCCTCCGTCGGGCGGCGAGAGTCTTCAGGGCGACGTCGAGGGGTCGAACACTTCGAGACCGGCGAAGTAGGACCGGTAGAAGCCGCGATCTCGCGTCAACAAGCGGTCCGCGCTGGTCGTTGCGTGGGCCCCGATGAGGAAGTCGGCGACCAAGCGATCACGGGTGCCTCCTCGGGTCCGGTAGGCGCGCCACGCTTCCCCGGCACGACCAGCTGCGTCTGGCGACATCGGCGTGAACGTCACGTCGGCGCTGACCATCGCCGCCTGCGCCGCCCTCGCATCGGCGAACGCGGCAGCGACCTCGGCCCACACGACTTCACACGCGAACACCGGTCCCGCGTGGAGGCAATCGCCGAGGGCTTCCCGGGAGCGGGCACCGTGCACGGGATCCCCCGTGAACACGTCCAGCAAGACGTTCGTGTCCACTGCAGTGATCACCGCGCCGGGCCCCGGATCTCCTCGACGAAGTCGTCGACGGCCTCCTCGAGCTCGAGGATCCCGAACACGGCGTCGAGGGGATCTCGCACCCGGCGCTTCGAGGCCACCAGGACACCTCGATCTTCGACGATCTCCAGGATGTCACCCGGCTGGATGTTCAACCGTCGCCGCAGACCCTGGGGGATCGTGATCTGACCCTTCTCCGACACGGTCGTGGTGGCGATCTCCTGCCGAAGGGTCATACCGCCAGTGTAGGAATTCCTACTGGCTTGTCAACGTCAGTCGTGCCGCTCGCGTGGACCGTGGGAACCGTCGGGAAAAAGGCCGAAGCCCCGGCCCTCCGAAGAGGGCCGGGGCCTCGAGTACCGAAGTGCTACCTGATCAGATGATCAAGCGGCGGGGCGGGTGGTGACCTCGGCGCCCTCCGGGGCGAAGTTGCCACCAGCGTCGGCCGCAGAGCCAGCGGCGCCGGTCTGGTTGACCGTACCGAGCACTGCAGAGCCGATCTGCGCGGCGGTGGCCGCACCCGTGTTCGTACCAGACTGATCCGGCACACCATCCACGAAGGTGTAGCTATTGCACGCCACCTGGCTCGTGGTGAGCCCGTTCAGACCAGTACCGATGGTGACACCACCGGCGTTGCAGACCATGCGAGCACCATCTGCAAGGTGGAGGAACAGCTGCGGGGCGAGCCCAGCCGCCGTCGCCCCACTCAGCGCCTCGTCAAACGTGTACGTCGCCGTCCACGTCGTCACGAAGCCGACCGTCTGCGACGTCAGGGACACCGCAGTGAGGTCCGGTGCAGCCGTACGCCCCGGGGTGATGGTCGTTGCCGCCGGATTCGCGACGCCGACCTCATCATCGAGGTTCGTCAGGTTGGTGCCGGCAACCGCCGTGACCGCCCCCGCCTCAGCAGAGGCCCCGACCTCGTCGGCAAGCGTGCCGAAGGGGTAGAAGACCGCGACCTGAGCGCCGTTGACCTGCGGCGCCGGCGGACCGACTGCTCCACCGGCCGTCTGAACTCCGTTGTTGTTGTAGACGTTGAAGTTCGCGGCCACAACGGTACCGGGCTGCACGTTCTCGTCGAAGGTGTAGGTCACCTGGTCGAAACCTGCCGGATTTGCAGTAGGCACGAAGGTGGCCGACACGAGATCGGGACGCACCGAGGCCACGTCAGGCGTGTTGGTCGCCTGCAGAGGGTTGCATCGGTTCGTCACGCCGTCGGCGTTCACGGCACCGCAGGCTGCGGGCGTGACACCGTTGACGGTGGAGACGTCGGGGGTCGTACCGACAGCACCGGCTTCCGCCACGCCGCGAGCGACGTTGGTAGAAGTCGCCGTGGTAGCGGGCAGAGGGCCAGCGGCTGCGAACTGACCACACGTTGCGGTGATCGTCGTCGTGCCATTACCGCCGACAACGTTCTGACCCGAAGGGGTCGTGTTGCCGGAGGAGCTCTCGAGAGGCGCCGTGCACTCGACGATGCGACCGTCGGTCGACACGAGGAAGAGCCCGCTGGGAGCTGCTGCCGCCTGAACGAAGGCCGCCTGGTCGAACACGAAGTCGACCGCAACCGTGCCGGCAGGAGCCGGCGCGGCAAGCGGACCGCGGAATCCGCCGACCGACAGAAGATCCGGTGCGGCAGTCGTGCCAGCGGTCAGGGTGGACTGGCCACCAGTCCCGATGGCAGCGTCACCCTCAGGGTTCTGCTGACCGGCGGCGTCGGTGACGGCGCCGAGCTTAACCGTCGCCGTCGTCAGCTGTGCAGCAGCGGCTGCAGTGGTGACGTCGTTGTACCGGGCGAGCACCGTCCGGTTGTCGGTGGAGCTGATCGTCGCACTGTCAGCGGCGTTCGGAGCACCGGCGGCCGTGTAGACGAAGAAGTTCCCGAACGTCGCCGAAGTGACCGGCTCGTCGAACGTGTACGACACGACGGTCCCGGCGGGGTTGGCCGCAGTGGCCTGACCGGTGGTGGTCGTCGACACGATCTGAGCGGAGGCGAGCTCCGGACGAGTCGTGGCGACGGACGCCGCGACGTCGCACTGCGCAGCGGCAGCGGCGGCGTCTTCGACAGCAGCACTCACGGCGAGCGTGCCGCCGAGGATGTGCAGCGTGTCGATGGCCTGGCAGTTCTCCGTGAGGAACGCAGCGGTGGCCGGCGTCAGAGTGTTCGTCTGCGTCAGGACCATCGGAGCGCCCATCTGGGAGGCGTACGGGCCGCCAGCCAGGGCATCCGGGAACTGCTCGCCCGTGGCGAGGGTGACCTCGGCCAGGGTGAAGCCAACGGTGGTGTGGAACTCGGCGATCTCGACCGAGGTCTCGTAGCGGGTGACGCCGGCGAGGCGGGTGACCGTCTTGCCGTCGGCCTCGAGGGCGTCCTCGATGGCCTGCGACACGACCGCGGTACCGCCGACGATGATCACGTTCTCGACGGTGTCGTCACCGAGGAACGCAGCAGCGTCGGCGTGCAGCGTGGCCGCCGTGGTCAGCAGCAGCGGCAGCTCCAGCGAGTGGGTGCCGGGGCTGATGGCCAGCGCGTCGGGGAAGTTCAGGCCGTTGGCCAGAACGGCGGTGTCGCCACCGAGCTCCTCGGCGATGAGGAGAGCGGTCTCGAAGCGATCCTCGCCACCCACGCGGTCGACCGTGAGGCCAGCAGCCTCGAGGCCGGCCTCGACGGCGGCGGAGATGGCCTCGGTGCCACCGAGGATGGTGACGTTGTCGGCACCGAGCTCGGCCAGGGCGGCCGTGGTCTCGGCGGGGACAGCGTTCTGCTGGGCCAGCAGGATGGGAGCGTCGAGGGAGCCGGCCAGGCCACCACCCGCGAGCGCATCCGGGAACTTCTCGCCCGAGGCGAGGACGACGTTCGTCGACCCCGTCGGGTAGGCCTGGGTGGCCGCCTCAGCAGCGGTGCCGTAGCGCGTGGTACCGGCGACACGGACGACGTCCGTGGGCTCGGTGGCCTGCGCAGGCGCTGCTGCAAGCGTCAACCCGGCGAGCCCCACGGATGCCGACAGTGCGGCTACCGCGAGAGCCCGGGAACGGGACTTGAATCGCATACAGGATTCTCCTGGTTGTACTTGTGATGTCGTGGAAAGTACGGCACCGGATGTCCGGCTCCGCCGAGGCTGACGAACCTCTGCGCCGAGAACGTCGGGAACGACGCGTGTGTGACAGACGTCCTCGGGCGCCGCAACCTTACGGACCCGTTGCGGGGGTGACAACCACTTCACCGCACTCTCTGTGCAGGAGATTCGCGGCGTTCGTGCCAGGTCAGCGCACGGAGGGTGCGAGAACGGCGTCGGTGCGCCACGTCAGCACCTCGTCCGGAGCGGCCTCCTCGCCGGTGGCGAGATCGGCCCGGAACCCGCCGGCACCCTGGGTGGCGTCGTGCGTGCCGCCGGTGAGGTCGAACCGGCCCCGGAGCGCCCAGGTGCCCTCGCTGAGCAGGGCTTCTCCCCTCGCCCGGCCGACCACGGTGCCGTGGACCGTGCCGAGCGAGACGTCGGCCGTGAAGCGATCCGGCTCGGCGGCGCTGTCCCCGCGGGTGAGGACGAGGTCGACGGTGGCACTGGTGACGGCGGCGGCCTGACCCCGGACCTCGACGACGACGCCCTCGAGCGACGCGTCGGTGAAGACGAGCCTGGTCACCAGATCGTCGCCATCGGCGGCCGGGTCGGCGCCCTCGGCCAGCTCGGGGCCCTCCTGCACGAGGTACTCCGAGAGCTCCAGGCGGCGGTCCGTCGCCAGGTCGAAGGTGCCGACGGTGGTGGTGTGGCCAGACAGACTCGTGCCCAGGGCGTTCACCAGGTCGGTCGCGCTCACGGGTGTGCGGAGGCAGACGGGTGCGTTGACACCGGGCGAGCGGGAGGTTCCGTCGCCGTCGACCACGTAGCGGCGGGCCCGGAAGACGTCGTGCTCGGCCAGGAAGCGAGCGGTCTCGAGGTCGGCGTACGCGCCCAGCCACCGGACGCCGGAGAGGGTGCTCCGGAGGGTGCAGACCCGGCCGGCGGTCGCATCCTCGGCGACCCCGCCCTCGGCGAAGACGGGGCGCAGGTCGAGATCGGTCCAGACGCCGGGCTCGGTGACGCCGGGGACCTGGTCGTCGACGGTGACGTAGGTCTGCCCCGAGATCCCTTGCGCGGCCTGTCGGAGGGCCTCGTCGGTGAGCACGACGGATCCCCCGAAGGCGACGACGAACCCGGGATCGAGGCAGGTGCTGCTCGCCTGGAGGCTGGAGCACCACACGTCGGCGGGATCGAACGTGGCGGCGAGGAGCGCGGCGACGGGCGGGGCGAGGTCGTCGTCGCCGGCGGGCGTGAGGAGGACGGGGACGGCGTCGTGGCTCGGGCGCAGGCCCCGGGACGTCTTCGGGTTCGGTCCCGAGGTGGGTGGGAGCCCCCGGACGGGTGCGGACCGGGCGGTGGCGAGGCCGCCGGCGGCGGCGCACCAGGGGCCGGCGCCGAGGGCATCGGGCCAACCCACCGACCCTTGACCTGTACCTGAGGATGAGGCCAGGCAGACCATCGATCCGTCGTGGTCGGCACCGTCGAGGGTGGGGAACCAGCCGCCGAAGGCCTGGGCCATCTGCACGGAGGTGGCGTAGCGGTCCTCTCCGGCCACCCGGTGGGTCTGGGCACCGGTGACCTGCTCGACGTAGGCGACGGTGGCGTCGGGGATGCGGGCCTGCCCTCCGAGGACGATCACGTTGTCGATGACCAGGGAGTTCAGGGCCGACAGCGTGGCCGAGGGCACCTCGCCGGCGCCGTCGACGAGCAGCACGGGGACCTGCCAGGTGGAGGTCCACCACCCGGCGGCGAGGGCGTCGGCCCCGGTGATCCCGTCGGTCAGAACGACGGTGCGGCCCAGGACCTGGCAGCGGGTGGCGGTGCGCCGCAGCTCGACGGCGGCGTTGCCGTGGAACCCCATGCGCGCATCGCCGTTGGCGGCGTCGACGTCGGCACAGCGAGTGCCGGACCCGACGGCCTGGCCGGTTCCGAGCGCCCGGGCGATGCGGGCGGCGGTGCCGAAGCGGTCGTCCCCCGCCACCCGGAACACCTCGTCGACGCCGAGGCCGAGCAGCTGCTGGTCGACCGCAGCGGGGACGGCGCCTGTTCCGCCCACGACGATGGCGGCGTCGACGGTGTTGCAGCCCCCGTCGGCCAGGTCGGCGACGGCGGTGCGGGCGGCCGGCGAGAGGGCGGTCGCCCCCTGCCGGGTCGACGCGGTGACGATGATGGGTGCCGAGTCGGTGTCCACCCGGCTGGTGGCGCCGACCGGGTCGAGGAACTCGTCGGCCGAGGCGGACCGCACGAGCTGGGGCTCGGTGGAGCCGTCGGTGGGGTCGGAGAGCGAGGCGGCAGCGAGGGAGTCGGCGGCCGAGTCGCCCGCGGTGACGATGATGGCGAACGGGCAGCTGCCGAGGCCCCACCACTGCTCGGCGGTGGCGAGGGTCACGCCGGGACCGGAGGTGCGGTCGCTCGTGGCGAACGGGTAGCCGCCGTCGCCGCGCAGCAGGAGGGCCGAGGCCAGTGCGGTCTGCGTGCGGTCGGGGCCGGCGACCCGCAGCGAGTGGGCGGTGGCGTCGATGCCCGGGTCGACGCTCGGCGTGGATGGCCAGGGCGAGGGGTCAGGCGTGTCGGCGCCGGCCGGGGCGACGGCGAGGGCCGTCGTCGCCATCAGTGCCGCCGCGACCGATCGGATCCCACCGCTTCGCATCGGTCCAGGGTAGGTGGCTCGGACGAGGGGCCGGGGGTGGCCGTTCGTGGCGTCGAGCGACATTTCTACGAGATGGGCGTTGTGATCGAACTGGTGTTCGAGTATGGTGTGGGTCTCGAGGTCGACGCGCTCGGCCCACTCGGAGCTCTGTCTCCCGTTCGTGAAGTCACTTCCCCGCTGTTGTGGGTGCAGGAGTGTTCGCGTGTTCGGGACCGCCGTCGACAACCTCGAGTCTGCGATCGTGTCGGCGGTCGTCGTCGGCGTGGCACGATGGTGGCATGGCAGCCAGACCTGGTGACGCTATCCTCAGCCTGCCCGTCGATGAGAGGCTGGCGCTGGTTGACTCGATCTGGGAGAGCATCCGCGAGGACGCTGACGCACTTCCGTCCGGCGAGAGGACCCGGGCCGAGATGCAACGTCGACTCGATCTCCATCGAGATGACCCCGATTCGGCGGAAGATCTCGACATCGTCCTGGCTCGGCTTCGCGCGAAGGATTGACGCTACGGATTCGGGTCACTCCCGAGGCCCAGGCAGACCTCACTGAGGGACGGGACTGGTACGACACGATCTCTCCCGGCCTCGGGGCGGACTTCCTCGAAGAAGTCGAGGCGGCGCTTCGGTCAGCGGCCGATTGGCCGAATGCAGCGCCGGTGGTCGCCGGAACGATGCGTCGATCGCTCGTGGCTCGCTTCCCCTACGGCGTCTACTACGCCGTCGAAGGTGAGGATCTCGTTCTGCTCGGTTGCGTTCACGTTCGACGCCACCCGCGGGTCTGGAAGAGCCGTCGTCCGAAGTAGCCGGCCAACCTGGTCTCCCTCTGCACCTGGCACCACGGCCGAGTCCACGCCAAGGAACTGTTCGTCGAGATGGTCGGCGGTCGGCCTGAGTTCCGGAACCGGGACGGTCAGAGGCTCGTGGAACCCCGGGCGGGGCCGGCGCCACCGGGCGACCCGCCCCAAGTGACCGCCGCGTAGGACGCGGCCGCCAGTGATTCAGCGCCCGGACTCGAGTAGCCCGCCGACCCCAGGGGTAGGTGGGTCCCTGGCGCGCCCGCGCCCGTAGGGAAGTCCCTTGACGTCGCTTCAGGACAACTGTGCTACGCCTCGTGGACGACGAGGTGATCTCGGTGGAGCTCGACGAGCCCGGCGTGTGCGAACGCGTCGACGATCGCGCCGAGATGACGGACGAAGAGCATCAGCAGATCGTCGTTCCCGATGTTCCCCGTCGACACGACCAAGAGCTTGTGAGGGCGTCTCGAAGGAGGTGGCCATCGCGGAAGTCCCGGTCCTTGCTGACGACGATCCGATCCTCTGCGTCGGCAAGCGCCACCACGCAGCAACTTCACGCCACGTCGAGCGGGAGGACCCGCTTGCCCGAGGTCAGGGCTCCGAGCTCCAAGGCGGCGAGCAGATCGTCCCGTTCGAGATCCGGGTGGTCAGCGATGACCTCGTCGATGGTCATGCCCGACGCCAGGAGCTCGAGCAGGAACTCCACCGGGGAGCGCAGCCCGCGCACCGTCGGCTTGCCGTGGCAGACGGACGGATCGATGGTGATCCGGTCGAGCCGAGCCATGGGCCGACGGGTAGGCCGCTGCGGGCGGGTCAGCTCGTCCGGCCGGGGAGGGCGAGGGTGAGCGACCCGCTGCCGCTGCGGACCTCGAGCGTGCCCGTGAGCTCGCCGGAGTCGGCCAGGCCGAGGGCCTCGGCACCTTCCAGCCGGAAGAGGGCGGTGATCGCGTGCGAGCGGTTGGTGCCCTTGTCGGTGACCACGGTCGTCCCGCGGAAGCGCAGGTCAGCGGTGGTGCCGTCGGCGAAGGTGAGGAGCAGGGTGCCCTCGATCGCCCGAGGGGCGCTCGGGTCCTTGGGGTCGGCGTCGCCCACCAGGAGCTTGCCGCTGAGCTGGCCGGACCGGGTGGTGTCACCCACCACCAGGCTGATCGGGCCCGCCACCTCGAGCCGGGGGCCGGCCTCGGTGACGGTCAGCGAGCCGGCGGACAAGGCGCCGGTGGGCGCCGGGGCGGGAGCCGGCTCCTCGGCCGGCGGCGGGGGCGTCGAGCTCGGCGGCGGGGTGGATCCGGAGTCGGAAGGCGCCGGCGTGACGGGCGCCACCGTCGTGGGCGTCGTCGCCGTGGTGGTGGTCGAGCTCCCGGCCACCTCGGTGGTGGACGGAGAGATGACGTCGCCGGTCACGGCGCCGCCCGAGGAGAGGGCGCTGACCGGCGTCTCGGCGCCGGCCGACGGCTTGGTGGAGCTGCTCGCGCTCTTGGCGGGGGCCTCGACCGGGTCACCCGGCGCGGCCGGCTTCGCATCCTCCGCCAGCGGGGCGGCGGCCTGGGGTGCGGGCTTGTCGCGGACGCGGTCGACGGCGACGCCGGTGGGGATGGCCACGGCGGCGGCCAGGCCGGCGGCGACCGCGGCCTTCATGGCCGGGCCGGCGTTGACGACGGTGGGCGTGGCGGTGGCGATGGCCGGGCCGGTCTGGGCGACGAAGGCGGAGAGCTGCCCGAGGCCGCCGGACGGGGCGACCGTCGACATCGCGTTGGTGATGCCGGCGAGGTTGTGGACCTGGTGGGCGGCCTGGGAGGCGGCGTCGGGATCGGGGGCCTGGACCTGGGCCCGGCGCAGGGGCGGGATCGCCCACACGATCAGCGCCGACGTGCTCGTCATCATCCGCTTGAGCATCGTGCGGCCCCGGGAGACCCGGGCCCGGGCGTTCTCCTCGGAGACCCCGGTCTTGAGCGCCACGTCGGAGTACGACAGCTCGTCGACGAATCGCAGCAGCAGGGCTTCGCGGTACGTCGCCGGCAGCTGGTCGAGCACCCGGTCGATCTCCCGGGGCTCGAGGATCTCGATGCCGTCGTCCGCGGGCGGCGCCTCGACCTCGACCACCGTGCAGGCCCGGTCGAACAGGCGGCTGTCGCGCCCCTGGCGCCGGCCGATGTCGTGGCAGGCGTTGGTGACGATGCGGTGCAGCCAGGCATCGAGGCGGTAGTCGCCCTCGAAGTGCCCGAGGTTGCGGAACGCCCGCAGGAACGTCTCCTGGACGGCGTCCTCGGCGAGGACCGGGTCGCCGAGGCGGCGCAGCGCGTTGGCGTAGAGGGAGCGGTGGTGGCGCTCGACGATGCGGCGGAAGGCGTCGTCGTCGCCCGCCCGGTGCTGCTCGACCAGCGTGCGGTCGTCCAGATCCTCGATGAGTGCCACGGTCACGCCGTCCTTGCCGTGCTGGTCGACTCGCCTTGCGCACGGGTGGTGCGCCTCCCCCGCCGGGAGCTGCAACGAACACTAGTACCCCTGGCCGCCGGTGGATACCTTCCTCCACGGCTCGGGCCCAAGGTCCTTCCGGTTCAGCGCCCCTCGAGCACCGCTCGGTAGACGTCCAGGGTCGCCGGTCCGATGCGCTCGGGCGCGATCCACTCGATCGACGCCGGACCGTCGGCCCCGAGGGCGGGGTCGGTGGTGAGCAGGGCGTCGGCGAGGGCCTCGACGTCGCCGGCGGGCACGAGCCGCCCGGTGACGTTGTCGGCCACGACCTGCACGAGCCCCCCGACCGAGGAGGCGACCACGGCCCGCCCGCTGGCCAGGGCCTCGGCCGCCACCAGCCCGAACCCCTCGCGGTGGCTGGGCACCGCCACCAGCCGGGCGGCCCGGTAGTACGGGCCGAGCTCGTCAGGGGCGACGGGCCCAGCGAAGGTGACGTCGGCGCCGATCTCCGCGGCCAGCGCCCGCAGCGCGGGCTCCTGGCCGCCGTCGCCGATGAGCACGACCGGCACCGAGGCCTTGGCCGCGGCCCGGATGAGGACGTCGAACGCCTTCTCCGGGACCAGCCGGCCCACGGCGAGGACGGGCCCGTCGGCCGGGGGCGGGGTGGGTGCGGCGCGGAGGCCCTCGGCCAGCGCCGGGCGCAGCGGCATCGGCAGCACGGTGGCGTCCACGCCGGCGACGCCGAGCGCCCACCCGTGGAGGTCCTCGCTGACGGCGATCACGGCGTCGGCCCGGCGCAGCACGAGGCGGGCGAGCCAGCGGAGGGGCCCCTGGGCCATGGCGGCGTCGGTCCCGTGGACCTGGACCACCACCGGGGTGCCGGTGATGCGGCCGGCGATCACGGCGACGACGCCGGAGGGCAGCCACCAGTGGGCGTGGATGACGTCGACGCCGCGGGCCCGGCGCACGACGTCGAGCAGGGAGCCGAGCAGGAACAGGGGCAGCAGGAGGGCGCCGGCGCCCCGGGCCCGGTGGTGCATGCCGCCGCTGTAGGCGAGGGTCTCGTACGGGCGGGGGGCGTAGCGGAAGCGGCGGATGCGGACCGTGGTCTCGCTGCCGTCGGGGCCGGGGGCCGGGTAGGCGTCGGTGGCGGGGAGGCCGGGACCGGCGGGGCAGGACACCTCGACCTCGGCGCCCGCCGCCGTGAGGGCCCGGGCGTGGTCGAGCACGAAGGAGGCGTGGTGGTCGGCGGGGTGCCGGGGGAAGCCCTGCGTGCAGACCAGGACCCGCATGGGCGGCGACGGTACCAGCGGCGTTCGGGGCACCCCGTTCTTGTCGTGGTTTCGGGGGTCCTGGCCCCCGGAACGCCGACAAGAACGGTTCAGGGGGCCGTCGGGCGCTGCCGGGTGGCGGTGGCGGCGAGGCCGGCGGAGGCGACGTCGGCCACCGTGAGCAGGAGCCGGGCGATGATGGCGACGAGCGTGGCACCGGCGACGGTGAGCTCGTCGGCCAGCAGCAGCACCAGGATGGCCTCGCGCAGGCCGGCGCCGGCGGGCAGCGGGATGACGACCAGGCTCACGGCCGCGGCGATGCCGTAGCCGCCCACCGACAGGGCGAGCAGATCCCAGCCGTCACCGCCCAGGTCGACGGCGAGCTGCCAGATCTGCAGGCCGAGGAACCCGTTGCTGAGCAGCGACAGGGCCGCCACCCGCCAGATCATCGACACGCCGAGGGGTGCGGTCAGCGGGGGCCGGCGGACCAGGCGCAGGCCCCGGTCGACCAGCCAGGTGAGCACCCGGGGGTGGAGGACGACGGCGAGCGGGACCAGCAGCAGCACCGACGACGCGTACAGCCCGCCGTCGGCGTCGAGCAGGGCGGGCACGGCGAGCAGGCCGAGCAGCAGTCCCATCGCCAGCGAGACCACGAGCACGACGATGCCGGCGGTCGCAGTGCGGGTGCGGGGTACGCCGTGCACCCTGCCCAGCTCCATCTGCCCCACGATCGCCCACACCGACCCGGGTACGTACTTGGCGAGCTGGCCGAGGAAGAAGATGCGCCCGGCAGGGCGCAGCGGCAGGCGGTCGCCGAGGCCGGCGAGGGTCTCGCGCCACGCGAGGAAGCTGGCGGCGAGCGAGCCGGCGGTGCACAGCGCGGCGAGGCCGACGTGGGCGATCGAGAGCTGGCCGAGGCGGTCGCGCACGTCGTCCCACTGGCTGGCCAGCGCCAGCGCGGCAAAGGCGACGGCGGCCAGGAGGAAGGCGGCGCGCAGCCGGCGCTGGGTGCCCGAGGTGCCGGCGGGGTCGCCAGCCCGGGCTGGAGTCGACCGATCCGGTGGACTGCCGCCCGGGCTGGGTTCGGAGGCGCTCATCGTCAGATGTGGTCGAGGTCACCCCAGGCCGTGGACCAGGCCACGGCGGTGGGCTCCGGGACGACCCCCGGGCAGGGCACGACGCCGAAGTACACGGGCCTCGGCAGCACGCGGGGTGGGATGCGTCGCAGCCCGGCGGCGCCGGCGAGGTGGGACAGGCGGGACCCGGGCACGGCGGTGCAGGCGACGCCGTGGGCATCGCCGAACGCCGGGTCGGCCACGGTGGCGACGATCGCCCGCGCCGCGTCCTGCTCGTCGGCGAGCAGCTCGAGCAGGCAGTGGAAGCGGCCGCCGAGGTCGCCGCGGGTCACCACCGCCGACAGGCCGACGAGCCGGCCGCTCCGGCGGGCCTCGACCAGCCGGTACGGGCGGTCGGGGTGAGCGGCGTAGCGCCAGCGCCACCAGTCGCCGTGACGGGCCACGCCCCAGGGATGGTGGTGGCGCACGCCCTCCCACAGGGCGTCGACGTCGTCGGGCACGGCGTCGACGACGGCGACGTCAATCCCAGCGGGCAGGCGGGTGCGCCGCCCCAGGGCTGCCACGGCCGGCCGGGCCAGCGCCCCTGCGAGCGAGGCGGCGCTGGAGCCGAAGCGCCCCGCCCGCCGGACGGCCCCGGTGTCGCGGAGCAGCTCGGGGATCACGGCCGGGTCCGTCGGCAGCACCCGCACCTCGAGCTGAGCGACGATCGACAGGCCCGACCGGATGGCCCCGCCGACGGACAGCTGGTTGGGCAGCGAGTAGAAGGGCGTGCCCTCGGCGGTCGCCTGGCCGAAGCAGGCGTCGAGCATCGGCTTGCCCAGGCCCTGGCCGCGGTGGCTGGGGGCGATGGCGTAGTCGACGCCGATGGCGACCCGACCGGGCTCGCCGCCGAGCTGGGCCGGCATCCGGTAGGCGACGTACTGGCCGACCAGCCGCTCGCCCTGCTCCCAGACGTGGACGATCGTCTCCCCGAAGGGGTTGTCCCACCACTGCCACGCCGTGACCTCGGGCCGGGTCTTGGGGTTGGCGGGGAAGGCCTCAGCGTTCAGGCGCCGCAGCTCGGCGTCGTCGTCGCGGGTCCCGGGGCGGAAGACCAGGTCGCCGGCGATGTCGCTGACCTGCCCGTTCACCCCTCGCTCCCTGCTGGGCGGGCGTCGTCGAAGTCCCTCGACCTCGAGGCGAGGTCGAGGTAGCCGGCGCGGTCCGTGGCCAGGAACGCCTCGCCGTGCCCCTCGCCCAGCAGCCCGTGCATCGACCGCCAGCGCGACAGGCCGAGCCCGGAGGACAGGTCGAACGCGAGCGATCCGGTCGCGTGGGCGGCGATCGAGGCCCGCTTCCGCTCGATCGCGGCCTCGATGGGGACGAGCCGGTTGTGGGGCACGGCCGCCCAGGTCTCGTACCCCCAGACCTGCACGTCGCGGTCGACGCGGGCGAGGGCGTCGGCCAGGGCGAAGGCGACGGCGCGGTGGTCGCGGTGCCCGTCACCGACCCAGGGCGCGAAGACGGCGTCAGGGCGGAGCCGCCCGAGCGCGGCGGCGATGCCCTCGGCGAGCTCGGCCCGGTGCTCGTGGAGGCGCCCGTCGGGCAGCCCGAGGCCCTCGACGCCG